>Ga0307513_10002622_pt1 | contig 24828 bp, 19 predicted proteins | sample 15_EM_MG_FD_202174 | JGI IMG/M metagenome (GOLD analysis project Ga0307513, IMG submission 202174) | Populus trichocarpa ectomycorrhiza microbial communities from riparian zone in the Pacific Northwest, United States - 15_EM | ecosystem: Host-associated > Plants > Roots > Unclassified | place...
TGGTAGAGCCTACAGTGCGCCAACCTTTCTGTCATCAAGCGTGGGATATTCGTCTCCGCTAGCCACCCATAGTGGTACTACATCTGGTGTCAGATCCTCGAGTCCGGTAGGTGAACCGGGTATCCCATGACCGGGGAGGCCCAGGCCGGCGACACATTCACGGCGAAATACCGTTACAGGGGCTGAGGGGACCATATTAGAGCAAGCGATGGCGCTGATGCTCCGGTACACACTTTTTGATAACCCACTGCCGAACCCGGTTGCTTTGACATCTTCGATATACACAGTATGGGGAAAGGCGCTGGAGACGATATCGGTTGCTGGGAATAATGAGCCATCGGAGGAGAGTGTGAAGCAGGTAAGTTGACTCAGCCGGAGGTGATACGACGTAGAGACGGTCACTGACTGTGATAGCTCCGTCAAAAACATACTGCAGTGAGAGCGCAATTCTTGTATCATGTGAAGCATAATATCAGACAGCTATACGATCTGCCGCCAGATAATCCTACCGCCATGTCGCGCAGGGTTGATTATCTGCTAGAACGGGACAGGTTCATGTGCCCACCCCATGGATATGAGGTTGGTTCCAGCCATTAGACTTGGGTGGACATGACTAATCGCGGAACGCATGTAGGACTTAACCTTCAGGTTCCTTGCCCCCCAGATTGCGGACGCTATATGCGGCAAGTATTTCGACGGAATCAAAATGCAAGGCATGCTGGACCCTAAGTTTCTGAAGCGCATAAACGGTACGATGGTCTGTCTGACATGTGCAATACTGTGCCATTCACTACGGTCATTGCAAACCGGGGTATATAAGAAACCCCCCAACTTCATTCCTGAAGTAGTTGGAGGTGGGAGAGTCCGAATCATTGCCTGTTTTTTGATAACCGAGTCCACTAATCGTGAAAAAGGGAAGATGCTTTTATCCGGCAGAAGAACACGTGGTGGGGGTTCGCCTGGGCGACGCAGGACATGTTTATATTGAACCTCTGTCAGAAGATCACACAGGGGCTCGAGAAACAGCATAGCATCCGGCAGGAGAGGAGAGAGGGCTTCTTGGACGATAACGATGCCGTTTATGCAGAACTGAAGCATCAGCTAGGCAACCAGACTCCGGGAGATCCTGCACAACCAAGACAGATGCTGATTGACACCCACGTCGGCGGCGTGGGGGGGCTCGAGGATAGTCAAAATCGGTCGAAGGAGATGGAAACATCACTGGATCTCAGTCAAACGTCGATTGACTGGGTGCTAATGTTTCTGGATTCGGATGGGTCGAATCATGGGAGTCTTGACAACGCAGGGGGGGCCGTCGACTCTCAAATGAGCAATCGCTTATCGCTCAGCCTGCCGGATTCCCAGAGCGGAGAAGCTGGGCCGGGGGCGTCGCGGGCGCTGGAGGAAACCAGTGGCCGGCAGGATGGTTTGAATACCACGGAGGGTGCTTAAGGGGAGGTGGTACGTGGAGGTAGATTTAATTTTTTTTCTAGTGTTAGGAGGCGCCGAAGCGGGGGTAATAAAGGTCATATGCAATAGTCACATAGTATCATAGTAGATACTGTAGTATAGGGCGTCAGGATGACTGCAATAAATTATGAGCAATATCACGATAATTTTGGGAAAACGAACTTGAATCTAGCACATGGGAGAGTGTGAGGAAGAGGTCCAGAATAGTGGCTATGTGATCAGCGCGTGCGGATGGAGGGCGGGAGTATCGTGAGTCTGGAAGGCGTGACAAGAAGTAACCGGCTTCTGGAAGGATCAGGTAAATAGTGTGGAGGGTATAGGTATCGGGACGGGGAAGGCGCATACATCAGACGCTAGGATGGCGTCAGGACCAGATGGCCTGGCGTCAGAAGGCGTCAGGACACGATGGCCTAGCGTCGGAAGACGTCAGGATATGATAGGCTAGCGTCGGAAGGCGTCAGGACGCACAGGACGTAGGGTGCGTTTCAGGGCGTTGTCAGGGGGCAATGGGACGTTGAGCGAGTCTTCTGGACGAGGCGTCGGATCAACGTCGCATCCAGAATGGGAGTTTACGTCCTGTGCGTCCTGGGCATCCTATGCGTCTGACGCACAGGAAGAGGGATAAATCTTTTGCTGATGATAGCGGCCAGCCTTCTCCAGGCAGCACGAACGACTGGGGTGCTCCATCCCAACCATTGCGGCTTCCTTCCCGGGCTGAGCACCTATGATGCATGTCTCCCCCTCTCGAACGACATAAGAATACTGTAGAGGCCACGCCTAAAGGCCTCGTCCCTATTCGTTGACATCAAAGCAGGGTTTGACAATGTCGACAACGCTACACGGGCTGGCATCCTGAGGGAAGGAGGGATCTCCGTACCTACTTGCCTTGGGCTCATCATTTCTCAGCGAACGGAGCTGTACCTTGTTTTTCCAAGGACCCCTTGCGACCTCAGCCCCGGTTAATGTCGGAGCCCCCCAGGGCTCCCGGCTCTCTCTGCTCCTCTTCCTCCTCTACCTAGCTTCTCTACACCTCAGCGTCCCTCGTGGTCTAATGATTTCGTACATGGATGACTTCGCCCTTACGGTGGCCTCTTTGTCCTACAGTGGCAACGTCCATCAACTCCAGAAGCTCTTCAACAGGCTGGAAACCAAGGCAGCACGCCTGGGCATCCCCTTTTCAGTCCCCAAGACAGAGCTCATACATGGGAGCACCCCAACCCAGAGGAACTCCGCCAAGTGCCTCGCCCCCATACAGATCAAGGCTGAACTCTTGGACCCCCAAGAAGCGATACAATGGCTCGGTTACAGGTTTACGCCAGCCCTCGACACCGCAACCCATTTCTCACGCCGCCTAGCCCTCACCCAAATAGCCTTTACTCTGATCCGTTGCCTGAGCCCCCCGGGCGCAGGCCTCGCCCCATACGTATGCCACAGACTGGCCAACTCCGTGATCGCCCCCATCTTGCTGTACGGGGCAGACATATTTACTCCAGACGTGCGCATGAAGGCCCAGCTCAATAGCTTCTGGAACAAGGTCCAGAGAGGGACCATGAACTGTTTCTCAGCAACACCTATCGCGATCCTGTCCAGGGAATCCTGCCTTCCCCCGGTCTCCCTCCTAGTCTACCAAAGAAAAACATTAGCTGCCCTCAGGCCCGCGAGCTCCCCGCCTAGCATGAACCCGGCAACGGCACGCGTCCTTCCTTCTTTCCTCTTCCTCTCTGCCCACAGGGCATCGGACTCCTCAAAGGCACTTACTAGAGGCCTCAAATCTATCTACCTGCCCCTAAACTGGAGGACACCCCGCCCGACCCCACCAATTAGGAAGCACCACCCAATAGACGAGGTGGCCCATAGAACCGTACCCTTCACAAAGGATCTGTCCAGGATGCCCATGATAAACTCTCATCTGGTCCCCACGGCGATGGCCCTCCCCACACAGTCCCTAATGAACAACACCTATGCCACCCTGAAGAAGCGACTAAGGGAATCCCTCCTCGATGAGTGGCCTAAGCGCTTCCCCACACCAGGGTACTACCACCACCCACCCGCCCTAAACCCCTGGCCCTTCATGAGACTGGGCAAGCTTATGGCAGGACGGATCCACCTGATGAGAGCTAGCAAAGGTTACGTGGCCGCCCCACATAGAGGTCGCCAGATGCTGACACCTCCTGCCCCCGCTGCGGCTGGGAGCCCGCAACCTTCGTGCCCGCCATCCTCTCCTGCCCCTCTAGAGAGGGTCCCAGAACACGCCTCCTCCACAGCATGACCGGTGTCAGTCACGAGAACCCCGTTTGGAAGACTCCCCATCTCCTCAAAAGGCTCGTGTCCATCAGCGTCACCTCCACGGGATTCCCTCCCACAAGGTTCCCACCCACCACTCCCCCTTCCTCCCCCCCTTACTTCTCTCCCCCCCCAGGATAGACCGCCGGGTGTTTCGTGTTTTTTGGTTGGCCCAGGTTTAAAAGGGACGATGGATTTAAGTGTTGCGTTTTCTTGTATTTAGATCGCTTTCCGTCTTCCAAACTACTTTTAGTTTGGGCTTTCCTTTCAGAGTGGCCATGGGCCCAGCGGAAAAGAAACCTTCACATAGTGGATTATCCCTGGCGGCCTTTCTTTGCGTTCTTTATGTTTTTTGCTTTATAGGTTTTTGTTTTCTCCATAGCTAGGGCTGCATGAAGCTTTTTGTAACTGAAAACAATGAACACATGATGACAAAAAAAAAAGAAAAAAAGAAAAACCGACCAAGAGATAGGATCCTCACGCAACCATCCAGGTCTCTTTCTATACTGAAGATATTGCAATAGGATTCTACTATTACTCGCTTTACACTCACTCCTCGTCTACGCTTTAAGAACCCAGAGACTATTGCGATAGTCGCAGTGACGCGTCGCCCAAACATAGAACTATTGTGATACTTGGATCAAGCACGAGAATCCACCCTTCTTACTATCTGACTAGATAGTATCCTGCGACGGATCACTCAAGACAAGCAAGCCAGTTCCGTACTATCCGAAGGGATGGTACCTCCCTACCCGTTGGTGCAAGAAAACAAGACTCGCTTACGCAGGAGACGACTGTCGTTGCCGGTTGCATACCTGCTCAACAATAGGATTGTTACAGTGAGGCTCATCCTTCTGAGCCTGATTTAGATACTGAGTGCAAGTTCAATATGTTGTTCTGTTGAAAGATGGCCGGTCGGAGACATTTTGATGAAGTTGTTTTGTGTCACCGTGCCGCTCGACTCACCATGAGGTATGATACCGTAACAACTTGAATAATTGGACGGTGTACAATGAAGTCAAGAATTGCCTTCTCTGGAAAGGGGGCAAAAACACAGCAAAAACACGGCCCCTTTCCCCCTCCGAGACAAAAAGAAAAACACAAATTTCTTGACCTTCCTCTGAGAGGAAAGTCCAACGACATAGCACACTGTCCAATTATTCAAGTTTTTACGCTACATTACCACATAGATGCCACAAACCTTCTATTCCTGCAATAACAAGAGCAGCTATCAATGGGCTTTCTTTTTCCTGCACAATTAGCAATTTCTTTTCTCATATTTAAGACAAGTTTAATAACAAAATTCTCATCCTTTGACTGTAAGACAGAATTGTTAGTCAGTCCAATATCTCGGTTGTCGAGTGGTGTGAGACCTGGTTGCACACCTCATGATTGCGGATCACATTTTTTACACTACTGCATACCGTATTTGGTAAACACACACCCGGCAAATTTCTCTACAGCTCTTCTACTGGCTAGCCTCCCTTGACTGTCAGTACCGTCTCCGGTTGATTGACGGCCGTATATTGGTAAATGGGCCATTCGTCGCTGAGATCCTTCCTCACAAGGGCCCTGATTTTTCCCCAAGGTTCTTTGACCTTCTCAAGCAGGCTCTCCCCCGAGTTCCGCTTTAGCGCGCCGACAACAAAACTGAAGGTGCAGGGTCTCCTCAATCCAGGGCCGGTTGGCGAATTCCCGATGATAGTGGATTGGCCAGAGGTAACCATATAGGTCGGGGGTGGAGGCACAATTGTAACACACTAGCTGGGGAGCCTGAGCCTATACTTACTAAGGACATTTGCAAGCTCTGGGCGGAAGATTCCCAAGGGACTAAGTAGTTGCTGTCAGTGCGCACCGGTTGTACTTCTGTGGCTAGTCAGGCCTGGAATATCTTGACAGAGTGAGGTTAATCAAGGACGAGGGCCAGGCTCCGTAAATGCCCCGACTGCTTGAAGTGTTATCAGCTCGCGTTCTATTGCCAAGGTCATTGTAGAAAGTATCCATGGGAGCGATTCCCGCCTCAATCTGTCTCTGAGCATCCTTTGGGTCTTGTCTTGCAATTCCCACAAAGTAGGAGAGGGCGATATGAGCTATCGCTTGAGTGAGGTACTCTTGGGGTTGCACCGCAAGCAAGGGAAGTCGGGACTCTGTGCATTCAACTTTTGCTATAGAGGCTTCCACCTGCTGGTACAGTGGATGGAAGGTCGGGGAGGTGGCTGGAGTGTATGGTTCATGCCATTCAAAACATACATGAGGCTGTAAAATTAGTGTTACATGTGACTATGCTAGTTTTAATGCCAAGGCAAATATTGAACGTGTATTTGAGGTCAAGGGTTTGAATAACAACAGGATTATGATACAAAAACAACAGGATTGTAATAATCACCACAGTGTAGGAGCGAGGTAAAAATGTTTAAAATTACAATAAATCTGAACTATATAAGTATTCTAGTCTAGCTCTATTGTATCAGTGACTCGTTGATGACTTTTATATTTGTGCTCTATTGAGCTACAATCTGACATAGAATACCGCGTTTCTTAATTCGTGGTATTTGCAGGCTTGGTTTATTTTAAATGTAATTTCAAAGTGGGAGCATTGAGGAATGAAAGTAGTCAACAGGTAGTCATTTGTGAACACTGGTCGGCTTGTTACAAAGTTACAGTATGCAATGGCTACCGAGAGTTTGAATAGGGCTTATTCAGTTTAGAAGAGGTTCCTGTTTAACTTAAGATATTTTGTATTAATAATTATTTTTTGGCCCTAAAAGCCTATATTCTAAGTGTAAAATATTGAATTACTAATCATATCAAATGTGGCTAATGTAACATAATTTCCCTTCTTCCACCAATGGTTCAATATTTGAAATTAGATAGGCTCTCTCAATATTAACATAGTGGGCCAAATAAAACCTCACAATTGTTCTCCACCCTCTTCTCTATACTTCGGAAGTTTTTTTTGCCCAATAATGTGATTGGCTGTAGAGCCACTCAATTGTACAATGCGCTGAAAATCTGGTGAATGTTTTGCATGGCTTGAACAATACTGAATGCCTTCCATAGAATGCTGAGGTTGCTTGCCTGAGTTGTTACCCGAGTATGAGGAACTAGGATTTATTTTGTATTGTCATTACGTTGTGGATAGTATCCAATCGGTGTCGCAGTCTAGTGGCAGTGATGGGATATTGGTTCAAAGGGTCCTGGCCCGGCAGTGGTCAAACATGTCAGTACATAATGAGTGGTGGTTATGGGGCTTGCAAAAGTCAGTTATGATGGGCATGTAAGATGATGGTTTCAAGGGCGGAAAACATTACAGTGACTAATCATGGCTGCTTATTCTACTTGTTATTAGGAAAGGTTGTTTCAAGATAGAGTTGAAGAGCTCCCCTGATATTGCTAAAGCATGTGAAATGAACCTCCAAATCCCCGAGAGCAGTTGATGCTAGAAGTTTGTAAACTGAAACATGGTGAGGACTTGCGGGGTAGCCTATGTGAAACATCATTAGTATTTAAAAGGTTAAAGTTCTGAAAGGGAGCCCTTGGGAGTAGGAGGGAGCACAATGAGAGACTGTTGGATGTTCTTTTATGCACTGGGGTGCCTTAGGTGATAGTCTTGGCATTTGCAACCTCCAGGATCGTCAGAATCTGATCAAGGAAATAAGACTCCGAGTTTGTAACAAGATCGAAATTGCCAAACACAGAGTGGAGCTTGATCCAGATGACGGAAGAACAGAAGGAAGATAGTCGATGTTGTAATATGCGATCGGAATATGTGCACAGAACTCAGGCGAACAATTCATAACATCAACTAGTAAACATCTCAAATCGTGACCATACTTCTTCACCTAACAACAAGAAAGCCACAGTTGAGCTATATAATATAGTAAGTGAGTTCAGCCATTACCACCGTGTTCCCATAATATGGAATAACAAGGACAATGAAAGAAGTATCCTGTGAGGTGTTGAAATTCTCTGTATATTTCCTATGTATATTCAACACACTACTATGTATTCTTTCATGGAGGTTGTGTTTCCGCTCTGCCTGTCCACCACTTACATTACTCCAGCTAAGATATATTATAGTGTTTTATTGTTTATTTCAGGATAATATCTCGGGATTTAACATGTGCTTTCCAATAAGGTGTTTAGGATTTTACAGTTGTTTATGCATCTCTTATGCACCATTCTTGGTCATGATATTTCTAATAATCACTCCACACCCTTTTGTTTCCACGCACATTATTTGGGATTTAGTTGAGTAGATTTAAGGGTCAAACATGTGTGCACTTATCTTTCTTACATTGTTTTCCCTATATTTCTTTTGCGTATATGGACGCCTACTTTTCTATAAATAAGGTCCTACAGCCTACCTGGCTTAAAGAATGAAGAACGGGATTCCTACGAATCCCTTCTTCACCTACTTGGTAAGGGGGAATTGCAACCCCCCTCGTACTTGACAAGTTTTATCCACATAGAATAGATTTTGCCACATTCACACTAGCATATTGAATATGAGGAACAAAATGAATAAGAAAGAACAGAAAATAGGCTTTCAAGTCCACCAGAAACGAGTATGAAAACGTAGTAATGGCTTGAAAGATATAGTAGGGAGGAGAAAGAAACTCTATTTGAGATGAGTAGGAAACCATATACAAATAGTTCATGTGGCTATTATGATACAATTCTGCAGGAGCCAATCCCAGACAGCAAGTACCCCAGTCGGCTAACTCTGGGGCAAACAAGCAAGTCAGGAATTATGAAAATGGCCAATTAGCTTTGAAAAAATATATATAGTCTCTTGCTTTCAGAATAGGACTATGAAAGTTAGGAAAGGTTGTTGGTCTAAATATAAGAATAACAATTGGTAAGAAGAGCAGGAATTACAAAGCAGGCCAAGCAAGAAGAACTGTCCCTCATCCTGCTAGGGGTGACCAAGTACACTAATTGACTACCTCACCCAGCATGGATAATAATACTACCAGTAGTACCTTTAAACCACCCAATGTATTTAGAGTCGCTCCTTCCTGGTTACAGGTAAAACAGTGAGTGGGAATGCTTACCTTAGGCACTGGTTGCCCTTCACACACACACATAGCATATGCTTGTACTTACATGGTAGTGATAATGATATGCTATTTGCACACATACCGGGTCACAGTAGTTTTGCCCTTGAGGGCAGAAGCTTGAGGAAGTCTGTGTGCAATAATCCAGGGAGCGAGCAGTCTATTCAGTTGGCTCCACCTCCACCCCCTCCACTGTGGCGTATTTGCCTGCCTCCTCCACCTCCTTCTCCTCTACCTTCCAGGTGGTATCTTCGCTCACCTACTATTGTTCCTCTTCTGGCTTGTGTTCAATTAGGTCATGGAGAAAGAAGGGACCAATGTTTAGTACCCAAGAGGCACCACAACTGGTACCACCAATAATATCGGATTGGTCTTGGATCCTAGGGCTCCATGTTCTTTGGCCTTCGCATGTACGCAGTAGACACTGGTCCATCACTGGTCCTGTCTTCCATAATTCGACATGTATCTCTTGCTTGATCCACTTCACTTCTATCCCAATCACATTTTTAACATGCCCACAAGAGTTCACCAACCACAATCAGTAGACCCATATTAAGCTACTTCTGGACCGTGAAACACTACATTTAATGATAAGAGTTGGCCAAACCGTTGGTTTTTTGCCAACAAGATAGGGTTTCCATGCAGTGTCTACTTCTTGATGTTTGATTATCCCTTTATAGAGTGCTCAGTCCATCCTGCCCATTTCTTTAAACAATATCATATCCCTTGTTAGCATATCAATTCACAAGCCAAGTTCCTGCTTGCCATCTCATTAACCGGTAGGCATTTCTACGCAATTGTAACCAGTTTGTTCGTGAATAATAAACATTGAAGAAGACTAGTGATAGACCTACTCTGGCCAGAGCAGAGGGAGGCTTCAAGGGTGTGCCACTAAAATATAATAATTCAAGTATGAGTTCTGAAAAGATTATCTGCAACAAAGTTGTAATAATTGCTGTTAGCTCAAGGGAGTTGATTCTGGGATGAATAATATTAATAATATAGTATCTTGATTAGCAGGTAATAATGTATTTATTCTAATAATGTCTTGGTCAGTTGTGAGCAGACCTCCGAGTCTTTACCTGTTACCTAATAATGAAGTCTCTGGAACGGGTTAGTAGTTTATATTGTTGTGGCGCTGTGTGGACTTCTATTGATCGCAAGATCAATCTCATGTGAAATGCAATACAAGTACAAGAATATAAAGTAGTCTTCTATTTATAAAATTTATAAGTAGGAACCTTCTTCAATATTGGTGTAAAGATCTTCTAACTAGAGTGAAATGCCACCTATTTATACCTAATCTCCTCTCTACCCTTACCCTAATAACTAATACATGTTAGTCATCTGACTCTCATGAATCAGAATGAGTCATAGTCTAAAATGTATCAGCTGACTCCTAAGAGTTATCTGCACAACAACCATTAATCAATAATAACTTATAAACTTGAAAGTGGTTATTTGCTTGACTGAGTTATATGTGTGAAACACATAACTCATGAAGGGATTTCTGTGCAAAGGTTATTACAGACTCTGATTTACATTCATAAGCCATAAAACAATTAACAAATCATGGCATAATAATGACTTGCTATTGCTTAATCTTGTGAGATACCATGAGTCAACTAACCTCATATGGTGCCTTGCATCTAAAGTGTGGACCTGGGTAGATGCAACAGTAAATGCTCAACCCAGGGACCAATTAGGGCTATACTACAAATATTGTAATTTCATAAGGTTCTGTGTACAATCCACCCATATGAAGTAGTTTTTAATTTTTACTTTCACTAATAATTAATATTGAATCAAGTTCAATAACTGATTATTCTTCAAATGAATTTGTTGATAATATATTTGATATTATTATGGTACATATATAAGAGAAATAGTCAAATAGCATTTAAATAAAGGTAAAAAAGAATAATATATTGGTAAAAGTCTGATAAAAACTAGGCAGAAGTGGACTCTACAATGGGTACCCGACTGTGTGACCTGTATCTCGTATCAACCATATATTTATATTCAGGAGAGCTATATATAATATTATGGCGGTAGGCTTACATAATACCCTTAGTTCTTGCATGATACTTCCAAATAAGTTGTGGTGGAAAAGATTCAAGAGCTTCAGGAACTAATCTTTAGAGGGAATTGAAGTCATACCCACAATTTCTGCAAGTATAATGTTTTGCTGCGCGCCAGTAGTATTCAATGAAGTTTATTTCACAGTGGAATGCCAGTTAACAAATCACCAAATGGCCTACCTGTTCAATGGCCTCTTGTAATTGAGATTTCTGTGCCTGAAAGTCAGGCTGACTAGCCATGTGTGCTCTGGTACAAGAGGTTCCACCTTGAAGGCATTGCGGATTGGGTTTAGTCCCTTTACTAGTTCTGGTTGGAACAGATCATGGTGTACGAAAATTAGGCCTATCATATGGCCATAGTCCTCTTTCAATAAGAACAACTCTTAAACCTTCTGGTATTCCACTTGGTAGTATCATAGACTGAATGTAGCCACCGTTAACCTGTCGTGGATCATTAACAAATGCATTGCACATCACCTTTTTCGTTAAACCAGCAGGTTCAAGATTCATTTCCGAGACCCCTAAGGCATTGTCAGCATACTTTAAATGATTGCGACAGTGGTCAAAGGCAAACAGAGCTTGACATCCAGGGAATTGTTCTTCAAAGTCCGGAATCGCTGTATGAACTACTTCGGCAAGTAGTTTATCACCAGTCCACCAGGTATGTTCCCTACATTGCATTATTACACAGGTATTTCCATCACCTAGTCATCCTATAGGAGTGACAAAGTCAGAAACATAAAGTCCTTGGCAGCGGCACATTTTACGCAAAAGCTTGTGCTCATCATGTACCCAAAGAGAATGTACTCCATCTTTGGAGTTAAAGGTATATTCATCTTGAGTTACAAAGATAAGAGGGTGCTTTTCGCCTAAATCTAGCTAGGGGTTTAGAAGTTCATTTAGACTTTCATACCATGCCATTAAGCGATCAGTATAAGACCCTACAAGATGAAGGAATACTTCTTGACGCTATTGCTTGATATCAGACCGTTCATGTCCATCATTATAACCAGCTTTGTGGTATTCCTTCCACTTGAAGCCTAGCTTATACAGCTGTCTGCTTGCCATTCGTGATGAAATAACTTTCTCAACTTGTCTTGCAATATTGTTGATACTTTGATTTCTGATATCATCATCATGAGTATACCAATACTCTGTCACTGCTCTTGCAAGACCAAATGATGTCAATCCTTAACAATATTTGTTAGTATAAAAACTCAAACCCATTTGTTAAAACAAAATGGAAACTTCTTACTTTCTCCAAAAGAATTGATATAGTTACGAACCATTAGGATAGTTTCAGCATCATCAAGCATGAAGAGAATCTTCTGATGCTGTCCTTGCTTTGGCTTCTCTATATATCATTTCATTACGCAGGATACCTCCTGTCTTAGAATTCGATCCTGAATTCTTTTGCACCATCCACCGCCATCGGCCACCATTGTGGCTAGCATCTTTCTGAACTCAAGAATATGTACTCTACCTGTGAACAAATCTGGCCCTTCTAGTGCTCTTTGCTCTTTTTTGACTTGAAGCTTTAAAAACAGCCTGAGGTAGCCACTGTAATCCCAATCATAGTGCAACCCTGAAATCTTAGGCTTTGATCCTTTTGGTTTGACAAGCTTGATAATTGCGTTGAATGCTGACTTGAGAATATGTAGTCGAATGGTGGAAAGAATATTCCTTTGTGCTAGACGTCGCGGCCATGAATTACGTGCTGGTCCAATTGCTGTTTCTTTATCAGCATCAGGTGAATTTACCTCAGGATCAGATGTAGCGCTTCTATGATCTGCAGCTTCACCATTTGAACCTGGATTGTTGCTATTCTCCCTAAGCACGCTGGCGGCCTTAAGCTTCTTGCGATGCTTACGAACTCGTAAAGTACTAGCTGCAACTATATTATTTGGATTTTTAGTTCTTATTTACACAATATTACATTATTAACTGGCTGATATACCTGGTAGAGGCATAACAAGTGGTGCAGAGGACCAACTTGCTAAGCTTGGAGCAAGTTTGGCTTGCCTGAGTCTCTTATATCGGGCACTACTTTGCAGGGTTGATGGATTAGTGATTGTTGAACTGGGCATTTTTGTAGTCTCTGAACTGGGAGGGAAAGATAAGAGGGTATCAATGATTAAAAGTTGGAATAGTAAAAATAAAGCCATTTCGGAAAAGCACAGCATTCAAGTGGAAGCAGACCAAGTCAAATTTATTACTTTGTGACACCTATTATACCAAATAAATTGCGATAAAAAACCAGGAAATTGAAAGAATTGATCTTAGGATCTTCTGAAGTTGGATGTTTCTAATATAGTCCTAATTCCTGACTGGGTTGAGCGTTTCCTGTGGCTTCTACCCAGGTCCACACTTTAGAGACAAGGCACCATAGCTTAGACTCTAATACCGCTATTGATGGAGTAACCCCATCGTGGTATGTTAGCTTAGGGCACACTTGTAAGTGTGAGCAGGGCCATTGAGCTGACCACGCAGCTTGGACTGGTGTTGTGTGGTGGGAGCCCACAGTGCGGGCCACCACAAACTATATCTAGTCAGAGCGGAGTTCCTTGCTCTGGATCATGACTTCTCATAATCAACACACACTTCTTGCGAACACACTTGTCATATACATCGAATATCGAACACATATGAGTTGTCCTACCAGTCACTGACCGAGATTGTTCTCTTGGCGACAGTTCTGATCAGAGCTGTGTCCTTCCAGTGCCTGTACGACGGCATATCCCCTGCGCGGAAACTAGACCACCATCAGCTATAACGATTGAGTACTGGTCCTGTAAAATATGCCTTGCTTACTCACTTTTTCTGAGACAAGTGTATTCTTAGACTGAATTTCTGTCAAAATATGCTGTCCCTTGCTCTGTATGAACCTTGTTTGAATACAACACTTGAGACATCAGCAACAAAAAACTTTCCCTCCTGTAGTGTTCCTTACGGGGCAGGGCCCGGCGGGTTTTCACTCACCAGACCCCGCCCTTACACGGGGCCAGGGGGGTATGTTTCGGGTAATCGCCAGCCCGCCCCCGTCCGGGGCCCACCCGCACTCATTCCCTGAACGGGCCCCGTTTGTTACTACCTATTTTTAATAGGGACTCGTCTGGGGTATGGGTGGGGCGGGGGCTTGAGTGAGGACAGGGGCAGGGAATGCCGAAAAAGACACCCCGCCACAGGTCGTTGAGTGGGGCGGGGCGGGGCAATGGGCCCGGGGCCCGCGTTTTTCGGGGCCCCGTCCGCCCCGTAACGAACTCTACCCTCCTGTACCCGCAGTCGACCGTGGTAGTTAAGTTTTACATTTCGTCCAATCACCTGTAACCCTACTCTAATATGAAAAGTCCTCCACCATATAATCAACGAGAAAAATAATACATTACTCTTGATTCTTGCCAAATATGAGCCACTTGTATGATTAAGTGACACTCTTTTTAGATAAGGAAGTTGCGCAATAAATCACAAATATTGGTCAACATTTGTAAGTAAAAAGTGCATCCAGGATTGATAAAAATATGTTACATTTTCCAGAAATTAAGACTCCTTTGAGTATAAGCAAGTGGTAGTTCAGGATTATATCGTGAGTTCGTTACGGGGCAGACGGGGCCCTGTAAAACACCGGCCCCCGTCCCTCTGACCGGCCTCGGGCGAGGTCTCTTTTTCCGCATTCACTGCCCTTGTCCTCCCTCAGGCCCCTGCCCGACCCCAACACCAGTCTGGTTCCCATTAATAACAGGTGGTACCATACGGGTGCCGTACAGGGAATAAGTGCCTGTAGGGCCCGGCCCCATGTCAGGGCTGGGTCTGGGGGGTGAAAGCCCACCCGGCCCTGTAACGAACACTAATTATATCGGGTCACACCCCATTTGAACATACATACCACACACGTACATGGGTCCACAGGGTACCAAGGGGGGAATCTGTTTTTTTGCTGATAGAGTGATATCAACCCTGGAATCTTAATCCTTTCCAGTCACTATACACCCACCGGTACCCTGTAACCCTGCAATAACAAAGAGTCATAGCCCATCTTCCCCTAGTGTTACCATATAACCATTCCCTACCAGGAAGCCAAAATACAGGTTTCCAGCAAAGTACACTAAACTTAGTATACTTTAGCATAGCCTATGAGCCTCAGGGACTGTGGTGGAGCCGAAATTAAATGCAACAAACCAAACCTAAATAAAAACTAATCATAGAAGATCCTGCACTTTGTCCCTGTTTACCATTACTAGAACATGTGCATATGTTACATCTTTCGTCCCTCTTTGTTGACTACTTGGCGAGGCCTCTCCAGCATTAGCTGTGAACCCCATGCTACTCGGGCAAGCAATAGACACTTTGAGAAAGCAACCAACCGTGCGTGGGCAGTGGTAGTGATATATCTCGCTGATCAACAATAAACTATAGTCTGGTAGCTTTCTATTACTGTACCCTCTACTCAAATGCTCACCAAACTAGCCATCCCACGAATGCGGTATTCCATGCGGACCCCCAGACACAGCCTCATTCTAGAATTCTCATACCCCCCTGAATACCACTACTAGAGATTGGAAATGCTTCTCTAACCCTGTTCTCCTGTTATTTGGGGGACAAAACTGCGGTAAGAGCCTACAATGTCAGTAGCGGAATATCCAAAAGGGAGTTATCAAAGGCCTCTTGTAACCCGTTGTCGTGAATAGGCATCGTGCTTGAAGTATGAGGAAGGGTATGGGGAGTTTACAAACGCGAGCGTACTACAAGATTCCGTCCCTCAATTTTGCTACTACAACGTACTGGGTTCTGATAGGCACCAAATAATTCGAAAAGCTTGGTGGCAAAACAAGGAAGAGGGAGATGGTCGACATCGCAGCGGGTGACAAACAATGAGGGTACAGAACGTTTTAAACCAACGTTGTTGTATAAAAAAAAACCAGCATCCAGCATGATGCAAGTGTCTCATTAGAGCTGATCTTGGCTAGCTGAACAAAAAATGGTCAATTTCAGATTACAGAATAGTGGAGTGCTGGCACTTCTTCACTAAATCTTCATCCGGGTTGTTGATGTTTGTTTAACAGGGGTTTTATTTTCTAAAGTTTTTTCCGCTTTAGCTCACTCCCCAGATAATCCATAATGCACTAGTACTCAGGGGGCTAAAGTATTGGAACAGGCTGGGGGCTAACGTCCGTAGGGGGGGAAATAAAGTACCTGGCTAGGCCACCTGGTTATCTCAGCTATACAGAATCTACGTGAATAGTTGCAGGTACCTTTCTTTCAAGCATGACCTTGTCCGGGCTCTCATCCGGTGTATGATTGTTAAATAGGGTGATTTTTAACAGTCCTCTACTATTTCTGCTTGTTCCAATGCTTTCCCCCAGCTCTGAGTTCCCGCAATGCTAAAGTGTTTTTTAAAACGACTGGAAATACATACTACCAAAGTTTGACCTTTTGGCTGGGATTTGAGTCGCATGCGATGGAAGCCTTTTGTGGAAACCCTTCGATATTGCGAGTACTGTGGTCTTCGCTGTAGAGCTAGCTTCACAAATAAACCCTCCGATTGTCCACAGCCGTTGCAGGACCGCCTTCGCTACGTAGCCAGTTATGCAGATTTTTCTTGTACCAGGAACTCCATGGAAGTGCATGAAGGTGGAGACGAAGGAAGCATAGGACTACAATGTAGGATCTGATTGCATGTACCGGTACAGCATTTACTCATTATAGGTGAAATCATGTGAACTACTGATGCGCTTGGACCTATCTTTCGGCCTGCCTGAAACAGCAAGATTCGGAACACGGTACACAAAAGCCGGATTTGGCCGCACTCAACCAGGTTTGGTCAGAAACTCCGATTTTCGATCACCAGAATGCTTGAATCTCACAGTACTCAAAGCTTGTCAGGACATACCGGGCGAATTGGGGAGGTTGAAGGCTTATCGTATAGCGGCCCGAATTCCAGAATTTCAGACCGCTCAAGAGACGGCCAGGTTCGTCTACTCGTTTGGAATGTATCATAATATATTCTAATAATCTCTTATGGAAAAAATAATAGTGGGGCGAAATCTAGAACAGCCAATAAACTAAAACTTTTTGTGGCACCGCGCCTGACATACCGTCGTACCCTAGGATAGCTGTTACTCGAAAGGATCTGGCAACTGTTAGAGTTTTCACGAAGGTTCCATATCTACAACACGAACAACACAATGAACCTTTAGCTTAGAAGTTTTGTTTGGAGGATGTTGGAGCACATAAGGTTTGAAGTGGTGGTGCGTTTGGGCAAAAGGTTAGGTGCAGCGCAGATGTTTCGGGATGATACAGGAACTTGCGCTAGAGGCACTAAAGGTTTGGAACTAAAAGATGGAGCGAATAAGTGTCGCACTACAAGGTTAGCAAAGCAGGCAAAGGTAGCAGGTGTTGAATATCACCGGCGATCAGTGCGCACACATGTATACTTTGTTGTTGTACAGTACCTTTCCTATCTTTCTTAGTGTTATCTACTAGTTACTATGTCAGTCTTTATCAATCACGGAGGAGGGACGAGTATACCTGGTTTGTATACTAGTTGGAGGATTCACTGATATCGCCGGAAATGCTCGGGGAGCAAGGCGAGGAATGGGTCAGAAGGCAGTGCGTGTTGGGGACGGAGAATGTTTCTTCAAGGACCCCCGGCCTAGTAAAGTTCTCTGTATTTAAACTGTCCGTTTGGCCGTAGGTAAAAAGACAGGCAAGCAAGAAACCAATCTGCAGAATAGACAGACCTCTCCAGTTTGGCTTCTTTGTACTTCTTCATCTGCCTCACGCATCTTTCTCCTATTAGCATCTCATAACAATAGCAGAGGGGGAGTTTGGGAATGAAAGAACTCTGTAAGTAAACGTAACAGAGGTAAGAGATTAAGGAACGCATTGTTTGGGGAAGAAGTTTGAGTGTGTGGAAAGAAGGAGACGCCAATGGAATGAGTGCGGAGAACTTGAATAAAGTTGCAGGAATGTTTTCTTTTGTTAACTCTGTGTATATATAGGCCACACCTGGCGATGTTGAAAGAAAAAAGGACCCAAGTTACTCCGGACCATCATAGCCTATTTGTGAGAAAAACTTGGGCTTCAAGGTTTGTCTGCCTAGGGAGTTGTAGTCAAGTATCCCATTGGCATAGTTTTCGATTAATCACCCATACCCGAGTACTTGTAATTCTACTGGACACCCTTTTGCGATTCGCGCTCTCTGCCGGTTGTGAGTTCCTCGGTCAAAACCGCAATAGGAAGTCGGTGGAAGTGCGAGGGGCTACGTAGTTTTACCAAGAGAGGAATTATGATAAAAAAGAAACATTTTTTTTTCCTTCTATTGTTCTTTTTTTTTTTTTCCTTCTCATTTTTTTTTTTCACTTTTTTTTTGCCAGCCCCCCTCCCATTTGCTTCTGCTACCCGCCGATCGCCAACCTTTAAGGTCTAGAGTCGGATTCTACCACCTCGTAGCAGGATTGTTAAACCCCACAGCCTTATTGATGAGGGCTAAGTTCTTCAATCTCCCAGTTCCCATAGGCCAGGATTTTTTAATTCTCCTGCCCTACATGACGGATCGTTCAATAATAACTGATTGTCAGCATGGATTGAACTCCTGGGCTCCCGCTTATTGCGCAGGAGTGTTAACCACTGCGCCAGCTAGGTATTTCATGAAATGTGACCCTGGGAACTAATATTTATCCTACTGGAAGGCCAATTTGGGATTTTAACGCCAGTGGGTGGGCAGTGTTTCTCTTGCCGAGTTGCGGGTAGATTTCAATGGAGGTGTTTCTTACTCCTTAGATGCTTAATGATATATTCTCCGTCGTTTAAAGCCGAATCAATGCTTTGTCCACTTGTTACTCTCGTGCCATACGACCAGCAAACTTAGCAAAGCCCCACGCGAGACCTCGAGCCTCCCTACTTGCTCCCTGTGTATTATCTCACTATAGCCTTCTGCTCGTTCTAGTGATTTGTGAAGGCGTTTTTCTTTTCTGTTCTTTTTCTGTTCTTTCTTTCTTCCTTGCATTCCCCCGGGCTTTCTGGGGATGCCACATTTTGGCCGGGCGGGGGGATCCGCTCCCAGCAAGTAAGCATGGTGGTGGGAAGTTCAGGTCGAAAATATTCTCAGATCAGAGATCTCATCCACTTATGTGATCATACACAGAGATCGAATTTTGATAAAGACGGACAGTACACACACAGACAGCTAAGATCCAGCACACCCCAATACCTCAGGCAATACAGTTTCATGAAGGGGTTAACTTAGTTCTTAGGAATACTTGTCCGAACTCCGAGATGAGTAACTTACAAGAGGCAGCTGATTGTAAGGGTTTTTACTCTACATGACCAAGAAACAGGGTCCCCCTTGCTGCTCCTGTAGCCCAATTATCCCAACACATTATGGGCTTAGCTGAACAAATTCTGGCGAGAGCGGGACTATTGTTTGGGAATACGTGAATGAAAAGCAAACAAACAAAGGTTCCAGAATAAGATGCTCATAAGAAAGGGCGTTCTTAATGACAACAAATATGAGATGGTGGGTCCTTTTTGTTCCTAATGGCAACATTTATCCTTTGTCGGCGTTGGAGGGGGCAGAGAGCCAGCATAGCCAATCCCCGCGGGACACCGCAGCTGGTGCTCCTATTCTCGGGAAAGGTCTGGAACACTGGCTGCCAGCCTAGGCGTCGCAAGCTATCGCGGAGCTTTTGACTTCTCCGTATGATATTGATTCTTTCCAGAATAAACTCAAACTCCTTCAGCCCCGTCGCCCACCAACTCAATCTGGAGAATTTTGTTCATTTGCTCCACTGGGTTGGAGAGTTGAATAGTGGGATTAAAATGAGATTACTTGGTACCCTCCAGGAAGCAGTCATACGATGGATTGGGGAGTTCCCGGATTCAAAACCCGGCGAAGGAGTTCAGTGTGGTGGCTAATGTAAACAGATGAGTCGGGGTTGGGAGGTTTATTTCGATGGGATTCCTGAGGTTTGGGATAATTATGACTCTCGCGTGTAGAGCCTTGTGCATACCGTGAGCATTCAGAGGCAAGCTACTTATTCCGAACAAGCTATGGATTTTTCAACAGTAAACCGCTTCTCCAAGCTGGGCCGATAGTTGAGCGCCGTCTCTAACTTCCGAAGCTTAAACTGAAAAGCAGCATCAGATGAACATTAACCTAGGTTGAGAATATTCTAAAATGGCGTTGGTAGATCCGGTAGGCTTTCGATATTTTGGGGATTCTCATATGACATTAGTAACCATACCGTAGCCTGCGAGTTACGCGCCTAAGAAGCAATAAAACGAAAATTGGTAGCTGCCGGAATCTATGTTGAGAAATGGCTTAGATCGTAATCCTTGTGGGATTTGCATTGGGGCAAATCTCTCATGTCTCCAGGCATAATCCTGGAAGATTGTTTCAATTTCTGCAGGACATTCGGAAAACTGTATCGATGTTCGACACCATTGATGTTAGGAGGGGATCTGGCAGCCTTCTTTCGGATTACGTGCGCGATAAAACGAAGGGAAAGGGATATATCTCCAATCGGAGCCTCAAATTCTTGTCAAGTTTGTCTATAAACTTGAGATCAGATGAGGGGAGATCGCTCAGTGATTGAGGGGGTTGGACGTGACATATAGAGACCATATCTTGGGGCGTCATCTGTTGGGCAGGCTATTTCGCTTATCACTATAATAGCGCAGCAACTGACACCGCCAGACCAGCACCGACCCCATCAGAAACACCACCGACACCACCGACACCCGCACCAGCACCTTCACAGACACCACCTGCACCACCAGCACTAGCACTAGCTATAGTTAATCACCGGCACCGCATCCGCCACCACCATCATCATGGTACCTGGCCCCGCCCTGTGGGGACCTACATCACCTGTTAGAATATGCTAGAAGAATACCGGGAGTTTCACCACAGAGTCTTGTACCCGAAAGGTGCAAGTGGCGCAGAAATTAGGGGGAAGAGGATGATGCGATAAGAGCTCGAAATGAGGTGATCGTGTTGGGAACACTCAGGGGCGGGTAATTCTGGTTTTTGTACTCGTGCGTCTTTGCCAAGAATACCTCCGTTACCCGAAAGTAGAGTACTTTCTAAGTTCAGTCCAGGTTGCAGGACATGAAGAATACCTACCTCTACAATAAGGTGTTGCATATGATGAATAAACAATCATCTCCCAACCCATATACCAAACATCCACATTCTAAAGAGTAAAAGAAAACAAGAAACCAGTCATGATTCTTGATTAGGTTCAGAGGGGTGTATTGAGATCCAAGGGAATATTGGCACTGTGTATGCAAGAGCACGATTGGTACAAGTATTCTTTGCTCACTTAAGTTGCCACTGGTTGTTGCTGTCGTCAGAGTCCACATTTAGTGCACAAGTACCTAGGTATCGGCTAGCGGAGGTATTCTTGGCAAAGACGCGCGAGTACTTAGGGTCTTGTTCACACACAATTTAGAAGTCAAGTTAGCGAATAGTTTTTGCCTCCGATACATTTTTGATCTCTAACACCTTCACAAACACCACTATCACCATCATCACCACCCTTATCACTATCACTATCATCACCACCCTCATCACTATCACAATGACCACCGCAGTGAACACCACCGACCCAGCTATCGCCACCACCGACAAAACCACCAACACTACTGGCGCTACCACCCGCTCTCGATGGCTACAATGGCGGGTTGGGGTTGACAGCTGGCTATTCCGATAGGAGCCTCCACACTGCATCCTTCCCTGCCTGCCAAGAATGTGCGACTGCTGTATGGCCGGCGTTGTCAGCTATATTTGGTTTGGAATGCTTTCTCGCCAGGGGCAGTCTCACCGATTCCTCATGCCCCCATATCGCAGCCTGTATGAGTGGTGTTCCTCCCCTATTTTCGCAATTATTTGGGTTGACATCTTCCCTTTGCAGTAGTAGTTGTGTTACTTGATTGCGGCTGAGAAAGATGGCTACCCAGAGTGGTGTTTTCCCAACATTTTATTGCATATTGAGGATTATATGCTCTTGGTCCAATATGCGCTGCACGACTTCATCGTGCTCATCGACACCATCACAGATGAGTAGTGGCTGGCGGACATTGTCTTGGGTATTGGGGTTGGGCCTTCCCCCTCCCAGAAGGTTGCCTACCACTGAATCGTGTCCATTCCCCACTGCCCAGGAGAGTGGTGCTCTTCCCCAATTGTCCTGTATGTCGTGCTTAATCCCACCCGATCCTAGAAGTAGTTTGAGTGTTCCCAACTGTCCGGCGGCTAGGTGGGGCCCCGCCTGGGGGCTTCCAAGAATCCTGCGCGGGATCGGACGGCTATCCGTTACTAGTCCTAGTCGGCCTAAGGGCAGGACAGCCGTGTTTGTGCGGGACGGCGTGTCCTACAGGGTGAGATATGTTAGCTCAGGGCAGGGGGTGGACTGCGGGGGACTTCAGGGGATGGCCGGGGAGGGCATGAGTGATGTCTTACGATGTGAAAATGATTCGTTTGCAGGTGTATGATTTCAGCTTGGCTAGTACGGGAGGCCCAAGGGCTGAGACTATGGTCCGCTATAGTCCGTCCGGTCCTCATCTTCCCGGGCGTAGCCCGTCCTAACACCCCCAAAAACGACCGACTATGGACCGGACGGTTAGGAACACTGAGTAGTTCTGCCACTGTATCATGCCCCCTCTCAGCGGCCAACGAAACCAGGGTCCGGCGAATCCTGAGCGTTTGGGTTAACATCCCTGTGCCGCAATAGCACTTCAACAGGCCCCATCCTTGCTGCCCAAAAGAATGGTGTTTGGTTATGGGCATCGCTGGAATTCGGGCTGGCGTCCCCCCGGCGCAATCGTAGGCTCGCCACCATGAGTATTGAAGTTTGATGCAGCCCACCAGATTGGTGTTTGGCCTCAATTTTGGGCCGGGCCCAACTCCGGGAGGAGCCCCACCACTCTATCATGCTCATTGCCGGCAGCCATGAGAGTGGTGTTTGGCAATCCTTGTCAGCCTTATTGGGCCGGGTGTTTCTGGGTCGCAACCGGAGCGCCATAGTGTCATACTGCCCTTCCCCAGCAGCCCATGAGAGAGGTGTTCGGCCCGTCGTGCCTATCGTCCGATCGGCGAAGTCCTGTCCCAACCGCCGTGTCAGCATGTAAGGCAGAAACTAGGTCGGGGCAGCCAATAAAGATAATTGGTAAGCGTGACTAGGGCTTCTCAGCAGTAGGCGGATAACAACTTCCGACGAGTGATGGGTGCACTAACCTTGAGAATGGAAGAGGGGGAGGGTCGGAGGGGGGGGGGTGCAAAACAGGTGTGGGGTTAAGGGATGGCATGAGGGGTTGACACGGGGGGACCAGTGTTCCCTAGCGTCAATTCCGCCCTTCTCTGGGTGCGGACGGAACGGACCGCACGACCGGAAAGGGTGCCCGGGACGGACGGGCGGGGACCGGAGGTGTCCCAGGGGGGGGCAATTTGGCGGGTAAGTCCGGATGACACGAGGGCCCTACAGGTGACGGGTGTGCCCTGCAGGTGATAAACAGGCCCTACAGGTAAGTGGCGAAGACTTCAGATGACGGGTTTGGCGATGACCGGTGAGGACTGGAGGTACGGTTCGGTGGTTTCCTATCCGTCGAGGACTGTTGGAGCCTACAATCTCCCTGTTAGACGGTAGTCTTTCTCAATGGACGGGTGCTCTTGCCTTACTGTTTGAGAAAAAGTCCATTAACTCCCGGGAATGTAGTCCTGGCGGTGCATTCAGGGCGGACGGGACGCTTGGGAACACTGGGAAAGATGGAAATTGGGGGAAAGATAGGGAATGCGGGGAAGAGGAAAAGCGGGGGGAAAATCTGGAGCGGGGGGGGTATGATGAGAGGTCGGTGAAGGATGAGAAGCGGGGCACGGACGTGGAGTGGATGAAAGATATAAGGAGGGGGAAAGATGAGAAGTGGGAAAAGTCGAGAAGCGGGGACAGAAGAGAGGCAGGGGGAGAGGGGCGAGACTGGCGTGTAAAGTGGTGAGATTGTACGCAGACCAAAGGAGAAACCAGTAGAGGAAGGTTAAGGAATGCAGGATGAGAAAGGAAGCGAAAAAACAATCAATTACTCGTGCCAAGGTTGTAGCTCGGCTACAACCCCCGGATGTTCGCACGCTCAAAACCGGGGGCACTCTAAAGAGTGCCTGACAGCTCAACGTGAATTTACAGCTCAACGCAAACTTGTGGCTTAGTAGGGAAACGGCGTAAATTAACCCTAATATTATACCACACCATGAATTTTTTTAATTTAATATCTCTGTGAATTCTTTTAATAACTTGGTGAATTGCTTTAATAACCCCGCACCCAATCACCCCCCTGAAGGATATTTTATCACCCCAGAGAGTACCTGAATTGAATACTGGCTTAGGCCCACCTTCCTGATTCTACCACTGTGCAGCACAGGCCACATCTATCACCTTCGATCATGGCATCAGCATCCAAGTCAGCACTTATACCTCCAAGCCAACGGGTTGAAGCATATGTCGATATTGAAGCCCGCATTCAGGCGGCCCTGACCTTCATTTCGACCACTCAGGATGACTATCGGACAGGCATAGCATTTAATTAACTCTGTTATACTAAACCCTAGCCCTGAGATCATGTTGTATTGAGCCACAAAACCATGCTAAGCCACAAACTTGCGTTGAGCTGTAAATTCACGTTGAGCTGTCAGGCACTCTTTAGAGTGCCCCCGGTTGTGAGCGTGCGAACATCCGGGGGTTGTAGCCGAGCTACAACCTTGGCACGAGTAGCCCCGCAGCTGAGCTCTGGCAATTTCCATTTTATTTTCTCATTCGTCTAAAACTAGGGTTCGAATGGTAAGGTACGGTAAGTTACCATACGATACAATACGGTAATATACGGTAACGTACGGTAAACTTACCATGCGCCGTTTGCCGACCGTCATAAAGTTCCATATCATGATCTTG
>Ga0307513_10002623_pt1 | contig 24820 bp, 29 predicted proteins | sample 15_EM_MG_FD_202174 | JGI IMG/M metagenome (GOLD analysis project Ga0307513, IMG submission 202174) | Populus trichocarpa ectomycorrhiza microbial communities from riparian zone in the Pacific Northwest, United States - 15_EM | ecosystem: Host-associated > Plants > Roots > Unclassified | place...
TTCCATCCCCACTAGCAAGTCTTCGGGGCTGGGCCGTATACAGATCCCTGCAGGGAACTCCGCAAGAATCTCGGGCTCCGACGTACCCCCGCCGTTGAAAGCGTCTAAATGTCATATGCGGCACGGGGCCGCAGCTTTTGGGACACCGGAGCCAATCGAGGGTGCGGGGAAAAGGGAATATCCCACTCAAAATCCTTCATCCTTTGTGTTTGTGGAATAGGGTTTTCGTTGCGTAGTGTCACTTTTGGTGCTGCGTCACTGCCTGCGTGCTTCAAATCGTTCCACGGGGATGTTCTTGCGAGTGTGGTACATAAATGCGTGCCTTTCGGGTGTCATTATATGTATGGCTGTCACTCTCTGAGTTTTCAATGGTGGGAAACATCCCCCCTCTACGGACGCACGGTGGTGAAGGGGCACCGCCGCTGTAATGATAGATAGCAGAGATACGCATTCAGTTACTCAGATAGCTCATTTCGCGGTATGCCGAGTTTCCGACACTGCCGGCTATTACATGGGAAATTATGTAGCCACCCCCGTTCTCTCAGAAGCGGAAGGATTCGGATAGGGTGCAACTTTTCCACCAGTTACAAGGAAACCGGGGGTGGGAACCTACCGATGCGTAGCGCTTGCGCACGCGCGATTACACAGCACCAGGGTTATCGTAAAATGATTGGCGCCCCCCGCCCGTGGCTCTCGGAGAAGTGTGTGGGAAGTTCGTGGCACGTGACGAGGACTGGGGAGGCGTAGCAACCGTGGGAACAGTTCTTCGATCCGCTTTGGGTACAAAATTCACCTCTGGATCTGGCGGTTATGGCTCGCATTCGAAATCAAAAACAGGGTTCTTCAACTAAACCTTCGTACCAAAAGAAACCTACCGGGAAAGTCAAACCGTCGGAGGGCTCTGGCGATGAAGAGAATCTCGTGACGGAGGCTCACGAGACGAGCGATGTGAGTGGGTGCTTGAATTTATCTTCATGACCGTTTTTCACCCCCAGGTCCATTGAAATAGCCAACTCTTACAACAGATGTCTCGACATTCTTGAAGGACCTGCACGCCGGTTCCTCGAAGAAAAAACGCGACGGGAAGGCGAAGGAGGATGCTACACTCCGGCCCACTGAGAAACCAAAGCCTAAGGAGAAGAAATCCTCCGGCAAGGCTGTAAAGTCTCCGAAGAAGGGCCTCAAGGAGACGGAAAAGGACACCGAAGTCACACTTCCGAAACCCATCCAATCCAAATCTTCCTCAAAACTCATCTGCTCTCCAACATCGCAATGGTATTCCGCCGTTCCTCCGCTTCCCGCTACCACAAACCTCCCCACGCCCACCCCGACACAAACGTCTTCGCTCCTTTCAAAAGCGACATCGCTGCATACTACCGACGTTCAGAACTATACCACTTCCGGGGTTTCTACGGGTTCAGCTTCCGACAGCCAGTTCTTACAGAAAGTCTTGCAATCTGGAACGCTATCTGATCGGCTGAGTGCCATGACGCTGTTGGTTCAAGGGAGCCCCGTGCATAACGTCAAATCTTTGGAGAGTTTGAAGAATATGGCCCAGCGAGGTAAGGGGAAGGGTGGTAGGGAGGAGAGCTTGAAGGCTCTGCGGTGTATCGTTGATTGGTGGGTTGGAGGAGGCGCACCGGATCGTAAGTTGAGGTGAGTTGCCTACTAGTACCCACAGAATGGCCTCTGAACGGTGTTGGCCTGCAGATACTTCCTCGATCAACCGTTGTTGCACCCTCAAGTGACGGACCAGCATTTTCTCGTATGGTACTTCGAAGATTGGTTGAAGAAGTATTTCTTCTCCGTACTCCAGATCTTAGAGGTGAGTTGTTTTTGTCGGTTTGCAAGTACGCTTTCACCCAACTAGACCATAAGGACCTGTTGCACGATCCTCTTTCGTATGTTCGGACACAGACAACCAGCCTCGTGCTTACTCTATTGCGAGACAAGCCTGAGCAAGAACAGAACTTATTGAGATTGCTTGTCAATAAGCTTGTATGTGTCAAGCTAGGTAGGTTAATCGTGTACTCAAACTTGTTCCACAGGGTGACCTGGAAAAGTCGATTTCATCTCGTGTCTCACACCACCTTCTCCAACTCCTCCAAGCGCACCCATCTATGAAAGGCATTGTAGTTCGAGAGATCATCTCACTAATTCTCAAACCTCGAGCCTCCACCGCCGCTGCATCGTCGACCCTCCCTTCCGAGCCCGCCCCTCTGGCGAAGAACACAAAAATTGTGTTCTCTGATGCACCATCTACATCCACGTCAAAACCGCTTCCAAAGTCTTCAAAGGAAGACAAGAAGACAGTTGGGATCTCACACGCTCGTTACTACGCTGCGATCACCTTCAATCAAATTTTTCTCTCTCCTTCGCAGGCCGATAGGGACGTCGCCCGAGAGTTGGTCAATATCTACTTCGAACTGTTCAAAGACATCCTGGGACAGGACGACATGGACTTAAATGATGGTACGGAAGATGTGCCCACGGCGAAACAGGCCAAGGACATTCCATCCAAAGGAAAGTCGAAGAAACAGAAGGGAAAGGAGGTGAAGGGAGATGCTGGTTTTACTGAGCTCGAAGACTCCGGCTCGAAATTGATATCTGCCGTCTTGACTGGAGTCAACCGCGCTTTACCATTCGCCAAGCTCGACGCTAGTGACCCCAGATTCAAAAAGCACCTCGACACGCTGTTCCTAATCACACATAAGTCTACATTCAACATAACGCTCCAGGCACTCCTGCTCATCCACCAAATCTCTACGACCGCGTCGTCGACATCATCCTCTTCCGCTGGACCGATCACGGACAGATTCTATCGGACGTTATATGCGTCCTTGTACGATCCGAGGCTGTCGACTTCGTCGAAGCAGGCGATGTATTTAAACTTACTATTCAAGTGCATCAAATCTGACAATAACCTCGAACGGGCGAAGGCATTCGTGAGAAGGTTCATCCAGATCTTAGCGAGCGGGGGTGGAGGAGGGCCTGAGTTCACAGCTGGCGGTTTGCACCTCCTTGGAGAGGTAAGCTGGCGGCGCATCATCTTTCCACGGTTCGCGGAGGTTCATTCTGTCGTTTTCCAATAGCTTTTTAGCACCGTTCCCGGCCTCCGTGAGATGCTCCGGGCTCCAGCAAAACGGAAATCTAGCTCGAAACCTACAGAAGACGAGGGAGAAGGGGAGGAACAACCGTACGATCCAAGGAAGCGGGAACCCGAGTTCGCCCATGCCTCAAATTCGCCACTATGGGAACTCCTCCCTCTTCTCTCACATTACCACCCCACCGTCTCCCTGCACGCACGACAGCTACTGCTATCCCGGCCCCTCACTTCCACGCCAGACCTGGCACTCAACACGCTCTCTCACTTCCTCGACCGTTTCGTGTACAAGAACCCGAAAAAGCAGAGTTCGAGACAGAAGGGGTCTAGCGCGATGCAGCCCGCTGCTGGAGACGCGATCAGCGGTGGAGGGGTACGATTGATCAAGGGTGAAGTTGCCGATGGTCTTGACGTGAATTCTAGAGGTGGGGTGACGGTGAACGATGAGAAATGGTGGAAGAGGAGGGTGGAAGATGTCCCGATCGACCAGGTGTTCTTCCACAAATACTTCAACCGGAAGAATGAGCTGGAGAAAGCTAGGGCGACCAAGGCAAAGAAGAAGAAAGGGAAGGGAGATGAAGAGGACTCGGAGGTGGAGTCGGACGAAGACGAAGACGAAGACGGGGCCGGGGCCGAGGACGAGGGGGAGGAAGATGAAATAAATGAAGATGACAGTGAGAAGTCAAGCGATGATGATGAAGAGGCTGATGTATGGACGGTAAGTGAAAGGGTAGGAAACTCTACGGGGCTCCACAGAAGCTGACGCTCGCCACTATTTCCTAGGCGATGAAAGCATCGATGCCAAAAGAATTGGGAATATCGGACGACGAGGACTCGGTGCCCTCTGACCTTGGCGAGGACGATGATTCCCTGGGAGGCCTCGACGATTCTGGAGATTCCGTAGGCGATGCGGAGGAACCATCCGAAGTTGACGAGGACGAAGATGATGATAAGTTTTCGTTAGTCGAATCCTCGGATGCAGATGATCTCATCCCGTTGGACGAAACCGAAGCATTTGCATTCAAAGATGGTCTGATAGACTGGCCAGGCGATGGAAGCAACTCTTCTGATGGTGAGAATGAAGACGATGAGTGGACAGGGTTTGGTGGTGGCTCTCCCACATTGGGTAAAAAGAGGAAACGGAAGGGTGAGAAAGACGAGCAAGAGAAGAGGAAGAAGGTCCGGTCATTACCGACCTTTGTGAGTTACGAGGATTATGCAAAACTCATCGAGGAAGGGCCTGAAGACGATATCTGATCTATTTTCGATGGGTATCTCGTGTCCAACAATGTCGTACAATTGATACACTATCCCTGCTATATGGGTTCAGAGCCTCGGAGTAGCGCAATGCCTATCCAAAGGTTTGCCATAAGCCCAGTCTGAAATCAATACGCCCGCAATGGCGGTTTTAGGTGGTACCCTGAATGGTGGGTCATCTTTGTCCGACTGGGAGTTAGCCGTTGGGCTGAGGTTCGTCCCCTCTGGGTGGTCAAGCACTGCGAGGATTTCCTCGCGGGTGAACCATCTAGCATCTGAGGGACGAGAGATTAGGTTCACGTCGTGATGATGCAGCGGTGTATTCCACTTACCTGCAAGTTCATTGTCTAAATCTATCCTCAATTCCTGAGACTCGCTAGCTGTAGCGTAGAAGCCGATCATGAGGTTTGCCGGGAAAGGCTGTACACAGTGCCACGATGGTGAATAAATAAACCTCGCGATCCGTTGAAGAGTATATATTTACGCACCCACGGCTGACTGGAATGGTACTTGATATCCCAGACCCTGACTCCAGCTTCTTCCCACAACTCGCGTTTTATAGAATCTTCGAACGTTTCTCCAGGTTCCATGAAACCCGCGAGAGCGGAATAGTAAGGCAAGGTCCATTTCGCCTAATCGAGTGCCACTTAGCCGGGATGGGACTTGGAGCCCCCGGAGTCTACTTACGTTTCGCCCAAGTAGGATCTTATCGCCCGTCTCGTTGATGGGCAGTGTGATTATGACAGGGTCAGTTCGAGGATGAGAGAAATTGTTGAGCCCAATAGAGGAAGGACATGGCTTCTCTCCCGCCTTTGCTTTCCAAGGGAGGCTGGTTGTACAGGCGAGCTTCCACCCAGCCCAAAGAGAGTACACGGGTGAACCGCATGAGGAGCAGAACTGGTGGAGGATATTGATATTGGGCGGTATTACGGGTGAAATCGGTACATACTCTATTCCTGGCATTCCAATCGATCATACTTCTGGCCTCAGCGAGGACGGCAGCGTCAAACCAGTTCATAGAGAACAGAGCGGCTCTTACTTCCGAGAACTTGAGTCGACCCCCATCCTTGGCGAGTTGGTCGTTCTGTAGCACGGCATCAAGAGCAGAGGGTTCCACATCTGAGACGTCGAGCGAAAAGTAAGGTGTCCCGGTGATCCTATCCGCGACGACTTCGGGTGCCTCCTTCCTGGCGCTGAAGTCGGACGAGGGAAGAATCGCGGTGATCCCGTGGGGTTCCTCTAGTCCGAGGAAGATTATGCCTGGACCTCTCAACCTGGCAACCTCGAGCACAGATACGTCGTGAGGTGCGACCTCTCCGTCGTTCTGGCTTTGACCGAGATAAGGTTCGGGGCCGAGCAGTTGCTTGAGGTCAGCGGTGGTGAGACGGGCGAGGGATCGGAGCTTTGGCTGGTCTTTGCGAGAAATGACGAGAGGTTGACCGGATTTGAAGAGGATCCATCGTGTGGAGGGGGAATGGAGGATTGCGTCGATGAAGACCTGGGATGTCCTGAGCCAGGAGAGTCTGTTGAGGGGCGAACCTCCCAAAAAGTTTGCTGAGATCTGTCTGAACGATTGAATGATCGTCAGCATGTATCGTTTACTGTGACCCTGTCTGCCGAAACAAATTCGCATACGGATTGAGGTCGCTCATCTCGGTCTTCGAGAGGGAGAAGGCGAAGGAGGCTTCAAAGTCTGGTGCAGTGGGTCAGCAGAGCCAGCAGGGTCGGGCAGCAAAGACCGGGACTGCTCTCTCTCTCTCCATCTTGCTCGCTCACCCGCTCACTCTCTCTCCGCCTCTCGTGACTCGTCGGCTCACCGACCGCTGAGCGCTGAGACCGGGGCCTCTCAAGCTGTGTCATCCACTTCTACGTCTAGGCGTCCCTCGGCATGGCCTCATCCCCAGCTACTGGATCATGTGACCGCTTCCCCGCTGTTCTCTGCTTTCTCGGTGGGGGACACTATCCGCCACCACTGGCATAAATACCGTGCGGACCCAGTTTACCTCCAGAATCTCCCACTCATGGACACTGACCGGCTCCTCAAGATCGCCCAGGAATACTTCGAACACGAGTACGCTCCTTATGTTGGCGGAGTATCTCTCCTGGTCGGAGCAGTGGTCTGGTTCTATGCGACCGATATAAATCGGGTGATCAAGGTCAGTCCGGTCTCTCAAAGACGGACCTGCTTCTGATTTGACTTGCGTTTCCAGCATACTGCCTACCGTGCCGGTTACCAGCGAAAGTCTGGCAAAGCGCCCATTCCTGGCCCGCTAGAGGACACCCGTATCACGCGATTCATGGATGGGTGTGTGTCCAACCTCACCACCGTACTATCTTACAAACACACCTAACGATCGCTTGCTCCAAAGTCCCCGTATGGTTACCGAATTCCGTCAAAAGTTCGGTCCCTTGTATCGGGTGTTCTGTGGTGATATCCCCGAATTGTGAGTGGTTCGTCAAGTCCAGTTCTCTAAAGTTCCACTTAAGCCGTAAACCTCAGAGTCCTGACCGACCCTGATGACATTCGTGCCTATTACCACGGTGATGCCAAGGTCCATTTCAAAATCCCCAACATTGGCTTTGGAGAGTACATGGGCAGAGTCCTCGGCCAATCCGTTGGTGTGAAGCACAACGAAGATTGGCGTCGTCTTAGGTCCCATATTGACCCACACTTCACTGCACAAAAAGCCTCCGAGCTCCTCCCCATCATGATCAGCGACACTGACGAATGGCTCGAATCCTTGCCTCATCTCCCCCATGTCGTCAGGAACGAGAAGGACAACAAGCTCGTTATCAAAGCTGAGGAACTCGTCTCCATTCTTCCCTTCAAGATGATCGCCCGACGAGTTTTTGGTGACCTCGTCGACGACAAGCTCATCGACGAGCTTTTCCGCCTCAACATTGTTCATGAACGGGTTATCAACCGCACCTTCTTTGGAAAATTCGAGCAGTGGAAGATTTTCAAGTACCTCCCTGTCCAGGCCAATAGGGACGTCGACGGATTTGAACGTGACTGGGCTGCTCTCCTGGAGAGGACGAGTCTCGAAGCCGAGAGGAGGGGCATCACCACCACCGTTGGTGAACTGTACAAAAACATGAAGGAAGGACACATGACCTTCCCCGAGTTTGCTCATTCCATCGATGAGATCCTATTCACCAACATGGGTAAGTGTCACGTCGCTATCCACTATATTGCCGCACCTAACTCCACTTCTCAGATGTGACAACGACCTCGATCTCGTGGGTCACCGCTCAGGTTGCCATGAACCCATCAGTCATGGCCCGACTGCACAAAGAAATCGACAATGCCCTATTGGACGAATCCCTCGGGTCCAACCGTCAAGATCGGGCCGACGAATATATCCGCAAGACCGACACCCTCCTGCACTACTGCTACCTTGAATCAGGCCGTCTGCATCCAGTGCTGTTCTACTCCCTCCCGGAATTGACGGCCGAGCCTAAGATCATCCACGGATATTATATTCCACCCAGGACTTCCGTCCTCATCGATACCTATACGCTCAACCGCGATGCACCTGTTTGGGGTGCTGACGGTCATGTCTTCCGACCTGATCGCTTTGGCGAGCTCCTCCCGACTCAATATCGTTACTCGTATTGGAGGTTCGGGCTTGGTCCCAGGAAGTGCGTGGGCATCAGCTTTGGTGATAAGATCATTAAGACTGTCTTGATGGGTATTATGGAGAAGTACAGCGTAGAGGTGGTGAATAACTACTTGGGAGATGATTTAACCAAATTTGTACACGCTCCGGCCGGAACGATGCTCTTCACCCCCAGGCAGGAAGAGATCTAAGCTACTTACTTCACCGCCATGTATTCCTATTTCCTGTACGCCAACACCCGGAATCTTCTTATTTATTTTCGTCACGCATTGTTATTCTCCGTTTTGTCTTACTACCTTACACTTATATCCAAATTCATGATCTCAAGGCCCCACAGGCATCGGTCTGCTTTCCACCGGGGGCTCGATTGGACAGTACCAGGATTATCGATGATTCCGACACTGGTAAATGTTAACGTTACAACAAAGATTGTGCGATTACTCAGGGATTTTGTATAACTCCGGACAGCCGCTGCATGCTCTGGAACGCAGCCTAGTGGAACGGAGGGAACGGAGTTGAAGAAATCTCACCTGGGGTCGAATGATTTGTTGAATCATGTAGTGACTGACCGTTGAGCACGACCTCATGATACCCGAGCTCTTGTACGTTCCGAACGGTGCCCATCGCACCCATACCTCCGACGATGAGGCTATCTGGTTTCTGCGCGTTCTGGAATCCCTGCTTGCCGCCTCCTTCAAGGTCGCGAGTTTAGAAAAACCCCCACGTAAAGAAACCGACATAGAATCCTCCAAATCATGCAGCGGCGGATCCCTAACTCCCTCGGCGATCGATATGTAGTCACCCAAATCATGAACGGGTGACTGTCCGCAAGGTTGCGCCGTGTGCACACGAGTCTAGATGGACATACAAGGACTTTCAAGGAAGTTCCAGAAACCCCGACCGCTCTGCCGGGTCGTGGGCAGCGTAATCTCGCCTACTGGCACACATTTAGAGATACCTCTAGTCTTACGGACAGTTGCCCAATAACGACGCTCTGGTTCATCTCCTCAATGACATTGGGAAGCACAATGAACGCAGGCGGTAGACTGGCACCTCCATCGGGGAGGACGTAGGAATCAGTACACTGGGACCACTGAAAAAAGATCGTGTCAGCAGACGCGCCCTGGGGGATGTACCACAACACATCGCGGGAAACCCAGGACATCCCACAGAGCGGGGTACCAGATACCTGCAAAACTTGGTGCTGAGGGACGCGGATAGAGGTAGGCGACAGAGCAAGCTTGATGGTCGCCAGCAAGGGTCTGTGTACCTGTTAGTCCTGATTGTGATGACGGCGAAACCCTGGCGGGCTGCGGTGGCCCGGTCCGTGGGACCAAAGAATGTCACGCCAGAAAAAATACAATGTCGTCTGCCGGTCAGTCTGACCAGCACCGCGGGGGTCGGTTTCCGGGACTGGTCAGCACAGAACAGTGCTGAAATACGCAGTGACCGCCCACGCCGCATCGATACCCATCAGTACTGGTGGGTGCCAATCACCGGCCAGCGCTTATCTCGTCCACCACTCCCCATGTCTTGGTCGTCGTTTCTCGGTCCCCCTGCCCCCGAGCCCCCCGCATCAGGTCTAACAATAGTCGAGGATCCCTGCGCATAGCAAGCGTCATCCTCAATCCAACATTTTTTTATCAGGGATATCAGCGGTGGCTATCAAGGGGTGGGCATCCGTTCTGAGTATGATGTCCCTGGCACCTTGGTGGTCCACCTTTTGGAGTCTTGGCAAGTGTATCTCTCTCTGTTTCTGCGATAATACCGTATCTAAAAAATATTTTCAACACTGACGCGTCAGTAACAAAACAGTGGAAAGAGGTGCACTTTACGACAAGTCCGATCCGTTTCCACCTGGGACTGTTTTAAAGGTGGCACCGGTAGGATAGGTGACGACGAGGAAACAACGTCTATGACGGGTGTATCCCCCAGAATGCTCCTTGACACCGGCATAAGCACGGAACCATCTGGGATTGAGCCCCATCGAGCCACCCCTGAGCGGTTCTTGATTGGCTAGGCCCGGCAGCAGTCAATGAGTGCCCCCATACTGACGACCACGTATGCTTCTACTAGTTGAGCCAATATTTCAGCTAAGTTATTGCACATTGCTTCCGAGTGCAGTGCGCATACGTTGCTCAAGTTGATGTGTCCCAGAACGATCGAGGAGTAGATGGGGTTCATTGGTCGACGAACAACTCGTTCTGCAAGACGGAACAATTGCGTACAACTGAAAGACAGGGCACGACCGAGAGATAAGGACTTCGGGTGAGTCGGTGTAATTCACAAGCCGTGAATGCACCGCTCCGATCGATGGGATACGAGCGTGTTCACCGAAGGGCTTCGAAGCTGCAGAAACAGTATAACCAATTTTTCGTGGATGGCTTCCAGCATACGGGGACTGGCCGGACAAACGATGGGCGATTCGAAGTCAATATATTCAACAGCCCTCCCAACGCTCGCGAATTCAGTAAACCCGCACGATATCGTTGTGAGGGCTGACGGTCATCACGAGTCCGTTCCTCCGCGCCCAACTTGCATCCGGGACCACGATGCCGTCTATTACCAATACCTCAGATTGACCAAACAGGAAGCGTTTGGCCAAGTGCTGGTCAATTTTTGGCCAAAGTCGCCTCTACAGTGTATCACTGAGACAACCATGGCCGAAGGAACAAGCTCGACTGGCGGCCCTGGGATGAAACCCTGGGGTTTGCGCTGGAGATCCTCACTGTCATTTGTCACGCTTGGTGCGCATTTGCTTCCTGCATTATCTCGAAACTGGAGACTGAACTTTGGTATCCCCCGAACAGTTGTGACGCTTGGTGCGTTTCTGCGTCTGGGGGCACTGATACACCCTAAGCTCACCAATTATCGGAAACAGGAATTCTGACCGACCTTCTCATCTACTCCTTGATCATCCCGGTCATCCCGTACCAACTTGAAGCCCTTGGATATGATGGGATTAGCGCCAAAATATCCTGGCTTTTGGTGGCATCTGTGCGTCTCCCTATTTCCTTGAACTTCTCATCCCTAATTCGTTTTGGCTAGTCTGGGGCATTGGTTTTATCGACACCGCCGATAGCTCACTACTCCGAGGTCTATCGTAACCGCAGGATCCCCCTTATCGCCGGCCTTGTCGCTTTAATCGGCGCACAAATTATGTTCATGGAAGCTCCCGCCTATTGGGTCATGATACTTGCTCGCTTCCTACAGGGGGTAAGCTCTACGGTGATCTGGACCGTCGGCTTGGCACTCCTGTACGTTTGGTCCTCTCAGTGGTATTCGTCTTGACTCGAGAATATGACTGACCGGTGGCCGTGTTATGTAGGTGTGATACCACCCCCGAACAACACCTTGGGCGCCAGCTTGGGATCGCTTCCATGGGCCTTACAATTGGTAATCTGGTCGGGCCTCCTGTTGCCGGAGCGCTGTACAAGCGTTGGGGTTTCAGAGCCCCATTCATATTCGGCATCATCGTTACTAGTATCGACTTCATCGCTCGGCTACTCCTCATTGAGCGACACGAGGCCATGAGGTGGGGTGTAGATCCGATGAAAATTGCTGCTAGTGGCAAGAAGAGGGACCCCGAGGTTGCATCCAGAGCCACAACCGTGGAGGGGGTGGGGGGGCCTTCGGCACCGGTGCCCCAATCCGCCATTCTGGAGCTGACTATCTACTCTGCCATCGAAGGTGAAGGACATGTCAAGGTCGAAGTCGAAGAGAAAGCGAGGGAAGGTGACCAAATAGAGGAACAGCCGCAAGGACCGAAAAATTCTCACACCGCCTTACTCCCGCACACCATTCTTTTCGAGCTGATGAAATCCTCTCGCGCGGCGGTCTGCATTATCCTGACGCTTATTTGGGGGTCAGAATGGGTCGGCCAAGAACCTGCGATCGTCCTCCACCTCAACAGAGTTTGGGGTTTGAACCCTCAGGGGGCCGGTATCGCATTCATAGCCGCTGTTGTTCCCAACGTATTCTGTGAGTCTGGCTCCTCTTCTCTCTTTCTCACCTCTGTGATGTGTCCTGACTACGCGGGCTGCAGCTGACATTATTTCCGGTTGGTTGGGCGACAAGTATGGTCCAGCTCCGATCGCTTGTGCCACGCTGTTGCTTTCCTTGCCTTGGTATGGGTTGGTTACCATCGAGGACTCTCTCACCATGTTCCTGGCTTTCTTCGCTCTTGAGGGTGAGCAGAGACCTAACTCTTTAGTGTGATCTTTTCCACTGACCGACATGGATCCGCTAGCATTCTTTGCGTCGGGTCTGATTCCGCCAATCATGCTGGAACTTTCATCTGTCAGCAGAAGTATCGAAGGCGTCGGATGTATATATTTATCCCCGACGTGCCGTTCAATCATGGAGCTAACGTGTTTATAAAGATGCTCACGTTTATGGGGCCTTCAACCTGGCGTTTGGAATCGGAACGACAGGTTAGTGGGGCACCCAGGAACGTGAATCCGAAATTTACTCGTTCATTGCTCCAGTCGGACCCATCGTAACTGGACAGGTGACAAATGTTTCGTAGAATCTGCGTTCTCGGTACTGATGTGTCTTGGTTGTAGATGTATGATTACGTTAAGAGGGGCTGGTTCGCTATCTCATTCAGGGCGATGGGGTTCATGTCGGTGGGATTTGTCCTCGCCCTATTCATGCTTGGAGAACGGCCTCTGGGTCTTCGACTCTTTAACCAAACCCCAGCGGAGCAAGCCCCAGAGGAACAAGCACCCAAGGGGTAAACGTCAATGAATGGACCAGTCGCCACCCCTCGGACTTAATCCCCAGTAAGAAGTCCATCGACTGGCACCAGCCGACAACGATTCAAGTCGGAAAAATCGACCCCGAGGGAATGGGCAGAAATCATTTGAATGGGTCCCGATATGTCTTTCGCGTGGTTGTATAGTTTCGATATGCCTTCAATATATTCCTGAGGTAACGCGCTTTCAGTGTGATCGTGAAAAAAATCTAAGCCCCAATCCTATCGGTACGTCGCTGTCTGGTGAGATCTCTGTAAAACGAGAACTTCCCTTTCGTCAACCCGAAGGCGATGGCTGAGTGCTGGGCAGCTGGTCCGGGTCCGGGAATGACCATGGGAAAAACAGAAATCCTACGTAATACGTTGCCCTCCACTCTCAACCCGCCATGTGATGAGTTCGCGTGGCCAACGGCGCCACCCCTTTCAGAGGTCGCTCGTTACCAAGGACCTATCTAGCAAACCCTGAGGAACCTGGCCTTTGGGTTTTACCGACCCCGAACTTGTACCCATTCTACCTGCACAGTGATATGTAAGGATCTAATTTTCCGGCTTCCGAACACACGGGTTGCCAGCTACGGTCCAGTCAAGGCACTCTCACTTGTTCATTTTACCCGCCCCGTAGTTCCGCGATATAAAACTAACAAACAGCCTATGGCGGGGATATATTCAAACGATTCCGATTTGAAACCGGGAAGTGCACCGGTGATCGACCCCTCTTCTCCCAATGCTGACGACAACATCAATCCCGAGACTCGTACCCGAGTCAATGGCGAGACCGGGGTCATCCCTCCTGTCGATCCCACCATCAATCCTACCAACGTGAATCTTGGTACCGAAATAGGTACCAGCACCAGCTCCGATTCCTACCCTGACGAAGGGGCGACCGAGGATCGGTTGTTATTTGATTTTGAAGGTTTCCTGGAGGGAGATACTTTAGGCGATATCTTTAGGATCACCCCAGGTTCTGCTTCTGAGGGTGCTAAATGGGAGATTACGAAGTTCAGTGAGGAGTGACCGCCAACGTCACCGTCCGAGTTCTCCTTCTCCGTAGTGATGGAAAGGATCCGAGGAGTGTGGTTATCCACCTTAGCACAATAAACCCGGAACTCAAAAGTGTGGTTATCAAGTGCGCTCCGCCTTTCGTGGCTGGGACGGGTCAGGGTCTACCCTTTGGAACGTACAGACAGGTGAGCGCTTGAGCACCGATCTACGTTCCCATCACGAATTTCCCCGTCCCCGCTATCGTTATCTGCACGCCGCTAGTAGATTCACCACCCATCCTCTCGTCCTATCTCAGAATGCTGACCTCAGAGGGACGGGCGTTAGGTCATCTAATACCGGGCCTTATCTCTCCTTGAGTCCACACCCAGCGTCACATCTGCAGAGGCCACGTACGGGGTTACGATCCCGAGGGTCCTCAAGTTCTTCAAGGACGAAAGAGTGCTGGTACTTCAAGACCTGTGGAAGTGGACGAAACCTCTCGAACCTTGGATGTACCCTCCTACTACCTCCACCGCGGAGTCTCCTTTTCTGGAGACGTGCGTTTCCGTTGGAATGAGGCTGGGGGGCGTCATTGCGAGCGTTCAAAATCCCAGGAATTGACGGATGACGGAAAACCGTGGCCCGAGAATCCTGATACCTATGATTACATCCGAGATGAAGTCTCGGCCAAGATCCTTCCTACTCTACGATCCTGGGTAAGCCCAGCGACGGGTACATCGGAAAGGGTCGCAAATATAATATCCCGGGATTTTGAACACACTCTCCTCGGCGCTCCTCACCTCTCATCCGCACCCTCTCCAAGTGTCCCGAAATTGATGTTCTCAACGGGAGACATATGGACTGGGTCGATCATTGTCGGCTCGTCTCCCGCCGCTTCCAATGTCTCTGGTGGCAAAACGGGGGTCGAAGTGGGACTCATTGACTGGGAGTTCGCGTCTCCCGCGAGGATTGAGCAGGACATGGCCCAGCTTAGTGCTTGGTTCTACCTCCTCTCGATGTCGTCAGCCTGGAGCTCAACTGAGCCCCGTTCCCACCAAAGGACGAGAAGGAGGTAAAGATGTGGCAGAAGGAGATGGTCGAAGTTGGGTGTTGGTATGTTTTAATGGCCGAAGAGTTTGAGGAGGTGGTGAGAAATGAGGGCATGTTGAAGAGGATGTATTGTATGGCATCCCCATCTCTGTGAAGTTTGTACTAGTTGGTCACTCACGAACTTGCGGGCAATGTTAACTGTATCTGAACTTGCATGATGGAGCCCGATTTTTCAGTTACAAAATAAGGTAGGGAAAAAATGGCATTTGCCCTTGTCTACAGAAGAAGGTCATGCTACGCAACTGATGTATCAACTCATTGGTCATATGGTCCCTGAAGCCTTCACTTGAAGGCAGGAGTGGGAACGCAGAAAAGGCGTGCTCATCGGCAAGTTGCTCATCTCGTCGGCCGAGGCTTCGGGGTAGACCACGCCAGTTGTCCGGACATGTTCCTGGTCTGCGGGCGGGAGGATCCTGACGTTTTAGCTGCTCGTCGTCCGGGAGAGCGCCACATGAAATTGTCCATGAGAGAAGGTCGGGGGCTCGGAGGTTAACCAAATGCCAGACGCAGTGGGAATTGGTAACGCCCCAGTTCGAAGGAAAAGTTCGCGTCGGCGAGGGCGTGATGCGGGGAATAAACTCGGTTTCAAAGCTCACCAGACCAGTTATTTAACGACAGCGATACAACGGCTCCAGTATCTGGCTAATTTGTCAGGATAGGATCCGAGCATGCTTATCAGTGGGCAAGACCCGCTCGGCGATCTCCTATTCCTCTCTCGAGAGCCATCGTTCAGCATTCAGGTCTTTCGCGTCTTACCTATAGCTACACACCTTAGCCATACGCTCACAACTTGTACCAAGGTCCTGAGAAGCCTACTATGGGCGTGAGCGGCCACCCAAGGCAGTGACTTTGGACGGGCGTACAAAGCACTCGAGCACGGAGAAACTGCAAAAAATGCTCTTTGTTGGCCGAACCCTCTATTGTTTCCAACGCGATGAAGCCGTCTGGAAAAGTGCCAGAAGGATGGAATGGCGCTTCCCTCGGAGAATTGCGCACTGCAAAACGGAACGGCCACCAACAACTGGCCATCCATGATTGAACAGTCTTGTTGTCCACTACACTTTCATCAGTGAAGATAGATAAACCGGGATCACCGAGCTGAACAGATTTTAACTCTTGAGACGTCCGAAGTTTTTTCATTGCACTCCGCGGTGCTGCGTGGCAACGGCTTTTTCGAAATTTGCGTGCGCGGGGGCGGAGGTTAAATGTAAATCTTAACGAATTCAGTAGACGCCCGATCTTGGCCCCTGCACGAAAATTTGTTAAACATCCGGGGTCGGGGGCAAGCTCTTCCAACTGTTGGATAAGTTCTCGCGACTGGTAGGAAACAAAACTTTCCAACAACTCCCGGATCTTTTACCAACTTTACCTGCACAGTGGGTGTCACACGGTGGGGATTACGATACGGGGCGCCTGGGCCTGAGCCCTCGCGCTCGACATTCAACTCCCCCGCACCGATGCATCTCGCCCTTGCACCGCCATAGTCGACACATCCCCTCTCAATTTCAGGGGGAAACAATGGGAACAGTCGCTGAGACCTTCAGAGTCTCCCTTGGCTTTGCTCACCATGTTGTTGATCTCTATCGGAGGTATGGGCAGGTCACAAACCCATATACTACACTCCGCTGTGGACGTTGCATTCTAACTGCCGCGGATGGGGGCTAGTCACCATGGACTCCCTCGTGGAGGCACGGCCTTCAAGCTACTTGGACGGAATCCAGCGGGCTCCCCGTTTCGCTCACGGCAACTCAACAAGTCCCAAGAAAACTGACTTTTACCAACAGACCCCGAAAGTTTTACCTATTTTACTCCCGCAATGACCTGTCGATATGCCAAGCATGGGAACCGCCATACACCTGTCATTAGAAAACTGGTCTGCAGTACGTGTTCATGCAGTATTGCAAACCGCAAAACTACCAAACCCGCTAATCTCGGCGCGATCCGCATAGTTCAATGTGAAAGGAATCTCGGAGCGCCAGAGGCGTAATTGTGCGGAAAGGTGGAGTGCCCGTGGCTATCATCTCTAACTTGTACTATCATCCGCCACCGTCAACATAAATACCATGGGGAGTCTCGGTTTTACCTCAGGAATTCCCCACTCATGGACACCGACCGGCTCCTCGAGATCGCCCGGGGATACTTCGAACACGAGTACGCTCCCCGTGTTGGCGGAGCATCTCTCCTGGCCGGAGCTGTGGTCTGGTTCTATGCAACCGATATAAATCGGGTGATCAAGGTCAGTCGAGCCCCTCAACGGCGGAGCTGCTTCCGTTCTGACCTGTGCTTCCAGCATACTGCCTACCGCGCTGGTTACCAGCGAAAGTCTGGCAAAGCGTCCATTCCTGGCCCATCAGAAGACACTCGTATCACACGATTCATAGATGGGTACGTGTCCAACCTCACCACCGTACTGTCCCACAAACGCTCCTAACGGTCGTTCGCTTCAAGTCCCCGCATGGTTACCGAATACCGTCAAAAGTTCGGTCCCTTGTATCGAGTGTTCTGTGGTGACATCCCTGAAATGTGAGTGGCTCGCCAAGTCCTCTGAAGGTTCCACTTAAGCCATAAACCCCAGAGTCCTGACCGACCCTGATGACATTCGTGCATATTACCACGGTGATGCCATGAACCATCCCAAAAACCCCAACACTGGCTTTGGAGAGTACCTGGGCAGAGTCCTCGGCCACTGCACTGGTGTGAAACACAACGAAGATTGGCGTCGTCTCCGGGCCCACATCGACCCACACTTTGCCGCACCGAAAATCTCCGAGCTCCTCCCCACCATGATCAGTGACACTGACGAATGGCTCGAATCCTTGCCTCATCTCCCCCATGTCTTCAGGAACGAGAAGGACAACAAGCTCGTTATCAAAGCTGAGGAACTCGTCTTCGTCCTTCCCTTCAAGATGATCGCACGACGAGTTTTCGGTGACCTCGTCGACGACAAGCTCATCGACGAACTTCTCCACCTCAACATTGTTCATGAACGGGTTATCAACCACGCCTTCTTCGGGAAGTTTGAACAGTGGAGGATTTTCAAGTACCTCCCTTTCCAGGCCAATAGGGACGTCGACGGATTTGAACGTGACTGGGCTGCTCTCCTGGAGAGGACGAGTCTCGAAGCCGAGAGGAGGGGCATCACCACCACCGTTGGTGAACTGTACAAAAATATGAAGGGAGGACATCTGACCCCCCTCGAGTTTGCTCATTCCATCGACGAGATCCTGTTCACCAATATGGGTGAGCGTCGCATTGTCACCCATCTCACCACCGTGTTTAACTCCACTTCCCAGATGTGACAACGACCTCGATCTCATGGGTGATCGCTCAGGTCGCCATGAACCCACCGGCCATGGCCCGACTGCACAAAGAGATCGACGCTGCCCTATCGGACGAATCCCTCGGATCCAACCGTCAGGATCGGGCTGACACATATATCCGCAAGACCGACACCTTCCTGCACTACTGCAACCTCGAATCAGGCCGTCTGCGTCCGGTGCTGTTCTACTCCTTCCCGGAATTGACCGCCGAGCCTAAGATCATCCACGGATACTACATTCCACCCAAGACTTCCGTCCTCGTCGACGCCTATACGCTCAACCGCGATGCACCCGTTTGGGGTGCCGACGGACACGTCTTCCGACCTGATCGTTTTAGCGAGCTTCTCCTGACTCAATACCGTTACTCGTATTGGAGGTTCGGGCTTGGTCCTAGGAAATGCCTGGGTATCCACTTTGGTGACAAGATCATCAAGTCCGCAGTGATGGGCATTATGGAGAAATACAGCGTAGAGGTGGTGAATAATCATTTGGAGGAGGACCCCAAAAAGTTTGCACACGCTCCGGCCGGAACGATGCTCTTTACCCCCAGGCAGGGTAAAATCTAACTAACCTTGCCCATTCTACCCCCACGTATTCTTATTTCATGCACCCGGAACCTTCTGAATTGTCTTCGTCACGTATTGTCATTCCCCGCTTTGTATTAATATCCTACGCTTACATCCAAATTCACGATCTCGAGGCCTCACAGGCTTCGCTGTAACAGAGTCGATGTAATTACTCAAGGATTTTGCCTGATTCCGAACAGCCACTGCATGCTCTGGAACGCAGCCTAGTGGAACAGAGAGGGATTAGTCTCCCTCGAGCGGCGGGAACAGGACTGAAGAAACCTCACTTTGGGAACGAATTGTGGAACCATATGACCGCTGAGCGCGACCTCGTAATACCCGAGCTTTCGTTCGTTCTGAACGGTACCCATAGCACCCATGTCCTCGACGATGAGGCTGTCCGCTTTCGGCGCGTTCTGGAATCCTTGCTTGCCGCCCCCTTTAAGGTCGCGAGTTCAGCAAAAACCTGCGTAAGGAAACCAACGTAGAAACTTACAAGTCATGCTGCGGCGGAGGAACAAAGAGAAGGGTCGGTTTCAGGAACATACGGTGTTCGTATTGCATTGTACTCACTTCTGGAATACGACCCTAGCCCCTTCGGCGATCAATACGTAGTCACCTAGACCATGAATAATAACGCTCCGGTTGCTCTTCTCGATGACGCCCGGAAGCACGGTGAACGCAGGTGGCAAACTGGTATCCCCATTGGGGAAGACGTCGATATCAGAGCACTGGGACCAGGTCTGGTTTACAGGAGCATGGATAGCTTTCTTTACATCTTCACGGTCGAAATATATCGGGGACTGCGCCTCGGGGAAGGAACCCCTGGAAAAAAAATCATATCAGCCAACGCGCCCTGGGGAACATACCACAACACATTACGGGAAACCCAGGACATCCCAGAGAACGGGATACTACCAGCGAATCAGTCACTTGCATGGAAAAGTCGGAGCCGTGATGTACTAACCGTGTCGAAGATCCTGTAAATGTTGAACGCAGGATTTACCCAAAGGGCAGCCTCGAAGATCTCCGTCCAGAGATCACATCCCGGGTCGGCCTCCGTGCTCTTTCCAGGCAGAGGGAGTAACCCTGCAGGCGGGTACTTTACATATTTATTCATATACCCAGCATATTTGCACTCCTTGTTCTTCTTGTCGAGGTAGGTCAAGAACGTTTGGCTGTTGGAGAGCGGCTCAAGATCAAATGTTAAGGTCTCAGGGGAGTCAACACGCACTTGAACGAAAAGACGTGTTCGTATTTGTGAACGAAGTCGACGGCAGGGACCTGGCCTTGAACGACATCCCACCCAAGCACAGCTAGAAGAAACAAAGCTGAAATGTGCGGCAGGGTGCTCGGGGTGGAGTGGTCACTTACGGTCGGCAATCCAGATTCCTTGCAGCGACAAATCAAGAGGTGCCTTCTTTTTGTAAATATAATCAGCGATGTCTATGAAAGGTCAGCACACAGTTTGAACACACATAGGACGAAACTGCGGCTGCTCACATGGGACGTACATCCCAGCATACTGTGTGACACCCAGATCCGAATGGTACTCAGTACCCACAACCTGGTAAAAAATGGCTCCAAACGTACACTTTCTCCACTTAGATATGTCTGCTTTCCCTTCAATTCCGGGAAAACCTCCAAGAACTGCTGCAAGAACCCGACAAACTGCGCGGCCAAATCATCTTCGTTCCTGATATTCGGTATCCCCTGAGAGTACCCCGTCCCAACGGGTTGTTCGATATACAACATGCTGGACAGGTTGGTCCAACTGTACTCGTTCACAGTGGGCTTGTATTGGCCCCAAGACCAGGAGAAAGGCTATGAAGAAGAAAAAACGCGTAAATTTCGATCTTTAGGCACGTTCACTCGCTTGTTTCAGGAAACGGCATTTCGTACCCCATGTTCCTGAAGTAATCCTTTCATCGAAGAGCATCCGGGGCCTCCATTCGTCCAAATCGTCAACGAATCGGTTGCCCCCGTCGGTCCAGGCGGGAAGAACCAAAAGAACAGCTACGAAGACGCTTCAGCGTCTGCGCGTAAAATCATTGAGAAGAACCGCCCGAGAAGCATTTACCTTTCGCGTCTCGTTCTCGTCCCCACTGATAGGCAACAACCCCGCCCAGCTGGGACCAACATCCCAATCGACCTCCGGAATCGTCGTACCATCAACATAAAACGCTACCCCACGGTCAACACGCGACCCAGCATCTCGTGGTACGAACTTCGCGCGCGCGACACTCACCAGACGCAGCGGGATTCGAAAACGTAAAATTCTTCACGCCCGTACCATTATCAGCGAGCGACACTGCGAGCCTGTTCTCACTGAGCCTATTCACGGCTTCCCGTTGAAGGGTCTGGATGTGGTTCCAGTCGGTTCGCCTTGCGGAGACGGTTCCGATCGCCGTGCAAGCGAGCGCCGAGAGGAAATGAGAAAGGAGCACCATGGGTCTGAGCTCGATGCGAGAGCTAGGCTATAAGACCGAACTGGTGGCCTGGGAGAGGTCGGGGGGGAACAGCAGGACTGCGTAGGGAGAACTGACGCTCCCGTGTCCAGCATATTCCTACCTGGAGTCTATATACGGGCGTGGCTTCTGCGGGAATCAAGAACCGCCGTCTTCGAGACAAGCACATGGCACCATTAGAAGCAGCCAGTGCCGCCCCGTGCTGAGCGGTCTCACGACCCACCCACCTGTCATTAATTGTGGCTAATTTTGCTGAGGGCGCTCAAACCTGAAGTGGCCCCAGAATAGCATTGCGCATTGAGTAATCCGAAGCACCCTCACTCCCGTTAGAGACACAAGCGTGTGGTAAGTTCACACGAGGCATCTGTATATGCTCACCTGCTACGGATATCATCGTCAAAAACGGTGTTGGAGACCAGAAACGATTACGCGAAGAACTCCCGGACGATGTCATCGTCCTCTGCGTTCCACGTTCCACTTTCGGATTTCAAACGCTTACAGACAACCCCCACTCGTATCCCAAAAAACCGGAATCCTCGCGTCCATTGCAGGGGATGGTCCAGCCTTCCCCACTGACTTCGGGTCGAACCTGAAGGATTTTCCGCTTGATTTTTTACCTCACCTTGTTAATCAGCCTCAGTGCGTCGCCATCAAGCGACGAATTAAAAAAGCGGCCCGGGATTCATACTCAGCCACAGATATAGGAGCCAAAGTTGGAAACAGGTTCAAAGACGTTGACCTTCTAGAAAAACGCCAAGGGCTACCGGAAAACCTCGGCTCCAAGGGGAGAAGAATGGCGTTTGTATACTCGGTCAATCGAGGAAAGCTGATTATCATGCAAGCACCGCGTATACGTATTTGATCTGAGCACTTTACTTCCGATAGTTCCAATGCAAACGACCTATAATTGTGGGGTGGAAAAGGGCTACGAAGTTGTGTGAAAGAAACCTAACTACATGGATGAATTATCTTCTACAACGATGTCAAAAACAACGGCTGTCAGGTGGGTGGGGTCGAGACTCAAACCCTCTAATCGACGTCCATCTCCGAGGGGCCTTTGGATTCCTCCTTCTGGGGTGGGGGGTTGGGAGTCTGCGTTCCGCTCTTCGGGGTGTCCGTCCCCGAGTTGGGAACAGCAACCTTGGGCTTGGGCTTAGCCAAAAGCGGATGACAGAAGTAAATGATCTCATCCTTCTTCTTCAAGATCTCCGCGCTCGTCAAGACCGGATCCACATTCTTCGGCCTCTCGGACTGCCTCGCGATCTGGTCTTCCAACCACTTCTGAACGGTGGCTGCCTTCTCCACGACTGCTTGCTTGTCCTTCTCGTCGATGTGGCTGTATTTCTCGTCTCCCGACGTAGCGTCTGACATGTACCTGTTGATCGTCTCCCGTAGTTGCGAGACAGAGCGTGACCTCTCCTCCGACTCCTTCCAGCGGTTCGTGATGGGATCGCCCAGGGCTTTGAGCCCATCCAGCTTGCCAACGTATGCAGACTTGGTAGCATCCTCGCCTTCGTCGCTGTATAGCCAATCCTCCGCCTCTTGTAGTGCGACAAGTAACTGCTCCTTTTCTGCGGATTGCACGAAGGAAGCGTAGCGGTCGTCGAGTTTTCCCCGCGTATCGTAAACGTACTCCTCAAGGGCATTCTTGCGGTCCTACAAACAAAATACAACATCAGATTTTCCTCCGTGTTTTCGCCCTGTATGAAACTTACCTCCGTATCCACAACAAGCTTATCAGCAGCGTGCATCTCAGCCTCCTGCTCCCTCAAAACCTCGACGACGGACTTATCCAAGCCTGTGGACCCCCAGACGAAGGGAACATCCGTCTTCTTCACGACCTTCTTCTTCCTTGGGGCAGCCTCGGGCTCGCCGTCAACCGCCATCGGTGTCTCCTCCCTCTCCTCGATTTCCTCCGTGTATGCAGCCTCGAACGACAGAAGGCCGTGCTGATTCAGCCTCGTCTTGACTTTGACACACGAAAGGTCGCCCTTGGGGTCAGGTCCTACAGATTTCGCCGTGAACTTGGCAATCCATGGGTTGATACCACCAGGGAGGCCCGATGGTTCAGTATAGCTGGCCTGGATCTCGAATGGCTTGTTGCGGTAGAAGGTCAATACTTTCGTGGAGGGTATGCTGTTGCCCTTGGGGAATACAACTAGTTCCGTGTCCTCATCCGGATCCTCAGGCGCCCTCTCCCATTCGACCTTGATTGGGTATGGTTGAATGTCGTGGATAGCGAAATCGCGGACACGGAAAACTGGCGAGAGCATAGCACACGCGAAGGCAGCACCGCGGGCGATGGCTTCATCCTGGTTGAGGGTGGTCGAAAGTACCTTTCCGGGGAAGATCGATTGGATCTTGGCGCGAACAGCGGGGATACGAGTGCATCCACCAACTAGTTCGACCGCATCGATCTGTTCGAGGCTGAGACCAGCATCCTGGAGAGCCTGCGCGAGGGGAGCGGGTATACGTTCAAGCACACTGGCGATAAGGGTCTCGTACTGCTCTCTGTTCATGTTCGAGGAAGCGTCGATATCGTTCATGATCGACTCCACATTTAACGGTGCCTCGGTGTTGGCGGAGAGTATCTTCTTGACCTTGTCGCATCCAGCGGTAAGTCGGAAGGTGGCCTTGGGGTTGGACAGGACGTCGATCTTATATTTTGTTTTGAATTGCTCCGCGAAGTGGTTGACAAGGGCCCGATCAATGTAACGACCGCCGACCTTAGTATCGAACGCGGTGGATTTCACAGTCAGCTGACCCTTGGAGAAGGCAACCACTGCGGTGGACAAGCTCGAGTGGCCAACATCGACGAAGACCACATGCTTCGGGTTATCAGCTTCCGGGAGGTCGGATTTCGTGATTCCGTAGCCCAGGGCGGTAGCGGTAGTGTCGTTGATGAGACGAAGGACATTCAAGCCAGCAATGCTGGCGGCGTCGATGATAGCCCTTCGTTGGATATCGGTGTACCAGACGGGGACGGCCAAAACGATGTCGGTGACGCCGACTTTGAGCTCGTTAGAAGTGATGTCCCGAAGTTTCCCCAAGTAAGCACCGACGAGCTGGGTGGCGGAGAATCTTTGGGTCTGGCCGAGGTATTTAATCTCAACGCCGACGGTTCCGTTGACATCGATCAAAGTCGCGTTCATGAAGGACTTTTCGACATCCTGGACGTCAGGGTCAGAGACAGTTCGACCGATTAATCGTTTGAGGCTGCCAATCGTGTTACGGAAGTTGGAGGTCTCCTGGGTTTTGGCAGGTTCACCAATCGCTCGCTGTTTGGGGCCGAACGCGACGAGTGACCTAATAGGAACGCGAGGAGATTTGATTAGACCATCCGTAATGCAGGGATATGTAGCAAAATTCAGACGGGTGGAGGGGGTACGCACGGTGTTTGGCGATTCGAGACTTCGTTAGTGATAATGTCGATACCGCGATGCCTGGCCACGCCGATCTAGAGAGGGCAGGCAAAAGTTAACGATAGTAATCGGGTAAAGTGTGACGGAGGTGAGGTACCTTTGAGTGGAGAGAGCCAAAATCGATGCCAACGACAGCCATTGTCTAAGGATTAGGAGCGGTGGATGAGGGTAGATGATGGTAAGGTATGAAGATCGTCAAGGGGCGGTGATTTTTGTG
>Ga0307513_10002624_pt1 | contig 24815 bp, 31 predicted proteins | sample 15_EM_MG_FD_202174 | JGI IMG/M metagenome (GOLD analysis project Ga0307513, IMG submission 202174) | Populus trichocarpa ectomycorrhiza microbial communities from riparian zone in the Pacific Northwest, United States - 15_EM | ecosystem: Host-associated > Plants > Roots > Unclassified | place...
ACAGACCCCGGACGGCTCACAGGAGGTGGCTGTGGGGCTAACTTTAGACAATACCGTGACTCCTACTACTTTGCGACAACTCGCGCTCAGCATTGGAGATCTAGAGTCGCCATAGGACGCTGCTGTGTATAGCGAGCCATTGGATATAGAGCAGGGGCATTGTCGGAGCAATGATGCGTGCATTTAGGACATTGAGCATGTGTATGTAGAGTAGCAGTAATGAATAATATTGGGATGCGGTTTCTCTCACCTGTGGGAAATGGTACTCGGAGGAGCTTAGTGTTAATATGAGGACGTCAAGCCAACTCAAGGAATTCTGACCATTAGGAATAAGAGAATAGTATTAGACTTAGTTCACGATGCATCCGAGAAGACAAGGCGACGTCTGATAGAGTCACGATTGGGTCAGGACGCGGCATGAATAGGGGGTAAGATCAGGAAGAAGTAGCGAGACATCATGAATGGAGAGAGCAGGATCGTGTGATCCGGACGAGGGAGGCAGGAGCAGACAAGATCGGGACGAGAGGTGGGAAGATGCATGAATCCCAGACGTTCAGTGAGAAGGAACCGGCATCAGGGCGGGAGAGTATTAGATCAGGCGGGTCAGGGCTGGAGACCCTTAGATCCGGCGGCGTCAGGGCGGGAGACCCTTAGATCAGGCGTGGCCAGGACGGAGTAGCGCAGCACCAGACGCAGTCAGGACGCACTGGACGTAGGGGTCCGTGTCTGATTGCGTCAGGACGGACGGCGCAAAGTAACGCAAAGTGAGGAGGCAACGTCGATCCGACGTTGCATCCTGATTCGCGATTTGCGTTCCGGCGTCAGGTGCGTCAGACACACAGGACGCACAGAACGCAGGGTATTATTTTTGCTGATGTTAAGGAAGTATTGAAACTTCACGGCTTATCTTCAGAAATCATATCTGATATGGATGTAAAGTTTGCTGGAGAATTTTGGGAATCATTGTGCAAAAAACTGGGGATCAAACGAAAAATGTCAACTTTGTACCACCCTCAATCTGATGGCCAAACGGAACAAGTTAACCAAGTGCTGGGAGGCTGCCTCCGTATATTTGTCAACTACGATCACAACGACTGGTATCATCTCCTACCTTTAGCCGAGTTCGCTTATAACAACTCAATAGCCAATGCTCACAATATGACCCCGTTCTTCGCAAACTATGGCTATCATCCTCAAACTGCATGGCTGAAGGAATGTGAAGCGCTAAATCCAGGAGCAACCCGTTACGCTCACTAGATGCAAACGATACATCATCAAGCAAGACAGTCTCTAGAGAAGACCAGGGAACCCATGGGACATTATTACAACCGGAAGGCTAAGCAACAACCGGACTTCAAAATAGGTGATATGGTCATGCTTAACGCCAAGAATATCCGCACTAAATGCGCATCCAAGAAATTACCGCCTAAGCTATACCGCCCCTTCAAAATCTTGGAACAACGAGGAGACCTCGCGTACAAACTTAAATTATCAGAACGGTGGAAAATCCACCCGATATTTCATGTATCGCTACTCGAGCCCTATCAAACATCTATTCGACCAGCCAGAGAACAACCACCAACGGAATCTGGAGATATCGATGGTGATTTTGAATGGGAGGTGGAAAAAATCATTAAGAGTGAAATAATCTCTTATGATCGGAGAGTCTGTGGCAGGACTAGGACCTTCCAAGAACTCCGCTACTTCGTGAAGTCGAGAGGGTGTTCGGAAGATGAGAACACCTTGGAACCACCTGAGCACTTAGAACGAGCACAGGAATTGGTAGAAGATTTTCATAGAAAAAATCTAGATATGCCAAAATTGGGCTAAGTAGTATTACCTGGAAAGGTTTTCCTCCTGGGGCCAAGCAAACATGGAAGGTTTTTTACCCTGCCTTTCAGAGTACTAAATGGACTTAATGTTTATTATGTATTACTCTGCATGTATTATTATATAAGGGATTTGAGGACAAACCCTGAAGAGGAGGGAGCTAATATTACCCTAGCGGGAATAGCTTACCTAATAATTAAGAGCGAGATATATAGCTCAATAGGAGGACCATATATCCGAACCTATGCTCCCAAAGTTATGAGCCTCCTAGAGGCATCTGGAAGATAACTCGGACCACCGGATGAGAACACGTTTCAAGATATGTTTAGCTGATTGGAACGATGTTTGGAGAACACTACTCCTCTTACTCTAGTCGCATATGGATATTGCTGAATAATGCATTGATAGCTGGATATCGGAACTGATCACTCCATATTCCACATTACTATTGGTATGTAGGAATTTGGACCGCATATTCATATATAGTCTATCATGACGAAGAGATCGAAGACTTCCTAGTAGTGCAGTGGGGACACCCTCAGATGAAATAGCAGTTCAGGAGATTTTCTGAGTTGAGCTGGGCAAGTTTTCAAGGTCAAACAGTGTTCGCACTTTGTTCTGATGAACTGAATTGTTAAGAAGATAGTTCTTAACTAAAGAAGTCAAAGTAGCATGAACATTAGTATAAATAGTAGGCCTCTCCCCCGGTGGTTGAAGAATCATCAAGCACCGGAGAAGAGACCTTAACAATATAACAAGTTAGCGAGTTATATTCTAACTCTTTGATATTTCACTACACTTTATTACTTTCCCTTTATCAAACAATTACCAACGATCCTTCCTGACCATTAGCAACAAGGTGGCCTGCTTCAGATACAGTAGTGTTGCGTCCTGACTCTCCTAGCCTGGACTCTGGGTCCTGTGGGTCCTGTGCGTCCTGTACCCTGCGCCATATCTGGTTGCGTCTACTGCGTCCGGAGGCCCTTGCCTACACTGGGTTCCATCCGGACACATGCAACTAAGCAACCCTGCCTTCCATCCATTCAGACTTAAACCTCAACACCATTGCACATCAGGATTCACCACTACCCCTGATTCTCTTTTCAGCCTTCTTTGTCTTCTAGCCCAGATGTGAGCAAGGGGTATTTCTTGGCAAAGAAAATATAGTCAGTGCTGGCGCCTGGTGAGAAAGCCATCATACCCTTAATCTTAAATTTGCGCTAAAGACATAGAGTTCTATTTTCAGAACCTCATCTTTGAGGGAGCGAAAATGCCAGCTCACTTCAGTCTGAAAGCGAGTGATAGCCATAACACACTCTAGTGCCTGGTGGTTTCTTGGCACTTAGCCTCAAACTGGACGTGACGCGACACACTCTTTTCATCACAACACTCAACACTGGCATCCACACTCCCGGGCTACAGTTGCAACACTCCACTACAGTCAGACAATGAATCCTGAATCCGACACCTGGAGGTTCCTGGGCTCGATGCCAGCTATCCAGTGGTATAAGATTCATCCCCAGAGGGATATTATTCATGAAGTTACAGGGCTGAATGTGGTTGGGTGCTGGCGATCCCGGAACTCGATGGCAGATCCCTCTACAACCACGGCTCCGATCCTGAATGTGATTGCGCGGGATTGTTGGGCTCGACGTCAGCTACGCAGCGGTATAAAGGACGTCTCTGTGGCATCAAAACTCAGGAAATCGCTGACCTTTGTGAGAGTTGTCTGTATAGATACCCTGGCGATCCAAGAACTCGATGGCAGATTCCTCCACAACCACTGCTCCGATCCTGAATCTTGGATGCGGGAGACCGTTGGGCTCGACGCCAGCTACGCAATCGTATAAGGTACGTCCCTGTCGCATCAAAACTCAGGAAATCGCTGTCTTCTGTAGAGGGTGTATTAGGTATCAAGCTGGCAATACTTTACTCGATGGCGGATTACTCCACAACCGCTTGACGGATCCCGATGTACTTTGCAGGAGGTTGTTGGGCTTGACACCAGCTATCCAAAGGTATAAGGTATGTCCCTGTCGCATCGAAACTCGGGAAATCGCTGTCTTCTGTGGAGGGTGTATCAGGTATCAAGCTGGCGATATTTTACTCGATGGCAGATATCTCCACAACCGCTTGACGGATTTTGATGCACTTTGCGGGTGGTTGTTGGGCCCGATGCCAGCTCCCTAACGGTATAAGGTACGTCCCTGTCGCATCAAAACCCAGGAAATCGCTGTCTTCTGTTGAGGGTGTATTAGGTATCAAGCTCGCGATATTTTACTCGATGGCAGATATCTCCACAACCGCTCCACGGATTTTGATGCACTTTGCGGGAGGTTGTTGGGCTCGAAGCCAGCTATCCAACGGTATAGGGTACGTCTCTGTCGCATCAAAACCCATGAAATCGCTGTCTTCTGTGGAGGGTGTATTAGGTATCAGGCTGGCGATATTTTACTCGATGGCAGATTACTCCACAACCGGTTGACGGATTTTGAATCCGTTTCCGGGAGGTTGTTGGGCTCAAAGCCAGCTTCTCAACGGTATAAGGTACATTTCTGTCGCATCGAAACTCATGAAATCGCTGTCTTCTGAGGAGAGGATCTTTATAGTAGCACTGGCGATCTTTTACTCGATGGCAGATTACTCCACAACCGAGGGACGGATTTTGATGCACTTTGCGGGAGGTTGTTGGGCTCGCCGCCAGCTACGCAATGGTATAGGATCCATCTATCCGCGACTTTTATTCATGATTTTACAGGGACCCGGCTAGGGGGGAGTCTCAGGAAGCCAGAGGGAGGGCTTGAACTTGAACGGGTATTTTGTCAGAAGGCAGCCTATGAGTATAGGTGTTTCTATGTGGATTAGCCTGTATATTACTAGTAGAACCATAGTAGAATAGTAGTAAATTTAACTGATAGTATGAAATCTATTGTGACCCAGGTCAGAGAAAGCTAAAGGGGGGACCCTTCGCTTATCTCAGGAAGATGTGGTCTGGCGTCAGGTGGAATCCTGGGTATTAGGTGGTGCATCAGGGAGCGTCCTGATTATTCGGTGCTGCGTCTGGTGTGTCCTGAGGATTAGGTGCTGCCTCTGGTGCGTCCTGAGGATTCGGTGCTGCGTCAGGTTGCGTCAGATGCGTGGTGTGGTAGGGTGGTTGCATCCTGATTCGCGATTTGCGTTTCAGCGTCAAGTGCATCAGACGCACAGAACGCACAGAACGCAAGGTATTGTTTTTGCTGATGACTATTGATCCATTGTCTCGAATATCCTTGGCCTAGTTAGCTCGGAATCCTACCGTGTTAGCTACCCCGTACCAACTATCGACTGGACCGGATCAACAATCATATTGCATCCATTCCTCCACGGATTCAGCCTTGTATAGCAGATGAGGGTCGAAATTATTTCAATTTCCAATTCCTCTTTTTTTCCTTTTCCTTTTTCCTTTGCTTGCCTTTGGTTGCTCATATCCTTTCCTTTCTTTAAAGCATATCGTGAATTAAATCTTATCAAGTGGCTCCTATATACTCTTTAGCCATAGTGGTACCCCCATGCACCCTCTTGCCCCTTCATGCAAGCCCAGTCCATTTCACAAAGGTGACGACAGGATCACTACAAGGAATCACAGTGTTCGGGAGTGGGTGGGAGGGGCTTGGATGTGATGATATAAGTTTAGAGCATTGCAAGCACAAATATTCGATCAAGCTCCTTTCCCTCAATTTTCCTACCCCACTTTTTTCCTTCTGATTTGGGAAGGTTCATTTGGGGTTCCACCCCACAATGGAACACAAAGCTCACTATCATTCAGGGCCACTGAACTTGGAGCTTCATAAATGGACTGGGATGGCCTTCTTGTTTGATAAAACATCATGGTTGACACTCTACTGCTACCCAACATATTACCTGCAGCACTTTATTCTGTTTGTAGAATATCACTATACCCATGGGGTATCTTACATGAAGTTCTTCCAGAAACACATGTGTATGAAGTATGCCGGGCAATACATTGTGTTTGTTATGGGGCCTCCGGGGCCCCGAAACCAGCAGCAATCTGTCGTGCCCCGGTCAATGGCCCAGGGCAGGGTGTTTTTTTTTTCACCCCCTGCCGGTTCCCCCGTCAAGGCCTCCGCCCCGTTCAATGCCCTGGACAGCCCCCCTGTCAATGAATGTTGCGAGCCCAGGGCCCCGCTCTTTTGTATATTCCCCTCTCGAACCTTCCTCTTTTGATACATGAATGAGTAATTGTGTGAGCATATATCAAACACCACATACCTCAAATTATATATGGAGATTTATTTGCATGGAATGATTCCTAACCTATGAACCGGAATAATTCACAACACTGATTGGACATCCGAGTTGCCTAGACTAGTAACGTATATTGTCTCAGGAAGCCATACCCCTCATTCAGGCCCCCCATTCATACACTCTATTCACCGGTTCAAATCATATGCCCTATTCATAAGCCTTATTTATCTGCCGGTGCCATATGCCCAAATCATATACCCAGGCCATTCACTCAAATCATACGCCCAAACCATAGCCCCAAACCATATGCCCAAACCATATGCCCAAACCATACGCCCTAACCATACACCCCAGCCATACGCGCAAGACATACACCCAAATGATAACTTGTTATAGCGTAGCTAACACTGTAGGATTCCTAGCTAAGTAGGCCGAGGATATTCGACACAACAGATTAATCGTCAGAAAGGCTCGTAAATATTTGTTTGGTAAAGATAAAGATATAATGTGATGTCAAATATCAAAGAGTTAGAATACAACTCAATTAACTTGATATATTGTTAAGGTCTCTTCTTCCTTGCTTGATGATTCTTGAACCACCCAGGGAGAGGCCTCTTTTTATCCTAATTTTCATGCTACTTCGACTTCACTAGTTAAGAAGTATCTTCCTAACCATTCAGTTCATCAGAACAAAGTGCGAACACCCTTTGACCCTGAGACCTTGCCCAGCTCAACTCAGAGGATCTCCTGAACTGCTATTTCATCTGAGGGTGTCCCCACTCTACCAGTAGACAGTCTTCGATCTCTTTATCATGATAAACTATAAATGAATATGCGGCCCAAATGCCTACATACCAATAGTAATATGGAATACCAAGTGATCAGTTCCGATATCAAGGTATCAAAGTATTATGCATCTATCGCATATGCAACTAGAAAATGAGAGGAGTAGTGTTCTCTAAACATTGTTCCAATCAGTTAAACATATCCTAAAACGTACTCTCATCCAGTATTCCGAGTTGTCTTCCGGATGCCTCTGTGAAGCTTATACCGCCAGGAGCTTGGGTTCAGATATATGGTCATCCTATGAAGCCATATACCTCGCTCTTCAATATTTAGGTAAGGTATTCCCACTAGGGTAATATAACCACAGGCGTGCTATGGAGTTACTGTGTTCAGAGTTCACATAGCGAAATAGTGAGGTTAAAGAAAGAGGGTATTTATAACAATAAAGGTGCTATAAAAGGTAATTATGCTATGTTAGATATAACTTGGAGGGTTGAGTTAGTTGTAGGATTTGTTTAAAAGTGAGCAAAGACTGCCCCGTCCCCCTCCACGACATAGGGACCACACCATGGAGTAATAGAAAACAAGAAGCATGAAAGTCATGATAGTTGAAAAAAGAGGTGAATTAAGAGAAAGAAAAAGACAATCCCCGAATATGGTTATGTGGTAGCGCTCCCACCACCACCAGCTCCTGCCCTCCCACCACTACCCCCGGAGCGTGTTGGCATCCTACCACCACCACCACTCCAACCACTCCCACCACGGCCGCCAGAGCGTCTACGAGTCCCACTCCAACCACGCCAACCCCTACCGTGAGTCCGCTGAACTGGCGTTCGCGGGATATGACTACTAACCTCAGCCCCAGACGGCCCTGTTCTGGCAGGCTGTGCCGGGGTGTCTCTTATGGCCCCTGTCACCACCCTATTACTACTGCCACCACCCTTCCCAGTACCCACATGCCAGGTATCATAGGCTCCCTGGGCACCTCTCGTATCACCATTCTCACTACCACTTTCATCTCCCATACCAGAACCCACAACCCCAACCAGGTCTTTCTTGTCTAACAACTCCCCCAGCGCCCCCTGTAGTAGAACTACCACCAGTCCAGCTGGTGCTGCCAGGGCCACCCTACAAGTGACAGGATACAGGTAGACGAGGATTGTTGCTGTTGTCACTGTCGCTGGCACTACCGTCATTGGCAGGGGGTAAGTGATGGGAAAAAGCTCCCTCGTGATGAGCAGTGGTACCCCGCCAAGGAGGTGCACCCCCAGGAGGAGGAGGTGGTGGTGCACCACCAGGAGGAGGAGGGGGAGCACCAGGAGGAGGAGGAGAGGGAGCGCGCCCAGAAGGAGAAATACCCGCAGGATGAGGAGCACAACTGGGACAAGGTACACCCCGGGGAGGAGGAGGAGGATGATGATGAGGAGGTGCACCTTCAGGAGCACCGCTGTCCTGATTTAGATGACGTCTCATCTCTTCCCGAGCGGCATCATCTGCCTGGCCAGCCATAACGTTCATGACATCCTCAACTAATCTAACGTCCTGGACGATGAGAGTAACTCGACCAGCATGTGCGACACCCAGGGCTTCAGCTATGAACCCAGAATTAGTAAATCAGATAATTATATTAGTAGAAGAACTCAACTTACCGGTCATTGTCATCACCAGGAACTCTTCTGCTGCCATCTGAAGGCATTCAACAGCTGATCTCTGCCAACAGAATTCTTGCTCAAGTATCAAATATGACACGATCTCCTGGCAACGACGATAGAATAAGGCCTTGTGAATTAGCTACCTGCCATCGCGGCGATACTTAATAATCTCTGTTATTGCCACCCGCCCAGTTGGATACCAAGCCGGCTCCTGGACCCCACCAACAACACTCCCAGTTCTTTTCCGACCAAGAGGCCACGTTGGGGGCCCCCAATTTCCACCACCCTTAGGGCCCAAGATACCATCATTTGCATGACGCTTGGGAGGCAGTGAGCAGGAGTTACTTTTTTGGTGTTTGCTTGTTTCCTGTGTTGATGGACAGGTGCGTGAGGAAGGATGTTCACAGGAAAAGATAGAAGGGTTTTTGCTAAGAGCAAGTTAGACCCAAAATGATCTTTGGTGTGTAGATGACTGGAGTCTGCTTCCTTAGGTATATGTGGATTTGTGTGTATGTGGATTTGTGGGTATGTAAATTTATGGGTATGTGTATTTGTACGTATGTGTATTTGTGCGTATGTGTATTTGTGCATATGTGTATTTGTACGTATGTGTATGGACGCTATACCTTTCCTCATAGTTGAGTCCGATATTAGAGCTTGCTAAGAGGAAGAAGTGTGTTGGAGGAGAAGTGGGTAAACAGTTATTTTATAACAATGAAATAAAAATTGCTTATTTCGTGAGGAGTGCCTTTCAAGCCCCCTTGTCATATCTTTCTGGGAGCCCAATGGAGTTTAGACGTATATTGATTCATGATGTTTAGATGAGTAAACGACAGTTAAGGTTGATAGGGCATGGGTATATATATACATGTGAATTGTACGATGGTTAAAGTCACATAAAACTGGAACCCCCAGTCTACCATAACACGCAATGTACAATTCCTTCTATGTAGAAATAGCTTGAAAATGTTGTACTAGATATTATATTTGTTCCAGATGTTATATCTTCCGTGTTTATGCATTGAGTGTACAATTGTAGTCATAAAATAAACCTCGTTAGTACACCCATCGCATCTTCGCTGTGAACCCAAACACAAAGCTCTTGTTGCAATAATTTCCGTTCTCTTATAGTAGGATGAAAGCAATTAGGAGAAGGGTTGAATCTGGGGGGTCATTCATATTATACTTAGAAGGTGATAAGTAGGGCTTTGGGTTAGGCTACTGCGGTAGAGAGGAGGGCTCGACGCGTGTAACATGTGTACATGTTCTGGTAACGGTACACAGGAGCGGGCAGTGCAGGATCTCCTATGTTTAGTTGATTTATATTTGGTTTATTTGATTTGATTGCACGTTTACCACTGTTCCTGAGGCAGATTGGCTATGCTATGATATTGCTATGTTTAGTTTGCGTTGATGGAAGTTTATATTTAGGATTCCGGGTATGGAATTGTCATGTAACATGGGTGAAGGCGGAGCGTCGTTTGTTGGTTTCATTCTTTGGTCTTGCAGGATTACAGGATTCCGGTATGTACGCAGCTACTGGTAATGATCCTGATTGCAGGAAGGGTATCGCTCTTGGGTTTGTATTTAAATCAGTCTCCTGGCTAGCAGGAGACAACAGACTTCGACAGACCTTCAGTCTAAGAATACACAAGGTTGGACCGCAATCCCTGAGTCCCTAAACCCAATTTGTCCTTCAACTATTACCCTTCTATTGACCGGTCCCTTGAAGCCTCCCTTAACACAAGCGCTAGCAGGTCTATCACCAGTCCTATTATATTTTCGATAGACAGGAATAAACCTGTTACATTCTTTTGCCCACAGGAGGTGAAACCCCTTTGTTCTCAGGATTGGGAAAAGCCTGGTAGGATTGATCACTCTTCCAGTATCTCTATAACTAGTTAGAAGCAGAAGCGGCAGGGAAAGGAACTTCCGGCTGAGGTGCTACATTTACAATAGCAGAACGCAGGAACAGAAGCGTTACCAGGTCTGGTAGGGCCTACAATTGTCCCTCAGTAGAACCCACAGACGATACTCCAGAACCAACCACACAGGAACCAACCCCTGGGTCCACCCCAGGCTCAGCAGATACACCAACAAGAAGGAGTCACCTCCTTCCAGGAGATCTAGATACAGATTCAGATGAAGACCACGACCTTACAGCTGAGGAACTCATTTAAAGAGAAGCCCAGCAGCTTGAGGAAAGAGCAGCAGCCAGAGCAGCAGCCCAGCAAACTTCGGAAACGGAACGCTCACCAGAATGCCCTACTACAAGCATCTGGCGAGCACCCGGCATCCTAGCTGTCTTTGGAAGTAAGACACCAACTAGAGCGCCCTCTAGCGAGCGTAGAGAGCAACCACTACCCGGTACATTCATCCCAGACACACCAGAAAGACCCGCAAGATCCAGGAGCGCCAGAGTGCCCCCTGAATGACTAGATGCACCACCTCCAGCCCTAGACGTACCTACAGGCACCATGGCAGACCCAGGCCCGGCCAGGTTGCCTCCCCCCAAGCTCGCCAAACCACCCATGTTTAGCGGCGAAGGTGAAGACCTCAAAGCAGACAAACTCAAGGGATGGCTTAGGACAGTCAAGAAGTACCTGGCAAGATCAGGACTAAACGATGACTCCCCTGGGGTGGCGGACTACTATAGCGCTTACACAGAAGGCAAATCAAATAACACATATCAGACGCTAGACAGAGAGGTAGAGGACCTCAACCTTGCACAGTTAACAAAACGCCTTCAGCAGCTATTCGAAGCCTCTACAAATACAAATAACACATACCACAAGTGGCAGAATGTCCGCCAGACAGCTGGAGGACAGCCAGCGCGCATAATAAAGCTAGCTGGAGAGCTAGCGGACCTCAAAGGATCCCTTCCAACTGGATCCATCTCACACTATGCACAGAAACAACGATTTCTCGATGCTATGAACTCTAGACTATGCTGCAATGTTGTGCCCCAGCTCTGATCAGAAGATACCTGGGACCAGATAGTGGCTCTGGCAGAACGCTATGACGCTACCATATACCGAACTGGCGGCTACAAAGGCAGCAATAAAAGCCAGGCTTCTAGCAGCAAACCCCATACACCAAAGCAAGAGTATACCTACCGCAAGCCCTCTACCCTATCAACGCCCAGGAATACTGGCAAAGGAAATGCCCCGGCCAAGAAGAGAACCTATACCAAATCCAAAACGCCCAGTAATGCCAAAATAGATCGCCGCAAGTCAGAAGGAGCCTGTTTCTACTGTGGCGAAAGCGGACACATAGCTAATGAATGCCCAACAAAGGAAATTAAGACCAACCATATTCGCCTCTCAGAGGAAAGCCCAGACACCAGCGAAGGGGAATATCAGCCCGATACAGACAGCACAGCGGAGCTAGATGGCACCGGCTCTGTCAGAACCTACAAGACTACAGTAGGCACACCTAAGGACAAGCCATTCCAGGCCCTCGAATTCACTATCAATATCAATGGCAAGCCCACCTGAGCCCTCACAGATACAGGAACCATTGGCGGTACCCTGATATCCAACAAATTTGTTACAACACACCACATCCCCTACACAGCCAGGAAGAACCCCGTTACCCTTAAAATGGCAGTTGAAGGGTCACGATCAACTAGCAACTTCGCTGTTGAGGTTATGATTCAGCTAGGGAAGATGAGAGTCGACAAGGTGCCTATGCTAGTTACGCCCGTATCAGACTATGATATCCTCATCAGTATGGACGATCTCATAAGACTAGGAGCGGTAATCGATTGCCAAAAGAACCGCATGTACTTCTCCAAGTACAAAGTCAGAGTTACCTGTGACAGAAAATCTAGAGAGTCTAGATCAGCCATGACGAAGCCACAGGAAGTACCAGACTTCCTGGTGATGTTCTCCAAAGTATTTGTCAAAGAGGTACCAGAGGAACTGCCCCCAGTACGCAACATAATGCACAGGATAAGCCTCATAGACCCGATGAAAACTTTTAAAGACACCTACTTTCAAAGCGCCACAAGCCCTGATGACCAAATACAAGGCATGGATCAACAAGCAGATGAACGCCGGTATCCTCCATACAACCAGTGTGCTCGAAGGAGCCAGCATGTTTGTGGAAGCCAAAAGCGATGGCAGAATCCGCCCCGTGGTAGACCTCCGCTTCAGGAATGATAACACCCAGGCCCGCCACACACAGATCCCAGAACAAAGTACAATACTAAATGCGGTAGCCAGAGGACGATTGCGCAGCAAAATAAATGTCTGTGACGCCTATTTCGAGACCAGAGTACACGCAGACGACGTGAAGTACAACACTATTGTCACAAATCGTGACTAAGCAAGGCAGATTTCACATGACTAATATTTATTAAGTCATAAGGTATATTAAGGTTTTCACTATGACGTCATTTGACTCATAGATTTCACATGACAGCGTACTTGCGAGTCATTGGTTGATTATGATTGGTTAATGATTTCATAACGTCACGATTGTGACATCATATGATGTAATGATTTCGCACATAACTCGGATTACGAGTCATGGGTTTCACACATGCGACTCATATGAGTGCATGATCGGGTTTATAGGTTGTGATCGAGGAAAGAGGATGTGCGCAGTTGATTTGTAAGAATCAGCTGAGGGATTTCGCACCATGACTAATTATGAGTCATGGGGGCTATGCTATGTAATGGTGACGTGTCACCAAGCTTAGGGTTGTGGGAAGATGCCTATAAAAGGAGCTTGGTTCTGACCAAGAGATAGGATCTTCACGCAACCATCTAAGTACTTTTCTATACTCAAGATATTGCAATACGATTACTCTTTACTCTCTTTACATACAAGCCTCCTCTACAAGAGCCGGCGCTCTAAGAGCCCGGAGACTATTGCGATAGTTTTGACGGGTTGCTCGAACATAGGACTATTGTGATAATTCTATCAAACACCGCAAACAACCCATCTTACTATCTAACGAGATAGTATCCTTCGATGGATCACTAAAAAATCAAGCAAGACAGTTCCGTACTATCTGAAGAGATAGTCTTCCCGTAAGCCCTATTATAAAGTCAGGACTACTTACTTCAGTATACGCCTATCGTTGCCTGTTGCACCACGACCTAACAATAGGATTGTTACAACTATCAAGACACCCTTCGGCGGCTTTACCAGCCAGGTCATGATGCAAGAAGACATGAATACTCCCGGAACCTTGGTGGGGACTATGGAAGACCTATTCCATGACGAATTAGGCAAGAACATATGGGTCTACATTGATGATATTTTTGTCTTCAGTGACACTTTTGAAGAGCATGTTAAGGACGTTACGCACGCCTGCAATAAGCTGCAGAACGCCGGTTATTATGCCAACTCACAGAAAAGTGTTTTCTTTGGCACTAAACTCGATATCCTACACCATATGATAGATGATGATGGCATCCACCCTGCACCAGAGAGAATCCGGACCATAATGGACTGGACAAGACCAGAGAGCCAGAACGAACTGCACTGATTCAATGGAATGGTTAATTATATCTGGCATTGCATTCCCCACATCGCCACTAGCACAGCCCCGCTCCCATAGCTGAGTGGGAACGCTGAATGGCTGTGGAGGAATCGGCAGTAAGCAGCCTTTGAAGCGGTCAAACGAGCTGCAGATAAGCACAAAGTCCTTAGACCAATCAACTATAACAAGCCAGATATGATATGGCTTTTTACCAATGTATCCCCTACAGGTGCGGGCACTTGGATGGGCCGAGGACCAACCAGAGATGCAGCCAGACCTGCAGCGTTCCACAGCAGGAAGCTGACGCCAGCACAAAGCAACTACCCCACACACCAACAGGAAACAATCGCAATCATTGAGGCTATGGAAGCATTCGCTCCCCATTTGCTACACAGACAATTTACAGTGGTTCCAGACCACGAAAGCCTCACTAAACTCATGACACAGAAGAATCTCAATGGACGACAGCAGAGATAGCTAACGCAAATCAGTCGCTTTAATTTTAAAATACTATACCAGCCAGGAGCGAAGAATTTCCTAGCAGACTACCTATCGAGAATCCATGAGGGAACTCCAGGGCCGTTAGATATCAGTCTCAAGGACTCCACTATCGATTATGACAGCCTTGAGCTACCTGAACCTACCCAACCCTTACAGATCAATACCAGCTAAGTTACGCCTCCTCTACGGATTTTAGCATTGAATCAAACGACGCCATGTATCAATCAGGCAAAGCCCAGACCTCTCTCACTCTTACCAGCAGCGATTCTATCAATCGTTGCCGCCCTGAATACCTTATGGATGACATGACCAGCAATGCAGTAACCCACTCCCAGAAGCGTAAAGCCTCTGCTTCCTCGCCAGCTACATCAAGCCCACCTAGCTACAATAGCAGAATATCGATTGGAAACTCTTGGGGTGATAACAGAACTCTCCCAATCTGTTGTGAAATGGAAAGACGGCCTGCAGAAATGAGCTGGATGTCATGTACTGATGATTCGTGTAAGATACATAAGATTGAAAAAGAAGGCGCAGGCTACTGGCCAAAGGGCCCCAAGGTCCGGAACCAGAGCAAGAAAACGAAGAGAAAAGAGCAGGATAGGACTTCTACATCGAATACAGCCCTTGAGGAGGGCCAGGCCTCTCTCCCTGATATCCCATACCTCTCAGAAAGCCTTCCACCATTCTACATAAACGATATGATCCTAGCTATACCGCCCATGGCCTTGCTGGCCTTGAGTCTCCTCTACAATCAAGCAGGCTATAACTCCGATAAGGCTACCAATGCCAACCAATTCCTAAGCACTCTCCACTCTCGCCTTATGGGTATTCTCGCCCAGCGAGTCCGAGAGGCCGTCCAAACCGACGCCCTCTCCACCAGAGTTAAGCAAACTGACAATAAGTTGCACTATTCCATCCGCGATGGCCTTCTACTTGCCCAGACCACCAATGGGTACAAAAACCTTTATGTACTGGTAGGACCTCTTGAGAAGGGGGTGTCCCTACAGGATTTCATCCTCAAAACCGTCCATGAAGGCCTCGGACATTTCTCAGCCTACAAATGCAACTCCTATGCCGCTTGTTTCTTCTGGTGGCCACAGATGCGCCAGGACTTTCTCCTATACTGCCGTTCATGCGATAAATACCAGATCAGCAACGAGCCCACCACTCTACCCTATGGACGATCCCTTACTCTCCCTGAACAAGACCAAGCCTACCAATCACTAGCCATAGACTTCGCCTGCCCTTTCAACGAATCCGATGGCTATACATCTATCGTGGTCATTATGGACCGCTTTACCTCCTACACATATCTTATGCCCCTCAAGGACGCGGCTCCCTCTGAGAAGATCTTCAAGAAACTGAAGAGTACTATCTTCGACGTCCATGGCCTCGATCAGAGCATTGTGCTTGACCCGGACTCTCGCTTTACCTCTATGTTTTCGTCACAAATGAGGAAGTCCCTTGGTATCCAGGTCTGGATGGCGACCCAATACCACCACCAAACAAATGGACAGGTTGAGGGAAGGATTCGTACCCTCAAACAACTAATGAGAAACTTCGTTAACCCCAGACAGCACAACTGGTCCAGCGCCCTCCCAGCTATTGCAGCAGCCGTGAATGGCGCCCCCCATGAATCCCTAGGCATCTCGCCATACCATACCCTTTATGGACGCCCCTGGAAGATCTTCAGCCCTGTCCAGAGATCCGCCAGCAAGGTACCACCTGTGGACGACATTCTAAACGCCCATGAAGCAACAAGAATGGAAGTAGACATGGCCAGAAAGCATGCAACCTTCTGCCTGACTGTCCAGGCTGACAAACGCTGCAAGCCCCTAACGGAACCTTTCAAGAATGGCAGCAGAGTTCTCATTAGAGGCCGCCCTTATACCTCCTCCCCTGGACGATCCAACAAGCTAGAACCACGCTGGTTCAGACCCTTCAAGGTCCTAGAGCATCTACCTGATACAGCCAACTATAAACTACATCTCCTGCCCAGAATGGCCCGCCAGAAACCCTATTTCCATGTTTCCTCCCTTAAGAAATACAGAGAGAACGATCCTTATAGATTCAAGTCCTGCAGAATAGACAAGCCAGCACCCATCCTAATTGACAATGCAGAAGAATGGGAAGCAGAGCAGATACTAGACTACCGCCACCAGAACAACAGGCCCGAATTCCTAGTTCACTGAAAAGGCTATGAGTGAGCAGTTAACTCCTGGGAACCTATCGAAAACCTCGACCACTCCCTGGAACTCATACAGGAATACTGGGACACTAACGACCCTGCAGAACCGTTGCCCCAAATCACCTCCCACTACATCTAGTGTTCGTTACGGGGCGGGGCGGGGCGGGTTTTCACTCACAAGGCCCCGCCCTTACACGGGGCCGAGGGGGGTATTTTTCTGGTAATCCCCGCCCCGCCCCCGCCCGGGGCCCACCCGCACTCATTCCCTGGACGGGGCCCTATTTGTTACCACCCATTTTTAACGGGGACCCGTCCGGGGTATGGGTGGGGCGGGGGCCTGAGCGGGGACAGGGGCAGGGAATGCCGAAAAAGACACCCCGCCCCAGGCCGTTGAGCGGGGCAGGGCGGGGAAAAGGGCCGGGGGCCCGCGTTTTCCGGGGCCCCGTCCGCCCCGTAACGAACTCTAACTACATCAAAGCATTCTGGGAACCTATTGAAGTTTCCTCTACACTCGGCACAGCGAACGATTGCCCAGACAACATCTGGGAATACTATGACCATGAGGAATATAATTCTAGCTGCTCTGAGGAGGACTATTTCCCCACAGATGACGACAGCCTCCTATCGCAGACCGACGAGAGCAGTGAGGACAGTGAGGACTTTGGAATAATTGTTGATTTTACAGAATAAGGGAATGTAACATGTGTACATGTTCCGGTAACGGTACACAGGAGCGGGCAGTGCAGGATCTCCTATGTATTATTGATTTATATTTGGTTTCATTGATTTGATTTCAGCTTCGCCACTGTTCCTGAGTCAGATAGGCTATGCTATCTTATTGCTATGTTTAGTTTGCTTTGCTGGAAGTTTATATTTAGGATTCCAGGTATGGAATGGTCATATAACACTGGTGAAGGCTGAGCTTCGTTTGTTTGTTTCTTTCTTTGGTCTTGCAGGATTACAGGATTCCGGTATGTGCGCAGCTACTGGTAATCATCGTGATTGCAGGAAGGCTATCGCCCTTGGGTTTTGTATTTACACCAGTCTTCTGGCTAGCAGGAGACAGCAGACTTCGACAGCCCTTCAGTCTAAGAATGCCCTTGGTTGAACGGCAATCCCTGAGTCCCTAAGCCCAATTTGTCCTTCAACTATTACCCTTCCATTGACCGGTCCCTTGAAGCCTCCCTTAGCACCAGCGCTAGCAGGTCTATCGCCGCTCCTATTGTATTTTTGATAGACAGGAATAAACCTGTTACAACTCGTGACAGCGTGTAGACCGTGATGATGTTTTCAAGTGGTGAACCAACTTTTTCTTGTCTTTTTAAGAGAGGCCAAATTAACTTCTATTCTTTCTCACCACACTCTTACCTTGTTCATCCATGCTCTTGCCATCAACACAATCCTCAGGTCACTCTACCCTCTGTGCTGCAATCCCACTTTTCTTTTTCATACATCACCGAAGCAAACTCTGCCGTTAAAACAAAAGAAAAAGAAACAAAGCAAAGAAAAGAAACACCCGGCGTGGCCCTTGCCCCACCAACCCGGATTGGGCCCTCTACTGGTACCACCCTCTGTACTTCTCTTACTTTCTCTACTACATCAGAGGGCCTGCCGGTAAAAGGTCGCTGCATAGATTACTTATTGCCCGATCCCAAAAGTAAGTTAATCACACTCTTGGCACTGGTCGTTTTCTCCTTTCCTCTTTTATCACCCCTCAAATAATACACCGAGTTCATACCAACAAATCATACCGACCAAATCATACGCACAAAGATATCATACGCACAAAATCATACGCACAAATTATATGTACTAACATTGATGAATGGAATACCTTTCCCCACGAGCAATGCCATCTGCTTATAAGTAGACGCCGGTTCCGGCAAGGACTTTGGGGCACTCAGTCAATCCTGAGAACATCCACCGGAATGAATATAGGGCAAGCCTTGCCCCCTTTGAAACCGCTTTTGAACGTGCAAGGGGGAACCGAGGCAATCACATAAAACAAACCTGTGATTGTGCGTGAAGATGTGATGAGTACCAGGCACTTGACAACGAGTCCCAAGCCCAAGTGGATCAGGAGATGATCGTGGAGGAGAACCACGTCCTGGGCAGGAATGTGTGGCAATCCTGGCGGATTGGGGGCAATACTATCTAAACCAATTTGGCAACGATGGTTTGCCACTTGTGAACCCCCCAACCTCTATTGATGTCAATTTTCCACCGAATTCACCGGCACTGCCTTTATTTCCATCATCAAAGATGAGGCCTGTAGCCCGAATGAAGAGCCTGCTCGACCATGTGGTGAACTGGCCCAAAAGCTGGTCCACTGGGTCTGTGTTGATACCGCTTCCGGGGCCTTCTGGATCTGAGGACGCTCCTCCCTGGCGCACTAGCTAGCTTGCCATTCGGGAACGCAGTGATTCACGCACAATGCGTAGGGCCCCGGTATCCCCTACACAGTTCCCTGGTGTACGCCCTGGAGCTTTGGAGAGGGCAGCTACATTCAATACTGAGAGCTCAAGGGAGCCTTTCTCACAATTGCACCAGGTTTAGGATAGGACTAGGTAGTCTGAGGCGAAACTCCCGGGCTCATAATACACAGTCCAGTAAGTAATTTTAAACTTTACCTAATTAACTTAGAGATGTGCTTAATAATATTCCGTGTTGTTTAGCTTGGAGAGGGCCCTCGATGCCTATCGGCGGAGCTGAGGGTACTTCTGAGTACAGATTGATGGAGGAGGATATAGAAGGAGATTTAGACATGACGGTTCAAGAGGATGAGCTCGACGAAAAGGGTGGACCTTTGATTAACTGGGTGAAGCCTGTGGAGTGGCTTCTACCAAATGTGGACGTCTACAAGGAGTAAGAGGATGATGAATAGGATGTAGATGTCGATTTTATCAACCTATAGGAGTCCGGTGATGAGGGTGGCAATCCCAGTGCCTCAGAGGATTCTGATAAAGTCAATGGGGAAGAGGAGATTGACGAGTACGATGATAAGGATGTGGAGTGTGAGCAGGAGGACACGGAGGGTGAGCAGGAGGACGCTGAGGGTAACCCGGAGGACGTGGAGGGCGGGCAGGAGGGTGATGATGATGTTCATATAACGGATAAAGGCGAAACCTCAGGCTCAGGTTTGAGAAGTAGGATGTGAGACTTAGGTCGCCCAGACTTTGAATCGTGCTCTTGTGGTCTGTACGGGGATCCGGCAGAACACCGTTTCTGTGCTACTACTCAAGAGATTGAAGAGTGGCTGCTTGGATAGGCTATGACCTCCAAGGATTTCTTCACACGCCCAGAAGACCAACAGGACAGTATCGAAAATATTGTCACCAACAGCAAGCGCTTTCTTGCCGGCAATGCCCGTCCTACCATTGATCTTGATACAGCCGCTACTAGGGAATATACAGAAGAACAATGAATTGAAATTCAGGAGATGGATAGAATTGACCGCGAGATAAATCCGCAGGCCCTCCTCAATATGGCTAGCCAGCACTTTCCTCACGGCACCAAACAGGAGCCCAAGGATTAACCATTTCTACTTCCATTTATTTTCTTTTCTTGTTATCTCCTAGTTCCTTTCTGGACCCCTCCCGCTGGTTCTGCCTTCCTCACTCCCCTGAATATGGTTCCCCTTACCTTGCCTTACCTGCATTCCCACTTGTGTATCAATCTACCACAATATCTCCCATTTGGTTACATCCTTGGCCAATGTTGTTTCTCCTGTATCATAAGTCCAGGGGCTCTTTTCCATGGGTTAGATTCTTAGGCACCGCGCTACCTCTTTTCTTGTTCTCTTCTAACTCTGAATTTCCAGAGACCCACGGTCCTTTAGAGTTTAATTTCTTTTGTTATCATACCCAGCACCTATACGGATTCCCTTCTTTTCTTTTCTGTCATGATTGAGTGGGTGACCTTCCTCTTTGCAGTATAATGTAATACCATAGCAGTGTAGAAGCTAGAAACAATCTCACATAATGATAAGCTTGAGCACAGATTGCGATTGTCTATTTAGCACTTTGCTTCTGGTTTCTTCGGCAAAATCCATGCACCCAAAGACATACGCCCAAAACTACGTACCAAAAGTGATACGCCCAAGGTCATGCACCCTAAAGCCATATACTCACAGTATACGCCCAAAGCATACTCCCATCACATATGCCCAAAACATATACCCAAAACATCCACCTAAAACATACGCCTAAAATACATGCACACAACACATACCCAAAACACACGCCCCAAGCACACACCCAAAGCCTACACCCAAAACCCATGCTCAAAGCATGTGTGTCCCAAAGCATACGCTCAAAGCTCACACCCAAAATTCCCACCCAAAGCAGTTGATGTAAAGATGCTCTCTGCGAATGTTTCATTATAATTTAGGTTTAAATATCTAAAGGAATAGCCACGCATATTCCTCTATAGAAGTTAAGCTCCATAGTTTTCAGGATAGGCTTCTATCTCAGAAGCAGAATCAGAATCCACAATCATACAATAAACAAGACCCATGACAACTCTGCTACTTGTACTTCCACTACGCATCATTTCCTTTGAATGCACAGTTGCACGGAGATAAATTCCCGGTCCTAGAGCATCAAGGATCCCGTTGTACTTTGTATCGTCACAGTCCAAGAACCCCGACACCATCTCCTTCTGCTGTAGCTCCTCATTCGCAGACTTGTCTTCATGTACCTTGATTCCTAACCAATACATCTGGCGCAAGACAGGTGTGTGCATCCCAGCTTTTGGATAATCCATCATGTCTACCACATCATAGTGTAACCTGGGTTCCTGGAATTAATATTGAATATTTTACTTACTGAAGAAGCGTATGACTTTATGACCCGAGGAAAGTGAGTAGAGATAAGGATGTAAAAACAAGGTTGGTTTCAGGTCGCTGCAGTTGTCTGGAGAGGTCTGGAGAAAGCCCTTCGCTTCAAAGAAGCGATCGTCGACTGGAACATTGGCCCTTGCGCGAAGTGAAGCCAGTGGAACGATACCGGGCTCAGTATTACCTGGTGCAGTCGATGCAATCACAATATTTTTCCTGATTCTACTCATGATACTAATGGAGGATGGATATGTAGAGATGTAGAAAGATCATGCTTTTATAGTAAGAGCAAAAGGTTTTGAAGTAGGGAAAAACTATAAAATCAGTTTATCAAGACCAGCTACTTATACATTGAGTCAACTCGAGAAATACTTGATAGAATATAATTAAAGAGGGTATAAATTATGGAAATTCAGAAGTCAGAATGAAGTTATTGTTAACTCTCAGAGTCTGGAACTAAGCCCCATGTTATTGCGCCTTTTACTACATGCCTACCTGAGTGACACTTCTGCAATATTTCTAAGCTCGAGACTTGACCCTTAATCTCATACCGTAACTCAGCGCCTGGCTGATAGTGCGGAATTCCCTTGTTCTATGTTCTAACATTCCAGCAATCCGTCCACCTGGTACTGTCGGGCCTGCAATGGGGAACATGGGCTCTATAGTTTGTTTACTGTTTATATAGCTTGCTACAGTAGATAGAGAGGTGAGCGATGGGCTTTGTTGTCTTGGTGCGTTGCCCGGCCATGGGTGAGAGCGGATGTTATATAAGCCCTTAAGGCAGCTTGTAGTTAGAGAAGGAGCGGACGATCGTGAATACAACAACAGTGACAAGTGAGAAAGGAAAGGAGCAAGCCTTTTTCGACAAACCTTCGGGCAATTGAGTGCTTACTTTCATCTATTGTTCTACAGACTTCGGACATAAGTTACTTTACTTTCAACGGTGTTTGATCACCAAATACCTTTTGCTTTGCTTCTTCTCCCATCCGCTTTCCCACTTTCCCATTCCGGGATTTTTTTCTTCCTTTCTTTTCCTTCTTCAGGCGAAGTGGAACCTCGACGAAATTCTCTTTGTCAGTACCAATTTGACTGCCTTCCCCCCACCATTTGCCCACTCGAATCCACACATCTTCAATTGGTAGTGTTGTCCTATCCGTGGTGACTGGCTATTGGCCCAAGTTTTGTCTATGGCTCACTATCAGTTTTCATAGTTCTAGTTGGCTGCAAACTGACGGCAGGGGGGATTCAGTAACACCTTACCGAAAAAAGATTCCCATTCATTCTGCCGAAGGAAATGGGAAAAAAGTTGTGTATTTCATCAAGGACAAATGTCCACGTATAAAACTAATCCATTGGATCTTCCATGATTGGGGCCGTTGTTATCGCCTTAGGTGTAAATAAAGGCAAGGTCTCAAAGGTAGAGGGCACTAGCAACAAGATAGTTATGGTATAATATTCTTGTGGGTATCTAAGTGGAGGATAATTACATAGCATAATTACCAACCTATATATAAGGGTTATAATCAGGAATCACCTTTAATCACTCGGAAAGCCAGTGAGTGCCTTTGTCACTCCATGCTATACGAATATTAGTGTAACAATCCTACTGTTGAACAGGTATGCAACAGGCAACGACAGTAGTTTCATTATGTAAGCGAGTCTCATTCTTTCTGTACTCAGGCGTAGGGAAGTACTATCTCTTCAGATAGTACGGAACTGGCTTGCGTGTTCTTGAGTGATCCGTCGAAGGATACTATTTCTTCAGATAGTACGATGGGTTGATTGTTGTGCTTGATAGAACTATCACAATAGTCCTATGTTCGAGCGGCCCGTTGAGACTATCACAATAGTCACCGGGTTCTTAGAGCTTTGGCTCTCGTAGAGGAGAAGTGTATGTAAAGAGAGTAAAGAGTAATTGTATTGCCAAATCTTAAGTATAGAAAAGTACTTAGATGGTTGCGTGAAGATCCTATCTCTTAGTCATTTTTTTTTTTTTGTAATCATGCGTTATTTGCTTCTAGGTACAAAAAGCCTTATGCAGCGTGAGCTATAAAGAGAAAAAAACCTATAAATGCAAATCCACAGCCCGCTTCACCTCTTCATGGGAAAAATCAAACACCCCGAGTGCATAGGAAAAGTTTCCCCGCCTAGCACCTAAGATAATATACCCCAGACACGTAAGGAAACAATACATAGAAACGTACAGGTAGAGAGACCCAAACCCTTCAGCAGGCTCCCCAAAACAAAAGAAACGACGGCTGTTCTCAGGCCCTTTCGGGGCCTGAGGGAGAGGATAGATGATCGCCGACGGGAGAAAACACAGAAACTGTGGGCCCACTAGAACCACTCGCGCGGTCGCGCAGGTCATTACATCGATCCAAGGCGTTGGACATAGCCACGGAGGCAGTGCTATACCATGACTAGGCGTAACCGAGGAAGGGTCGAACGATCAGAGGGGGAGGAAGGTGAGCGGAGCCACCGGGCAGAGGGGATGCCAGCCAGGAGGATGAGCAGTAGGGTGCCAGCCGGTGAGTAGCAGTAGGGTGCCAGCCGGTGGGGAGCAGTAGGGTGCCAGTCGGGGGGGAGGTTCAGCAGTAAGATGCCAGCTTATGGGGCAGTACGGTGCCAGCGGACGGAACCGAGAGGGGGGTGGAGGAAGGATCGCCAGCGGGCTAGCCACAACCGACAAACGGGCCATAGCAAGGGCTTTTGGGATGACGACGAGACCGGGACGAGACCATGATGTTACTAACCAAGGCTTGCCCCATCAGAGGTACAAGCCCAGCAAGCAGGGGCCTACTTTGACCGAGAGTCCGACACCGTAACGCCGACCGTGAGCGTAGCGAGAAGCCTTCCGACCGTGCAAAATGCTAAGCGAGGTGCAACGCAAGTCCGGGGTAAGGGGGAGAACCGAACTTCATGAGCGGGTGTCAACGACGAACGGGAACAAGAACCCCAAGGAGGGGAGGCAAGCGTGCCCCAGAGGAAGAGGGTGGATGGCTTAACGTCAACCCCTAGGCAGTAGCCATGATGGGGGAAGAGAGGTGGGTGGGGGAAAGTGACGATGATTTCCCGTGGTGTTGAGATTTCAATCGCCGGAGGTGGAGGAGAGATGGTTTGTGTTCTATCTCTTGCTCGTTTTTTTTTCTCTTTTCTTTTTTTTGTAATCATGCGTGATTTGTTTTAAGGTACAAACAGCCTCATGCAGCGCTAGCTATGGAGAGAAAAAACCCTATAAACAATAGCCACGACCCGCTTCACCTCTTCATGGGAAAAATCAAG
>Ga0307513_10002626_pt1 | contig 24811 bp, 22 predicted proteins | sample 15_EM_MG_FD_202174 | JGI IMG/M metagenome (GOLD analysis project Ga0307513, IMG submission 202174) | Populus trichocarpa ectomycorrhiza microbial communities from riparian zone in the Pacific Northwest, United States - 15_EM | ecosystem: Host-associated > Plants > Roots > Unclassified | place...
CTATTGTTATTCAAACCCTTTACCTCAAATACAGGTTCAATATTTGGCTTGGCATTAAAACTAGCATAGCCACATGTAACACTAATTTTAAAGCCTCGTGTACGTTTTGAATGGCATGAACCATACCAATTTGAATAATGGAATTACCATAGTTGGTAAGATCATGTTGAAGTATGTTTAATGTACAGTTCCGTGACAAGTGTTATCGTCACTTACCCTTTTGCCACCACAAAACAGTATTATATCTACCTCAATTAAACATCTAAGGGCCCAAAACACTAGAGGCATATCTTGAATTCACTAAACTGAAATTTCCGCTGAATGAGGCCCATCCTGTATCATTGGTGGACCAAAGAAAATTGCAATTGTGTAATTAAGTACTTTTTTCTGTGGGCCCCATACAAATTCCACGGCTCGTGTTGACAATTCGACTACCCACTTTTTGTTTGTCTCCACGAGAGCCAAGTCATAAGTAATTGCAACTAAAGTCATATAGACTGAATCAACAAGCTCCTAGCAACCAATAGACGAAATTTGGTACTTATTGGAATAGAGGATCTTGTTGTGCGGTGGGTTTCGTGAAGGCTCGGTTTCGCAGGTTTTCTTGTGTTTGGACGGGTACTTCACCTGACAGACCATGACTTATGTCTGGGAGCTATATAGATGGCTGCAGACCCTAGGATCGGGTAGGACTTGGATGATAGTGGCAAATAATTGGCTTTCCTGTACGAAGATTGGGCCAGCACCTTTGGTAGTGAATCATATGAGTATTCCCAAGATCAGAAAAGCTATACATTTCACATCGGATTATTGGCATATAAATATACAATAATGCTACCTGATCCGTTCTTGTTTCCGCCTTTTTCTAAATCTTACTCTGTCTCCTCTCTTGTTTTTTTTTCTTGGTTGTCTTTTTGGTATCACGTTACATATCTTAAATTCTTTATGCTTCAATGTTTCTTAATTACTTAGTTGCTGAAATTTGTTGTTAATCCAAATTGGTTTTCGTGTTTTTAATGAATTGTTTTTTGTCTTTTCGGTTTCGTGGCGATTTGGTCGCTATGCCTGCGTACTATGGGGATTAAGGCACTTTAGGGATCCTGTTTTACCACGGCTATCCGCGCAGCCGAAGACAGGCGCATACAGCTCGAGAGTACCACAGCACTATAAATCACCGCATTGGTAATCATCCGCCACATCTCTTTACGTTCAGAAGCAAGGTAGATTAGCCAAAAGTGGAACCCTTACCTGTGCTGTACTCGAGTGCCGGTAGTACTCGGATACCAGGGCTAGTCCGCGAACACAGGGCTGACAAAGCTAACGACGATATTAGGAATAGTGCACGCACTAAGGGGTGTGTGTTGAAAACCAGAAGAATTCCTCGAACGCTTTCTGCTTTACTATTGGTTGAACTATCTATTCAAGGTTTCTATTGGATATTTGCCACTTTAGCTCATGCTCAGAATAAATCCTGGTGTTCGCGGACTAACCCTGACACCCGAGTACCGTTCAAACACTAGACATTTTTAGACCTGTATCGTAGGCCTAGAACGAAACGAAACAAAACGGGGACTGCGAAACGCCAAGAGTTTGCGCATGGAAACAATCGCGCATTTAGGAGTGAGGAAGTTTTCCTTCATTGAACGACAGCTATCCTAACAACTAACTATCGGCAAAAACCAAAGTACGAGCATATCAACCGCAAAGACCTCCATGAGCCACCACACATGCCCATGCTATTCCATGTAAGTCTCCCCTCCCCCGTGCTTACTCCGGGGCTAACCAGGAAAACAAGTTCCAATTGCCCCTAGCTTCCGGGCATGTGGCATTCATGTGTCGGGCTTTTTTACGCCTCCCTTCCGGCGGATGCACGGTTCCAAAAACCCCGCGTATCCCTGCATCCGAAGTGCTTTCCCGAAAAAGCCTAAACACATACCCGAAGCCTCCTGAAAGTTATGCTCCTCGGCATACTCGGCCTGCCAGACACGCACCTAGCCTATCACATTGTCGTTCAGACAAAGAGGTTTGGACATGCTCTCAGGATTGATACATCCGCCAGGAGCAACTTCTTTGATGCTGCTCGGCATCTTCAGCCTATGCGCAGCTCCCTTTATCGTTCGGACAAACTCCCCGGATATGCGCTTGGGATCGGCGCAGCATATGGGAGGGAGAGACCGGCACGCGGAGGCTATGTACAGTGAAGAAGTTTTCTTTGTAACGTTTGTTCTGTTTTTGTTAGCACGATAGTTTAACGGGGAAAGGGGAACATGCGTGGAAGAGAATGGGGCTGTGTCGTGATCGATCGAGTGATAGGAGGATAGGATGATGGCATCGTTATTGTTTTATTTATACTCCTGTTTCTATCGCTAGTTAGTTTAGTTAGAAGAGCATCGGGCCTCGTGGGGTTGTGAGCGTGAGCGAGCAGAAGGATGCGGGTGAAGTTCCCCTCTCTGCGTTGCGTGTTGGCGATCAACCTTTAGTTTTGCTTTAATCTTGGCGTTTCGTTTCATACCCGTTCAGCCGCATCATCCTCAGAAAAGCCAAAGCCCGTTCTTAAGCTACGGTAGGCAAACATAACACGGCTATCCGAACAACAAAGGAACTATCATGCCGAGCAACATGTCCTGGTTTCCAACAGACGCAAGTCTCGGTGACTGCGGAACACTGACAGAGTCTGTGCACCTAATGGGTATTTAGCAAAAGGCGAATGACGGTATTGCAATGGTGGACAAAGTGAAGAATCAGACATGAAATATTATTTTAGTAAGGAAAGGAGTTAGAATGTATTGAGTACTGTACTCAGTACCATACTGGATTTTTCGCGGTGGACGGTGGGGGGGTGTTTTACTTGGGACTGGCTGCGAGAATAATTCCTGAGACAACCGGCGCGACTACCGGTATGATAACCCGCAAGATTCAACCACCCTGATAACTACAATAGTGATTACAATCATAAACACAACGATAATGACTATTAATACTAGGGCCGGTATATCCGCGCCCCTCCTTCTCTCCGAAAGCATGGGAACCGGTAAAGTTAATAAGATCTTTGATTTTGACCGCGGAATTGATTTGAGTTGTTGTGATGATTGAGTGTGGGGGGAATTGTGGTAGCGCCCGCTATCTCAGGACTTATTCTCGCAGCGGGTAAGCTTTCACCAATTTGGTTAAGTGACTGTATCATGGATGACCTTAACCATTTGTTCGCAAGCTAGAGAAACTCAATCCACACCGTAGTCTATCGTATCACACCGTATTAATTCCAACCCAATCGACAATAGGCCATATAAAAGAAAACTACCATACACCCGATGTTCCCCCCCCGATGAAACGGTACGGTTCCGTGGGCGCTTTGGTCCCTCCGTTTTCGATCAGGACGGGAGTATCCCCAGTACTAAGGTTAGCCAAGCCAGTATTGCGCTTCCTTGGCACTTATAGTGATTAGGAAAGGGGTCTCTATTATTGAGGAGTCTTTCGTTGGGTGGCCCCCGAATCATCTTCCCCGCCGATCTCGGGATGCCATTAGAGTGGTGGGCATTCGGCGGCATTAGCCCGGCTTCTATTGGGGGAGAATAAAGTTACCTTTGTCTGAATACGCGTTAAGGTGTATCCAAAAAAAAAATTCCGGCTGGTAGACTATGTCTTGATCGTGAGATGACTGAGACTAATGGATGGCACGAAGAACCTGTCACTCACCACACACGTCTATAGCGGAGGCAGCTAGAGAGCATCGGCCAAGAGCAGTACGGGATCGTATTATTCATTAAGCCATATTATTTGTAGTAACCAGTCCCCGGTGGTAGGTATGGTTTTATATAATTCACAATCACCTCAAGAATGCTTGCGCTATTGTCCACTAGTTTTCCTCTATTAATAAAAACACTTTATATGAAGTTTATAGTGTATTTACCGCTTAGGGAAAGGAGAGGGGGGAGAAAAGGAAGCGAAGAACAGAGTTAGGAAAAAAAAGGCGCAGGTAGGAATTTACACCTAGAGGAAAAGTAGGTATGATAGGATGAAACCCGGAAGCTATAAACTAAACCTTCTCACAGTAATAAAAAAACTATTGCACAGTACCAACCAGACTATTGCACATTGTAAACAGAAAGCCATGAATCTTGATTTGATTGGGTTAGATCGGGGGTGTCAGGCGGTGTGGCAATATATATATGTGCATTCCTATCTAGTGGGATTTCTTTCGCCTGCAAAGGATGTAGAGAAACAACTTCCACGAACAACATGCTCCGGGAGGCAAAGAATGGGGTGGATTTCATGGGGTGGTGTGTCCTAGGCCTCGGATCGCTCTGGGGTTACCACTTCGTGAGGCTTCAGCTCTTCTATCACACGTTTATGGCCACGCTCAGCTGCGTACATGAGAGGTGTTTTGCCGTCAATATCTGGCTTGTTGGGGTTGACATCTTGTCGCCCAAGCAGCATTTTCACTACTCCCTCGTGTCCATACTCGGCAGCATAGGAAAGCGGTGTTTGGCCCCGGTATGCTGGCTTGTCGGGGTTGACCTCTTGTCGCCTAAGTAGGATTTTCACCACTCCCTCGTGTCCATACTGGGCAGCATAGGAAAGCGGTGTTTGGCCCCAGTTTGTTGGCTTGTCGGGGTTGACTTCTTGCCGCCCGAGCAGGAGCTTTGCCACTCCCTCATGTCCACCCTGGGCGGCATACGAGAGCGGTGTTTTGTCCCACGTATCTGGCTGGTCGGGGTTGACTTCTTCCCGCCCTAGTAGAATTTTCACCACTCCCTCGCGTCCATACTCGGCAGCATACGAGAGCGGTGTTTGACCCCAGGAAGTTGGCTTGTTGGGGATGACCTCTTCCCGCTCGAGAAGTATTTCCACCACTCCCTCATGTCCATTCCAGGCGGCAAACAGGAGCGGTGTACAACCGGGTTTGTTTGGCTTGTTGGGGTCGACATTTTCTCGCCCAAGTAGAATTTTCACCACTCCCTCTCGTCCTTGGCGAGCGGCATGCGAGAGCGGAGTTTGGCCGGCATCATCTGGCTTGTTGGGGTTGACCTCTTTCCGGTCAAGTAGTATTTTCACCACTCCCTCATGTCCGTTCCTAGCTCCATGCAAGAGTGGTGTTCGTCCCATATTGTCTGGCTTGTCAGGGTTGACTGCTTCCTGCTCGAGCAGTATTTCTACTACTTCTCCGTGTCCATTATGGGCAGCCCAAGAAAGTGGATTGCGGTCACAAATATCTCCTCCGTTGGTGTCATAACATTCCATCTCTATCAAAGCAGCTACAAGCTCGGAAATTCCGAAGAATGATGCTTCGTGTAATCCGCTGAACTGGAAATTGGTACCAGAATCCCGTCCAGGCAATTTCAGTCCCTCTACTTGTCTTAAAAGCAATTGGGCGGATATGTGGCTGTCATCTCCCTGTAGTAGCTCTAGGGCAAGTGATCTTGCGCCGTCCGATAGATGCCTTTTCGCATGGGCTCCCCAGTATAAAGAGCAATATTCTAGGAAGGGAGTGTGGGAGAGGTCGGGGTACCAATCTGGTGGAATTGCCTTGATCTGTTCGGAGTTTAGATAGGTTAAGCAGATCTCTGCTATTGACGAGTGAGGTGTACTGAAAATATCGGGGTTGGCGGAAAGATACTCTTGTAGAGTAAAATGGACTAGTCGCACAGTTGATGCCTCCTTATCTACGGTAATCAGCCCTTGACAGCAGCTCGCCAGTGTTGAAATCGAAGGGACGTTGCCGCTATTGAAATTGGTGGAGCCTAGCTCGACTGCGAGGGCGTGGCAGACCTCATTCGCCTTCAGCGGCCGTTCTGCATGACTGACCCACATCAAAGCCTCCATAGCCAGTCTCGATTTTTCACCACCCTGAGCCTTTATCCGTTCAATTGTCGCACCGTAGACATCCCCCAACCCCAATCCATTTGTCATTCTGCGGAGCCGTTCTTGTCTCCGATGTATTGTCGGCTCTTCCAGGATTGCTTCGATATTCAAGGAAACGAGTAGAAACCTAAATACACATGTTAGCGGATAGTGTGGGATGGGATCCTTGGTGTCATTGGCTTGCGCACATTTCCGACATATTCTGGGGAATCTTCTCTAGAATGTCTGCCTCCAGACTCTCGCTCATAGCATCTGGAGTTTCGTCCTCGCTCAGTCTAGCATGAAGGTATGTGGTGATATCGCCTTTGCTGGGACCCACAGATAGACTTATCGTTCGTCCGGCAAGGCGCTTTTCGATCTCGGGCCGAATATGGGGCCTTCCGGTCATGAATATTCGAGTCCCCGGTGATTTCTCAAGAATTTGATTTAGCGAATCGAGGACTTTGAACCGTTGCGCACCCACACATTCGTCAAGGGCATCAATGCATATAAAGGTGGGCTGTGAAGATGTGATGGCCTGTAGCATCTTCACGATATCAGCGAGTTGCGGTCCGCATCCACCAATGGCCTTTTTCTGCTCTTGGAAGGCGCGCGATACTTCATCCGGAACGCTTTCCATTCCGCTGACCATTTGTTTCAGCAGAGAACCCATCATACTGGTCGCCGACTGCTCCTTTCGCGCTGCGAAATCGAAGTAAAAACATGTGATGGCGACGTTTTGTCCTCTGGCTTGATCGCATAGCCTGTCTACTACCAGCGAACTAGTATCGCAGCTTATTAGCCTAGGCTCACCTATTAGCCCTTTGGAGAATAATATTTTTACCTAATAAATGTTTTGCCGACCCCCGGATCTCCGTAGCAAAATAGAACGGCGGTATCACCTCCGCCCTCACCTTCCCCACTTCGGCCGCACCATCTTCTGAATTCCTCGGTTTGCATGACCCATTCCCCGACGTTGTTGATACGGTGCTCACGGACGTCTCGATGCCTTAAGCTTGGTTCTAGGGGTGATAGCCAGGCTAGGAGTTGAGACCGATCGTCTGTGAAGGTACAGTTGTTCCACACATTAAAAGAGTTCGCATTATTGGAGAAGGTGTTACTATGGTTGACGGTATGTTGAGACATCTCCTACCCCGTATTATTCGTTTTGTTGAGAGGGGGGGGTTGCTGGGTATGGTCGTTGATGATATTCCTGGGAGCGGAAAAAATGCGGGGTCTGGCTGGAGAAAGGCTGGGTGTCTCCTAGTGTCACATCAGCGGAGTACACAGCCACGTATGGTGCACATTCCAAGTAAGCCACCAGACAGGTGCGAAACTACTACTATTCTGATGCTTACGCGTACTGCAGCGTGAGGAGTCCTACGTACGGATTTCCAAGTCCTAGGTTATCACACTACGAACATTCTCACTAGCGACGAAAACCCCTCGATGCTGGCAGTAGAATAAGCCTATCGGCAGCGAGATCTATAAACTACTCGAGTACTAATTATAGCCTAGGTAGCCGGGACCGAAAAACCATTTCATTGGCGGAAACAAAAAACACCATCGATGACAATATCTGGCACGGGTTTCAGATAGAGGTACGCTAATTTTTCCTACTTAGTACTCGAGTATACTGCTCGCGTATCTCTGCACCCGTACATCGCTGCTCCACTACGGTTTCGTATCGGAAGCCAAGCGTCCCAGCAAAACTACCGAATAGGCGACTCACATGAAGCGAACGATGGTGCTTTCTTCGATTAGGAAATCCCGGTAGTTCTTCGCAGGGGGTATGCGGGGCATTCTGAAAGGATGCCTATCCCATATTCAACTTTTAGACACGAATCTGCACACATTATCCTTTACTCGAGTATATACAATGGGCCTTCCAGGGCCAATTGGACTACCCGAAAAGGTTTTCCATCCTCGGTCGCTTGGCCCGCCATAATAAACCATTTCAAGCAGGGGAAAAGTCGCGGGATTGGAATGGCGGATAGCTAACCTTCGTTTTGGAAGATTAAAGATCTCTTTCCTAGGTTAGGGGATCCTGTTTTATCACCGCTATCCGCTCAGGCAGCCGAAGACAGGCGCATACAGCTCGTGAGCACCACGGCACAATAAATCGCCGCATTGGTAGTCATCCGCCACATCTCTACGTTCAGAGGCAAGGTAGATTAGCCAAAAGTGGAACCCTTCCCTGTGCTGTAAGAGTACCCGAGTACCCGTAGTACCGTACAATCACTAGACATTTTTAGACCTGGATCTCAGGCCCACAACGAAACAAAGCAAAACGGGGACTGCGAAACGCCAAGAGTTCGCGCATGGAAACGATCACGCATTTAGGAGTGAGGAAGTTTTACTTCATTGAACGACGGCTATCTCAACAACAACTAACTATCGGTAAAAACCAAAGTACGAGCATATCAACTACAATGACCTCCATGAGCCACCACACATGCCCATGCTATTCCATGTAAGTCTCCCCTCCCCCGTGCTTACTCCCGGACTAACAAGGAAAACAAATTCCGATTGCCTCCGGGCATGTGGCATTCATGTATCCAGCTCTTTCACGCTTCCCTTCGGGCGGATGCATGGTTCCAAAGCCCGCGCGTATTCCTGCATCCGAAATGCTTTCCCAAAAAAACTTAATCACACACCCAAAGCCTGTTGAAAGTTATTCTGCTCGGCATACCCGGCCTACCGGAGACGCACGTAGCCTATCCCGTTATCGTTCATACAAAGAGGTTCGGACGTGCTCTCAGGATTGACACGTTCTTTGATGCTGCTCGGCATCTTCAACCTATGCGTAGCTCCCTTTATCGTTCGGACAAACTCCCCGGATATGCGCTTGGGATCGGGGTAGTGTATGAGAGGGAGAGACGGATGCGCGGAGGCTATGGACAGTGAAGAAATTTTCTTTGTCACATTTGCTCTGTTTTTTGTTAGCGTGATAGCTTAACGGAAGGAAAAGGGGAACATGCGTGGAAGAGAATGGGGCTGCGTTCGTGATCAATCGAAAGATGGGGGGATAAGTTACAGTAAGAGGATGGCATCGTTGTTGTTCTATTTATACTCCTGTTTTTATCGCTAGTTAGTTTAGCTAGAAGAGCATCGAGCCTCGTGGGGTTGTGAGCGTGAGCCAGCAGAAGAATAGAAGCGAAGTTCTCTCTGAGTTGTTGTGTTGGCGATCATCAGTGTTGCTTTAATCTTGGCGTTTCGTTTCATACCCGCCGTTCCCCGTTTCGCCGTTCAGCCGCATCAACCTCAAAGAAAGCCAAAGCCCGTTCCTAAGCTAGGCAAACATTGACACGGGTATCCGAACAACAAAGGAACTATCATGCCGAACAACAAAGGAACTGTCAAGCCGAACAGCATGTCCTGGTTTCCAACAGACATAAGTCTTGATGCTTGCGGAATACTGACAGGCTGTACATCTAACAGGTATTTAGCAAAAGGCGGATAATACTGTAGCATTGCAATGGTGGGAGAAAAGTGAAGAATTAAACATGAAATATTATTTTAGTAGTAAAGGAACCACAATACCGGTATATTGGGTACTTAGTACCGTACGGGGTTTTTCGTGGTGGGGGGGTAGGGGGTGTCTTACCACTCTTGCTTAGCCTTTGCTGAGCACTCGCGGCGAGAATAAGTCCTGAGACAACGGGCACAACTACTAGTTCTAGTATTCGAGTACTCGGGGTGGACGTGGGTGATCGGACAGACTGGGTTGGAAAATGTATGTATCAGCATGTATTTTCTAACCCTGTCTGTCCGATCACCCACTTGCACCCCCGAGTATGATACCCTGCAAAATTCAGCCACCCTAATAACTACAATAGTGATTACAATCATAAACACAACGATAATGACTATTAATACTAGGGCCGGTATATCCGCGCCCCTCCTTCTCTCCGAGAGCATGGGAACTGGTATGATAATAAGATCTTTAATTTTGACTGCGGAATTGATTTGAGTTGTGATGATTGAGTGTTTGGGAATTGTAGTTGCGCCCGCTATCTCAGAACTTACTCCCGCCGCGGGTAAGTTTTCACTAATTTGGTCAAGTGGCTGTATTATAGATAACATGACCTTAACTATTTGTTCACAAGCTACAGTAGAGATCAAACTCAATTTACACCGCAGCCTATCACACAGCGCCATATTAATTCCTTTTGGAAACGAAACGATAATGCCAAAGAACTCACACCTAAATGATCGCACACGGGAGTGGGAAAAACTCTTCACTACCTAACAACAACCACAGTCTCTCGCTCAACGACTCCGCGATGCTCGATGCTCTCTCTATCTAACTAACTAACCAAGGGCGATCAAAGGAGTATATATCAATCACGAAGACATCATATCCATCCATGAGGTATCACACTACTCTGTGTGAGTCTCTCCTTCACCCGTGAGCACTCCCAGCTAACTAAAAGGAAAACAAACACTTTTCCCACCCCCGGGCTTCTAGCCCTTTCACACTGGCCTTGCAGTGCTTCCGCTTTTTCCCCGGCTTTCCCGAAAGCTGCACGATCCCAAAACTATCGCGCATTCCTGCATTTGAAATGCTTTCCCGAACGTATAAACCAAACGCCCAAAGCCGAAGCCATATGCCCGAATCCTCAGCGCATATACAAAGCCGCAAACAAGCGCGCTCCCGGAAGCTATCTGGACAAAGGAAGTATCGTGTGTATGGCGAGCAGGACCATTTTCAACAATTCCAACTCCACCGACCGACCATAGGCCATATAAAATAAAACCACCATTCACCCGATTTTCTCCCCCCCCCCACCTCCGATTCGCTACCCGATGGAACAGTGGGTTCCGTGGGCTCTTTGGCGCCTCTATTTTCAATCAAGAAGGGAGTATCCCCAGTACTAGGGACGGAAGAGCCAGTGCTGGGCTTCCTCGGCGGTTGTAGTGATTGCGGAGGAGCTCTGGATTGTTGAGTAGTCTTTCGTTGGGTGGCCCCGGATAATCTTCCCCGCCGATCTTGGGATGTGTTATTAGAGTGGTGAGTATTCGACGGCATTAGCCCGGCTTCTATCGGGGGGGAATAGCTTTGTCTGAATACAGGCTAGGGTGTATCCAGATTGTTTTTTTTCGGCTGGTATGTTTCATGCCATCATGTTGATCGTGAGGCGAGTAAGACCAATGGGTGGCACGAAGAACATGTCTGCTAGACTCACTCTCCACACATCTATAGCGGAGGCAGCCAGAAAGTATCGGACAAGGGCAGTACCGGATCGTACTATTCGTTAAGCCATATTATTTGTAGTAACCAGTCCCCGGTGGTAGGTATGTTTTCATATCGTTCACGACCACTTCAAGAATGCCTGCGCTGTTGTCTACCGATTTTCCTTAATTAATTAAAACACTCTATATGTGGTTTATCTGTCGCTTGGGAAAAGGAGAGGGGAGAGAAATGGAAGAGAGGGGTGGTGCTAGGAAAAAAAAAGTGGCACAGGCAAAAACCTACACCTAGAGGAAAAGTAGGTGTGGTAGGATGAAAGCTAGAAGCTATGAACCAAACCTTCTCACAGTAATAAAACTATTGCACAGTACCAACTAGACTATTGTACATTGTAAACAGAAAGCCATGAATCTTGATTTGATTGGGTTAGATCGGGGGTGTCAGGCGGTGTGGCAATATATATATGTGCATTCCCATCTAATGGGATTTCTTTCGCCTGCAAGGGATGCAGAGAAACAACTTCCACGAACAACATGCTCCGGGAGGCAAAGAATGGGGTGGATTTCATGGGGTGGTGTGTCCTAGGCCTCGGATCGCTCTGGGGTTGCCACTTCGTGAGGCTTCAGCTCTTCTATCACACTTTTATGGCCACGCTCAGCTGCGTACATGAGAGGTGTTTTGCCGTCATTATCTGGCTTGTCGGGGTTGACCTCTTGTCGCCCAAGCAGCATTTTCACTACTCCTTTGTGTCCATACCGGGCAGCATATGAGAGCGGGGTTTTGTCCCACGTATCTGGCTTGTCGGGGTTGACTTCTTGCTGCCCAAGTAGTATTTTCACCACTCCCTCGTGTCCATACTGGGCAGCATAGAAAAGCGGTGTTTGGCCCCACAGATCTGGATTGTCTGGGTTGACTTCTTGTCGTCCAAGTAGCATTTTCACCACTCCCCCGTGTCCAAACTCGGCAGCAATCGCGAGCGGTGTTCGGCCCCATATTGCTGGCTTGTCGGGGATGACGTCTTCCCGCTCGAGCAGTATTTTCACCACTCCCTCATGTCCATGCCGGGCGGCAGACACGAGCGGTGTGAAACTATATTGGGATATCTTGTTGGGGTCGACATCTTCTCGCCCGAGTAGGATTTTCACCACTCCCTCATGTCCACTCTGAGCGGCATACGAGAGCGGTGTTGTACCGTATTGGGATGGCTGGCTGGGGCTGACCGCTTCCAGCTCGAGTAGTATTTTCACCACTCCCTCATGTCCGTTCCTAGCGGCATGCAAGAGCGGTGTTTTGCCGTAAATATCTGGCTTATCGGGGTTGACTTCTTCCCGCTTGAGTAGTATTCCTACCACTTCTTCGTGTCCATTGCGAGCAGCCCAAGAAAGAGGACTGCACCACCAAATATCTTCTCCGTTGGTATCAAAACAATCCATCTCTATCAAAGCAGCTGCCACCTCAACAATTCCGAAGAATGAAGCGCAGTGCAGCCCACTAAATAGGAGATTAGTACCAACTTCCTTATCACCTAGATACTCTACCCGCCCCAATAGCAATCCGGTGGATATATGGCCATCATATCCCCGAAGAAACTCCAGCGCAAGGGAGATTGCGTGGTCCGAGAGTTCCCTTTTCGCATGGACTCCCCAGTATAGAGAAGAGTATTCTAGAAATGGAGTGTCGGAGAGGTCGGGGTACCAATCGGGTGAAATGGCCTTGACTTGTTCAGAATTTAGATAGGTTAAGCAGATCTCTGCTATTGACGAGTGAGGTGTACTGAAAATATCGGGATAGGCGGAAAGATACTCTTGTAGAGTAAAGTGGACTAGTCGCACAGTTGAGGCCTCCTTATCTACGGTAATCAGCCCTTGACAGCAGCTCACCAATGTTGACATCGAAGGGACGTTGCCGCTATTGAAATCGGTGGAGCCTAGCTCGACTGCGAGGGCGTGGCGGAGCTCATTCGCCTTCAACGGCCGCTCGGAATGACTGATCCACATCAAAGCTTCCATACCCAGTCTCGATTTGCCACCACCTTGAGCCTTTATCCGTTCAATTGTCGCACTGTAGGCAGCTCCCAACCCCAATCCATTTGTCATTCTGCGGAGCCGTTCTTGTCTCCGATATATTGTCGATTCTTCTAGGATTGCGTCGATATTCAAAGAAACGAGTAGAAACCTAAACGTACCTATTAGCGGATGATGTGGGGTGGAGTTCCCGGGATCATTGCCCTACGCACATTTCCGACATATTCTCGGGAATCTTCTTTAGAATGTCTGCCTTCAGACTCTCGTTCATGGCATCTGGAGTTTCGTCCTCACCTAGCCTAGCACGGAGGTATGTGGTGATATCGCCTTTGCAGGGACCGATAGATAGACTTGTCACTCCGGCAAGGCGCTTTTCGATCTCAGCCAGAACATGGGGCCTTCCGGTCACGAATATCCGAGTTCTCGGTGATTTCTCAAGAATTTGTTTTAGCGAATCAAGGACTTTGAACCGTTGTACTCCCACACATTCATCAAGAGCATCAATACACATAAACGTCGGCTGTGAGGATGTAATCGTTTGTAGCATCCTCACGATATCGGCAAGTTGCGGCCCGCATCCACCAATGACCTTTTTCTGCTCTTGAAAGGCCCGCGATATTTCCTCCGGAATCCTTTCCATTCCTCCTATCATCTGTTTCAGCAATGAGCCCAGAATACTGGTCGCGGACTGCTCCTTTCCTGCAGCGAAGTCAAAGTAAAAGCACGTAACCGCGACATTCTGCCCTCTCGCCTGATCGCACAGCCTGTCTGCAACTAGCGAACTGTTATGTGGCTTATTAGCCTGGGCTCTTCTCCCCCTAAGGAACCCTCCTTACCTGATAAACGTTTTGCCGACCCCCGGATCTCCATAGCAAAACAGAACGGCTGTATCATTTCCAGCCCCACCTTCCCCACCCATGCGGCACCATCTTCCGAATTCTTCGGTTTGTACGACCCATTCCCCGATATTGTTGACACGGCGCTCCCGAAGGTCCCGATGCCTTAGGCTGGGCACCAGGGGTGATAACCACTCTAGGAGTTGAGACCGATCATCGCCAGCATTATAGTTATTCCACACATTAAAAGAGTTCGTATTATGGGAGAAGTTGTTACGGTCGTTGATGGTGTGTTGAGACATCTTCCGCTCTTTATTGTTTGTTCTGTTGAAGAGGAGTTGCTGAGTATGGTCGGTTGATGGTATTCCTTGGAGCAGGAGAAGGCTGGGTCCAATTACAAAAAAGCGGGGGACTGCTGGTATTAGGGTAGTTAGCCGCGTTGCGGATAGGCAGCGATCCTTATGGCGGCGAAGAACATCCCAATTGCAGGTAAGACAGCCGAAAGGGTGAAATTGATCAAGTACAAGTACTCCGCCAGGGGTTGTTCGTTGCTACGGTACTCTTACGGAGATACAGCCCATAAGTATTGTATATTTTACTAGCAGGGGTGTTCGGCTAGCGTTAGGTAAGATTAATGAATTGGGTATAAGCGGAGCGAATGGAGTATGGTAGCTACCTAATTCACCCCGTCACCCTTGCTAGCACAAACACCCCCTGCTAGTAAAATATACAATACTTATGGGCTGTACCTCCGTACTCTAAAAATGAGGTCTCAAAGCGCTCGAACTCGACTAACTGCTGCGCAAGCAAATTTATTCTTACTTGTACTAGTACTTGTACTTGTATGATACAAGTAATATCATGTATTGTCCCTGGGCAAAATTAACCGCCCACCAGACAACAGGGGCAATTTCAGCCATGACAACCGCACTCCCCCACAAACCCAATCTTGTAAACTAAAAAAATGAATATAAATTCAAAATTCAAATATATACCGTAGTAGAGTGCACAGCAGAAATTGGTCCAGAGAAACTCCCTCAGGTGGTGTCAGAAGCGCCTGGTGATGAAGGGGGTTGCTATCTATCTATCGTTGCTAGGCGGTAAATTTTGTCCACCTGCCATAAAACCGTGGTCCTAGGTATCCTAATTGTGAAATCTGCATATTGGAGAATATGGTGTCCTGTTGGGGGAACTGTCGGGGTGCGGGATTAGCTTTTTCCGTGGGCGCATATCCTCGCTCTCAGCGCTGAGCTCTAGTTTAAGGATAGGACATACGAATTGGTGAGCGCTAGCTACCTAATAAAGGAATCTCTTACAGAAATATGTATTTCAGATTCGCCGGGTCTTTAACCCACTAATGGCATAACTTTTGTTTTAGTTGGTTAAGAAGTGGGGGCCCTTGCAGCCTAGAGAAGACATAAAAGAAGGAAAGAATGCAAGTGTGATTATATATCAGCGAAGGACTGAATGTTTTGAATCCTTGTCTGGATGCAGCGGGAGATCGCTGGGGCCTTAAGGCAATCAAAAAAAGAACCACCACCTTAACACCGCCTACTCGAGTAAACACATACGTACCGATAATACGCTACTGTTCATACCCCAACATGTATCTGTGGCAGTGTGGTTGCTTGGATGCAACTTACCATGCAACCAAAGATCGCTGGGGATGGTACATTTTTACCGGCCATAACACCGCTACAGGACATTGGAGTATGAGACTTAAGTGAACCGTAGTGTACTTGCGCGTTGCAAGGGTTTCTAGAAATGTGGACGCCAGGCTTACAGTGGCACCTTTTATCAGGCGGCCACGCCCAAGTTGGTGCCGCGTCAAAGTCTACATTTCCGGAAACTTTTGCAATGTGCAAGTACTCGAGTACCGTAGAATTCCATAAATGAGTTACACGACTTATCCAAAAACAGTGTTGAAAATCAGCGGATTATCTAATGGATCATACTCACGTGAGCCAGATTTTGGGTGGTTGCGGCCTACCGGTGTGCCAAAGTGCGACTTACCGGTATTTATGGAATTCTACGGTGCTCTGCAAATCGCTCAAAAAGCGAACCATCGGGGAACATAGAAACTATCCGATCCGATGCAAGCCGTGCCAAGTAACTAATTACCAAGGCATTGGTGCTGCCCAAAGTATGAAGGCCGGCAGAGCCCGAAAAAAAAAAAGACAGGATATCTACTGCAAAATCTCAGATAACGAACTCGCCTGAACTGGTCGTGCAGCGGTTTTCAGAGCTTTGAATGGCCCAAGGGGACGTTGAAAGACGCTTGCTTATGTTATCTGGCCTTATTCTCCTTCAATCGGAAGGTCTGGTTTCGCTGCATGGCCAGTCCAGGTGAGTTCGTTATGCCTGAGATTTTACGGCACCTCACTTTGCCTCCTTTCCGAAGTCCAATTTCTACGCACACTAACGAATACTCGAGTACCTGTTCACGCACACAGGTAAAAATCCCCAACCCCATTGATAATAGCCTTCACCACTTTCTACTTACTATTTTTTAAAATCGAACCGCTACGACAGATCCCTATTAAATCTCTACCTCTCTACGGTGTCAGTTTCTTAACATCATTGGTATTGAGTCTGCCATCTCACGCCCGGTTTAGGTTTGTTTGTGGAAGGTTTTAAGCGATTTGCACTGTATGAGTAGCCCTTCGAGACTCAGAGTATTCGTTCACACCTTCCGAAGTTACCATACTGTATCATATTGTATCAGATGGCATGCCCTGTGAAATCTGGGTTTGAGCCCTGAATTTAGGCATGAGGGGGTTTGGCAGGGTAATGAATCAAGCGAGAAACGGCCGGCAATAACTAGAGCTTGAAGATAATAACGTTCAAGCATAGCAGCGCATGTTAATTGTGTGTTTGCATATATTTTATGGCATAGTACAAGGGACAGGCATAAAAAGGTGGTACGGTGCATAAGTAATGTCTCAGTAGCAGTGGTACACTTGAGGGGAAGACCTTCACAGAATAAGTGTTTTCCTCCCATGCTATGCAAATGATAAAGTGAAATATTAGTGGGTAATGTAGATAACCTCTCTTCCAGCATATTTACCATCAAATCTAACACTTACAAGTGCTGGCTGAGGATGGTGCTCAAACCTTTAAACTAGTATTCTGTTTCATGTTGTCCCTACTTCACCAGGCTGAAGGGCCCTATAGCTTATTTTCAAAATTAATATTCCCCTGCATCTACATGTTGAGATTATACATATCTGTTAGACTATTATGTATTTTTATTTTTTTTCTTGTCCATTGGTGATGGTCAAAAAACAGCATTTGAATTTGAAGACCGCATAGTAAAGGGCTGTGGTTTAAGGGGTACTTCACCATGGTAACATAGTTTCTGTGAGAGTGTGGTTGGGTTGCGGTGTTCCACAATTTTGTCCGAACCAACCCAACCCCACCCCTGCTCTGTACCATTTTTTTATGCCTGTCCCTTGTACCCCCAGGGTGTTCATGTACGGGCAATAATATGGAGGAGGGGTCAACGAACAGGGGGGGCTCAGCGAACACTGCATCTGAAATGGCTTACGCCCTGTTCAGTTGTGATGGGACCGTTCCGTTGGGCGACCGTTTCTGCTGTGAAAATGACATTCTCTCCGTTTTGAAACTGTCATTTGTATGAGGCAACGGAACGGTCCCATGACAACCGAACAGGGGCTTAGTGAGCAGCGATCTTGTCTGGGTTGTTCGTTGAACCCCTTGTTCGTTGGCCCCTCCCCCATGTTAGTTTCTTTCGAAGCTGCCTGGGGTTTACACAGCTGTCTCTTTTAAATAGTTTGATGGTAAATATGGGCCCAAAGCTATCATAGGCTCTGATGGAAGGCTATTCGGTTAGCTGTCGGAGGTTATTTGTTTTCGACAAACGCACTCCTCAGTCCATTGGGACATCGGGCAGATCATTGCAAATGTACAGTACGGTACAGTACTAGTACTGTAGCGACCTGGAATACAGCCTCAAGATATATTAAAAGGCATGGTATAATATGTTCGTAGGAGCAAATACGGTGCGAGGTCGCAGGAAGATCCCGCTAGCTCAATAGACATCTAGAAATATGCTGGTATCTGCGTGTTTATCGACTAATTTATTAGTGAGGCATTATGTACCGTACGAGTATACCGGTATATATCAAGCAAGCCAATTCGGCTACACGTGTTTCATCGCAGAGGAAGATTTATGTTAAATCGCAGGCTCAAATAAATGTAGAATTTCCTGCACAGATGCGGCATAAGCAGGAGATTGCCGGCACGAATTAATGGAGGATGATAGGAGGGCCCCGCTGTGTCGAAAAGGTTGCACAAAAACCCCGCTTTTCTCTAGCCCCCCAGGAACTTCAGTAGCCGACCGAATCCATCATCCATCATCTACTCGTGCAATATCCTAAGCAGAAAAGAACAGAAAATGTCCCAATCGTTCAGTAATAATTATAACTCTTTCAACCAGACCTACACCACCGCCTACACCAACACCACCTACATCAACCCTGCTGTTGCTGATGACCGGCCTAATATCCTGGCCTGGATCTCCCCACTAGATCCCAAGCTGCGCCATCAGGACATCCGGGACAGCAGAATCGAAAGCATAGGGGAATGGGTTTTACAAACTGAGAAGTTTAGAAGCTGGTATTTGGTTAGTGAGGATGGCAAATCCGATAACGCAGTCCTGTTTTGTTATGGAAATCCGGGTGTTGGAAAAACATACATTAGGTAACACAGATGGGCCCCGGGGGTGGAAGAAAAATGAGAAGTGCTGACTAGCTGTGATAATAGCTCCATGGTAATAGACAACTTGTGTAGCCAGGCGAGAGGACGGAATACGACTATTGCATGCTTTTATTTCGACTTCGCCGCCCAAAACGAGCAGTCCACTGCACGTGTGCTGGGCTCCTTGCTAAAACAGCTGATTTTCGGACTCGAGGAGATCCCGGAGGAGATATTAGAAGCATATAGGGAGCGAAAAAATGCCATTGGTGGGCAGGGGCTGCAAATTTCGGATGTTTTGAAAATGCTGCAGATTGCCTCGGCCAGAAAGCGTGCGTTCATATGCATTGACGCTCTCGATGAATGTGCAACAGAACATCAAGTCAAGGTTCTCGACTCGCTGGGCCAACTTCTCCAACAATCTCCGGGCACTCGAATATTCCTGACCGGGAGACCGCACATTCTCCCCGAGATCGGAAGGCGTCTTGGTGGAAGAGTGACAAGCATGTCCATAAGCCCCGAGAGGGATGATATTGCTACATATCTTCATAGTAGGCTCGCCGCGGACACAACTCCAGATGCGATGGACAGTACTCTGGAGGCAGATATTCTGGAGAAAATTCCTACCGATATATCCGAAATGTATGTTGAAGCAAGGAACACTCCGGAAGCTACCTGAGTCATTTACTAATAGACGCATATCTAGGTTTCTGCTGGTCTCGCTGAATATCGATGCGATCCTGCAGGAAACTACAGCCGGTCGCAGGCGACAAAAGCTCCACGCAATTCCCGATGGCCTGGGGTTGGAGAGTGCTTATGAGAAGAGTTTTGGTCGGATAAAAGGACAGGGCGGGGCCAAGGCGAGGCTTGGCATGATGGCATTGATGTGGATCACTCACTCGGAGCGGCCCTTAAGGGTTGCTGAATTGTGTCACGCCCTAGCGGTCGAAATTGGGTCACCGAATCTTAATGGCGACGATGTTCCTTCAATAGGAACATTGCTCTCTTGTTGTCAAGGACTTGTCGCCGTAGACAAGGAGGCTTCCACGGTCCGGTTAATCCATTATACCTTTCAACAGTACCTCCGGGCTCATGGCGAGTTTTTTGGCACAATTCACTCGACAATGGTGGAGACCTGCTTAACTTATTTAAACTCGCAGCAGGTCAAGACTCTTTCGGCGAGCCTCTCTCCCGATTTCCCAGACACCCCTTTTCTCGAATATTCTTCCTTGTATTGGGGAGTGCATGCAAACAGGGACCTTTCAGTCCGCGGGAAACAACTTGCATTGAAACTATTTGACGACTACAGAAACCACATATCCACTAAAGTTCTCTTGAAAACACAGACAAGATATTCGTACATTGATTTCGACAAGCCCCAGTTTTTCAGAGGCCTACATTGTGCAGCACTCTTTGGGATCGCCGAGATTGTAAATGGGTTGATAGAGATGGAAGGTTGTGATATCAACCAGAGAGACTGTGTGGATAATACACCTCTCGTGTGGGCTGCTCGCAATGGGCACGAGCAAGTTGTTGAAATCCTACTCAAGCAAGGTGATATCAGTCCAGGCAAACGGGGTCGAAACGGCGAAACACCACTCTGGTGGGCTGCTTTCAATGGGCAGGAGGGAATGGCGAATCTACTTCTCGAGCGGGGAGAGGCCAACCCTGGCATGCCAGATAACAACGGCCGAACGCCACTCCACGCTGCTGCTTACAATGGGCACGAGGGGGTGGTGAAAATTCTTCTCGAACGGGACGAGGTTGACCCCGACAGTCCAACTAACGACGGCCAAACGCCACTCTGGTGGGCCGCTTGCAATGGGCACGGGGGGGTGGCGAAAATTCTTCTCGAACGGGACGACGTTGACCCTGACAGCCCAGCTAACAACGGCCAAACACCACTCCGCTCTGCCGCTCTCAATGGGCATGAGGGGGTGGTGAAAATTCTTCTCGAGCGGGGCCAGATTGACCCTGACAAGCCAGATAACCAAGGGCAAACACCACTCTCGGGCGCTGCTTACAATGGGCACGAGGGAGTGGTGAAAATTCTTCTCGAGCGGGACGAGGTCAGCGCTGGCAAGCCTGATAACGGAGGCCAGACTCCACTCTTGTGGGCCGCTCTCAATGGACACGAGGGAGTGGCGAAAATCCTTCTCGAACGGGACGAGGTTAACCCTGACAATCCAGCTAACGATGGCCGAACACCACTTCATATGGCAGCTTGGAATGGGCACGGGGGTGTGGCGAAAATGCTTCTTGAACGGGACGAGGTTGACCCTGACAGTCCAGCTAACGACGGCCAAACACCACTCCATAAAGCCGCTTGGAATGGGCACGAGAGCGTGGCGAAAATGCTTCTCGAACGGGATGAGGTTAACCCTCACGGTCCAGCTAACGACGGCCAAACACCACTCCATAAAGCCGCTTGGAATGGGCACGAGGGCGTGGCGAAAATGCTTCTCGAACGGGACGAGGTCGGCCCTAACAAGCTAGATAACGACAGCCAAACACCACTCCATATGGCCGCATGGAATGGGCACGAGGGCGTTGTGAAAATTATTCTCGAACGGGACGAGGACCCTGACAACCCAGATAACAACGGCCGAATGCCACTCCACGCTGCTGCTTACAATGGGCACGAGGGGGTGGTTAAAATTCTTCTCGAATGGGGCGAGGTCAGCCCTAACGAGCCAGATAACAAAGGCCAAACGCCACTCTGGTGGGCCGCTTGGAATGGGCACGAGGGGGTGGTTAAAATTCTTCTCGAACGGGACGAGGTTGACCCTGACAGTCCAGCTAACGACGGCCAAACGCCACTCTGGTGGGCCGCTTGGAATGGGCACGAGGAAGTGGCGAAAATGCTTCTCGAGCGGGACGAGGTTAACCCTGACAACCCAGATAACAACGGCCGAATACCTCTCCACGCTGCTGCTTGCAATGGGCACGAGGGGGTGGTTAAAATTCTTCTCGAACGGGACGGGGTAATCCCCGACAGCCCAGATAACGAAACCCGAACGCCACTCCACGCTGCCTCTTACAAGGGGCACGAGGGAGTGGTTAAAATCCTGCTCGGGCTGAGCGAGGTTAACCCCGACAGGCCAGACAGCAATGGCCAAACACCACTCATGCATGCCGCTTCGAATGGGCATGTGGAAGTAGTGGAGGCTCTCCTCCAACGCGGCGAGGTCAACCCCGACAGACCAGATAATGAAGGCCGAACACCGCTTTGGTTTGCCTCCTTGTATGGGCGCCAGGGAGTGGTGAAAGTGCTTCTCGAACGGCACGAGGTCAATCCTGACAAGCCCGATATCGATGGCCGAACACCGCTCTTGTGTGCCGCTTGGAATGGGCACGAGGGAGTGGTGAAAATTCTTCTTGCACAGAGCGGAGTCAGCCCCGACAAGCCTGACAACGACGGCCGAACGCCGCTCTCGTATGCTGCTGGCAATGGGTACGCGGGAGTTGTGGAAATACTGCTGGCAAGAAGCGTCGACCCTAACCAACCAGATGCGTTTGGTCAAACACCACTCCGCCTGGCTACTCGGCATGGCCACGCAGCGGTGGTGGCGCTTCTGCGACCCGAGGGTCCTTCACAGTGACTCAAAATTTCCGGGGTATACCGTCAGAGGGTTTTGTGATGTTCGCAAATTGGGCACATATTATAGCGGTACTTAGCTACGGATTGTTATTTTCACCTCCCACGCCTGGCGGCATAAGGCACTGGTATTGGTTTCGTTGGTACTCATTGACATTGGACATTTGGGATCGGGAATTTAGTTCTCTGATATTATGATACAATGTTTCTTTCATAACCCATGTCCTTAGACATAACGGGGTTGGCACTCCCGCAGGCATTGGTCTAGGGATCATGGTTGATCACGGGATATCAGGATGGTTCTATATTGCTTGATTGCTAAGGATCAGGGCTTGCCGGTTCGGTGTGTTTCTTTAGAATTTCTTCAATTTCGGGAGTTTTTCGGTGTTGCTACATGGAGGGATATATCTTCTAGCTTGTCTTTAGATCGCAGAGGGGGCAGCCGACTCGTCTACTATTCTTCCACATTTTTATGCGCTTGGAGCCTATTGCGATCTCACTTTTGTTTCCTTCTTTCCAACTTTCTATACAGTTTTCACCGTACTCACGACGAAACTGGGCCTGTGACGAACAGGGATTAATTACCAGTAATTTTTGTAACCCTAACCTCGATGATTCACTTTTTGCCCACAGGATACCCCTCTTCGTTGCCGGCCCGGTTTCGTCGTGGGTACGGTTAAGACTGTAACTTCCAACGGTAAATCCTCCTTGTATATTTGTTGCTTGCTTTTCATTTTCATTTTATTTAATTCTCCCCTCCCTACAATTTAGACCCAAGTGTACTTCGGATACCGGTAGTGTAGGGACAAAAATACAAGGCGCAAGTTTTTCCAAGAGGTAAAAACTAGCGTTAAAGCTATTAATTAATTGTGATATTACTGTGTTTGCTTCAACTGTAGACATGCCTCAAAGGGGTGTGAGCTTAACTAAATGTGAGGTTGAGGCCATCGGCACTTTTCAGCCCTGCTCATCAAGGAAAATTAATACATAAGGGGTCGTCAAACTAGCAAAACCAACTCCTACTCTGAAAACACCCTATAAACACCGTGGAAATTGATACCGGTGTACAGTCAAACCCTTCTCGCAAGGTCTTGTGTGAAGATTACCCGCGCGGGGTCCGATCTATTCATAAATTTATCAAGAGGCGTGTATAGTGGATAAGCGTATATCATAATGAATGAGAGGATATCTAAGTAGTAGTGAATATTGTACTAAGAATCGTGGGATTTTGAACTTTTGGCTCAGGAGATAGGAGGCCTTCTTTTGAACATTCTACTCACTTCCATTGTAGGGTAATTTACGGAATCGAAGACCACGTAATTTGCTTACGGAAGGAGAGCGCATAAGTTTTGGATGTTCCACAAGCGAGGTTTGGTGATGTGGAACATACAAAACCTAGGAGCTGTACCTCCGTAGATCTCGGCCATGAATAAGCAAGGCAAGTAGGCTCCGCTAGAAACAGAACGTAAGCGAGTATAATGTTGCAGACTATACCCACTCCTAGACGATGGAACAAATAGAGGGAAAAAAACAGAAACACCGAATTACCCATGAAAATCGTTGATAAACCTGAATGAAGGTCACGTGATTTACTTAGCACTCGGCAACCCAAGTACCGTACTATCGCAGGGCTGAATGGACTACCGTATGGGCAATGTAGTTGTACCGGTAGTTTGCTGTGGGCAGGGCACATGTCACTTAGCGTAGATTTATTGGATAAAGGGGCTCGTCTGAGAGCAACACGGGGAAGGGGAACAACAACCACAATTATTGAGAACAATTTGATCTTTGAATGTGGTTTTTCCTCTCATCTATTTCTTGTTTTCTGAGCCTGCTTTGATTGTCCGAAAGTCTCTTGCCAAATACTGGTACCCACCAAAGAGCGCCTTGCCCGGAAAACATCCGACAGTACAGGTACTTGTATCGTGCAAATCGCTTAGATACGTCAGAAATAGATAGTAAGCAGGAGACTAGTGTAAGGCTAAGAGGGAATGCTAACCTGTGGTCAGGGTTCTTGTGGCATCGGCAGAAGGCGCTCCGGTAATTGGGATGGGTGCTCCGTACCTGGTTACCTATGCTAGAAGGATGGAGATGGAGAAACTACTTTCCGGACTTACCTCGGTTATCTGATTGGCTGTCTTGGAATTATCTGTGGCGCCATCCCACCAATCACAGCCCCAACGCCATGAATCCGGGGAATCCTGGGGTGCATGCAGCGGGAGCTCGCGAAGGTTGGGGCGTCAGACAAGCGGCAGAGAAAACCTTTTGAATACCATGCGCTTGGCGGTCAATCCTTTCGGATACCATCGACCGGGAAATATACCATCGAGAAAGTGAAACCTTCACAGGGGCAACCCCAATTGGAACGAACAACGAAGACTTTTACACACCCTACAAGTAGCATATCGGTATCTTTTTATCCCTTGAACAATACAAATAAATTGAAAAAAATGCCAGAAAAAATAAAGAATTACATCAACCCTCCTAGTATTTTTCTAGAACCTTACAATTATTTTTTAGCAATTTTATAGGGGTTCTTGGCTTAAAAAACTATCCCACAGAAAGCCATTCTGAGGTTGGAAAAATAAATATAAGACATTGG
>Ga0307513_10002627_pt1 | contig 24808 bp, 30 predicted proteins | sample 15_EM_MG_FD_202174 | JGI IMG/M metagenome (GOLD analysis project Ga0307513, IMG submission 202174) | Populus trichocarpa ectomycorrhiza microbial communities from riparian zone in the Pacific Northwest, United States - 15_EM | ecosystem: Host-associated > Plants > Roots > Unclassified | place...
CCCGACCTCTTGCCGGCCCTTCCCCCCCCCCCCCCCCCCCCATCTCGTGATGACGGCTACGTATCGAAGTTCGCTCCAACCCTAAGAGAAGTCGTACATACCTCTGCATGGCACGACCGTCATCTCGGGTATCTTAACCCGTATAGCCTGAACACACACGATGCTGTCCTGCGCGTGAATGGCAGGTTACGCGTGGCTGACCATCATGGAAACCCTGAACCGCCTCGTGGCTGGTCCATTCGGTTCGAGTGTTGGACATGTCTTCTCCAATTGTCTCTCGTAGGTGCCACGCGTCGGGTATTCGCTTCCCCTTGTTGGAGTTTTCTCCGTCCGGCCACAACGATCCCAGTAGGATCACGACCGGTTACTCACATAACTGATGAGGACAATCACCGCAATTCGGTTGTAAAGTGCGCGCTTCGGCCACATATCTCCATTCATCTAGCCGCATGGCGCCCTTCCTGATTGCTACTGGTTGCAGGCAGCGACGCGATGGGGCCAGTACACTAACATCTCCCACCTCCTGCCTGGCGTGGCTCTCAGGTCTCGTTTCCAGGGCAATTTGACATCAGGTACCTGCTCCTCGCGATTCTCTGGATCAGGGGCGTGCTTCGTGTGATGTTCCCTCTTCGAACTCGAATACCCCATACGGGTGTCCAGTTTCGGTTCTGGCCATCAGATGATTTTCCTCCGTGGACACACGGGCAGCTTTTGTAATCACGGTCGGTGATCTCATTTTGCGGTGGCGCCTGATGGCGTTTCTCCCCCATGCACACGACCTTCAGGCACGTTCGAGATGGCTGGTTCAACGAAATATCCTCTACCATGATCTTCTCCAATTCTATTGTGGACATGGTTGGCACCTCGACCTTCGCTTCCTAGTTTCCCCACCCCATCCCAGCGCAGTTCAGAGCCCGCTATCACACTTCAAACACGGTCACCCGTCCACGCCTATGCCCTACGACAGGGGAGGAGGCTGCTGTGCAACTGAACACCTTGATCTCGTAGTGTTTTTCTCGGTTATTGGGGGTAAGGGTTCACTCCGCCGAAATTCCGTGCGCCCACTGACAGGTTGCCGATGCAGGGCCTTTATCAGGTCTGTGTGGACGACTAGCTGTACATAACATCCCAACATTCTCCCACCCTTCCGAGATACGGCAGGTGTGACTAAACTGTGTCCTGAGATGGCCCGTAAACGTACCTCACGCCCACAAGCGAACCACGACCAACTCGACCATAGGTTTGGGGTGTCCACGCGTGCGTTTGAGCGTTCTCGACACCACCACGATCCATTTCAGCTTCAATCTTGCCCACATCACTCACCATGGTTGTCCTACCACCCCGCAAAGAGCAACCGAAGATACCAGAGGTTCAGCAACGTACCTGAGGGGGTGATTGACAGGTGTCGAGCTCCTGATCAGGAGGCGTGTTAGGATCATCTCGGTACGTGGGTGGGATGCTGTTTGGGAATCGGTAAGGGGTTCGCACCCAATCCTTTATTGGTAACGAAACCTGGGAAGTGGGAAGGGCAGTATAAAGTCTCAGTCCGCAGGATTTATAGGTCGCATCTTGTTGATCGGCTTTGTGTGGTAGCTGTGCGATAGAGTTGATGTCACGGGGAGATGGATACGTAAGGTACCGTCCTTGCCAAGGCGGTACGTATACTTTTTCCTCATGCCAAGTCAGGATCACAAACGTTGAAATCACCAGATGTCCCCATGTCATCTTTCTGCCCGACGTAAATCCGCCCAGCGAGCGGTCATGCATTCAGGATCCATACAAAGCACACAATTCCGTTCTCTGGCCACATCCGAGCCAGACGGGTGTATTGGCACTCCGATCATTTTCTTTGCCGAAATGTCGCCAAGACGCCCCCTCTCTGCCCCTAACTGCCCGGAATCTGCCATCCGCGTTTGGGAGCTCGTGAATCATCACGGATCATGGATTATGGATCGACCCTCCCTTCGTCAGCCACGAAGTTCCCCCTTCCCCAGGTACGTGAAACTACTGAGGGGTCGAGTTCGTGGTTGTTCCAAAAACGCGCATTCTGTACGGGGTGGCAGTTCCGGTTTTCACTGTTCTATCGAAGTGAATTTGTCCTGCTGGCGGTGCTTTCGTTGACCTTTGACGGGCTTGGGACAAATGCGGTCCATACCCGCGCCCGGCTGTCCTTGGCATCGCGGGATCAACAACACATCTCGATACGGACGACGGAGCCTGCTGACACTCTGTCAGTATATGGGGTGCCCCGCTTCAAGTTTCTCACCACTTGCTTTTACCTTAACACTTGTATTTCTCTGTTTTGCTGCACTTGGTGCTCCCAGTTCTTTCGACTACACACGTCGAGGAGCGAGACAGGGGGCTCACGGTTCAGGTACCTGGTCAGTTCCATCAAACTCGAGGATCTTCATTAGATTTCGATTGCGGCGTTCAGGCACTCCCGCTACTCACTAATCCAGACCAAGGGGTCGTCTCACATTCGGCTGTGTTGGGCGCCGTCGGAACGAAGTGACGGTAATATGCCAGCCCTACAGGCACCTGGGTGTTCGAGAGAGCCATTTAACCCACGAGAGCCCCTGGCCCTCTTCGGCTCTTTCGTGAATCCCACAACCCACCAGCCTTCCCCGCCCTCCCCCAGGCGTTTCTACATCAATGCTGCCTCGTTTCCTATCCATTCTTCTCGTGATTGGGACCCAGGCGCTCTTTGTCGTCGGTCAAGACTTTGCGCCTCCAGGACTCCTTGTCAGAGACCCAGACACCATCTTACAACCTCGCCGGGGCCGACCCGCTGACGAAGATGCGGATGATGCGGCCGACAACCCGAAGTTGATTCGTGGGCTCTTGCGTGTACGCCAGGATAGCTGTCCTAGCGGTTACGCTGTTTGTAATGACGAAGGGTAGGTCGGACGTCGTTTCAGTAGCTGGGTTGAAGCTGAATATGGTTGAAGGTGCTGCCCTTCCGGGGGCGCTTGCTGTGGGGGTCGCAGTACGTTTCTTGTTCTTTTCACCTGCGTCTGGGGGTCCCTGAATAGTACCTTCTTTCCAGAGTGTTGTGCCAACGGAAGGTACTGTTATGGTAATGGTTGCTGTCGTAATAGCGAAGAGGGGTGTGGAGGGACCTCGTGTTGTACCTCTAGTCAGACTTGCTGTCAGGGTACGTTTCTTTCTCCATCCTGAACGATTTAGATGCTCACGCTCGCGGGTTTAGGCGGAGGATGTTGCGATCCTGGGTGAATACGTTTACACAGCTCTTGACCGTTTCCGACTCACGTTTGGCTCTAGGTGGTACTGCGATATTGTGGATGGAGTCGAGGGTTGTTGCAGGAACGGAAGAGACTGTGAATCCGACGATGAGAATGCGGTATGTACCACCGATGGATACGTTCCTTGCACAGGCGAAAACTTTTGCTGTCGTAAGTCTTTCCCTCCCGACAATCCACCATTCCATATCTGACACCAACTCTTTTCCTTTTCATTCTATTCTAGCGGATGACTACGAGTGTTACCGAGATGTTGCCGGTTCTCCCAAATGTCGCCCATACGTGACCAGCACCCGGACTGCCTCCGGAAGCGGTTTCGTCTCCACACCAAGGCCAACCTCCACAGGTTCGAGTGGCGGCGTCAACTCTGCGGTCACTGCAAAGAACTCTTTCAACCTATTCGGTATCGCGCCGTTCCTCGGTTGGATAGGTGAGTCGTCTCGAACCGGCTGACCGTACCGAACTGATTTTCGGGTGGCCACCCCCTGGATAGCCTACGTTTTATGAACATGCTTTTTCATGGACCAGCGCTCAGCGCTCAGCACTTGTACCCCTCAGCCCAAAATGAAGGCCATTTCATACCAGTCAGGACTTTCTGTTACGGACGGTCTATACTCTCGAGTGAATTTACTTGATGAATATTGTGCGAGAATTGCGTGTATTTATTTGTGTTAATCCTAGGGTGGCTTTCAACATTGGCGAGGGTAACTAACAAGGTGCCGCTGACGGGGTGCCCGTTAGTCCTGGCACCAGCCACTCCCTTACGAACATCACGATCCACCTTCTATACACCCCGACTGCGCTCAATCTTCACGATTCCCTTGTTCGACGCAAGGGGGAAGCACTCCCCGACCAGCTTTATGACGTCGTGGTCTTCATCAACTTTAAAACCCACTCGTAATACGACTTTGAAACTTGGTTGGAACTTGGCCAAGACGCAAAGATATGCGTCGACGGTTTTCCAGTCACCCCCGTTCATGGCCGTGCGCAGGTCGGTAGCGCTCGAACAGTTTGAAACCAAAATGGTGAATTCATTGAACGCTGGGGAGTTGATTTTCCAAAGAGTTCGGTAGAGCCAGGCTGGAGTGATGGCAAGGTTTGCGCGATCGACTTTGAAGTCAAATTTCTCGAGTATAGAACTGTCTTTGAGGTCTAGGGTACGGCCTGCAACTGAAAGAAATTGTTAAGACGGGTCGCCTGGAAGGAATGGAATGGTGCTTGCCTAAGCTAGTAGTCCAGGTATACGATACAGTCCTCAGGGTGGACCGACACGCCGTAATTATGGGCGCCGGTTTTCCACACCCTTTCAACTCGAGAGAGGTGAATTTCAGCCCTCCTGGGAGTTGAGCCATGGCCTCGCAAAGACTCTGTGAGTCCATGATAAGGGACAGGTTCAGGTGCCCTCGGAATGGTGGTGATGTTCGCAGGGTAGGAGGTGAAGGGCCGAGGAAGAAATAAATGGCGTAACAAGATCGTATACTCAAATCCTCCAGTAGTGGGAACTGGCTTATGAAGAATAGCAGTTGGCGGTCGGAGTCCCAAATGTGTTTGATATCGAGGCTCCGTAAGGAATGAGTAAACATCCCGAAGCAATCGTCAAACACGGGGATGAATCCAGGAACGTCCAGGCCGTCTATGATGAGGGTTTGTAGCTTGTCGATGGAATGGAAGTATGGGGTATACGGTTGCAAGGATTGTGGCACGAGCGAGAAGTCATCCATCCGAATGACCATGTGGCGGGTGTATTGCAGGAGTCCATGACGGTCCGCAGCGACCAATCTCTCGAGACCGTCGGAGCCTCCCTTAGACCGCTTTAGAAGGGACTTGATTGATCGGGCGTTCGGCTTCCGATTCCGGGCCGGGATTAGGCATAGCCAGCTGCCAATAAGAGGGCATGCGGAACGGAGCATGATTTTGCATGTTAGGGCACAAGCCTTTAACGTGGGCAAATCGTCCGACAGGTATCCCAGGATCTCGTCCACGAGTTCTGGAGGAAGGCGGTTCCATCCGCTCGCACGTTTCGTGGCGGAGGAAGTCGGTGGAAGTTTGCGCAGGGACACTTTAGGGAGAAGCTTCTTCCAAAACCGAGATCTGAATACGGCTGTCGTCACAACTGCTCAGAGGAAAACACGGCCCTGGGTACAACTGAGCGACATACCAAAGTCGTGCTCGACTCTCATTGCTGGATGCTGGTGGTCGGTTGGAAAGGGTGATGGTCGGACAGTCACCGTTGCACACGTGGGGTTTGAGCGTCGTAAAGTCCGCACACGGCAGGCACAGCATTACCAATGGGAGGCTCGTCGAGAGCGAGGCCGGGCATAGAGATCTTGCTGTGTGTCTCGGTGCATCGTTTTGGATACCAGGATAGGAGCGAAAGAAAGACGCGCTAGTGATAGGGAAAGATGGCTTTGGAGATATGAGGATCTGGAGTTGGATGGCGGCTGGAATGACTGATGTCAGTGCCGGAGATTCCCGATGCTTCCCGCTCCAGGCTAAACACGACTCCCCATTGGCCGCCAGAGGACAGGAAGAAAAAATGAGTCCTATTCACCGTACACCACCCGGCGTGCATCTGATAAGGAGGAGTGGCCCTTCGGTGATTGATATGATGGTCTCTGTAGACACAATATACAAAATACTTACAAGGCAGTTGCCGGAACTCCACCATCAGTCCCATACATGCTGAGAAGCTCGACGATTCATTGTGGTGATACATAGGTCTAGGGTAATTGCACGTCTGGAGATAATGCCGTAGATGGAACATACAGTTGTTGAGTATCCCCGTGAGAGAGGGAGGTTCTTCACCTATCTAACAATCATGTTCTACGAAGCAATTAGGTCGGACCTGTGGCCCCGGTACGCGTGGAACTAAATCGCACGGGAAAGCGTATTGGAGCAGCCTCGGGCTGACCACCGAGTACCATGTTTCCGGCTTCGTGGATAATGACGAAAGTAGGATTACCCACAGTAAAACCATCCACCAACGCTCTGAGAGTTTCAACAACCATATAATGGTCTGCGGAGGCGCAAGAGCCTTCAGGAATCTTCCTCGAATACGCTAGATAACCTGCTGAGCCAACGTCGTTGGACCCAGGCACTTAGTAACCAAGGCATCTATGTGACCACTCCAGTACACGAGAGAGGCAGGGATTGGATGCACCCGCACACAGACATACCAGCATCACCTACAAACACTAAAAGCCCGATGATTCCGCCATTGAGAAGCTCTGCAAATAATCCAGAAATTCAACGCACTGGATCCCCTGAATCACAGGATTTTTTATCAACTTTCGTAAGAGCGGCAACATATTTTGAGAGCTAGGTCCGCCCCCGGCTCCTTCCAGATCCCCCGCCATTCAACCAAGTCGACATCCACTTGGAGTCTTTGGGGCAGAACACGCTATTTTTATCCGGGGCCGACTACATGTTCAACAGGCATCGTACGGATTGATTCCGAAGTTCTCCGGCTAATTGCCGGCGAATTTCACTCGACGATGAGTCTGAAGATATGGCGTGAAGTCCCCAAAAGTGCGCCACGCACACGCTTGACTTCCGTCTCCAAGTCTTGTACTCGGGGCGGTTCAGGTCACCGAGTGTCGCGTAAGGATCCTCACACGACCACTCTCGGAGCGCAGGGTGCTAGACTAATGGTTCGGTCAACAAAGTTATCAGAATGACCGATGCCAAGCTGGTCTTCATCAAACCTGGGACTAGGACAGGGCGATTGGCCCCCGCCATCCCTGGCGTTGGTCAATGACGGTCGAGCAGGATCCGCAGACGAGGCTCGATTACGGTGGATGTGAGGGGTGATCGCAGTCTTCACGATACTAGCCAACGCAGAAGCAGGTGATCCCCCTCGGAGATCGGGACGGGCGTGAAACCATGCCCGAACACCTAGACCCGAGCGTTGGAACTCCCGAGCAAGACGCACGGGCTTAAGGATCGCTGGTCACCCGATGATAGCAGTAGGTGCCTGACCACATGGAGGGGCTGTCTGAGTTGACTGCGCACCGGGGCGATCACCCGCAACTTATTCGATTCGCATCCCACCCTTGTGTATCTCCGTCAGCCCCTCATTCGGGCTGTGTAGCAAGAGGGAATCGACAATAGGTACTTACATAGGGGAACGTACCCCGTTCGTGGATCTCTTGACACATTGGCTCAAGGGCAAAAGGTTTTCACGCGCAGACGGTGGCGGTGAAATTAAGCGAGCGTACGGTACCGAGGTGGCTGAAATGAGGACACCCTGGAAATAACAAGGCATATGATAGGTGCGCAGTTACCCTAGGAACCAAATCGGGTCTCCTGTGGAGGACACCTGGTTGGGTGGAGAAAGCGCTTCCGGAGTGATGTGGGTACAGCCGCTTACTCCCTCCTCCCAACCCGGTATGTGATCCATCGGATTCTTGGTCATGCAACACGGAAGGAACAGACGACTGGAAATTTGAAGACTGGTGACTTGAACGGATCGGCTCGTGGCCCGAGGCGCGCGCGGATCATTGAATTTATCCCCCATCCACCAACTGCCACACGATGGGGCACAGATGTCGACAACAGCGTGTGACGTTCAGCGTTGAGCTAACTCATCACATTCAACGTTAATGTATGGGGCTTCTGTAGGTCGGGACGTACGTGGGTGGCTACGGAATTCCGCGCTGTCCTGTCACTGGGGTGCGGATGTCTTCCGCCTAGCCGTTGGTGTTGGGTCTGCTTCGATGGGTGGTGCATTCGGAAGCCCGTTCGGGGAATCTAGAGCCCAATGAGTTGCCAGGAGCGACCGAGGCGGCAACGTGGGGGTTATGCGAACCTAGACGTTCAATTCACTAACCACACCAGCGCGACATCGACCTTCTCATGGGAATCCCCATGCAACCGTTATGGGACGTGTGCAGGTGGAAAGAAACAGTACTTCGGTGGTTCATGCACCATGCGCGTCCTTCAAACGTTTCATATCATTCTTGGGCGGGTTTTCCTCCACGCAGGTGCGTACTTGGTTTTGTTTGTCCCATTGGTATCTGCCGTAACACCATTCAAAGTACAGCGGCGCTTGAGAATCACTTGAAAGAGACAGACGCTGGCTATCCCTCCCCTTCGGTGCCAAGCTAATCTACCTTTCATCGCGGGAGCGCTTGAGAATGCCAAGACCGTACATTCCGTGGTGGGCCTGACCTGTCTGTTCCGTAGATGTACGTCGGGAACTCTCGTACTCGGTTGGTGGAATCCAACTGTTTCATGGATGTCAACGCCACATGATCTCCGGGCGCTCCGGGTTCCGCCTTGTCCTATCCTATCGTACTCTCCATCCGGCCTGGCACCCAATCCCCGGCAACGACTGCATGCTGCACGTTTTGCATTAACTCATCTCGGGTCTTGATGCTAATCGTGGTGTTTCAACATTTGGGGCGTGGTTTCCAGCTTATACCTGGAACGGTCGTCTGCTTCTACACCCGGGGGCTCTCTGACAATCTCACCCTAACCGGTAGATGTTTTTGGCTATCGTTTCGATCGCAGGCCTTCCGGTGGTGGCTGTCACAGATGGGGACCTCGGCCCCGCTGTTGCGAGAGTATTGGCCACGATAGATAACACCGAGTCATTGTCCGGTTGGGTGCCTCTCCAACAAACCAAAGACGAAGGTGGTCCGCGGATTGCTGAATGCGGGGCAGAGTGGCTGCGATGTCAGTGAGTACAGTTGCGGATTAGGATGAGTTCTGTCAACAGCGGCCGGGGGCGGCGAAATGGACAGAATTTTAATGCTTTCTTCGTTTCGGACGATTGCTGTGCAAACTCTATCTGTAAGTCTTGAACAATCGGGTATTCTGGATTTGCGTGGTCGATTCTTTCTAGTACGTTGTCCCATTGGTACTCTCCGCGGCTCTGGTGGGTTGCTCCATCACGTTAACTCAGCCACTCACCTCGCATTATGCCGTAGACGGTGATTGCCACCCGGTTGGGTGGGTGCCAATTATTCCGATCGAGCACATTTCTCAAGCCGTCAATAACTCGTTGTTAGGTAGTATTGCACTGGAGTGTCTGGTGTGAGAGGCTGCTGCATCATTAGGAAGACATGCGCAAGTTAACGTGATCCAAATTGGCGCAGGTGCCGCGTTCCATGTAAAATACGATGCAAATAGTGTATTACCTTGCGTGGTTACGTCTCAAGCAACTACACGTTGTAAAAATGCCACATTGATATGGGAATGGACCATCCGCGCGTGCAGGCTGACGGTGTATGGACTCGCCCTCGGTGTTCACTGGACGGAGATGGGGAGCCAATCGGAAGCACCCAGGCACAAAACGTGGAGATCACGTGAAATGGAGCTGGAGTGAATGGAGGCCAAGTAGCACGTGACCTGACGTCTGCAGCCTGCCTGCCTCTGCATCAGTGCATGTCCTCCTCAGGACCCAGTCGCCGGTTATCATCCTCCTCAGCGTCGGCGACCGTAAACTACAACTCCAACCCCAAGTGGCGATCTCCTTATACCAAGAATACACGCGCCAAAACAACTCTCTCGCTTGTATTCGCCGAACCCGAGGAACCAAAGTCTATATCTCCAGGTACTGCGGAGAAACACTTTGCATCGATGCACGATGCGCTGAATAGTAAATGCGCTCTGTTGAATGTGTTGCCGCTGCCGATGTTCTAAAACGAGCCCCTGTAGAACTTCCAACGGACACAGTTTCAGAACAAGTCATATCGGACACGCGCAAGGGGTCATGGTTTGGTTCCATTTCCAGGAAACGTAAACGAAAGGACCCAGTCCAGCCCGCGCTGGAGACCCTGGTAACTGAAGAACCACCGAACACCGTCCCCGAAGCAGAGTTGACACTCCCTCTGCGAACTGCGAGCCCAACTACAAGCGATGATCACCAGCCGGTATTACCTCCCGTGGTCGGCAACACTTCCGTGGAGCCGCCGAACCATATATTACTCGACAACGTTCCTCCTCCCTCGTGGTCTCCAACATCCCCACCACGGACTGTACCCCAGAACGTGCAAGGTGTGCTGTCCAAACCCACCCACCTTGATCTTCTCAGCCCGACAATATCCATTTCATCCGTAGACGACGTCGTGCCACAGCCCAAGTCTTCGCCCGCTCTGTCGTTCCCCGTTCCACCACAAAACTCCGTGCCGGTTGGTGTCGGTGGTGTTGGAGACGTTACCACGACGGGCATGACCGGAATCACGGCGTCTCGATTCACGCTCCGTATCCCGTTATTGGGTAGACCCAAGATTCCATTGAACCAAGCTGTGGCTGTTGCTCAAGCTGAGGACGTCCGGAATTCACCCTCAACTACACCCGTACATAGCGATTCTACCATACCCTCGAGCACCGCCGAGACTGAAGAGGCTCAGAGACCGGGTATTCCGGCTGTTCCATCCAATATTAGTGTGTGGCGAACCGGTCTATCATTGCAGATACTAATGTTGGTTTTTCGTCAGATGTATTGTCGGAGCAAGTAGACCAGTCACAGTCCGTTGGCATAACCACCTTAGAAGATACCTCCAAGGCAGTCGAAGAACTCGTTACAGAACAGAAGTCTCAGGAAACTCAGAGCAATCCCCAAACACAACAGGATAGCGTCGCGCCTCCACCGAGTTCGTGGTGGGGCTATGTCGGATGGGGGGGGACCCAACCCGACGAAATCGCCCAACTTCCTTCCATTTCCATCGATGTTGCCCCCCCTATGGCACACACAGAATCCACCGAAACCGAGTTCCTCTCCGCCGTGTCGACCGAATCGCCGGTAGTCATATCAAGTACCCAGTCTCCCCTAAGTCCCGCCCCGTCGCCTCTCCCAGACTCCGACGCAGATAATACCACGAAACCGGCTTCAATCGCGTCCTCCGAAGGACAATCATCCTGGCTCACCCCATGGAATTGGTACTCGAGTTCCCCTGCTACTACTCCTCCGCCGCCGCGACCTTCCCTACCCCCAGTTGAGGAAGAAAATGAACGAGGGCTCACAGAATCCCAGATAATCATGGAGGCTGCTCTGGCGCGTGATAGCCAATCACCTTCGACCACTACACAACCATCTGCTCCAGCGTCGGAGGATGACAAAGCAACGGATACTGTGAAGGGCGACAGGAAGGCTTACCCAGACGAAGTAAACCCCATTCGAAGTACGGTGGTGGCAAACAGGTCAGGGTGGACATCATTCTTCATGGCTAGGAGCATCAAATCTATTACCGAGGATGGCGAGAGGAAGTCGATTGACCATGAGAATGGGAACGCTGAGATGGAGGTGATGCAGGTCCCCGATCCAGAAGACCTACCTCCAGATGCGACCGCCGCTGCAACTACGACAACAACTGCGCCTCCACCAATCCCCACCCCGACGCCTAGTGGTACCAGCACCATGGCAGCGATAGTGAACCAATTTGTACCGAGATCTTCTTCATCCTCCATCAAGTCATCTTCGTCGAGGGTCCCTGGATCGCCCGCTCAGCCCTTGAAGAGGGACATAGAGAAGGAGCAAGAACGTGGGGAGAAGGAGCCTAGGAGGAAGGATCCTCCAGCCCCACCATTGACCAACTCGGAGAGCGTCAAGAAGGAAACCACGAAGAAGTCATCTGAGCGGCCTTCGTCTCCGTCACCTTCAAAAGGTTCTGGAACCTCCACTCCCATATCGCCACGAAATGGACCGCCGAATCTGGTCCTTCCCACGTGGGGGGACACCTTCCATGCGCCACCTCGGTCCCTTTTGCCCATATCGATGATTCATAGGGAGGACGGGAGGGCTGAGTTTGCTGTAACTAAGACGATCAAGACGCTCTGGTCAAGGGGCTGGGAGGTGGCCGGGATGGGGAGTGTGAAGGGAAAGGAGCGAGCCGGAAGTCAACGCGCCAGTGGGGAAGTTGGTCCCTCTGACTTGGGAGATTTCGGAAAGTCGTTGCCAAGGGCTTTGAATGTGGTTGGGAGCCAGATGGACCCGGAGGTGTTACACGGGGCGTGTAGAATCGTTGTCATCGGGGTTGCCGGCTGGTCTCCGGGCGCAGTCACCAGAACAATCGCCGGTGGTGTAAGTTCCTTCTCTTCTCTATTGACCCTGTCACCTTCAATTCCTCGCGACTGATTCTGGGTGGCCTGGATGTAGTTGCCGTCGTCTAGCACGAAGTTCGTAAATATGACCTGCGATGCGCTGGCATCATTCGAGGAAGAGCATGGGGTCAAATTTGCCAAAGTGACGCGGGTTCCTTTGGAGGGTGACGGCACCATATCTCGGAAAGTGGAAAAGTGCGTTTGTTCATTCCTCTCCCGCGGCTGATCCGATTCAATCGTCCACCACAACGCCCAGGGTCTACCAACATCTGCTCTCTTCCGAGGAGTGGGTCAATGACATCCACGCCGCGGATGTCATTTTCATTTCCGCCCATTCGCAGGGTTCCATCGTCTCGACGCACCTTGTAGACCTATTGATCCGGGATGGTCATATCATCACGTCCGCATCGACGACAGAGAAGACGGAACAGCAGACCGGTAATGCTACCGCTGAAACCTCGGATGGAGCGTGGGTCTCGGCCTCCGAGTCTGGCACAAAGGGCCGACAACAGATCTGCTGTCTCAGCCTATGTGGCATTCACCTTGGTCCATTGAGGTATCTGAAGCTGAGCAGTTTCATTCAGCCGTACATTCAGGTTGGTACCATCTCCCCTGGCTTATTGGTGCCGGACTTTGGCTGATGGCTGATGACACCTCTAACCAAGTATTTCGAAAACGCCGCTGCGCAGGAGATATTTGAGTTTCAGGTGCGCCTCATGTGTCATGTTGGTGTCAACGAGCTCGTTCACTACTAAGGGTCGACGTTATCGTTCCTGTCTACACAGAACACTGAAAACGCGGTGTCAAGAGAGTATGTAAAGGCATTGGGTAATGTCATGAACCATGGGGTACGCTTACGTTTCATTCATCTACTCGATCGCCTCTGACTTGGGTTGGGCTGACGCTCCTCTCCTGCCGATTTTGCGTTGGATAGACAAAGATGGTCTACGTCGCTTCCTTGAACGACCAAATGGTTCCGATTTACTCAGGGATATTCGCCGCTGCAGACCACCCAAGAATTCTACGAGCACTTTACATCGACGGAGATGCTTATCAGTGAGTTACGGGCATTCCTAGCCGATGTTCCTTCGATTGTCCGGCGCCCATTGGCCATCAGGGGTTTCGGTGCGAACGACAGTTCGTCTCCAAGCGTCTGGGCTTTACGGAAGCGTCATGCCTGTTATAGCCAGTTCGAATTTCACGCCCGCCCGGTATACTGATTGCGTCCGCATTTCTATGGTCTTATAGTTCATCAGACTTCCTATCCAACTTGCTGGTGTTACTCCTCCGGATCATGAACGCGGGGCTTTCGGACAGTGGTCTGCTGACACATTTGAGTGAAGCTACCGCTGGAAGTTTGAGCGGTGTTGGTCATTCAAGTGTTTACGAAGACCCAGGCGTATTTGAGTAAGCACCCGTGCCTTTCTTGGTATTCACGTTCTGATGATGCCCCAGGTTGGCAGTGAAGTATCAATTCTTGGCCGGTGATGGCGACGACACCAAACACGAGCTACAAGTCGACTCGTTCAATGCCGTCCAAGAACTGAACGATTATGAGGTCTGCAGAAATTCCTCAATTCTCTGAATTTTCCGTGAGAGGAACTGATGGGAAACTGACTAGATCCCTTGGTCGCTTCGTGATCTGATCGCCAATGAACGTGTGGCTCATTTCTTTTCGCCGGAGTTCGTCGCGCTCCGGGACGCGTTCGGTGACTGGCAGCCCAAGACTAGCATTCTCAGGGATGTCAAACGCAAACTTCAACCAATCCAGCGGTTATCGTTGGTAGAGCGGACGCCCTCCACGCCTCCCAAAGCGGCAACTGCGGTCAGCAGACTTTAAGGTTTCCGCATGTGAATTGAATTCTCTCTCACCGCCCACACCCATGCCCACGCCACTTCACACTGCTTCCATTGTCGCTCCTCGGTTGGTTATGGTTTACCGATCCTGGTGTTTTTCTCATATCTTATCGACATTTTCCATGCTTTCTATTCATCTCGCTCTTAGGTCTGGAAGCCGGTTGCCGCCCCGTCACTTTCCCTATCGTGAATTCACCTCCGTACCTATTGCCTTCACCCGTCCTTACTTGCTATCGCGTTTTTGCAATTGCCACCAGGTCACCCTCCCCATCACATGCACCATTGCATTCTCGTCTCTCTTACCTTCTCCTTCCTGCACTTTCCCCATGTACAAACACGCACCGCTTTTCACTCCCACTTATCTGTATTTGGTAACGCCTCCACTTTCGTAACTCGTCAGGATTCCGGTTATATCGGGTATCGGGTACACGTAGAATCCCGGTTGTAGTCTATCCACTCTCTCCCAACCACAATCACGGTACACGCAGCAATCCTTTCTTTCTATACACGTATGCATGCGATACATCTAATACGCATAACCATTTAGGTATTGATATAGCACCCATCGATTCAATTCAATCCCAAGGGAGGGTGGAAGGCGTTCTTTCAGGGTTTTTTTCCGTAATCGATTGATGATGTTATAGTGCACTGCGCAATTGATACATATTCCTATACAGTGCGGTGCGGTGCTGGCGACATGGTCAATAAACCGCAAACTTGATTCTCTTCCGACCCGATATTCCGGGGCATTTATTTTTGCAGCCGTCACCGCTGCCGCCGTGCGCACGGGTTGAAGCTGAAGCTCCACTTCGGAGAGGAACATTTTGATGCTGATACATCAGAATAAGATGGGACAGATATACCCAAGGAAAAGAGTCGACTGTATGTAAACGTGGGTATGCAAAAGAAGAGGAAGGCGGGTTGAGCGTGTCATTCCTTCGCTCATCGTTCTAGGCTCGATACGGGATATCGCTCCATCGTGCTGTACAACTCTTTGATGATCGTGGCATGACCTCGGCGCCAGCGTCAGACTGTCCGATGCTAGATGCAGATAGCGATGAAGATGGAGATAAAGATGGACTAAACGTGACATGATAGGCGAGCATAGTAGTTCCGTGTATCTACTCCACCTCGGCCTGTGCGACATATCATTAACTAAAAGGGTAAGAAGGACGGGGTGAGATGTTCCTGACGCGCGAGACGTACGCAACGTACGATGGACACACTAAATATGGAAGTACATGTAGTTGGGGGAAGATCTAAAGGCCGGGTATACCGAATCACGATAGGCAAGCCGGCGATACAAGCCAAGCGGGGGTTGGCAAACGCCCAGTCACACTCGGCGAAGATTATCGATACTCAGCCCCACAATCACCGATCTTCACTATGAGCTTGTCTCCGTCCGACCTTTTCAAAACGGCTTGAATGTCCGCCTGGTCTTCCGCGGTCAAAGAGAATCTGAAAACGTTCTTGTTGTCGTCTTTGTGTTCGGCGATTCCCATCCGGACGCCTAGATAAAAACGGGGGTTGAATGGGGCAAAGCGGTTCGAGATCAGGTCAGTCCAAACGCGGACGGAGGAATGATGATGGATACGAGAGACGTAATCGGGGTGAAAAACAAATCGTGACGGGTGGGAGGGGGTATCGTGGTGACAAGGCAGAGGGATGAAAGGCAAGAGATGGGTTACGATGAGATCTTGTGCTCACCGATGATCACAGCCCCTACCGCCGGTTGGTCAAGGACCCATCGGGTGGCGACGTTCGCGATGCTGACCCCCCCGCGACGGTCCCCAATCGATCGCAAGACCGCGAGCAGTTCCTGAAAGAGCGACCAGTCGCCCCACGCCTTCAGGATCATATCGAGGTACTAAAACCATTTCCGGGGCGGAAGAATCGAGGGACGGAGGGGGTGGTGAATTGTCGGAACAATCGGATCGAAAGGAACAAAGTTCGGGTTAGTTGAGTCGGGGTAAGGTGACCCTGGGGCCGAAGGGGGAATTCGTAGTACGGACCTTTCGTTGGGAGGGCGTGAGAGAGCCATCATAGAGTTGTGGTTCTGGTTTACCCAGCCACGAATCGGCGAGGAACCCTCCACACTAGAAGTTTGTTCGGTGAGATTAAGCACCAGAAGCACCGAGATGATATCAAAAACGTCAAAATGCAAGAACGGCGAATAGCCCAACAATAATCAATAGTAGTAACGATGGCCACGGGAGCATTACGAGCGGGCTCGGGGGAGTGGAGAGGAATTCAAAAAGCTCGGACATACCAATGTCCCGTATGTCAGCAGCTTGGCATCATGCTTCTGGCATACATCGGTCATCCCGTGCAACGGTCGAGTGTCAATGAGTGAGAACTACAGGACGGAAGTAATCAGTGTCCAAAAACAATCCGGTGCGAAGCAGAGGTATAGAAATGCGAGCACATGACGCAAAGAGTGAAGAAGAGGTGGGCTATCATCAGCAGGTATCGTGTGATGGCTGCAACTGATTGCGCCATGGAAAGCGGTGGAAGGAACGGGGCCCATTGAAACGCACCTGGATCTGATTTGAAACGATGGAGTGTGGCCCTAGGGTGGTACAGATCTCGTCCATTCGGATGGCGTCGAAGTTACACAGCCCTAGCGCTGAAATTAGACCTTCCCTTTGTAGGTCTTGCAGCAGCTGAAGTGCGGTGATGTAACCAGAGTCGGAATAGTCATTCCAGTGAAACTGTATGAATGTTGTGGGGGAGCGCGGATCGATAGGCGCGTCAGCTGGGGTGCATGGGGAGGGAAGTATATTTCGTGATGCCCAGAGTCCTCCCATCAACGGGATGACCGCGACGGAAGGGGGTGGAGTCCAGGAGGTCATAACGTACCTGCAACAAGTCCACACGGTCCGACTGCATACGGTCCATTCTCTCACGTACAGCCTCTTCCACGATTGGCCGGGTGACCTCTGTCGGCCGGAATACGCACCATTTTGTTGCTCCAACGACGTTGATCGGAGATTGGACGTCTTTGACAGCTCGACCCTTGACAAGCGAAAAAGCAAAGATGGAAGGAAGGAGGGGAAGGTTCGGTTGGAAGCGACCCTGAACGTTAACCCAAAGTGTTTTAGGCGAGGATGTAACGCGCTGCTCTCACAAACATGATCTCGGCGCTCCCGTAATGATCAGCTAAAATGGGGACGGACAGGAATATTGTCAGCGCCTGGGCATATATGGTTTTCGCAAATTTTCGGCCGTGGGCGTGCCTGGCCACCAAAGCGTTGGATCCAACTCACCCTGATTGCAGAACGATATTGCCCGCGTGTGGGGAAAGGGGAGGGTTAGGGGGTAAGCGACGAAACTATTATCCGTGCGCACCATGTCTGCCCGGGGGGTTAGGGCACGTCGCAACGGAGGCGAGGGAGTGACATACCAAATGCTGTATAGCCGTTCTCGGCGTGGTCGACGATGGCCTTGCGGACCCTGTGGGCGGGTACCGAGCCCCAGGCGACGCTGGAGAGCTGCCATAGACTTCTCGGCCATACCGCGGCGTCAGTCAGAAGATCGTGGCTCCCGATAGAATCGGGCCGCTCACCCAGTGAAGAGGCGTGGGCAGGTGAACGGGCCCAATTGAACGGATTCGAGTTCGAGCTGGTGATCAGCCATGTGGTGGATGCCAGGGTGAAGAAGAAGAAGACGAGGAGGAGGAGAGAGACGTCTATGTGGAACTTATAACAACTTTGTGGGAGGAGATCAAAGCCAAACTAATCTCCCATTGGAGTGTGAAACACGGCGGCGGGAATTCACGAAATAACCGGCTGCTGAGAAGATTGGTGAGCTCATCAGGGGTTCCTTGCACTGGAAGAGACTAGCGTGGACGGTATATAAACAGATGCCCATGGTCCGACCACTGCTCATCCTCACCGCCGAAACCACCCCCAATGCCTGCCCTCGACGTCCACCATCCCAAGACCTTTGAGCCAGCTTTCGAGCATGTGTATGTCACCGTCCCGCCGGAGATCATCCTCGATCGACCCTTCTGACGCATGTTCTCTGCAGCAATCTCATGGTTGACACGTTCATTGCCAACGCCGACCCTGAAGAGTACGCGCTCCGTCTCCCTTCCACACACCCGTGCATGTTCACTCACGTTCATCCCTTCCATCACCAGGCTCAGGGGGATAGTCCGAAACCTGCTAGCCTCATCACCCCCCAGCGTCTCCGCACGGCTGGCCACCATCGCTCGTGGTCGTCTGAAACACAAGGTTTCCGGACGCGGATCACCCGCAACAATCACCCCACTATTCTTCACCTCCAAGGATGGGTTGTCACGACCCGCTGATCCCTTCTACGATACCCTTCGAGCCGCCCGATCGATGTACGGAGCGGGTCTGGGCTTCATGGCCTTGCGACACCTGACACCCGCGATGCAGCAGACGATAGGTCTTCGATGGGAAGAAGACGATGAGATGGCCGATTCGCTCGCGTTTCTGGACTCGGACATGACCCAGGCGATCCAGAGCGGGAAGGAGGAGCTGATGCGAGAGAACGGTGCTGGCGTCAACGAAGCGAGGGCGGTCGTGAAGGAGTTGCGGTTGCGACTATCAGAAGCTTCGGCGAGCGTAAAGTCGTGGGGAGGGGAATTTCCGTTTGAAAGGACTCAAGCAAGCTTAGAACACTGGAAGATCTGACAATTCGTCCGTTGAATTATCTATAATATTTGACTATAATAATTATCATAAGACACGTATACATACAACTTTCGGTGACCTGACCCCTCCGAGGCCCTCTGAGCTCAATGTGCGATTCTTGGGTATGCAGAAAGCCACAAGAGCAGCAGCGGCGAGGCGGACGACGGAGCAAGCTGCGGACCGGGGTATCCGCGGGTTAGTTGGAACTTGGTTCCCGCCACCTGGAAAGCTCGGAAGGCCGGATCAGCTCCGGCGGGGACTGGCGGGGATGGGTATTGCCGGGCGGAGAAAGCCAAACATGTTTCCGGTAACACAGCGATAGCCGAGCCGTCACGGTCCTAGCCTTGTCCCTTGTATACGCGAAGTACGCGCGAGTGATCAAGCTAAGGAGCCGACGCCAAAAAGAAGGAAGGGAGACGGTTCTTGTTCCTCGTCGGTCTTTGCTAGCTTAATTCGGAGCGGTCATGCTCTCCATTTCCAGGTCGTATTCTCCCACCGATCATGGGGCCTATCTACGCTCCAACGAAACAATGGCGAAGTGCTCGAAAAATCTTGGTACAAGAAGTTTTCTCACTCCCCGCTTTGTGAGCCGTCTTCGTGGATTCGGAACCTGTTCGCTCCCAAACCCTGCGTACCCGTGACCCGTTCTGATTGTCCGGCGTTTATCAGGATTACCGCTTAGTCCCCCACCGTCGCAGTCTCCCTGTCTCAATCCTGCGTATGGTGGTACGGCCGCGTCGTTCTCTCTGCGTTCGCTGCGAGTAGACTTTGGACTGGTATTTAACTCGCGCACCCCCATGAAACGAACGACCTAACGAAAGCCATGTCTTCAGCTCTCGGCGACTTCAAAACCGTCATCCAGACTCTCCACCAACTCCTCAACGTGATCGACAGGGAGGTCACTGAGACGATCGATTCTCGGGACCCCAACAAGGTCTCACCAACGCTAGCTCCTCGTGCCAGCGCCGAACTTCTTGATGCATACAAGGGCTTCACCAAGTACTCCGACAAGCTTGCTTCATTTGCTGCGGACCCCTCGGATGTCGGGGTGACGCTTATCGGAGGTTTCCACGAAACGAACGCCATCCAGGTGGCGTCTGAACTCGGAGTGGCCGATATTCTTGGAAATGAGGAACTTCCTCTGTCTGAAATCGCGCACCGAGTTGGTGCAGATGAATACCGTCTACGTGCGTATGCTTACCCTCTCCCGGATCATCGTCCGCTGATCCTCCGATTGCGGCCTTTAGGTCAGGTCATGCGTCTTCTCGTCAATCGTTCGGTGTTCCGAGAGACTCACTACGGTTCTGACGTCTTCGCAAACAACCGATTGTCGTCCGTCTTCCTTTCCGCACACGAGAAGAACCTTAGGGGTATTGTAGGTCATTGGTACGTCTGAACATCAATGCGCATTCAATGACACGATCGATTGCTAAAACCTGACTCGCTCAGGGCCGATGACGCATACAAAGCCGGGGTTTACATCGTAGAGGGCGTCAAACTTTCCAGCGAAAAGAAATGCCCGTTCGAACTCGAACACGGAATGACGATTTGGGAATGGTTCAAAACACCCGAATCCACTCTTGCCCGTGACCGCACCAACAAGGCCATGGTTGGAGCCGAAGGATTCCTCCACGGAGCGTTGATCTACGACTACGATTGGGAGAAACATGGTCAGGAAGCGACGATCGTCGATGTCGGGGGAGGAGTCGGAGGCGCTGCGATCGAACTCTGCAGGAGATTCCCGAAGATCAAGATCGTCCTCCAGGACAGGTCATCTGTCATCGAGGCTGCGCCAAAGGTACGAAACGCACACGATCCACGCCACCCGTTGTTTACGCTTACTCGGCTTCATCTCCCTTTCTCTCGCTTACGCGTGCGCCTCCTCCGGCCGCTTTCGCTTCCTGATCGCAGTTCTGGGAGGAAAACGCGCCCGAGTGCAAGTCAAGGGTCACGTTCATGCCTCACGACTTCTTCGCCCCGCAAGTCCAGGAGAAAATTTTCTTCATGCGTTTCATCATCCATGACTGGGTCGATGAAGACTGCCTTCGAATCCTCAAGCCGATCCGTGATGTCATCCCTTCCGAGGCCGAGGGCGGTCGTCTGTACATCGCCGATTCGGTTTTGGACGAGAAGAGCGAGAGGTTGAAGTACATGCTCGATTTGCAGATGCTCACCTTCACTGGGGCTATGGAGAGGACCGAAGTGGAGTTCGACAATCTGTTGAGGAGGGCTGGGTTCAGGATCCTTAAGATCCACAAGAACCGAGGATTCTGTGCCTTGATCGAGGCCGTCGCTGCGTAGAATATTGTTTCGATGCCTTAGAACTCGTGTTGTATGTTGTTTTTGTATTCGAGATCGTCGGCTTGATGCTGATTTGCGATATTGAAACCTTGTGTTCCCTCGTGACGGATGCCGGGCGGATCGCGTGCAGCATGGTTCAAGTGGTTGACGCGGGGAGGACCGTGCACCCACGTCGGTGGGGAGGAAGGGCCATGGTATCGTTTCTTGAAGAGGGCATCCGGTAGGAGTCTGACGTGTGCGCTGTATTAAGGTCTACCCTCCGGTCTTTTATTCCTATGAACCTGTCTTTGTGATTACTCTCGTGACTCGGTAATGATTTGACGAATATATTGTATTTGTACTTACTGTGAATGTTTGTATGTAGCTGTGTGTAGCAAAGAGTGTGTGTACTAGGTGAAAGCCCTTCAAACTTTTAGGCCGCGGAATCCGGGTGCTAAGGTCAACTACATTACCTGCTGGTGAGGAAATGCATATGATGATGCATGAAGCAGTTGTGGCTTGATACTCGGATTTTGGTCATGAAGATCACCCTGGTTGCAAGTAAGACTAGGTAGGTTATGTGAGTAAAGTATAGGTATCACAGTGAAAGGAACTTATCCCCAGCAGTAGTGCAAAATGACTGAGGGAAAGAAGGGTATCACTCTCTGACCAAGATATCTAATCTCTTGTATCATTTGTTCATGTATCCTCATGCATCCTTGCAAACTGACTTCCAGCAGCCCTTGCTGGCACCTTAATGGACTGGAGGTGTTGTGTATCTCACAAAGGTTTTGTACAGTGGTCAACACATCCTTTTCATTGATAGATCCTTTAACACACATTTGTTTTGTCTGTTGTCACACATGGAGATGACCAGGATGATTGTTGTAGATAGTTGAAGGTGCATTGGAAGTGCCAGGAAAAATACACATTGAGAAAAGAAAAGACAAGTGGACAGGCAAGATGAGATAAGATTAGAAAAGATTAGATCAAACTTGTCAGCGCGTTTGCTGTCATGAAGAAAACACCGTTTTAAAAATTTTATAAATCAACAAAACACAAGATTTTACGACATCCGACGACCAACTCGAACATCACACTCCTTTCAATCTCCATTTCCCCTTTTCTTTTCACAACACACGATGCACGAAGACAAGAAAAGAAGACATCATATTAGAACACTAGGGTCAATTGCCCTCCACGACGATATACAGTGCGACTAGTGATTATTGTTCCCCTCGAAGTCATGGACCTCTCCCTGGTCCTCAGCAAGAACCCTCTCGGCCATCTCCTCAGCCAAGGTCTCGCCTCCCGAAGTTCCAACTCCATCCGATGCCTCGGCCGTCTCCATGAGATCTGAGCGCGCAAGTAGCAAGAGTTGTTGGATCTGGATCTGATCCATTACCTGATTCAGCGACTCGAGTGCATGACAAATCAGCAAGCCCCTCTGGCTCGACTGAAGAACGAACGCTCTCAAATCCTGAGCACTCGTCATCTGCCTCCCCTCCACAGCTACCTCTCTCAATACGCCCAGTTCTTCTTGCTCGGAGATAGCGGGAACGGAATGCCTCGGTGGAAGGAAGACCTCGGAGCTGACCTTTGAAGAATGAAGACCGAACGTAGGGATGGTATTTGCTCAGCGGAAGACTCCCAGCGGATCGAATGCAACGCTGCCCACTCACAGCATTACCAAGGATAGGTTGCTCGTCAAGAACTCGACTCATCAACTCCATCTCTTCATGAGAGATGATAGCTGGTCCTTCTTCCTCCAGGAGTAATGGTGACATCGATCTGTTCTCAGTCGAAGTTCCCTCACTCTCCTCATCCTCTTCAAGGACCGCATCAGAAGGAACCTCCGGACCACTCGCATCAGGAATGACCTCGAGTTCCCCAACAGGAACAAGCCTGATCCGACCTTCATCGGCTGACACCGCCTCGTGATAGGAAGAATCGCTCGAGTACTCAAGACTCGGCTCGCTCGAAGAACCCCCAGACGACTGCTACTAAGAGTCAACGTTGTGGTTAAGGTCACAACAGGAAGACTCTTACCTTGCCATTACAGGTACAGAGTTGCCCCTGCATGTGTGCCACCTTGTTCGACAAGTCGTCGAACTGTTCTTCCAATCGCTGGATCCTCGTTGCATCCACTCCGGCATTCGACTCGGCAAAAGCCAAGGACATCTCCAACGATTCGATCCTATCGGCATACTCCCTCTTGCTTTCCTCCAAAGCGTGTAGTCGAAACAAGAACTGACTATAGTCAGTCTCGAAGCTGTCAAGCATCGTCTTGAATTCTTTCAGGAGATGTTTGTCCAGCCCCACTCGACCGCCCAAGGCCGACAAGTCTCGATCGATACGAGAGAAGACAGCAGTGGCATCCGTCACGCTCTGACGCCACTCCCGCTCCAAAGCATCTCGCTATTAGGTTCATCAGTTAGGATTTAATTATCCAAACTCGATGGACCTACCCGCTCCTGGATTTCGATAACCCGATTCCAAATCCTCACGCTGGTAGCAGTCCCTAAGCGGATAGCTTGTTTTGCCTGGTTCATCAATTTGTCCTCTCCCTCCCAGTCGAAAGACCCCATCCTGAACAACAAAGCTAGGACGGGATCCCTCCAAGTATCCCTGTCGCTGGTCCTCCACGTTTCGGCGGTCCTGATCGCGAAACCCCACAACCGATCATCATAGTGACACTCGGCAAGGACGTCGTTGACGTCTTCACCGCGCATCCGACGCATGATCTGTTCAAAAAGGTTAGCATTCAGACCGCTTGAAAACAATAGCAAGACACTAGCTTCAATTGGTCCTGGATATTCGGCTGAAGGATCGATCCGACTTTTGCTGTGTCGACGGTTGTCGCAACGGGTGATTTCTCCCCGATTGTTGGGAGCGACGTAGATGGCACGAGAACCAACAAGGTTATCAACAGAGGCCGCATTGCGGATAGACATATGAGGTAAAGCGTAGATGTGATTGGTGAGATGGAAGAAAGGTTTGATGGGGATTCATCGCATAACCATCCTGCTTATATGCTTTCCAACTATCCCCTGGACGCCACTGTCGTTCCGAATCTTCTTCCCACCATCAAGGGTCTACTCTATCCCCCATCACCGCCCACATCTCGCAACACCGCTCGCCCGAACCTCATCACCGCTCATGTCTTATCTTGCCGCCCACTCTGGTTCTCCTGCCTAGACCTTCAACGTCATCCATGACATCATTCTACTCCACTATCGTCACTAATGACTTCATTCCTTCGTCATCATTGCATCATTATGACACATTTATGACCTCATGACCTGGACTCCCTTTCCAGACCCTCTCGGACACGTTTTGGACTCATCTTTGATGCCCCTTCACATTCATTCTCCTACACGTTTCACCTTCATCTGCATCACTGATCATTGCCCCCTGTTTCATATCAATCACTCCCTTATTGATCTCTGACCACTATCTTTCCGTTTTTGGTACTTGTTACCCTTTTTAAGTTTTGATAGTTCCCACACGTTCATTCCTTTCTATTCTTTCTCTCCTTTCTCTCCCTCACACTGGTTCCGCATTGTTCCGGTTACATCTGTCACTGTCACAACCACTCTTCCTATATAGGTAGATAGATTGTGGCTGGTGTCTCCTTAGCTTTGCAATTCCAGGAAATCCTCTCCCCTTCTCAGTCCTTTTGCGCTGTTACGGACAATCGAGTCT
>Ga0307513_10002628_pt1 | contig 24806 bp, 18 predicted proteins | sample 15_EM_MG_FD_202174 | JGI IMG/M metagenome (GOLD analysis project Ga0307513, IMG submission 202174) | Populus trichocarpa ectomycorrhiza microbial communities from riparian zone in the Pacific Northwest, United States - 15_EM | ecosystem: Host-associated > Plants > Roots > Unclassified | place...
CGGATATGCGACTCATACTGGGGTATGAGTCGGGCGGCAAAGGCTGTGCTAGGATTTCCTTCTATATAAGGGTGGCTTCGCCCCCTATTTCCTTGATTCTTTACGCTACCTGGTATTTCTTTCACGACTCTTGTACTTCAGAATATAACGTCTTCTATTCTGATATCCAAGTTCCACGCCAAGAACGCACGAAGCCTGACCCTGATCGATTGTTACACCATCAGCCTTGACCTGAGATTGTCATCTCCGAACCCTCACGCTAAACGAGTGTTATCGTTTAGGACCTTCCTGTCGTTGTGTGCCTTGGACTAACGTCCAGTGCCAAGACCCCATTACACAGACCGCCCAAGGGATAAACCCTATTCTCTGTGCACAGCATGGAGCCACAAGAATAATACAGAGCCCAAATACCGACAGCAGCAGAGCGCCCAAAAAATGTCTACTCCATTACAATACCCAAGTACATATACAAGCTTAGTTGCTTCTTTCGCGATTCAAGGTGCTCTTTCGCTTCCAACTACTCCCTCCAGGCAGCATAGTTCTGGTTCTTAGCTCTCGCTTGGTTGCAAAATCCACCAGGCTTGGCTGTTTAAAGGCAGGCTTTCTGTCTTAGCCCTCTGCTGTCAAACGCGGGAAATGAGGGTCGCGCACTCGCAGGCGATAGAGTAAGCGAATTCACGTGGGTTGGCACATTATAGGAGGATAATATTATGAAATGTAACTATCACTAACTTTGCTCACACTTCTACTAATCTACCTTCCCTAAAACTAAACTAACGGTAAAGACAGGTGCAAGCAAAACACAAATGGCATGTCCTGATTCTTTTAGTTATCATCACACCTATCTCTGCTTTACCTCATACCTCTATCCACTCTCATGATAACAAGGGAAAGACCATTTTGTATAATCTGTTGTTAAGCAATTCATCTTATGCCCAAACAACCGCAGAGCCATGAACGACCAGTCGCACTCCCTCAACTACTTGCGCGTTGCAAAAGGTTTCCTGAAATATGGCAGCTAGGCTTAGCACTATTTACCTAGCGTTCCTCAGCCACAGTCTATTCCTCCGGAAACTCCCACAATGTGGAAGTACCCGCGGGTGCATGAAAGTGATTACCATTTTGTCACAAGTCTGGCACCAAGTGACAGGACCAGTCAGCCATGGTCCACACCCAACCGGCCCTGTCACTTTGCGCCAAACTGCCCCACAAAATGTTAATCTCTTTCATGCGCCCCCGAGCACAGTATCAAAGGCAATCACATCCGTCCAACATGAACCCGGGTACAAAACAAAAGAACTCTTAACTAGAACAGACAGGGACATGTTTGGCTCATTGACTTTAAATACCTATTGCATAGTTCTTGCCGGACTTTGCCTTGTACTATGCTAAGTTTCTGCGCAGAAAGAGATAATCTCTGTGGCGCCACATAGTGTAACATTTTAAAAAAGGATTTGCCCGACCTGCCAATTCGGATAACGGTCCATGCCATGATACCCAGAAGTTTAACCTGCTATCATACCAATTGCTAAATAAAATAATGGATGGATAGGCACCCTGTGGAATGATGAGACAAGCAGATTCCGTGCCTTCGGTATGTTGTTCCTCTAGGCTGTGGCTAAGCCACTTTCTACTAAGAAAAACTCAATAATTGATGATTTTCCAAAGGGCCAAGCCACTTAGTCACAGCATAGAGCGAACTGGAGGGAAGGTGCGGAACCTGCATGTCTCATTAGTTGGGATAACAAATGAAGATTTCAAATATTTTTGCTCCTTCGAGGTGTGTTCCTTGGTTTCACCAACACAATTCTCACTTTTGGTTAGGAGCTTATGTCACAAATTGTGAGTAAGCAAGGCAGATTTCACATGACTAATAATTATTAGTCATAAGGTATGTTGGATTCCATGAGTAGAACCAGGCTCAGGGTAAGAAATGCTGTATCTATTGTATGAAGTCTTGGCGATACCACAACAAAAAAGTTCGCTTAAATATTCAGTATGAAAAATTAAAAACTTTTTTCACTTTTTTAAGATCACCAAACTATATCTATTGTAATACAATTTACAGTTCCTTAATTGATTAAAAAATAAAAAAGTTGTTGTGAATTGAAAAATGCGCCACATCACTATTGTTGTGGCTGTTGCAATGTGTAGTTTCCATACTATTAAAAGGTGGAAAAAGCAAATCGTCACATAAATTAATAATTGAATATGTAGATCTCAGTACAACTGTAAGTAGCCACAATATTCATTACTTATATTGTGTTTATTATGAAACTCAACATCCATATCAAATTGCCTCAGCGATACGCTTCAGCTATGGGCTTCAGCTATCAACCATAGCTATTCGGTTAAAACAGAAGCTTTAGTTCTCTCGTGTGAATTCTTTAGCTCTACTTATATACTTCAACTCTCAGCTTAAGCCATCAAGTTGTTTGATCAGCTTAATCTATCAAGTTGTACAATCAGCTTTAACTATCAACCTTAGCAATCAGCTTCAGCTTTACACTTTTGCTATCTACTTTATCTATATGATTCTAATATCATTTATATCTATATATTTCAGCTACGGACTTGAGATGTATACTTTACAGACAGCACTATGTTTTAGCTCTTACTTCAACTATGGCATTAGCTATGCATTTAGCTATATTTCAGCTGCAGGGTTCAGCTATATGCATCAGCTATAGGCTACAGCTATAGGGTACAGCTATCAGCTTCAACTCTAGTATTCAGTTATAGGATTTAGCTATAGTTTTCAATAATGGACTTGTACTACTGGCTTCAGCTATTTGCTTTACGCATCTGCTTTGGATTCCCGGTTCAAATAGTAGTTAAACCTATATTGATTAACTGTCTATTTTATCTATAAGCTGCAGCTATATGCTTTAACTATAGGGTACAGCTATATGCTTCAGCTATGAGCTTCTGCTATATACTTCAACTATAAGCTTCAGCTATATGCTTCAGCTCTGAGCTTCCGCTATACAATTCAGCTATGAGCTTTGGCTATAGGCAGAATCAGGCGCAGAGTAAGAAATGGTGTATTCATTGGAAGAACTCTTGGCAATACCACAACGAAAACCTTGGATAACTCATTCTATTAAAGAAATAAAAATAGTTTTTCCATGCATTGAGATTAGAAAATTGTAACTATTTTAACCCATGTTTCAGTTTATAATTAATTAAGAAACGAAAAAGTTGTTGTGGATTGAAAGTTGTAATACATTGTGATTGTTGTACCCGTTGCCATGTGTAGTTTTCATACTATTAAAAGGTGGAAAAAGCAAATTCCTATCGAAACTAATAATACAATGTGTATATCTCAGTACAGCTATAATTTGTATAAAATAATTGAGTCTCCGAGTGCTTATTTCAAGATCTAGGATAATTCCTGGATAAAATCTCTTGCCTCAGTCTCAGCAGCAGGTAATAATTCCTTGCCAGAATATATCTGATCAAATATCAGGTTCCAATACTAAGATTCAATTGTTTGATAGAACAAGGAACCTTAATATTGGGCTTCATCAGCAGCTTTAATCATTTGGGCAAAATACAAACAACGATAATTAGGCCCAATGGCTAGCCTTAAGATCTAGCTTGATCAGTCACTTTTACTTTCCTAGATTTACCGCTAGCTCTACTATCAAGCTTGCACTAGTGCATTATTTAACTTCCCTTAACTCTCATCTTGTATTGAACATCCAGCTCAAATATCAAGCTTACCCTTCTATTATATTTGAATTGTAGAAGTAGTTATAATAATCTGATTCAATAGCTAGTGTGAATATTATACTTGAATAGTCAGATCTACTAACTGGATCTACAATCCAACTTTGTTAGCTGAATACTCATACTGGAAAAATAGATGGGATAAACAGTCTGGCCCCAGGAGTGGTATCAATAGCATCATTCTATATCTGGTGTTAATTGCTCTCCTTCATTCCTAATTGCCACACTTGATAGAATACCTAGCATGAATAGCTAGATTTAAAAGAGAAGATAAATAGTTGAGTTCAATGACAAGGCTCGATGGCTGAGTTAACAGGCTATATTGGATAACTACATTAAATAATTAAAATCAATATCTTGTGTCAACTGTGAACACGCATTGCATCAGGGAAGATTATAATCTGGGTCTGGAGCGTCTTGTACGTGATACTCTGAACATTCCAAATGGTAATGGCTACTTCGGATGCAATACCTAGTCAACTGGACGGACTCTCTGCCACTATCGGGTCTTCCGGATGAAGCCAATGCTGCTCCCTTTACCTGCCTCTTACCTCGATCCCACATGCTTTTATTGTGTGTATGTAAATTGTCTTTTCTTATTTTGCAAATTGTTCCACTTATTTAAACAGCGGGTTCCGAGTCTCATCTCCCGTGCTTTTTCTAGTTACACACAACTGAGTAGACAGGCATATCATCAGTCTTGGTGCAACAGAGACATATCGCATACTGGCGTAAAGCTGGAAATGAGTACAACCACCAGCGGCAAAGAGAATTGAAATCCGTTGTGGGGTTGTCATGTGACTAACTCCTCAGTAGTTTAAAGGTTTCGTCTCAAGTGCAATTTCACATTTCTTGACGATATAGTGAATACTGGTGCTGTTCAGATATTTCATATATAGATATACAGTTAGAGATGAGCCTAACAACCTCCAGGTAACAGAACAGAAATTACTCTTAACACTTTCACGGATTCTGCCATAGAGTAATTTCCAAGTTGAGCTTAAAAGATACTTGAGAAAGGTCAGTGCTAAGGTGAATACTAGTTCTGTCTAAATGTTCTCTATACTGGCGTAAAGGTACATATCAGACTAACAACTACCAGAAAAAAGAATTCCGATTGTGGGACCAGTTGTGGAGGAATCAGCTATCGAGGACTTCCCAAGTTAAGTCCAAAGAGCAGTTTTACATGGGTGAGCGATATCCTGAATATCTCTGCTATATATACATTTTATATACTGGTGTGAAGCTAGTGAGAAGTCCAAGAGCCTCAAGCCAACTCAATTGCAATGGGTTCAGCAGTTGTGGAGAAATCAACAGTTGAGTACATTGTAAGATAATGATAAAATGCACTTTCATGGTGGTCTGCAATATCCTCAATATTGGTACTATCTAGATGTTCTTTCTAGCGGTGGTAAAACTAGAGACGAGCCACAGAACACTCTATAGACTAAGGCAAAACAAATATACTCGTTGTGGAAGAATCTGCCAGTGATTAGTTCTCAAGTTGAATCTAAAGAGGAGTCCTTTAAAGCTCAGCTATATCCTGCATATTGGTACGATGTGCATTAGCAAAAATAAATCCTACCTCTGACAAGCCAATAGAACATCGGGATGCACCCCACCTGAATCTTGCGTCCCAAGCATCCTTAACATCTGGAGGTAAGCTGCCACACGAAAGCTAGCTATTAGAACATACTTTCCCACTCATGGTTTGATCCCAGGCTTCTGGATGTACCTCTCAGCACCATCGTACATCCAAATTCACCACTGATTCACTCTGCCTCCAGAATACACCCTTGACAGTCCTTGTCTCAGCTATGCTTTTCCAGACTTCTGTCATTCCTAGAAATGTGCTTGTCATGCACAAGAATATGCAGTTAGTATGGGTGCTAGGTTTGAAACTCACGGTTCCCTTTTACTTAACTTTGTACTAAGGACAGTGGGAAATTCTATATTCAGAACTTTCGCTTTTAGAGAGCCAAAATGCCACTGCACCACAGTCTGAAAGCGAGTGATGGCTAGGAGACTCTCTAGTCTTCACACTTCTTGCTGGTTTCTCGGCAGTTAGTCTTTAACGCGATGTGAGTCCGCTCTCATCACACCGCTAAACATCCATACCTCCACTTTTACCCTCATGACTACTTTACAACCACAACAGGTATCCTAAATCTGACTCCGGCAATCATACTCAGCTTGAGAACAGCTACACACCAGTATAGAATTGATGTCTATCTGCGAATTATTCATGCTCTTACAAAGCTGGCGATCTCTGCATTCAAAGAATGATTGCGTCACAATCATAGAATCGATTTTGATTCTGTTTGCAGGAACCTGTTGGGCCCGTCCCTAGCTTCACAATAGTATACTGAATATTTACATAGAACCAATATCCAGGATATCGCTGACTGGTATGGAAGTGGTATGTCGATTAAACTTAGGAAGTACTTGATAGAGGATTCCTCGACCACCTTCTAACCCACTACCGTTCTGTTTACAGGAGGTTTCTGGGCTGGTCTCTAGCTTCAAGCACCTATAAGGAATGTCTACATACTCTATGTGTGGATGGCAGGTTAGAAGAGAATAGGGGGTTAGAAATGTGAGTGATATTTCATGATTCCATATATGTAATAGCATATTTTACATATCAGATTATGACAAAATTCAGCCCTGTTTGTCTTTTCTTCATGGAAGATTCATCTGGCATCATATAGCTCTTTCTGTTTGTGCGAAATGCAACTTTGAAAATAAATTCACCTGGTGCAAACTAAGGGAGGTGAGTGATATTCCATGATTATAAGGAATAGCTCCGTCAGTCTGGTAGCCTTTGGGACATATATTTCAGAATACCCTGGTTCAATTGGTCCCTGCGTCCTGGCCGATCATCGTCATGTTTTGTCAACCCCAATACAGCTTACGTGACAATTTTGTGTTCCAACTTGACAATCAAGACATATCTCCATCACCTTTGCTACCTTTGTAAAGTTACTTTCAGAATGTTCTATTTTAATAGTTTCCACTATACTCTGCGAATTTCGTAACGTTTCGTCAACTCACTGTGGCTGTATTCTTTGCGGTCGGAATTGTATCATACCAGTATAGCTCCATCACCTTGAATGCTTTCATGAAGTTACTTTCAGAATGACCTTGTTTAATATGTCCGAGTAGACTCTGCGAATTTCGTAACGTTTCGTCGAGTCACTCTGGCTGTATTCTTTGCGGTCGGAATTGTATTATACCAGTATAGCTCCATCACCTCGGGTCCTTTCATGAAGATAGTTTCAGAATGACCTTGCCCAATATGTCCAAGTATACCCTGAGAACTTCGTCACGTTTCGTCAACTCACTCTGGCCGTATTTTTTGCGGTCGGAATTGTATCATACCAGTATAGCTCCATCATCTTGGCTTCCTTTGTAAAGTTACCTTCAGAATGGCCTTGCCCAATATGTCCAAGTATACCCTGCGAACTTCGTAACGTTTCGTCAACTCACTCTGGCTGTATTTTTTGCGGTCGGAATTGTATCATACTAGTATAGCTCCATCATGTTGGCTTCCTTTGTAAAGTTACCTTCAGAATGGCCTTGCCCAATATGTCCAAGTATACCCTGCGAATCTCGTCACGCTTCGTCAACTCACTCTGGCTGTATTTTTTGCGGTTGGAATTGTATCATACCAGTATAGCTCCATCATCTTGGCTTCCTTTGTAAAGTTACCTTCAGAATGGCCTTGCCCAATATGTCCAAGTATACCCTGCGAACTTCGTAACGTTTCGTCAACCCAGTCTGCCTGTACCTTTTTGCGGTCGCAACTTTTCCATTAATATTTACCTCAAACTATTTCTTCTTCGTGCCATGGTCCATGAAACATTTTACAATCACCACCTTTATCATCTCCCACCATTATGCGCAGATTTCATTTCATTTCGTCAACCTTCAGCTTGCTTAACCTCTCCCTATTATATATTTATTACATTCTGCCTGCTCCATCCCTTCCTTTCTATTCATTTCAATATTGCTAGAATACTTCTTTTTCCCTATTGTCACTTTTCGATTACCACTTTTTCCATGATGCATACTGCTCTTCCTACTCAATGTTATTCCCCCACTAACACATTTACCATATATCTAACAAATATACGATATATAATACACTTAATACCGCCCCGACCACTCTCACACTCTCACACCACACTCTCTCACACTCTATGTCCCCTTCCTTCTAGGCTTAGGACTCTTTTTGTTTCCTTTTTCTACTTATTCCCGCCTTCCCTCTCTCTACTTCCTTATTCCCCCCTCTGTCCCCTCTTCTTCCCTCTTCCTTCTTCTTTCCTTTGTCTTCTTTCTTATCTACTCATCTTTTGCACTTCTCTCCCCTTCTCTCCCTCTCCTTCACCCTCTCTTTACACCTTTCTTGTTTCTCTATTCTCCCCACCTCTTATTTTCCTTCAATATTTCAACTTCTTAATCTTCTACCATCCCTTTACTTTCTCCATCTACCCTACCATTTCGCTCTCCATTCACGCATTCTCTCCCTTATATCTGCTTTTCACCACTCTACTCTACCTCTCCTTTGCCCATACCTTTCTCCTCATTTTGCCCTACATATATCCTATTAAATTCTCTGTTACTCATTTCTTTGAAATCTTTCATAAACTTTCTTAATCTCTAGTTTCTCTCCCTTCACTTGTCTCCCTCCCTGTAACACTATCTCCACCCCTGATGGTCACTCTCTTCTCTCCCCCTGCTATCTGGACAACCTGAATACACCAGCCTACCATGTCCTTACATCTTCAATTCCCTACATACTATCATGTGTACCCTTCTTATTAAAACACTTTTCTCTTTCTTGTACTTCTGCCCCCATAGCGCTTCCATAATATGGCTGTTTAGATCTTTACCCACCTCATGCCACTCTTTCAGGCAAGATCAGTTACTATCAGCTAATAGTCTTTACCTAGCGGAAGGGCCTAGTATTAAACCGTACTGTGTAGGATGCTAGATCCTAATATTCTACCCTACCAATAACCCAATTTACAAGTACGGCTATGATTATTTATTGTGCGTTGTACCAGAAATGAGATGTTAACCTAAATATCCTGAAGCCATGAAGCCTGAATTCTCTCTTCTCCTGAGGATCGTGGGTTATTAGAATACACTTTCCCTGCCTTGAGTGTAAGTAGAATAATATAACTCTAGTGATACACAGTAACTATTATGACCCTGCACAAGCACAGTGTTCTTCTGAGGGCTGTCTAACTCACCGGCCTTGACAGAGTTTACTTTGTGAGGTATTGAAACTTTTTCAATATTAACTATCTACACAGATAGTGTATCCTACCATTGCCCTTTCTGCAAGTATATCTGTAGCAATGAAATCCCCTCCGTATCAGTCACATGTTTGGCGCTGACCCACACAGTACCTGTAGAGATAATATATATTGGAACTCACTGGCACAGTAGCCGCTACGTCGATCCAATCTCCTCCCTCTATTGGGAAATCTACTTCAGTATACCCAGCTGTTAACTCAAACTCTTTCCTCTTACAACACAAAGCTTCTGGCTCCCTGACTGTATGGTAACTACGGTTATTCAATCACACAGAACTCTCTTAAATTATGCCTACACCCATTCTTCCAATGTCCTCGAATAACCTGTTGTGATACTTCAGTTCACAGAGTATGTGGGGACGATCATTGGGCTGGGTGTCCTGAACGTGATCCTATGACTATGGTCAGACCCCAGACCCCAACAGGTAACCATACTACTTCTCTTAGGTCAACATATACCTGTAGATGGTTCCCAGGAGTTATCCAGGTGACGCCTCAGATGGTGACCACCCCCACACACCTCAAATATTCTGCCAACTGCTTTGGGTCGGATGGAAGGTTATAACTGTGCCAAGGTTGCTGCGGCGGCCGCAACCCCCGGAGGTTCGCCGGCTCACAACCTGGGGCACTCTAAAGAGTGCCTGCCAACTCAACACAACTTTGCGGCTCAACACAACTTTGTCGCTTACCATAGAAACTCTGTGGCTCAACATAACTGTATAGTGCAACGCAACTTAGTGTCCCAGTATAAATTTATTACTTACTATAACTTTGAGGCAAAATATAATTTTCTTTAACATGAAAGAGTACGCAGTCATATTATCCCTTAGAGGATGCTACTGTCAAACTTGTAGCGTGGACCATACACCTTTTTCCTCCGTTAGTGATGAGAAATTATTAGAGCGAATATTCGATCACCAAGTGGCCCGTGGCTGTGTTTCTGCTTCTCCAATCAAGTTGCTCAAAAGACCGTTCACTGCCATGGCTAGTACAGGTTTGACAGTGTTATCTTCCACGGGATAATATGCCTGTATACTCTTTTATGTTAAAGAAAATTCTATTTTGCCTCAAAGTTATACTATGTAACAAATTTATCCTGGGACACTAAGTGGCGTTGCACCATATAGTTGTGTTGAGCCCCAGAGTTTCTATGGTAAGCCACGAAGTTGTGTTGAGCCGCAAAGTTGTGTGGAGCCGGCAGGCACTCTTTAGAGTGCCCCAGGTTGTGAGCCTGCGAACATCCGGGGGTTCCGGCCACCACCGCAACCTTGGCACCGTTAACAGATCTGGTGTTGTGAGAGCCTTCATATGGTGTGTACTTAACTACAAAAGCTTCAACAATATAGCCAGACTATCGTGTCGGGGTATACTAATGCCGAAGGTCAAGGCGGCAGTTTGAAATATCAGCTCAAAGCTTTAGGAGGTTCCGACAATGCCTGACTTAATAGTAGACGCTTTAATTCGATCCAAAGTGGTTTTATAAATATCCTGCACCCTCACATTAGTGGTGTAATGAAATCTCAAGACAACAAGATTATCACAACTTCTGCGCACCACATTTACAATGATGAGTTTATCAGTAGAAGGTGTTGGACTCACGCTATTCTCTCCGGGCTCTTTGGTCAATCTGTAACAATCCGATTGTCCTCGGGTTATTCTGCAACAGTTAACGACCTTACTTACGGATATCTTGAGTCTCCTTCCTATTTCTACAGATGGTAGAGAGGGGTCTTGTAATCTTGGAATCCGACCATCTTTTCAGATAGTACGGGACCGCCTTGTCCTCGTATAGAACTATCTTAATAGTTCCATATTATTGACTCGCCTCTTTAGAATGTCACAATTGTCTTAGGCATCATGAGTTTGTCTGTAGAATACTGGTAGAATTCCATTGTGTAAAGATAAAGACAATTGTATTGCAACTTCTGAGTATAGAAAAGTACGTAGATGGTTGTGTGAAGATCGTATCACAGGGTCGATTTTTTATTATATTTTTTCGATAATGTATTACTTGTTAAGGTACAAGAACTGGCATGCAGCACTAGATATGGTGTAAAGAAAACCTTAAGCCCAAATGATGGCTCGCTATACCTCTTCATGGGAAAAATCAAACAACCTGGATCCCTAGGAAAAATCCTCTGCGCCTAGCACTTAAGATAATATACCCCAGACACGTAATGAAACAATTCATCATATATGTACTGCATAGTTCATTCGAAACTAGCTGCCACTCGACCAACCGGTCAAGCGTATTCTTTTTCATGAAGTATACATGATGCATGTAAAGTCAGATATTTTTATAACTTGTCATGCTTGTACCTCACATGGTAAACTAAAGATCCCACAAATAAAATGGGGTAATTAGTTATGGGCAGCAAGTTGAAATCACAATTCACCACATATTAATTAGTCAAAAAGTGTAAAGTACGTTTGCTTTATTCAAAACCTATATGACAAGAGTAAAGGAAACAGCAGGAAGAAGAAACAATAATATAAGAGGAGAGACTTGGATCAATACACGCAAGGTAAACAGTTAGTTATTTAATGTTGAGAATTGATAAAAAGGAGAGTATACAAAAAGATGTACCTGGGCACAAAGTGAAAGAAAAGAGGAACTATGGTGAAGCAATCTGGTTAATTACCTATTACGCTAAACAAGTAAGATGGAAAACCAGCAGGACTTACGTGTAGGAATAAGCGGAGATTCAAGCAACACGACTAGAAGGAGGAAAGGAGTTGACTGTATGAGAGGATTCTGTAGGAGTCTGAGCAATAAACGACAGGGATGAATGTCAATATATAACAAAACACAAGAAAGGAGAAAGAAAACATAACAGAGGGAAGTTACAAAAGAACTTCAGGATATACTACGTTATCCGTCTGAGTAGGGGTTTGCTCCGAGGCTAGAAGTGTTAGTCCGCCTAATGATGTGACTCTTGAAAGAGCAACATAAAGTTGCCCATGACTAAAGGCACAGGAGCGCAAATGTAGACCAACCTGATCCAGGGACTGACCCTGAGATATATTAACAGTCATGGCAAAGCATAGACGGACTGGAAACTGAGTACGCTCTAGGATAAAGGGTAGATCCTCATCGGAGGTGGTAAGCTTGATCTGTGGTAAAAGATAGATCTTGCCATCAAATGTTCCACCCTGAATGGCAACCTGGAGGCAGGTGCGCCGGATTCCAAGTACCCTCATCCTGGTACCATTGCATAAGCCCTGTCTGGGACTCAGATTTCGGATCAAAATTAAGGGAGCACCAATCTTAAGTCTTAGGCAGGAGGGTGGAATAGATGCTAGAGAAATACTCTGCAAATATTCTACCGCAAATGGCTCAGCAACAGCAGCATCCTCAGGTACATTAACATGGTTGATAGCTTCAAATCTGTGCTCCACACCAGGCATCATTTCCACCTGTTCATCATTGAAATCATTAACAGTATCATTGCGAAAGGCTTGAATGGCTCTACCTGCAAGAGAGTTGTGAACTGTTACTGCCTCATGCAAGAATGACTGTGGGTACAGATGATGGCAGAGCTCATCAACGGTGGGTACCCGATGAATATAAGCAGGCAGATCAAGCTTACCATGGTGCATGGGATTAGTAATCATTTCACGAAGAAACGTAAGATACACCTGGTTGACCTCACTGGCCATCATACGTATACTTGTTTTGAGCTTCAAGATATGCAAATGAGGCCAGATTGAGCAATGTGGAATTGAGACCAACACAGTGGACTGTCTAGTACCGCGGCGAATGATGGGCAAGATCTGTGCAAAGTCACCACCAAGTACTATAAGAATCCCACCAAACAACTGCTAGTTACCACTATTGCAGACATCATTCAGGGTTCTGTTGACTGCCTCGAAGCACGCCTGATGCTGCATGGGAACCTAATCCCAGATGATGAGTGAGGTCCTGCGAATCAACTCACCAAGGGAGGAGTTTCACGTGATGTTGCACACAGCATTAGAGTTATTCGAAAGGGGAATCTTGAACCTTGAAAGTGCTGTCCGGCCCTCAGGTAGCAATGAGCAGCAATCCCTGAGGATGATACACAAAGAACAATCTTTCCCTGGGCCCGGAAATGACTGCTGAGACAGTGGTAGAGGACAACAATAGCCTTAAAGCAGGTAACCTGTTCCTCATTCAACTTCTGCCGCATAGAGTCAGACAACACCTGCTCCTGTACTATATCATATTCCAACTCCTCCCCCATCCTCGCATTGTCCCCTACCCCATTCTCCCTCTGCCTCCAATCCAGTCCCTGTTGTGGCAGGCCAAACTCTACCAAGGATCTACCATATTCTTTGAGGAAGTCCTGAATGTGATAGACCCCATAGTCATGAGCAAGGCCTGCCCCCATACCCTCCCCACCAACAGGTACTATCACTCTCCCTGTCACGAGCACGTGGGCAAGATCATTACAGAAACTCTCTCTAAACTCCCCCCAGATGGCGAGTAGATTGGTGATTGTTGTATGCTGCAGGGCAAGGGCGAACAGGTGTCTGAAGGCGCTCCCTGTCATGAACTCTTGTGCATCCCTGAACATGGCAATCCACTCACCATTATCCTCAAGCAGCGGCAAGGCAATGCAGGCTCTCTTGAACGTCTTCCAATGTATACCATCTGCCGTTCTCAGGTCTTCACAGCTGCTGGTATTACGTACAACAGTGAGGGGTAAGCGCAGGTAATAGCGTTCACCCATGAAGGGGCTTGCTGACCACATTTGACCAATTGCAAATCGCTATTTCCTTTCCTTCTATCCCACATTATGCACGTAGACAAAGTGCTCAGGAAATTCATGGTACAAATACTGTCTTCCATCTACATTCTCGGAGTTGTACTTGAAAAAGGCCAGAAGGGTACTGGTTGACCTATCAAGACGCTCCTGAAGGTCACCAGCAGTCTTCTGGTCTGGGAAGTAGAGAGCCTGCTGGCTTGGAAGATGAAGGGAGAGTGTTGTGACATCAGGGAGTTCATCATGTGTTGAGAACTCAAACAAGCGCCGAACTGCTTCCGTAGGACCAGTATAACGACCATGGAGATGACACTTTATCTCATCATGATCTGAGTCCAGGATAGCAGTGGCACGATCCCCACCCTTGTAAATCTACTTATGAATGCACTTCACTGCTTTAACAGACCCGCACACCTCCACATCAATATGGGTCTTATAGCGGAGGGGGAAGTAAGGGCTGTAGGGAACTACCCTCTGATTGTTAATGACAAGAGGAATATTCCCTCCAGTTGTTCTCACTTCCACCGGAAAGGACACACCTGTATCCCTCCTACGATAGAGAGGATAGCCGTCATCTGTAATAACAGTCTCCTGTTGGAACTGACAAGGATAGCCCTTGCGGCAGATCTGGGCAGTAAGTGGATTCAAACCCTGCATACACAGTGTATCACGATTACAACCTGCACAGTGGGAATACACCATTGTGCTCTGAATAATCCCACGCAAGTCCTGACCAATCGCATCTTCCTCAGTGGGAATTTCGGCAGTGATGAAGCGATCGATATTGGCAGTAGTCAGGAATTTGTGGTCTGTTTTCAGAAACACCAGGAGGTGTAGATGGGGGAGGCCCCCGCTTTGGATACTGAATGGTCCAGACCCAGCCCAACCAAGGTCCATAGACTTCCTTATGGCGTATGTGGGCCAGAAGATCACGTACCTTGAGATTGAACACGCGTGCTACAAGATCAGGTCTGTGTGCGGCTGTCTGATATGCTAGCAACTCACTAACCATCTCATCCCACTTAGGCTTTGCGGTAAAGGTTATAAATAGTCAAGGTTTGCCAAAGTTAGGGACAATCGCTATGGTGTCTTGGTACTGCCTTTGCATAAACCTATCGCCCGCCACATAACTCGACGGTAGAACCACCCTCTTACCCACCTGCTCAAGGTCTATATCACCAGCTGCCAAAACATCTGCAAGACCTTTCTACAACTCTGCTCTGATATTGGCCTGGTGAGTGCGAATCCAGCTAACCTTGTTTTGATAGCACAACACCCATGTGTCCACAACAAACTGCTGGAATAACCTTTGAGCATGGAAGAGAGTGGTTGGCTCATCAACTCTGGGATGCAGACTGAACCTGTAGAAAGCACGCTGGGCCAGCTTCTTGTTCTGGGCAGCTTGCAATGTTCTACTCCAATGCCATCAATGTTGTCCATGAGGAAACAGGAGAACATACTGGAGGGGTAGATACAAGGCATGATTGGGGTTGATGAGAGTTAAATCTCTACCCAAATCTTTCCCATTCACCCTTCTTGCCAGAAAAATATCCCTGAAACCCCCACGTCCATATTCCTCAGGCAGAATCATGGAGACTTCATCTGTCGTTGGTAGGTTCTCACGTCTGAGATCAGCCCCTCTTTCCACAACCAGACATAGTTGTGAATTGAGGATCATACGGCCGGTGTCCTCTACTGCTCTGATGTCTGCACACTGTTCCTGAGCTGTGAGATACAGTTGCATCCGGGGGGTGGACTCCTGCAGTATCAAGGTCAAGGAGCGAATGAGATTGGCATCCACCTTTGGGGCATGTGCAGCTTGCGCTCTGGCTGCATCAGCTGGATCATAGAGGTAGACCTGGAAATACAAAGCATCTCCCATGCCTACTGCGGGTGCCCGCGGTCCATGCCTGCGATAGAGTGCCCCCTGGGTCTGGGGCAGCTGAAATGATTCTCCAATCTCACGCATTCGATTGTCCATGTTGAACTTGATTCTGGTTATGGCAAACATTGAGTTGCATCTCCTTAGCCCCGCCCAGAATGCCCGTGCCTGAGTATCGCCTCCACTCATAAACGCATTCAGGGGCTCAGGGAGTGGGCGCATTCGCTCAATCTGCAGGTTGCCTTGCTTGCAGCAGGACTCAAAGCTTGCCTGTCCACCTCGTGGTCTTCTCGAGGCTGACACCTCTGCAGTCAAGTGCACAGCATTGCAGGCAGTACACCTTCTGTCCATCCTACCCAGGTCTTGGCCTCTCCACCTACCACGCTGGTCTAAAAAGGATAAAGGTACTCTGAATCTTCTCCCTTCACCTCCCAGACCACCTGCTAGGGCAACCAGCTCCATATTTAGAGCTGATGCTACTGCAGGTAAACCTCTTGCTACCTCGGCAGGTGCCTATATTATTCTCACAAGTCAGTTTCTCTGTACTTTGATATAATATAGGTACCAAGAAGATAGGAGTTACCAGACAGATCCTGCAGGTGCTAAGTAATTGCCCTCTTGCATTGCGATCATATTCCATGACCACAAGCTGCCTATGACAGTGCCCACATTGCCTTAACTCCGCTGCCTCAACATGTACTGTTATTTCTGTTAGATTATATCCCAAATTCACAGTCATGTCAAAAGGAACCATATCCCGAGAGATCTCGGTGCACGCGACCTCATCTGCAACCATTGCAGCAGCATAGCAGTAACGGGGGCACTCTGTAGGAAGACGGATGCTAAGATTGCGACCGCACTGAAGACTCAAAGTAGAAGTAAAGATCAAAATAAAGATAAACATAATTCGAAGTAGAATCAAGCAGTAAAACTTGATATTGTTAAGCCTGAAAGCTTCACACAATAAGTTCTCGCGAGGATCGTGGGTTATCAGAATAGGGTCTTTCTCCCGTTAGTTTAGTAGAATAATGTCAAGACACAGGACACCCATCAACCATTCTGACCTTTCGCGAGCACCGTGCTCAGCTCAGGGCTGTCCAACTCACCTGCCTAGAGTAATCTAACACGCGCAGGCAGTCAGACCGCTCGGATATTAACTAACTCCACAAATCGGAAGCGCACCTGGGAATGTCTGTCCAACTACATCTGCATGAGGGAAAGCTCTTTCCTATCGGTAGCATGTTAGTGGCCACCCGACATACCCACCGTAGAGATAATATCCATTGGGACTCACTGCCCAAGCAGTGGTATCGACTATACAAGCTACCAAGTCCATCGGCAAATCTGCTTGGCTATACTAAGCTTCCAAACCGCACTGCATGCTCCCACGCTAAGAAATGTTCAACTACTTGAGTGCATGGGCGCTACCCACAGCCCACCATGCCGGCCCCTCTTAAAACGTGACAACACTCACACCTCTAGAGTCCACTAGTAACCCATGGTAATGCTACAGTTCACGGGGTTGCCTGGGACTGGCATTGGGGTGGTTGTCCTGGAAGCCTTGCAGCTTCCCCAGTCAGTCTCAAGCCCTCTAATGTTAACCATACAACTACCCGGCGGTCTAAGTATGCCCGTAGGTGGTTCCCCGCTGTTATCCAGGTGGCACCCCAGGTGGCGGTCACCCTCACACCCCTGATATATCCTGCGAACAGCTTCTGGTCGGTTGGACGGCCACAACTCATACGGTGTTGTGGAGCGTTCCTCTGGATCTCAATTTACTAAGAAGCACACAACTACACAGCCATACAGTGCTGTCGCGCTGCACCAACGCTGGGGCCGCAGGGGGGTGTTAGAAATATCCCCTGAAAGCTACAGGAGGTTTGGACAACTCCTGCCCCGTCGGTAGCCCGTTTCGTGCTCAACGAAGCGGCCCTATTACCATCTACGAGTCCCACTAGAGTGGGATAACCTCCCCCTAAGTCCGCAGATGACTTTGTTGGTGAAAGTAGGGTCACTGGGTCCCTAAGGTAGGGTAATCATGTCTCCAAGGTAGGGTAACTTCACCCTGTTATGCCTTTATTCCCTTCGGGAGTCCGCGCAACCACATATAATGTTACCCCGGAGACCCATGCAACGTTTACTATGTTTCCTTAACTTTGCGCGAACATGTCCTCCGAAGGTTACCCTGGCTAACCCGTTGTCACCAAGTCACTTTGTAGACACTTGTACCAACTCATGTCTCCTGTTAGTATACTAAGTATACTGGTCTATCCTCAATCTGATTACCTCCTGGTATACCATATGGGCTTGAGTTTATTCCACTGTAGCTACCTATCTATAGGGTCGTTACACTCACAGATCTTCACTTACCCACTTTCCAAGATCTTTTCGCCAGGACAGATCACCACCGGACGTGGTGGATGGCTACCATCAGCGCATGTGGTCTCGATAATGGTTATAGACTTTTGATTCTCTGGACTTGCGGTATCCAACTCCTTCACATCGGTTGTCACAATTACAATTTCCCCGGTGGGACATCCAACATGAACCCCTGAATGATGCATATTGTACATGTACTTGGCGCGCTTGATGTCCTACTTGGCCAGGCTCTTCTGATATTCGTTGAAAAATCTCTTCAGGTCCTCCTGGCTGTGAGTTGCAACTCGAGCATGAGCAATTTGCTTTGCTTTAATCGTATGAAGGGCAGGATTCTTGTTGAGCCATTTGCGAAACCACATCTGAGACGGTCGAATGAGGTGCCCTTGCTGACGGAGGTGGCAAATTGTAGCAAATATAGGCGAAGGTGTTGCTCCGAGTCCCATCTCTAACTGGTGATGACAGAACCTGACAACAGTCTCCTCTTTGTTACAGGGTAGCTAACACGGTAGGATTCCGAGCTAACTAGGCCAAGGATATTCGAGACAACGGATTAATAGTCAGGAAGGCTCGTTGGTAATTGTTTGATAAAGGTAAAGTAATAAAGTGTAGTCAAATATCAAAGAGTTAGAATATAACTCGATAACTTGTCATATTATTAAGGTCTCTTCTCCGTTGCTTCATGATTCTTCAACCACCGGGAGAGAGTCCTCTATTTATACTAATGTTCCATGTTACTTTGACTTCTCTAGTTAAGAAGTATTCTTTTAACAATTCAGTTCGTCAGAACAAAGTGCGAACACCGTGTGACCCTGAAAACTTGCCCTGTTCAACTCAGAGAATCTTTCAAACTGCTATTTCATCTGAGGGTGTTCTCACTCCACCAGTAGACAGTCATCGATCTCTTCGTCATGATAGACTATAAATGAATATGCGGCCCAAATGCCTACATACCAATAGTAGTATGGAATATGGAGTGATCGGTTCCGATATCCAGCTATCAAAGCATTATGCAGCTAATTGCATATGCAACTAGAAAATGAGAGGAGTAGTAATCTCTAAACATCGTTCCAATCAGTTAAACATATCTTGAAACGTGCTCTCATTTAGTATTCCGAGTCGCTTCCAGATGCCTCTGTGAAGCTCCTAACTCCGGGAACTTGGGTTCGGATATATGGTCCTCCTATGAAGCCATATACCTCGCTCTTAATTATTAGGTAAGCTATTCCCGCTAGGGTAATATTAGCTCCCTCCTCATAAGGGTTTTGTCCTCAAATCCCTTATATAATAATACATGCGAAGTAATACATAATAAACATTAAATCCATTTAGTATTCTACAAGGTAGGGTGAAAAACCTTCGGCGTTTGCTTGGCCACGGGAGGAAAACCTTTGCAAGTAATACTACTTAGTCCAATCTTGGCATATCCGGATTTTCTCTATGAAAACCTTCTACCAATTCCTGTGCTCGTTCTAAGTGCTCAGGTGGTTCCCAGGTGTTCTCATCTTATGAACACCCTCTCCACTTCACGAAGTAGCGGAGTTCTTTGAAGGTCCTGGTCCTGCCACGCACACTTCGATCATAAGAGATTATTTCACTCTTAATAATTTTTTCCACCTCCCATGCTAGATCCCCATTGATCTCTTCGTGTTCCATAGGTGGTTGTTCTCGGGCTGGTCGAATAGATGTTCGATAGGGCTCGAGTAGCGATACATGAATTAAGGGCTGGATTTTCCAACGTTCCGAAATTCGAGTTTGTACGCAAGCTCTCCTCGTTGTTCCAGGATTTTGAAAGGTCCATATACCTTAGGGGCTAATTTTTTGGATGGGCGTTTAGTGCAGATATTCTTGGCATTAAGCATAACCATATCGCCTATTTTGAAGTCAGGTTGTTGCTTAGCCTTCCGATTGTAATAACGTCCCATGGCTTTCCTGGTCTTTTCTACAGATTGTCTTGCTTGTTGATGTATCGTTTGCATCCGGTGAGCGTAAAGGTTTGCTCCTGGGTTTCGCGCTTCACACAACTTCAGCCATTCAGTTTGAGGATGATAGCCATAGTTTCCAAAGAAAGAGGTCATATTGTGTGCGTTTGTTACCGAGTTGTTATAGGCGAACTCGGCTAAAGGTAGGAGATTGTACCAGTCATCCTGATCGTAGTTGACAAATATACGGAGGTAGCCTCCCAGCACTTGGTTGACTCATTCCGTTTGTCCGTCGGATTGAGGGTGGTACGCGGTCGACATTTTTCATTTGATGCCGAGTTTTTTGCACAATCATTGCCAAAATTCTCCTGCAAACTTCGCATCCATATCTGAAATGATTTCCGCGGGTAAACCGTGAAGTTTCCAGACTTCCTTAAGGAAGGATTCTGCCATATCCCTTGCTGTCGGCTTTTCTTCTAATCCGATAAAGTGGGCCATTTTTGTGAAGCGGTCTACTTCAACCATGATCTGGGTATATCCTGCTGATTTCGGTAACTGCGTGATGAAGTCTACCGAAGTTGAAGCCCACGCAGCATAGGGTACTTGTAGGGGATTAAGTAACCCAAACCGTGCATGCCGTGGAGCTTGCGCCTGTTGACAGGCGGTGCAGGAGCGAACGTAATCGTTTACCCAGTGGGTTAATCCTTTCCAGTAGAAATCTCGTGTAATGATTTCTAGCGTTTTTTCTTGTCCGAAGTGACCTGCCACTTGGGAGTTGTGACATCCCTTAGCGATAAGTGTTTGGAGGTCTTCGTTTGCAGGGATAAACAACCGGTCTTTGTAGTAGAGAAGGTCATCGGATATCGACCATTGCTTAGGCAATTCCTTTCCCTTTTCCTTCAAGGATTCCAACTATTTCTTTCGTTGCATCCAACCTAGATCTTCCTCTGCCATTTCGCGGACTTTGGCCAAAAAGTCTGTATCAAATCCTTTCAGATCTGCTTTAGCGATAATGGTATTTGATAATAACACTTGCCCTTTGCGTAGAATAGGGTGTTTGTTAATATCGGAGGAATCGTAGAATTCGTGGTTGCCATTCGCTTGAAGGAACCATATCGTTGGTTGAGTTTCTTTCAACTCCAACCCTGTCCCAGTGCTCCCGAAACCCTTTCCCGCTCTCTCAGTCTCATCCAACCCATCAACCTCCATCCAATCCTGATCATCAATTCTTTCCACGACCAGTGGCGCTATCCGTTCGCCTATCTTAACCTCGTAATCTAACTTTATATGATTAACGAGTAGGACTTTGACTTCGCCTCTGTAATCTGGATCAATTACTCCCGCATCTACCGTGATACCTTTGGTTGCTAAGCCACTTCTTGGTGCTATGTGACCGTAGGTTCCTTCTGGTACCGCGATCGCTAAGCCGATATTCACTAGTACTCGGCTGTTGGCTGGGATAAGTATATCTTCGCTGCTGTAGAGGTCGTGTCCTGCTGCAAGCTTTGATCCTTTGGTAGGAATTTAGGCTTTTTCGTCAAGCCTTTGAATCCGAATACGCATTTCCTTTTCTAGTTGAGGCAATTCCTCTTGGAGCTGCTCAGAGTGTGTCCCCCATACGACGGCAATTTGAAATTTTCCGAAGTGCTGAGGTTTCAAAATTTGTTGCTCACGATGCGTAGCTCCCTCTTCAGGGCGGTACTCCGGCCGCCTGCTTAAAGCGTCGGGCTTGCCTTCTTTTATGCCTGCTCGGTAGCTGATTTTGAAATTGAAACCACACAATTTCTGTGCCCATCGAATCTGTCTGTGCGTCCAGGCTTTTGTTGTAAGGAAATATTGTGGGTTGTGATGATCAGTATAGACCATTATTGGTTTCTCCGTTCCTTCCAAGTAATGTTGCCATTCCATCAAGGCAACGAGGATAGCTAATAATTCTTTGTCACGGATGTCGTAGTTTCGCTCGGCTAGGCTAAGCTTTTGGGAATGGAAAGCGACAGGATGTAGCCTTTTTCCATGAAACTGCGACAAGATACATCCTAGTACATAATCGCTGGCATCTGTTTCCACGACAGTGTCAAGTTCTGGATAGAAATGACATAGGATTGGTGCTGATATAAAGCGTCGTTTGAGGTCGTCAAATGCCTCTTGTTGTTCTTTTCCCGAAAAAGATTTCGTGGGATCTCCTTTTAAGAGATTGGTTATCGGGGCGCAGATGGCTGAGAAGTGCTTAATGAATCGCCGGTAGAAGTTCGTGAAACCGATAAAAATCTGAACGTCCTTAACAGAGGCTGGGGCTCCCCAAGCCTTAACAGATTCCACCTTCTTTTCGTTCATCGTTACTCCATCCGTTGCCACAACATAACCCAAAAAATCCACTTTTTTAACATGAAACACGGTTTTCTCCAACGAGATCGCCATTCGGTATTCGCGCAGCTTTTGCAGAACCTTCCTGACAAGTATAATGTGTTCTTCCATTGTTTTGGAGCAGATAAGAATGTCGTCGATATATACGACAACTCCTTGGTCAAGAAACTCTCGTAGGATCTCGTTCATCATAGTTTGGAAGGTGGCTGGTGCGTTAACCAACCCAAAAGGCATGACTCGGTATTGATAATGTCCATACCGGGTTCGAAAAGCAGTTTTCCATTCATCCCCTTTACGAACTCTGATCAGATGGAAACCATCCTTCAGGTCTAACTTTGTAAAGATTTGAGCATCACGGACTTGATCTCTCAATTCTGTCATTAGGGGGATAGGATATTTGTTGTGAATCGTAACTTTGTTGAGTCCACGATAATCGACAACAAGTCTTTGGCGACCCTCAGGTTTGGGAACGAAAAGGATTGGGGCGCCAGCTGGTGATTTGCTCGGGGAAATCTTTCCTTGTTTGAGCATATCATCGAGGTATTTGCATAGCGCTTCTAGTTGTTTCTGAGATAAAGGGTATATTGGACCCCATGGTGGTTGGGTATCAGGTTTAAGGTCGATCGTGTGGTCGAAGGTACGGCGAGGTGATAATTTCTCAGCCGTAGAGGGATGGAATAGGTCGAGGTAGTCGTGATACCTTTGAGGTAGCCGGTCAATGATCGTAATCCTTTCGTCATGAACCTTTTCTATTCGACCAATGACCACTGCATTTGGGTCATTTAGAACATCTTCATCCCATGCTACGGAGATTCCTTCATCTTCAGGAAGTAAGTGCGATCGGCATTCTTTGTCGTCCAAGGACCAATGTTCTGGATTTGCGATATTGGTAATAGGGTGTTCCTAATGCCACCATCTGAAGGGTATAATCATACCATATTTTCCTGCCAGAGCTATTTCACAGGAAACCAGAGAAAGGTGTTTGTTGCTTCCTATTTCTAGGAAAAGAGGTTTCGTAAAGTTGGTTCCGCCGGAAGAAACAGTTTCCCCGGTGAAGCCTTCGATTTGAACTGCATCAGTTTTCGAGTGGTAAGGGATGTGTAAGTCCTCAACGAGTTGTTGGTTGATGAGAAAAATATTCGATCCAGAGTCCAATAGGACAGGGATTTGATAGCGTTTGCTGAGGATATAGATGTGCGCATGTCCTTCTGGACAGTTATAGCGTTCGGGCTCCCGTATATGAGGATCGGCCCGACGGTCTGTTCGCTTAGGGCGTAGTTGTAGTAGTTGCTTGTCTCATTTTGACATGTTGTATATCGTGAAGTTGCCGGTGTTTGTGACAACGCCCGCGTTGTTTCCACCACTAAGGTCTCCTCAGACAAACTGTCACAAAAAATGAAAATGTTTTGTACTTCTGGGCGGCCCACTACGAGCGGTCTTTACCCCTGCCGAGGGGTTCCCAAAATTATAAAGCCCACTAATCGGGCCAAATCCCAACGCCAAATAATGCAAAAATAAATTTCATATATAAGAGAAAACTTAGCTTTTTTGTGTAATGTGGTTGTTATAGCGACCTTCTTTTGTTGATACTTAGTAATGAGTGTTGTCCTATAAACGCGTTTTTGCTATTTTAGTGTAACGCGAGACTGGGGTATAATACGTAAACATTAGACCCATTTTCTGAACCGTTCGCTACGGTCTAGTTGGATTAGCTATGGGTTGGCCGCCCTTGCTACCACGGGGTGAAGCGTTCGAGTCTCCTTGGAGGCAACAATAATTGAGTACCGGTTACTACGGCTAGCTAGGTAGTGGAGCGGCAAGGCTGCCCTTAATCTACCTAGCAAACCATGTCAGAACTGAGGGAAAATGTCCAAATCAGAGGGAAAAGCCCGGCTTCCTAGGAAGGTGGCAACACAAAAGTCCTCCTTCGGGAGGCAACCACCCCGGAACCCTATTCCGTAAACGTCCGTTCCTGCAGAGCGGGTGGATAGTCCAGGTTCTGCAGCGAGATTTTTCCTACCAGCGCCAAGACCTTTTGCCGAGAATGCCGAGGAAATAAACAGGTGTACAAAGGGTTTGTAATCGCTTTCCGCTAGCCTTAAGAATAGATGGTACCTGCTTGCTTGACAAGATCTAAGGCGCGACTTACCTCTGACCTTGTCATTCTTAAGGCACGGTGACATCCGCTCTAGTCTGGCCACTAAGCGAGGTCGATAAGGACTTATAGACTTAGGAAAAGCCGATACTTTGTTTATTTGCAACGTGATTCCTTTAGGTCATTTCTGTATCGGACAATTCCCAAACTTGGGTTGGCATTTCTCAATGTACTCAGTTAACCTTAGGGACTTGCTCTGAATGCGACGGTGGAGGGTTGTGAACAGCCAGCGTTGAAGTGCGTGGCTTCCGGTAAGGTTTAGGGTTTCCCTTATTCCCGTAGGCGAAGGTAGTTGCTACTACAATC
>Ga0307513_10002629_pt1 | contig 24802 bp, 27 predicted proteins | sample 15_EM_MG_FD_202174 | JGI IMG/M metagenome (GOLD analysis project Ga0307513, IMG submission 202174) | Populus trichocarpa ectomycorrhiza microbial communities from riparian zone in the Pacific Northwest, United States - 15_EM | ecosystem: Host-associated > Plants > Roots > Unclassified | place...
ATTGGCAATAGTAGTTATAACTAGGCGTTTCGTTGATTCTTTTCTTAGTGTTACCTGGGGGCCTGCTGAAGGGTTTGGGTCTCTCTCCTGTACGTTTCTATGAGTTGTTTCCCTACGTGTCTGAGGTACGAGTCTTAGGTGCTAGGCGGGAGAGGTTTCTTCTATGGTCTCGGGGGGTTTGATTTTTCCTATCACGAGGTGAAGCGGGCGGGATGACGTTTGCTTATAGGTTTTTTATCTCCATAGCTAGCGCTGCATGAGTCTTTTGTACCTTTAAACATAATAACGATTTGATTACAAAAAAAGAAAAAGAAAAAAAGAAACGACCAAGAGATAGGATCTTCACGCAACCATCTAAGTACTTTTCTATACTTCAAATATTTCAATACTATTACGCTTTACTCTCATTACATACACTCTTCCTACGAGAGCCTACGCTCTAACAAGAACCCGGAGACTATTGGGATAGTCTTGACGGGCCGCCCGAACATAGAACTATTGTGATAGTTCTATCCAGCACAACAATCTACCCATCTTACTATCTGGAAAGATAGTATCCTCTGACGGATTGGTCAAAAACAAGCAAGCCAGTTCCGTACTATCTGAGAAGATAGTACTCCTCTTCCTATTGTGCAAGAAGACGAGACTCGCTTATCAAGTAGACTATTATCGTTGCCTGTTCCACTACTGCTCAACAATAGAATTGTTACAGCTATATCGAGAAGGTTATGAGATTGGATAATGGCTTTCACAAAACAGTAGAAAAGATAATGTGTCTAAGATATTATACCCTAGCATCTATATAACAAATGCATACGCACAAATTCATACGCACAAATTCATACGCACAAATTCATATGCACAAATTCGTACGCCCAAATTCATATGCAGAAATTCATAAGCACCAGGGTATATGCACAAATTCATTGTTCCAAATTGAATTTGCGCCAATGTGAAAGGAGAACCAAGTGTTTTCCCCATCCTTCCCACCTAAGATACCTTTAGTCAGAGATAATACTAATAATGTTTTATAGTATTGCAAAATGAGTATTGCTGTTAGTGCGTCACCTCAACAGCATCAACACTTCATCGAGTTACGCAATACCCGGGTGAAGATACCTACTACACTACTGTCTGATGTCAAAATACGGTGCAACTCAACCCTAAATATGTTGGAGAGATCTCTACTGCTACAGGAATCCACCAATAACTGGTTACAAACCTATGCCATGTTTACGCCTCCGTGGTCAACCCTGAAAGAGTGAAGGCAGATTGAATACATCTTGGAGGTACTTCAACCGTTACAATTTTGGACACTGTGGATGTCACAAACACCTGGCGTGATTATTCATCAAATTTTTCATGTGTATCAAGATATCTTTGATCATTTGGAAAATCAAATCTCGAAGTTAGAGCGGAAAAAGATGCAATGGAAGGTTGATATTTGTGATGTCCTAGTCAAAGCTAAATTGAAGGCAGCCTCTTACTATGGTAAAACGGAAAGTCCAAGAGGTCTTCTGTTCTGCATTTGAACTTGCCTAAATCCCTATTCCAAACTCAACCTTTTCGAGAATGGGATCTTGATGCCGGTGGGGAGACTGAGTTTGAGAAGTCATATAAAAAGGAGTTCATCGCGTATTATGATCTGTACTATGCCCCAAGAAATAATCAGGCACCTGAAATGTCAATTCCACGGAGTGGTCGGATCCCTCCATCCCAACACCTTTAGTCTTTGAGAGACAGAATAGTTATCCTGAGTCAGGCACTAGCGTACCTCGAAACAGATTCTGTGATTGAGCCGCATAAGCCAAACGCTGCGGTTACAGATCCCACCCATGAGGCCTGCCCAGCGGGGATGTTTTAACAGGCAAATATACTGGAGTTGTGGAAGCTTAATGTGGCAAGATTCCCCAATTTAGGGCAAATGGGTAGGGTTATTCAGGCTGTTCAAGGGGGTAGTGTTAGAGTAGAGCTGGTGTTTAGCATGGCAAGAGATGGGATTCCCTATCGTCGCTCACGACTTAAAAGGAGTACAATTCGATCTTCAATGGTGGTGAAATCCAACCAGAACGAGGAATTATGAAGAGAGCTAGCATGTCACAATAGTGAATGGGAGGCAGAAAAACTTGAAGAAATGGCTGCTGCGGAGGATTATTGTTATTGGGCTGCTAGGAAGGACGAAAGTATAGAGAATGATAATGGCTGTATCTCCTATAATGACGAATCACACAAGAAGGAGACCGAATGGGCTGTCCTTGAGGAGGAAGGCAAGCGGGCATTTGGAAGAGATCCAAAGGCTATACTACCTGAGCGTGGACTGGTTGAATCTCAATATGCACGGCCTGGACCATCTCAAAACCAAGGTATAAATCAATTGGGAGGCTACGAGGAATCAGGTCCTGAAGAAGGAATCTGGGATAGTTCTGTCAACATGTATGTTGCATCCGACACTGATGAGGAGGAAGGATCACATGAGGGTGAGGCCAAGATTCCCGGTGAAGAACTGAGCCATCTTCAAAGTATCGACCAACAGGGTGACGAAGGTGACGGCTGCATAGCAGGCTCAAGGGGCCACCTGGAAGCGGATTGTTGCGAGGAGGAGGCTCTATCGGGAACCACAGATTCACTACAGGTTATACCTGTAACACAGGGAAGAGACCAGACAGGAACTAATACCATTATTCGAGTTCCACCCAGGAAGCGTGCCGGAAGAGTGAGGAAAGAAAAGAAAACATCTCGTTTCCACTAAGTTAATTTCGTGTACAATAATTATAAACTCATAGAATTTGACTGAGTAATTGAGAACGCATTATTACTATGATATCCCCTGAGTTATCCTAGTGGCCAAGACATGCGGAGCAGATGTCAACAATGTATACAGTAGTGAATAACGAGCCGCCATGGATTGATTGGAAAATGCTCCATATAATCGGGGGAGTGCATGTCGGATCTGGCAGACGGGGTTCATTTCTGACCCGCGTCCGCCCGATCACACTTGCACACCCCCAAGTAAGTATAAGACTGAGTAGAAGGATTCCATGTTTTCAGAGGCGGAAATTCAGGAAGTCTGAATACATTATCCATTTATTCGAGTTCTTACAATAAGCTACATGAACAGGAGCATCTTCATGAAAATCATACTCACAGAAAAATCCTACTCACACAAATCATATGTGTAGAAAAATCATACGTACACAAATCATTGGCTCAGAAAAAATCAAACACCCAGAAAGATCATACGCACACAAATCATATGCACACAAAATCCTACGCTCAGAAAGAACATAGGCCCAAAATAATACACTGGTAATGGTGTCGTAGATAATATGCACTAGTGCAAAGGCTAGTTGCATTGTCTCTAGTTAGTCGAGTTTGTCACATGATACCGTGATTTGTCTTCCCCTATATTCTTTCTCTTCCCCCTTTTCTCCCATAGACACAGAAACTATTCCCTGCCGCCTTCTTAATCTATGACCCACTGTGAGCGCTGTTGAACCCAAGTTCCTCCTTGCTGGAGTTCTGCCCCACCCAAGTCTCTCCATACGCGCCAGCCACTCGAGCTCATTTGGATACGTTTATCATCGCTGTCTACCAACCACACTTCGTTCTGTCCTGCTTTGAGCGGGAGGGAGGCTTGCTTTGAGCGAGTTTGTGTACCTGCAGAAGGCTACAAGAGGGCGATCAAAAATGAAGAAGAGGGATGCTGAGAACCCCAGGCGGCAGAGCGAATGAAGAAAAGGTGCGAATCACCTCCACAGCTCTGAATACGGGAGTGAAGATATTGCATATTCTACCATGGATGCCAAAGGTGTGTTATTCTCTGCTATTTAACCGATCTCTCTGCATGGGCTTGAAATTAACAATTGTTTTACTCTGCTTTCACCTCGGTCTCATATGTATATTCTGGGCATATACAAATCTCCTTGTCACTTGTATTCGATTCGGGGGAACCATGTCTACGACTGGAGATGGATAATGTTTATTGAAGGAAAAGGAATATTTCCCACATATTGAAACCCAGAATTCATCCACGGAGCGGGTACCACCAATGTGGCGATTTTGACGTTATAGACTCAATCCTTTGGCCACGTAAACGGCAGCCAGATAGCAACTTGCAGGAGCGTTTCGCGGAGGAAAATGAGCGCCAATTATACCGGATCACTGGTGATATTGTTATAATAAAGGACAAGTATGTAATTCATCCTTTGGACTAAGACTAGGCTTATATACTTAACAATCGTTAGGCAAGGCCTCCCATGTGTAATCACTGCTGGGAATAGCAAGGCATGTTGGCTATTACCACAAGTTGAACCAGGGGTACACAAATATATTGCGTCATGGAATATAGCGGCAGATCATACCCGCCATAGTGCAAGCTGTACACGGAGGCCCTATACGCCAATCGATATAGAATGTGCTCAAACCACTCATAACGCTGCGAGTAACAGTATGAAGGATGCTCCAACCCTGAGTTTCCCTCCAGGAAACTGGAGCTGCGAACATAATCTGAATGGGACTTGGAGAACCAAAAGTTGGGTCATCGGGCAGCGTGCCTTCGTTGCACGAATGGGATCACAAACGCAGAATATTCAACTTGGACCTGGGCCAGTGCTGGCATATAACACAAAATCAGCAATCCACGTACCAAAAGAATTCGGCCAACAGCTTTTACCATTGACTCAAACTGTTGAGGCCTTATTTCAGACATTCCTCGCGGAGCAGCATTCCAAATACAGAGCAGTGTATGAGACCATTTACGATGGGAAAGCTGAAAATGGTGACGAGGCATTTGGAATATGGATCTCCCGCTCACTTGTCATCAATGTGAATACCAATAACCATAAGGATCTGCAGGACATATGCCATGAGTAGTGTGCGATAGAAGTATTGGGACACTTTGAGGGCGGCAATGCCTCCTTTCCTGAGCTTGGAGTCAAGATTGATTGTACCCCTGGTATGTAGAGACTCCCGCCCATCTTATCCAATTCCCATAAGTGACTAAGATATATTCTCTAGGTTCCATTATTTTCATGTGTTCCTATACAGTGAACCCTTATATTGGCTTTTTTGTGGGAAATCGATGTAGTGTTTTCCACTTTACACAGCCAGCTGTGCAAGATGCATATGTGGAGAAGATGGGGAAGCCATTGTGGGAGTTCAATAAGATGCCTAAATGGTGGCAGAAGTTGCGCATGCATCTGAATGTATAATAATGTTCCTAATTATTAATTTTTGTATTTAGAATGGGTATATACTTTTGAGCTTGGCCTGCCCTGGTTTGCAAGGTTGCGCCCCCAAAATCATATATCCAAACCATACGCCCAAAGCTATCCGCCCAAAACCATACGGCCAAAACCATCCTCCCAAAACAATACGCTCAAAGCCAAACCATATGCCCAAAGCCAAACCATAAGCCCCAAGCCATCCACACAAAATCATCCGCCCACAGCCTTACGCCAAAACCATACGCCAAAACCATACGCCAAAAGCCATACGCCCAAAACCAGACGCCCAAAACCATACGCCCAAAACCATACGCCCAAAACTATACGCCAAAGAGATTCACCTTAAACCATATCTTTTTATACACCATAGTGAGCGCCCAGTTTAACCAACTATCTGCAAGTTTAGGGTAAGTGATTACCTGAATCTCAGAAGAGATGTAAATAGTGGCTAGTATTTGGATGCATGGCTTGCCAGGCAGGTGAGACGTGACGCCTAAACCAATAGTCTTAGAATGAAAAGCCCAAAGCTGAATGCCCAAAGCTATAAGCCCAAAGCCATACACCCTGAATGAGATCACGAAATGATAAGCCGGAGACCATATACTCAGAAAGATAGGAATTGTGCATGCATAACTATACAATTATGCGCTTAGAGTTATGTACCCGGAATCATATGCCTTGATGTACTTAGAAACATACTTAGATTATACGCTTACAATCATATACTGAGAGCGATTTCAAGCACTATTTATCTGAAATTAGAGGCCCAAATCATAATGATAATATGAGCACGATATTCAAACCCTATCTTTTGAGATAGTTGCTGGATTGCTATATAGAATATCCAAATAGTAGAGTTATCATACTAGATATACAAAATAATTAGGGGGTTTTTGGCCCGCCAATTCTGATCGCAAATTGTCATTTCAGATTACAATTGAGAGTCCAAACACCCCTTAGATTTCAACCTACTGTTTGCTTAGTCACAGAATATTACTCTGAGGAATAAGTGGGGCCCCGCACATGGGCAAGAGTGGGGGATGAGAATAGAGGCGCGATCTAGGCAATCAGCGGGGAAAGTAAAATACCCGCCGCTCCCGATAGATCGGCTACGGCCCCGCGTCTTACGGGGCAGGGAGGAACCGCACAGAGTTGACCCCGGGACAGAGTAACGACGTGGTCTAAAAGTGAAGACCCGCCCCACCTCGTCCCGTAACAAACACTAGGTAGAAAGGCCTATGAAAAAGAAGAAGCAGAATTCTGAGTGTAGGAGTATTGATCAGGTGTTGCATGAGTTTAGTGAAGGAATGAAAAAGGATGAGGAGGAGTTCTGAGTGATTGAAAGAAGGCAGGATAGAAAGCTGAGGGTTTGAAGGGTGCAATCATGGGTCTTACACATGAGATGCATGAGCAGAGTGAGCGTCAATCACACGATGCATATTTGGAACTAGTAAGGCAAGCAAGGATTTAGTCTTAATCTTGGAGGCTTTGAGAAAGGATAATGAAATTTAAAATTTACTTCTACATAATCAGTAAGTGTTATAGCTAATTCGTGGTCAATACTAGTACTAGACAGTCTATCAGAATAGTGTTTGGTCATACTTTATATATGGAATACATGTGTTGGTGTCTTCATCCACCAGGTATAGCCTCTACCTTCCTACACGGCCATACTTAGCAGCCCACAATGCCAGTGTCCAACCATATTTATGGCGGCGATCAGGATTAATTTCTTCCCATTCCAACAGTAGCTTCATGATTTCTACGCAACTATGCTCTGCAGCCTCCCAGAGTAGTGTTTGGCTATATTGACTTGAGCTATTAGGGTTGACATTTTCTTGCAGTGTTATTAGACCTTCAGGGCCACCATCGAGCGAAGCTGGGGGAGTGGTAAACCCGTTCGGCAAAACCCCCCAAACAAGACATAGCGGCAAATTATCGTCCCGCGTTCTCGCTTTCCCAGCATGGCTGTTATTTGCAAGAACAACATGCCTCTCAACAAAGACAACTTCTACCAAAGATCAGCTGGTTCACTAGCAACATACTTGTCCCAGGCAACAGGTACCCGCAAACAAAGATTAAAAATATATATGGCAAAGAATCCGTGGACATCGGAGCACTCATACAAAATAGACTCCCCTCCTTTGCTGGTACTTCTTTCCTGGCACAAGTAGGACTGCTAGGAATGGCAGGGCATGACAGGGCAGCAGTGTTTGCAATACGGCTGTTGGTTCATCTTGGGCCAGGACGTGAATGGACAACCATGGGTTGTCCCCCACCGTCCCCCACCATCCCCCACCTTCCCCTGTTGTCCGCTGTTGTCCCCCGCCATCTTTTGCTATGTCGCGATGTTTTGCAATATTTTCCAACATCCCCTGCTGTCACCCACCTTCCTGGGCGGTCCCATTTACTAACTGGCTGTCCACTCGCAGAAGATGTCTCAGGTCGTGGGGCTCGTCGTGCTTGGTAATGACGGCAATACAGCGAATTCAAGGACCAGGACGGACTACATTTTGCCATCCCGTCTCGTTCAGTGGTCTGTCCAGTCGACCCACTGGGCCCTACCAGGGCCTTGCACTGCTCAGAACACTGCGGGGGAGGGTGGGGAATGCGAGGCAATAGTTGAAAATAACGGAAAATATGTGCAAACAGGTGAAAAAGGTGGGTGACGCCAGAATGTCGTTTGTCCTGGTGCTTGGCTCTTACTTGTTGGCCATGTTCAGAATATGACAGTACAGACAGAGTGGGCTATTGCGAATACCGTCTCTCGCTCCAACAGCCTGAGTACTTTCATAATTCGCACATAGCTATCGCTGATCGCCCCCCTGGGAACGATATCTGTCTGTATTTACGTGAGCTATTAGGCTTGACATCTTCCGCTTTCACCAGCAGCTTCATGATTCTCACACCCCCATCATTGAGAGCCCGCACACGCGGTATTCACCTATATATTAAGCTCTCAAAGTTGATATAGTATTAACTAAAGGTGTCTATAATAAGGAGTCTATAGTCTTTGAGATTCTGCTTAACGTGATTAGTTTCACACTGGATGTATAGTGTAGAATTGAATTAGTTATGAAAATACTCAAGGAATGATGGTGGTGCAAGAAGCTCCTTCTCAAGCAACTAATTCTGCTCTAAGCCCGCCCGATTTTCTCGTACCAAATTAAAGAACTGCGTAACTTGAGGCCTATGAAGGCATACATGAGTATTATGAAAAAGGGCAGCAACACAAAACTGTACTCCAACAGGTTGCAATAAAAGCTTCTCATTTTTGACATATTCTAGAAACCCAAATGTATTCACAACCTCCTTGAAAGCCCATTCAGCTACTATTCTAACCGTAGACATTGTGCAGTTCCATTGTCTTTGGTGATAACTTATTCTAGCCCCCTGGTATCGGGATATTAGAAAGCGGCTAATACTGTAAGCAGGGTCCCGATAGACCTGAACAGGGGTTGCATCAGGAGCATGTGCATGCTGCTGCAGTATCTGTGGTAGGTTAGAGTCATGCTATAAAAAAGAATCATTTCTTCGGCCATCATCAGGGCCAAAAAGGTGGCTTATCAACCCATCTGGTGTAACTATAGCATGGTACCTGAGGCAATGCTTATGCTTCGAGCCATTGTAGCATGTCTGCTGTCGCCAGGAGAGATGGGTATATGCCTGAGTTGTCCATTCAATAAATCCCCATACTGTCAGCATCAGTACTCCCTTCCGCTCAACAGCCTGAACATATTGCAACAACCTTTCAGGAGTTAATCGTATAGTATCTCATTCTAAAAGGTGGTTGCACTTTGAATAGATCAATGCTTGAACAGTGGTACTGATTCAAGATACACGATCAAGAGGGAAACCAAACTTCATTCCAAGGTTGATGAGGCGATTGGGATATGCTATCCGGGCAAGCAACATGAATAATCCTGTTCGTGACTCTTCAACAATTCGGTTATCACACTGAATTATAGCTGGAAGCTGTAACTCTGCCGATAATTGATCAACCTCACGTCTGGTAAAGCTTTACATATAGATAGCAAATTTTAATTCGTACTGGTTATATTGATTACCTACTGAAATAAATTCCGGCACACCTCCTCCTCTAGCATGTCTGAATCAACCCGCACCTGATCTCTTAAGGGTCCCCGCTTTCAGCTATTATCTCGAGCCACTGCGCCTCTAAGCTTCACCAGCATTTCCAACCCTCTGACCTTTCACTTGTGTCGAAGATGCACAGCCAGCATTCTACCTAGCACAAGGTTAGTCTCCTGATACTTCTTCAATGCAAACTATAACAAATCGTGTTTCTCACATACCATTCGTTTTGGGTTCCAGCTTGAACCAGTTACAGGCTTAGTGTAACAATCCTATTGTTAGGTGTTTATGCAACAGGCAATGATAGTCGTATCCTAAGGTGAGCAATTATTCCTATCCTATGAGAGGGCGTATGGGAATACTATCTCTTCAGATAGTACGAGACTGGCTTGCTTGTCTTCAAGTGATTCGTCGAAGGATACTATCTCGTCATATAGTAAGACGGGTGGATTGTTGTGCTTGATAGAACTATCACAATAGTCCTATGTTCGGGCAGCCCTTCGAAACTATCACAATAGTCTCCGGGTTCTTAGAGCGTAGGATCTTGTCGAGGAGAAGTGTATGTAAACAGAGTAAAGCGTAATCGTATTGCAATATCTTAAGTATAGAAAAGTACTTAGATGGTTGCGTGAAGATCCTATCCCTTGGTCTTTTTTTTTTCTTTCTTTTTTTGTAATTATGCGTTATTTGTTTCTAGGTACAAAAAGCCTTATGCAGTGCTAGCTATGAAGAGAAAAAAACCTATAAATGCAAACCCACCGCCCGCTTCACCTCTTCATGGGAAAAATCAAACACCCCGAGTCCATAGGAAAAGTCTCCCCCGTCTAGCACCTAAGATAATATACCCCAGACCCGTAAGGAAACAATACATAGAAACTTACAGGTAGAGAGACCACAACCCTTCAGCAGGCTCCCCAAAAAAAAAGAAATGAAGGCTGTTCTAAGGCCCTTACGGGGCCCGAAGAAGAGGATAGATGATCGCGGACATGGGAAAACACGGACACCGTGGGCCCACAGGAACCACTCGCGCCGTCGTGCAGGTCATTACATCGATCCAAGGCGTTGGTCCATAGCCACGGAGGCAGTGCTATACCAGGACTAGGCGTAACCGAGGAAGGGTCGAACGATCGGAGGGGGAAGAGGGCGAGCGGAGCCTCCGAGCAGAGGGGATGCCAGCCAAGAAGGTGAGCAGTAGGGTATCAGCCGGTGAGTAGCAGTAGGGTGCCAGCCAGCGGGAGGGGAGCAGGAGGGTGCCAGCCGGGAAGGAGTTTTTAGCAGTAAGGTGCCAGCTTAAGAGGGGGTACGGTGCCAGCGGACGGAACCGGGAGGGGGGTAGAGGACAGATCGCGAACGGGCTAGCCACAACCGACTAACGGGCCATAGCAAGGGCTTTTGGGACTACGATGAGACCGGGACGAGACCGTGATGTTACTAACCAAGGCTTTCCCCATCAGAGGTACAAGCCCAGCAAGCCGGGGCCTACTTTGACCGAGAGTCCGACACCGTAACGCCGACCGTGAGGGTAGCTAGAAGCTTTCTGACCGTGCAAAATCCTAACCGAGGCACGAAGGAAGTGCGGGGTAAGGGGGAGAACCGAACATCATGAGCTGGTGTCAACGATGAGCGGGAACAAGAACCCCAAGGAGCGGAGGAAGGCGTGCCTCAGGAGAGGAGGGTAGCTGGCTTAACGTCAACCCCTAGGTAGTAGCCATCGTGGGGGAACATAGATGGGTGGGGGAAAGTGATGAGGATTTCTCGTGGTGTTGAGATTTCAATCGCTGGAGGTGGAGGAGAGATGGTTCATGTCCTATCCCTTGGTCGGAACCAAGCGCCTTATATAGGCATCTTCCCACAACAGTAACCTTGGTGACTCATCACCTCGGGCTAGATAAATCGCTATGACTCGTAGGGAGTTATAGCGCGAAATCCATCGATGACTCATATGAGTCATCTCCCAACATTCGGTTAACCAACCAAAACTCATAAACAAAATCATGTGCTCGAACGAGCCACATGCGTGAAACCCATGACTCATAATATGAGTCATGTGCAAAAGTTATTACATCATCGACATCACAATTGTGAGTCATAAAAACATTAACCAATCAAAATATAACTATGACTCGCAAGTGCGCAGTCATGTGAGACCTATGAGTCAAGTGACGTCCTTATGTGAAAGTCCAACGTACCTTATGACTAATAAGTATTAGTCATGTGAAATCTGCCTTGCTTAGTCACGATTTGTGACATTAGCTGCCTTCTCCCCCTACCATCGGTCCCACGATGCTACACTCCCAGATCTAACAACCTCGGCCGAGCTCCTCTGAGCTCCTTTCGGAGGCTGTGGTTCCTGTGTTCGAGCTGCTCGTTTCCTCGCTTTTTGGCGTCCATTTCGTTCCTCAACCTTGCTAGGCTGAAACCAGATCCCGCGCCCGTTCTGCGATGTCCTTCGAGTTCTTCGCGCATTCGTCCTATCGTGGTCTGGTAGTTGGCTAGCTCCCGTCGGGTTTTTTCGTCCTTTTCCACGGTTTGTTGCTTTTCCTCTAGCAATTCCTGGATTTGCCTCTGTAGGGCTCCGACATCTGGTTGAGTTTTTTCACTCCCCTCCTCCTCCTGCAGAGTCCTCACGGCACCGAATTTCCTTGTTTGTTCCGGCTCGGGGTGTCTCCGATACCATTTTGAGAGGGGGTTCCTCTCGCCGTTTTCCTGCAGATAATATCCCGCTTTGATCTTCTCTTATACATGTGCGAAGCATTTGTCGTCGTAGCATTCGTACCATGTCACGCTCTGTCTATGGCGTTTCCTCTGCTGTTTTTTGTTCCTGTGCGATACCGGTACCGAGGGCACAGAGCGAGATCGGTCTTGGGGAAACCATCCCGAGGCTTCCTTGTCCCTGTAGTCCACTTGGCACCCATCGTCGTAGCATGCTGTCCACGACAGCACATCGTACTCCTTTCGAGCTCGTTCCCTCATTTCTGCTTCTTCCCGCTCGTGTAGGGCTGGGTATCGGGGGCTTGTCGGTAGTCCCACGGCATTCACCCACCCTTCTTGAGCGTTCTTCGGTGTCGGGGGTGTTGGTGTTATCATTCGTGGAGGTGGTGGTGGTGGTGCGAGTTGCGGTGGTGGTGTTATTGAGACCCAAGTTTCCCCGTTTTCTTGTTCCTCGATCTTGATTGAGAGAGGGCTTCCAGTGGTACTTTTGGTCGAATTGCTGCCTGGCGATGCCTGCATTTTCGAAATCGTGGTAGGGGTACCAGGCTTTGTCGTTTTCCAGAGAAGAACCGGTCCACTTGGCCCGGTATTGTGGTTTTCCGTGGGGTAGTCGAGAATCGATGATTTGTTCGAGTTCGTACTCAGGTTCTCCTTCGATGATAATTGGAGGTGGTGGTTGTGTTCGTTGAGAAGGAAACTTATCGTTGTGATAAAGTTCCAGGAGAGAGATGTGGAATGTATTGTGGATCCTCATTGATGGTGGAAGATCGAGCTTATAAGCGCTTCCTCCTATCTTTGCCAAGATTTTGAAGGGTCCGATTTTCTTGTGGTCCAGTTTCTTGCATGGCCTTGTCATTCGTATATTTCTTGATAATAACCAGACCATATCTCCTGATTGTAAATTCGGATCGGGCTTTCTTCCTGCATCGCAGTATTCGTTGTGTCTTAGTTGCGCTTCCGTCATTTGCGCTTGCAGGATATCGTGTAATTGACTCATGTCCTCTGGTGGTGTGGTTTTTCCTTGCATTAGGTGCCCGATGGTCTGATATTCGGGGTGGACTCCTGAGTTTGCAAAGAAGGGTGTGCGCTTAATCCTTTCTTGATAGCCATTGATGTATGCGAATTCTGCCATTGGTAGGAGCGCCTTCCAGTTATCTTGTTGATAATTGACGTATGCTCGGAGGTATTGTTCCAATGTGGAATTAGTCCGTTCCGTCTGTCTGTCCGTTTGAGGGTGAAATGCCGTGCTCAATCTTCGTTCGATCCCTAGTTGCTTGGTCGTTTCTTTCCATAGATCGGAAGTAAATATGGATCCTCGCTCCGTTATGATGTCTTTAGGCAGCACAAGCAGTCGAAATATTTCCCTCATGAAAAGTTACGAGAATTGCCGTGCATCCATTTTCTTAGTGCATGGTAGGAAATGAGCCATTTTTGTGAGTCGGTTGATGACGATCCGGATTGCATCCTCTCCTCCTGATTTTTGTAAGTCCGTGATGATGTCCATTGATATTGATTTCCACGGCCGATCCAGGGCTTCATTTGGCTTCATCGGGCCATAAGGTGCATGTCGTACCACCTTCCTTCTTTGGCAAATGTCGCAATTCTTCACGTATTGCTTTATCGTATCGCGCATATGAGGCCAATCGTATTTGCGTTGTAGGAGCTCCGTCGTTTTTGCCGTTCCTCCGTGTCCTACATGCGGAATGTCGTGGTGTTGGCGTATAAGGTTGGTTCGAATTCCTTCTTCGTGGGGGACCCAAATCTTTCCTTGGTGCCATAGGTATTCGTCCCTCCATTGGCATAGTCCTATGGCCACTCCCTTCATTTCTTGGTCTCCTCGTTCCAAAGCTTTCCTTATCGTTTGAATTTCTTCGTTTCGTGCGGTTTGGTTTCGAAGCTCTTCGTAGCTTGTTTCTTCGAGTCTTATTGTCTCCATTTCCTGGATGCTGGTGTCGAAGTATTTCTCTTTTGGTAGGAGAATCCTATCTTTCTGTGTAAGTCGTTCATCCCCTTCTTGCGGCATGTCTGCTTTTCGTCGAGTTAAGGCATCTGGCTTGCCTCCTTCTTTTCCTGGTCGATATTCAATTTTGAAGTCGAAGCCGCTCAGAACTTTGCTCCATCAGATTTGCCGCCCGGTCAATTCCTTAGTGGTGGTAAATCTTATCAAGTTCTGGTGATCGGTCAAGACTCTGAAGTGTTGTCCGCTTCCTTTAAGGTATCTCCTCTATTCCTTGAGCGCTTGAACTATTGCTATCAGTTCTTTGTCGTGTACGTCGTAGTTGCATTCGGCCGGTTTCATCGTCATTGATCGGTATGCTATCGGTCTCCATTTTCCGTCTTGGTCCTGTTGGGACAATATGCGTGAGCAGACATATTGTGAGGCGTCTGTTTCGACAAGCAGTGGTCTTGCTGCTTTGAATTATGTCAACACTGGGGTTGAGTATAACTTCTGTCTTAGCTCATCAAAGGCAGTTTGCGCGTTGTTTCCCCATTCCCAGATGACATCTTTCTTGGTTTGATCGTATAATGGTTTGGCTGTTCTGCTGAATCCATTTATAAAGCGTCGATAAAAGTTGCAAAATCCCATGAATTCCTGGATTCCCTTTTTGTTGGTAGGTGCTTTCCAATCCCATATGGCTGCTGTTTTGATAGGGTCGACTTTAACTCCTTCGTTATTGATGATGAATCCTAGGTATTCTGTTTCTCGTTGGTGAAATTCGTATTTCGTTGGTTTGAGTTGCATCCCTTGTTGCCGTATAGCGCGGATGATGGCAGCCACATCTTTTCAGTGTTGTTCCAGGTTGTTGGAGTATATTAGGACATCGTCCAGGTACACTATGCAGCATATGTCGATATATGATTGCAAGGTTCTGTTGATCCATCTTTGGAATGCTGCCAGTGCATTGGTTAGCCCAAAAGGCATTACCAAGTATTCGTAAGTGCCGTATTTCGTGGTGAATGTCGTTTTCTATTCGTCTCCTTCTTTTATTCTGACGTTGTGGTATGCGTCCTTGATGTCCAATTTGGTGTAGTATTTTGCCATTTGTAGTCTGTCCAAGGCTTCCCTTATGAGCCGTAGGGGGTATCGGTCCTTTTTGGTAACATGGTTGAGTGCTCAATATTCGACGCATAGTCGGAGTATTCCATCCTTTTTCTTGACGAACATGATGGGAGATCCCCCGTCGGAATAGGTTTCTGTTATCCATCCTCTCTCCTCGTTCTGTTTGATATAGCTCCAGAGTTCCTTTAGTTCGTCCTAGGAAAGTGCGTATATCTTTTTTATCTGGAGTCCCTCTCCTTCTTCGAGTTTGATTTCCAGGTCCACCCCCGGTCGATGAGGCGGTAGCTTGGTTTTTTCTCCTTCTTCGAATACATCCAAGTATTCATGATATTCTTGAGTGACCATTTCTTCGAGTTTTCATTGCTTTTGGTATTTTCCGCTGTTGATGGCTAGCTCAGTGCTAATGGTGACTGATTCTAGACTTATGCGTCCTTCTTTTTTGCTGTATTTGAGGATTCCTGTGGTTTTGTCCGATCTTCGGTAAAACTTTCCGAAGGCTCTGGCACTGATCTCGCAGATCTGTGCCTTGGAAGTTCCTGTGCTTCCAAATCCTTGTTGTCGTCTGTTGGTTTTTTCGAGCGTGTGGACCTCGTAACAATCGCTTTCGACTATTTTTTCCGTGATGAGTTGTGCTATCCGATCTCCGTTCTTGACCTGATAGTCTTGGTTGCCCATGTTGGCTAGTACCACTTCGATATCTCCAGTATAGTCGGAGTCGATCACTCCTGCATTGACAGCAATCCGATGTTTAACTGCCATGCCGCTTCTTGACCCTATGCTGCCATAGGTTCCTCTTGGTGGTGTGATTGATATTCAGGTTCCGACAACTTCTTGTCCTCCTGCGGGTATGGGCTTGCTTTCTTTTGCGTACAGGTCGTGTCCTGCTGCTTGTGCCGATCCTCGAGTCGGTATCTTTGCTTGCGGGTCGAGTTTCTTAACCTTGACTCGCTGATCTTTCTTGCTTTGAGCGACGCCGAACTCACCTTTCAAGTTCTGTTCTCGTGCTTTATCTTCAGGTATTGCGTATACCGCGCGTGATTGCTTTAAACACCATGTCGTGCACCTTTCCCTTTCGCAGGTGATCTTTCCTTGTCCGCAGTTGATTCGGGGACTGTGTTGCTTAAACCATGGCATTCCGAGGATGACCTCATGGTTGGGCAGTTTTGCCACTTGGAAAATCGCCAATTCCCTATTGCTACCAATGTCCATAGGTACTTTCGCTGTATGGGTGATTGGTCCCAGAGCGCTGAGTCGACCGTCCGCCAGGTAAACTTCTCGTATTGTCTTTGCTTGTGTTGTTCTGATGTTGTATTTGCTGCAGAACCCTTGGTCGATAAAATTCTCAGTTGCTCCCGAGCAGATCATCGCATTAATCGTGATTTGTCTTGTTGCGCCATGTAGTTGTATCGTGACCATAATATGGTCATTTTCATTGTTCAGTGCTTCCGTGTTGTTCAGTGCCGCGTAAAGGTTCCTCATCTCAATGGGCTTTGGTTTGGTCTTGTCCCTCAGACCATTGCTTACTGGGGACTTTCGTCGTTTCCCGACTCTTTCTCTCTTGCGACCTCCATTTCTCTGGCTTTGGCTGGTGGTCTCCATTGTTTTTTGTTGTCATTCTTTAGTTCCCAGGTCGCTCCTTCTTTGCTGTTGGCCTGCCTTCGACATGCCGCTGCTCCATGTCCCGGTTTGGCGCATTTGAGGCATAGGTTGCTTCTCATTCCTCGTTGGTATTCCTTGGCCGAGATGTTGAACCCCGGCCTTCTTCGCGTCGCATCGAGCTCCATTGGATCGCCCTGATTATCGTTCTGCTGTCGAAAGGTCCCATTTTGATTTCTTGGGCTTCCAGATGATGCGGTCGTTCCTTTGGTTGTTGTCCCATGACGCATGTGTTTGATGGCACCAATCTTGGTTTCCTTATTAATGGCCCAGTTTGCCACAAATTGTGCATCTGGCGAGTCCGATCCGTCCATTCCTCATGCGTCTTGTAGTTCTGTTTTGAATCCCTTCATCAGGTGATAAGTCAGGGTTGTATCGTCCATCCCCGTTTGACTAGCAATAAGTCTGTATTCGTTCCCGTATTCTGTGGCTCTTTTCGATCCTTGAGCCATTCTCATAAGCTTGGCTCTTGCTGCTCCTTGCTCGTCGATTTCGCCTAACTGTCCCTGTAGTTCATTCTTGAAGTCGGCCCAACTGCTCCAGGTTGCATCCTGTCGTGGTTCGATGTATGGCGTAGCCCATTTCACCGGGTGCCCTCTCAGAAGCCTAAGCGTGTAGACGATTTTGTCGTTGTTGTATTCGAATTCCCATCCCACTCCTTTGAAGTAGACTGACAGCTGGGCCAGCCAACTTCTAAGTTGATCCCTTTCTCCGTGAAATGTGCTGGGTTCCTTGATTTTGGGCTTCTTGTGTTCCCCGTTCCTCCCGTTAAGGTTCCAATGATCTGTTGTATCTGTTGCGGGGTGAGGTTGGGAAGCAGGGGTACTTCCTTTCCGTTGGTGTCTGGATTGGGACTGGATGTGGACGCCATCGTGTTCCTCCTTGCAGGTACTGGGCCCGTTTCGTCCTATTCTGATCCTTCTTCCGAGCTATCTGTTGTGGGGCTCGCAGTTCGCGAGTGTTCAATAGACTCGGCTAATGCTTCGCCTAGTCCTTCAAGGTCGATTTCTGTTTCAGTAAGGTCGATCTCCTGATCGACAGGTTGTTGAGCCGTTTTGTCGTTGGGTGTTGCTGTTTGACGCAAACAAATATAACAATCCTATTGTTAGGTGTTTATGCAACAGGCAACGATAGTCGTATCCTAAGGTGAGCAATAATTCCTATCCTATGATAGGGCGTATGGGAATACTATCTCTTCAGATAGTACGAGACTGGCTTACTTGTCTTGAAGTAATTCGTCGAAGGATATTATCTCGTCATATAGTAAGACGGGTGGATTGTTGTGCTTGATAGAACTATCTCAATAGTCATATGTTCGGGCAGCCTGTCGAGACTATCACAATAGTCTCTGGGTTCTTAGAGCGTAGGATCTTGTCGAGGAGAACTGTATGTAAACAGAGTAAAGCATAATCGTATTGCAATATCTTAAGTATAGAAAAGTACTTAGATGGTTGCGTGAAGATCCTATCCCTTGGTTGTTTTTTTTTTTTTTTTTTTTTTTTTATACTGCGTTATTTTTTGAGAGTTACAAAAAGCCTTATGTCTCGCGAGCTATGAAGAGAAAAAAACCTATAAATGCAATCCCACCGCCCGCTTCACCTCTTCATGGGAAAAATCAAACACCCCGAGTCCATAGGAAAAGTCTCCCCCGCCTAGCACGTAAGATAAAACACCCCAGACACATAAGAAAACAATACATAGAAACATACAGGTAGAAAGACCTAAACCCTTCCGCAGGCTCTCCAAAACAAAAGAAACGACGGCTTCGCTGAGGCCCTTTCGGGGCCTGATTGAAGGATTGGTGATCGGTGACAGGAGAAAACATGGAAGCCATGGGCCCACAATAACCACTCGTGCGGTCGCGCAGGTTATTACATCGATCCAAGGCGTTGGTCAATAGCCAGGGAGGCAGTGCTATACCACGACTAGGAGTAACCGAGGAAACGTCTACCGATTGGAGGAGGAGCAGTAGGGTGCCAGCCATGAGGATGAGCAGTAGGGTGCCAGCCAGTGAGGAGCAGTAGGGTGCCAGCCGGTGGGGAGCAGTAGGGTGCCAGCCGGGGGAGGAGTTTCAGCAGTAAGGTGCCAGCTTATGGGGCAGTACGGTGCCAGCGGAAGGAACCGGGAGGGGGGTGGAGGAAGGATCGCGAGCGGGCTAGCCACAACCGACAAACGGGCCATAGCAAGGGCTTTTGGGACGACGACGAGCCCAGACGAGACAGTGATGTTACTAACCGAGGCTTTCCCCATCAGAGGTACAAGCCCATCAAGCTGGGGCCTACTTTGACCGAGAGTCCGACACCGTAACGCCGACCGTGAGCGTAGTGAGAAGCTTTCCGACCCTGCAAAATGCTAATCGAGGTGCCAAGCAAGTGCGGGGTAAGGGGGAGAACGGAACTTCATGAGCGGGTGTCAACGATGAATGGGAACAAGAACCCCAAGGAGGGGAGGCAAACGTGCCCCAGAGGAGGAGGGTAGATGGCTTAACATCAACCCCTAGGCAGTAGCCATCGTGGGGGAAGAGAGGTGGGTGCGCGAGAGTGACGATGATTTCCCGTGGTGTTGAGATTTCAATCGGCGGAGGTGGAGGAGAGATGGTTCGTTGTCCTATCCCTTGGTCGCAACCGAGCGCCTTATATAGGCATCTTCCCACAACCCTAACCTTGGTGACTCATCACCTCGTGCTACATAAATCTCTATGACTCGGAGGGAGTCATAGCGCGAAATCCATCGATGACTCATATGAGTCATCTCTCAACATTCCGTTAACCAACCAAAACTCATAAACCAAATCATGTGCTCGAACGAGCCACATGCGTGAAACCCATGACTCATAATATGAGTCATGTGCAAAAGTCATCACATCATCGACATCACAATCATGAGTCATAAAAACATTAACCAATCAAAATATAACTATGACTCGCAAGTGCGCAGTCATGTGAGACCTATGAGTCAACTGACGTCATAGTGTGAAAGTCCAACGTACCTTATGACTAACAAGTATTAGTCATGTGAAATCTGCCTTGCTTAGTCACGATTTGTGACACCTAGCAAATATTCCTGGGGCCTCTTCTCTTTCACGATCAAGTTTCCTGGCTGCATATCAGAAACAAACAAACAACAGTTCGACAGTTTCACAAACTCACCTCAAGTGCAGAGAACTCGGATCGTACTGATCATTATGTTGCTTGACGCTACCCTTCCCACAGCCTTTTCGACCTTCCTTGCGATGTGCTCATTCTGCCGTCACCCGGCTGCCAAGCTGCCTAACCTGGTTGTGCAAACTAATTCTCACACCTAGGTCTATCTTCTGCTACCCGCCAATTAGGTCCTCATGCGCAAACCCTCTAATGTTTTGCTTCAGCCCTGACTCGAGTACTTTATTACTAGCGGCGGGGGAACAAAGCCAGGTAATCCGGTATTTCAGTTGATGGTGGCCGCCGGGTAACCTAGGTTGTGGCCTGCGGTAGACCCACTCTGCTGTAATAAACTCTAGCCTAAATCCACCATTTATAAGCGTATAAGACAGAGTTTGTGCCATGTGGAGAAAGGCCTCTGCATCCTTCTCGGGATTATTTCTTTTGGTGTGTGCTGGCATGTCGTGTGGTGAGCACTGGAGAGGATTCTTGTCTTGAAATTTTTGGGCTGATTTTTTTTAGCGATTGTTGTGTTTCACAAAGACTCATGCACTTTTGTCCTCCGGGTGTAACTTAGCTATTGTTTCCCCGCAAGTAACGGACAATTTGAATACCAATCTCCCTTAATGTAAGGTGGTCCGCTCGAAAAGGTAACCTACTTGTCTGCGTCATAGATGGAACAATCATTTCTAGATTCCGAAAAATAATTCCAGTCATTGGGCTGAACTTCCTTATCCCGTCTATTTGCACCTTAGACTGTTGCCACTTCCCATTTCGCTTTTGGTAGGGGGTTCACGTGCAGTACTGTACTGTCAGGCACATGAATGGGCTCGTGGGCTGGTGGGCGGCCGCTCAGTAAACATTCTGAATGTTTGAGATGCAGTGCATACAGTAGCATTTGTATGGTAGACGAGGCGGTATTTCGGGGGAAAAACGAGCAGGAAAAAGACTGAACAACAGCATCCCCAATGAACCGTCAACTTTTTTTGTTTTCCTCCACAGTTTTCCTCTCGTTTTTCCTGACGTCTGTGAACTTGAAAAGCGAATTGGTTTGTCTTGTATTTCGGAAATTGCCATTCCTATCAAAGAACGCCTAGGAACTAAAGGAGCATCGACAGTACAGCACACACAATCGGACTAGATATCCCAGGAGGCTAGCCTGTGGAAAATTTGGCAGGCAAGGCAAGGGATCCGGAGCGGAACGTTAGATCGAGCTAATTCTCGTATGAGTAAACCTACCATATTAGGACCTACGGAAATTCATGTGGGGCAGTGTGGCGTCCGGATGGTCCGGATCTTGAAGAGCGGGGTGTGGCTCGCTTGGGACGAGAAAAAGCATCGGGAGCATACGATACAAGTACCTTGTACAAGCGATCCCCTGCCAATCTATTTGATAGCACAACAGCCTTGTGTAACACCGGTGCTGCTGGAGATGTGTTGTTCAATCTCTCAACCCTTGCCAAATCCATCGACTACCATACCTCAACACCATATCTACCCTTCCTGAAACCAGATTTCAACAACAAAACAGATACGCTGGGCGAAATGGATCCTCTAGCACCTCAGGACCCCATCATTTCAATAACAAGCAACTGTGGTAATGTTAGGAACAGCAACAACAACAACGTCTGGAACAACTGCGATATATCGGTAGCCGATGAGAAACGTGCCGTCCTGGAATGGCTGTCTCCCCTCGAACCTCGCGAAAGACACCAGGCTATAGGTATGGACCGGATGCCGGGGGTGGGCGACTGGCTTCTCGATACAAACGAGTTTACTCAGTGGAATAAGAGTGATGAAGGAGCTGCCAAGCCTATCTTATTTTGTTATGGGAATCCCGGTGTCGGAAAGACTTATCTTAGGTATGGGTGGTGACTACACTTAAAGAGTGGAAACGAGGCTAAATAGCGGAAATAATAGCTCTCTTGTGATAGATAGACTGTGCGACCGGGCGGATGTGGACAATATGGCTGTGGCATGTGTGTACTGCGACTTCAGCGCTCAGGATCAACAATCGGTGACGGGATTACTTGGGGCACTGTTGAAGCAGGTTGTCCTTGCACTGGAACCTATACCGGACCGAGTACAGAAGGCGTTTGAGGGTTCGAAGAGAGGAGTTGGCGGTCGCAGACTCCTACTGGCTGATATTCTCGAGATGCTTTCAATGTCCTTGTCATGTTTACTGAGGGTATTCATCTGCATAGATGCACTTGACGAGTTTCCTGCAAAGCACCGGCCAGAGCTTTGGGAATCATTGCAGAAAATTGTGCTGAAGTGTCCAAACATTCGGCTATTCCTTACTGGCAGGCTTCACATACGAGCGGAGGCGCAGAAATATTTCCCCAGCACTGCCGAGATGTTACCAATCATTTCCAGAACACATGATATTGGGATATATGTTAAGATGAGGCTGAGCAGAGACTCGGAGCTCGATGTGATGAACGGGGAATTGGAAACTGATATTCTAAGCATTATCCCGGAGGTGGTGTCGGGCACGTATGTGCTCTCTCGAGGTGATGGGTTCTATAGGTAGGGCTAATTATGATCTCTAGATTCTTGCTTGCTTCTCTCAATATGGATGCAGTCCTTGCGGAGGCAACAATTCACCAAAGGAGGCAAGCACTTCACAAGATTACCAAGGGCATTGGTTTACAGGACGCATACGACACGACATTGAACCGGATCAGGCAGCAGGGTGGAAGCAAATCGAGGCTTGGGATGGAAGCCCTGATGTGGATTTTCCACTGTGAGCGGCCCTTGGGGTCTCGGGAGTTGTGCCATGCCCTGGGGGTAGAATTGGGTGAGGAAGACTTTAGCATCCAGAACGTCCCTTTAATAAGGACCGTACTCGGCTACACTTTAGGACTTGGCATTATTGACGAAAAGGCATCAACCCCTCGTCTCCTACATTTCACGCTTCAGGAGTATCTAGGACAACATCCCACCCTATTTGTAACGGCACACTCGATGATGGCCGGAATCTGTCTCACCTATTTGAACTCTAGATCAATTCGGGCGTTGAGGCCGAACGTTGATCCCCATGGGGGATATTTCATCCCATCTCCCCGAAGCTCGGGCCTTGATGATGCCCTTAGGGAGGCGCCATTTCTCGAATATGCCACATGTTTCTGGGGAGACCATGCAATCAGGGGGGTGACCGAGCCAGTGAAATCTCTGGCGCTGCGACTCCTTGACGGATATGAAAACCATGTATCTGCCGCTGTTCTCTGGCGAAAGAAGATAGCTAAATGGTACTGGTATGGTATTCAGGGAATTACTGGACTACACTGCATCGCATTTTTGGGGATTGTAGAAATTGCAAGCACGATGCTAGAGAGGAAAGAACGGCAACAAAATGGGCGGGATTCTACGAGCCGGACACCGTTAATGTGGGCTGTTGAATATAAAAATATCGGGATGGTGGAGCTATTTCTAGAGCAGGAGGATATCGAACCCGACATGGTTATCAAAGACGGTCGCACAGTATTCTCGTTTGCCGCCGAACTGGGGAATGAAGCTGCAGTGAAACGGCTTCTGGGACGCAGAGATGTAAATCCCAATTCAAAGGATAGCAATGGTCGAACACCCTTATCGTTCGCTGCTGGGCGGGGACAAGAAGGTGTGGTGAAGCTACTTCTAGAACGGGATGATGTCGATCCCAATTCATCCGATAATAATGGCCGAACACCCCTATCCTTCGCTGCTGGGTTGGGACATGGCCGAATACTGCTATCGTTCGCTGCTCAGCGGGGATGTGAAGGCGTAGTGAAGCTATTTCTAGAACGGGGGGATGTCGATCCCAATTCATCCGATAATAATGGCCGAACAGCCCTATCGCTCGCTGCTGAGCGGGGAGACGAGGGTGTAGTGGGACTTCTAGAACAGGGGGATGTCGATCCCAATTTATCCGATAATGATGGCCGGACACTCCGATCGTTCGCTGCCGAGAAAGGGCGCGTGGGTATAGTGAAACTACTTCTAGAACCGGGGGATGCCGATCCAAATTTATCCGATAATAATGGCCGAACACCCTTTTCATTTGCTGCCGAGCGATTTCGAGAGCGATTTCGAGAGCTCGACGACCCCTCGGGCCCATTCTCGTTTGTCCTGAGATATGATGGTGTAATGAAGCAGCTCCTGGAACGGGGGGGCGGTGATCCCAGTTCACCCGATTGCAATGGCCGAACACTCCTATCGTTCGCTGCCGAGAAAGGGTGCGTGGGTACAGTGAAACTACTTCTGGAGCGGGGGGATGTCGATCCCAATTCATCGGATAATAATGGCCGAACACCCCTATCGTTCTCTGTTCAGTGGGGACGGGAAGGTACAGTGAGGCTATTTCTAGAACGGGGAGATGTCGATCCCAATTCATCCGATAATAATGGCCGAACACCCCTATCATTCGCTACTGAGTACGGACAGGAAGGTGTAGTGAAGCTTCTTCTAGAACGGGGGGATGTCGACCCCAATTCACCCGATAATAATGGCCGAACACCCCTATCATTCGCTGCTGAGTACGGACAGGAAGGTGTAGTGAAACGGCTTCTAGAACGCAGAGATGTAAATCCCAATTCAAAGGATAGCAATGGTCGAACACCCCTATCGTTCGCTGCTGGGCGGGGATATGAAGGTGTAGTGAAGCTACTTCTAGAACGGGGGGATGTCGATCCCAATTCATCCGATAATAATGGCCGAACAGCCCTATCGTTCGCTGCTGAGCGGGGGCAGGAAGGTGTAGTGAAGCTACTTCTAGAACGGGGGGGTGCCGATCCCAATTCATCCGATAATGATGGCCGAACACCCCTATCGTTCTCTGTTCAGTGGGGACGGGAAGGTACAGTGAGGCTATTTCTAGAACGGGGAGATGTCGATCCCAATTCATCCGATAATAATGGCCGAACACCCCTATCATTCGC
>Ga0307513_10002630_pt1 | contig 24801 bp, 23 predicted proteins | sample 15_EM_MG_FD_202174 | JGI IMG/M metagenome (GOLD analysis project Ga0307513, IMG submission 202174) | Populus trichocarpa ectomycorrhiza microbial communities from riparian zone in the Pacific Northwest, United States - 15_EM | ecosystem: Host-associated > Plants > Roots > Unclassified | place...
CGGCGCCTTTGGCCAGAAGCCCGACCAGAGATCGTAGGTGCGACGACCAAGCAGCAGATCGAAACTCTCGCCATACGCGGCCATGACTGCCTCCCGGCCGGCGGGGGTGCGATAGGGCGCGGTCCAGTCGGCGTAGGGGAAGCCGTCGTCATCGGCGGAGTGCTGGATCACGCCGTCGAGCGAGATGTGTTCGATGATTTTGAGCTTTCTCATTTGAGTCTCCGTCTTCCGGTGTCAACACCCGGAAAATCGAAGCAGTCTTCCCACACGGGGTATTTATGAGACTGCTTCCAGTATTTTCGGTATCGGTTGAATGATTGAAATAAAGAATTTATCAAATAAAGTTTCTGGCAAATTTATATATTAGGAGAAATTCACCCCCGAACAAGTGCCACTTTTCGACTAATTTCTTAGTCCAATTTACAAAGAGGGTTATTTGAAAATTTTCCCTGCCCACCAAAATTGCAAAATTCAGAATGTTATTCTGTTGAATTTGCCGATTCATCTCTTAAATACTTTGGCACTTGCGCTCTTATCTTCGGGCTGCCGTAAATTAGCTGCGAAGGATAATATTCGGCTTCGAGCTGCACTCGTCCGGCGGCTTCTTCACCCGCTCGCGCTGCGACAAAGGCGAGCGCCATATCAATTCCGGCTGATACTCCGGCGGAAGTCCAAATCTTGTTGCCGTCATTACGGATGAAACGCTCTTCAATCGTTTGAACACCCGTCTCACGTAATGCTTGCGCGACGCTCCAATGCGTCGTTGCACGCAAACCGTCGAGCAAGCCCGCCGCCTGCAAAATAAATGCGCCGGAGCAGACAGACAAAACGGCTTGCGCGTTTTCGTCTTGCTCTCTGACAAACTGCAAAAGTTTCTCGTTTTTCATCTCCAATTTTCGCCTGTCGCCGCCCGGAACGAGCAGCGCGTCGAGTGGCGGACAGTTTGCAAAATCCCTATCCGCGACGATACGCAAACCTTTTTTGCAGCGCACTGTTCCGCCGGTTTCGCTGACGGTCAAACAATTTTCCGGCTCTCCAGTTTGGTCGCGCCAGAGGGAAAATATCTCCCAGGGTCCGACTAAATCGAGTTCTTCCAGATCGGGGAAAAGCAAAAATCCGAAGTTTTTTATTTTTTTGTTCATAATCTGAACCTGCTGGTGCTTATAAAGTAAATCAGATTTTTATTTGTTTTCACGCGGCATCGGGCGACGGTAATTTGTGATGTAATCGGGTCGGACGATTTCCCGGCTCATCAGCGAATCGAGCAACGGCTCGCCGGCTTTTATTTCGAGCGGAATCACGCCAGCCCAAACGTCGCGCGCGTAATCTTCCGGATCGTCAACCGGATGACCCGTGCGAATTTTTGCCGACGCTTCCGTGAGCGGCAGAGATAAAACCGTCGTCGCTTTTAATTCATCCGTGGTCGGAAGCCGAACTTCCCGCCAACGACCGGGAACGATGTGTTCGGTAAAGAGGCGGAGAGCTTCAATTTTTTCATTTTCATCTTTGATAATCTTCGCCGCGCCGAACACCACGACCGAGCGATAATTCATCGAATGATGAAAAGCCGAGCGCGCCAAAACCAGCCCGTCAATTAAAGTTACGGTAACGCAAATTTCGATCTCTTCTGACAGGACGCGCATCATCCGGCTCGCCGAGGAGCCGTGAATGAGCAGTTCGTCGCCGCGCCTGGCGTAGCCAGTGGGAATGACGAAAGTTTGCTCGCCCGTGCCGGTAAAACCGACGTGGGCGATGAAACCTTCGTCCAGAATTTTGTAGATCGTTTCAAGGTCGTATGAACCGCGTTTTGGTATGCGGAGCAATTTGGTTTTTGGGGTGACGGCTAATTTTTCGCTCACAATTATTAATGAACTCCCGCACTAAATATAAAATCTACAATAATTGCAAATGGCATTCTTTCAAGTGCCATTTCGGAGATTTTTTCATAGACCATTAAAATCGTTTTGTAACCCTTTAATATAGAATTGACGGTTACAACGTTGTATATTATTCTAAGTCGAGAATTTTATTATTCGGCAATTGGTATCTTCATAGCTTTTATACAGGGATTTTTACCATGCCAATCCAATCAGCCATGACTAAAGTATGAAAAAGCAAACAACTGCGTTCCCGTTTGTTTCCCTGTCCGACCGAACCGCGTCCGGCGTCCCGATGCACCGCCAAATTTACGAAAAAATGCGGCAGGCGATTCTTTCGGGTGAACTTCTGGCAAAATCTCGTGTTCCGGCTTCGCGGACGCTCGCCGCGCAGCTCGGCGTATCGAGGATGACGGTCGTTAACGCTTACCAACAGCTTTTCGCCGAAGGTTATCTGGAGGGCAAAATCGGCGCGGGAACGTTTGTCGCGCAGGATTTGCCCGAAAAACTTTTGCAGGCTCCGAAAATAAGAGACGTGAAAGCTGCTGTCTTTTCACGCGAGTTAAATTTATCCAGACAAGGCAGTCAAATGTCGCGAAACCTAGACGACGTCTTGCGTGAGCATTCAGCGAACAAATTCGTGCCTTTTCAAAACGGGCTGACGGCGATTGATTCATTCCCCTTCGACACCTGGGCGCGCATCGCGGCGCGCTGGAATCGGCACGCGCCGCCGACCACTCTCATCGAAGGCGATTTAGCCGGTTTTCACCCGTTGCGCGAAGCGATTGCCGCGCATTTGAAATCTGCGCGCGGCGTTGTTTGCGAACCCGAGCAAGTTATCATTACAGCCGGAGCGCAGCAGGCGCTTGCTTTAATCAGTGCGGTTTTTCTGGAGCCGAACGACGAAGTTTGGATCGAAGATCCGGGTTATACGAGCGCCCGTAATTTGTTCGCGTTGGCGAGGACAAAACTAATTCCCGTTCCGGTAGATGAAGACGGATTGAATATCAGGGCGGCATTCGAGAAGAGCAAAAACCCCAAGCTGATTTACGTGACGCCTTCGCATCAGTATCCGCTCGGCGTAACGATGAGCGTGACGCGCCGTCTGTCGCTGATCGAAACGGCGCGAGTGACCGGCGCGTGGATAATCGAAGATGATTACGACAGCGAATACCGCTATTCGGGGCACCCGCTCGCATCCTTACAAGGACTCGACCAGAATGGTCGAGTGTTGTATGTCAGAACATTCAGCAAAACGATTTTCCCGTCTCTCAAACTCGGCTGCCTGGTCGTTCCGCCGGATTTGGTAGACGTTTTTACCGCCGCGCGGATGCTCGTCGGAGCGCATTCACCCACAATTGAACAGGCAATTTTAGCCGAGTTTATCGCCGAAGGTTATTTTGCTCGCCACGTTCGCCGGATGCGCACGCTTTACGAGGAGAGACAAAAGATTTTGATTAATGAAGTGAAACGAAACCTGGAAGGACTGCTGGAGATGAAAGCCGATGGTGCCGGATTGCACCTTGTCGGCTGGCTGCCGGACAATTTCGACGACCGGGAAGCGTCGCAAAAAGCTGTCGCGGAAAATATCAGGTTGTCGCCCATTTCCGACCACTGCATCAATAAATATCCGCGCAACGGTTTAGTATTCGGTTATGCCGCATTTGATGAAAAACAGATACGAAGCGGCATCATTAAACTAACCAAAGTCTTGACGGAAATGGCGCGGAATCAAAACAACGTGCTGCGGAGAAACTCATTCGCCGATGCCGGCAACAAGGGTATGCGTCGCGCCACCGGTTGTTCCCGAATCAATTAATAACGGCGCTTGCTATTTTGGCTAAGTTCAAGTCCTATTTATAAATTCCATAGCGTTTATTTCCATATCCTGCCTTCGCGTTCGCTCAATCAATTCAAACACACCTCTGACTGTGGCAGAAACAGTTTCCTTTCAATGATCAGCCGGAGATTGATTTCGTGAAACTCCCTTTCAAACTCCGATGCCGTAAGCTTTGGAGCCAGGCAATCTTCAATCGAAATTTCAAGAATCGAGCGTTCGCCATCGGATGAGTTACGCGCGTTTTGGACTCTCTTTTGCAGCAAATTTAAATAGAACAAAGCATTCTCAAAAGCCTTGTTGTCATAGATACCGATGTGACCGGGAATGACGCGGCTTCTCTCTTTTGTTTGTAGATATTTTAAAGCGCCGCGTATTTGTTCGGGGACGCCCGCCGAAGAAAGGAAAACGGTGTTGCCGAAAAATGCGTCGCCAACCAGAAGCAAATCCGCCTCAGGAACATCAACGCCGATAGTACTCATCGTGTGACTAGGATTATGGAAAATATCCAGCGTCAAACGTCCCCATTTCATTTTGATTTTGTCTGAAAAGGTAATCGTCGGCTCGACAAAGAACGAGGCTTCCTCATCGGTCAGAGACCTCTGCGAAGCGAAAGTTTGCCGGTAGTTTTCGTGCGCGATAATTTGCGCGTCGGGAAACGATTTCAGCGCCGCCATATGGTCGCTCATAAAGTGCGTGCAGAGAATAAAACGGACCTCTTTTTTAAGTTCGTCCTCGATAAAATGGCGCAACGTTTCGGCGTCCTTACTGCTTGCCAAAGCGTCTATCAGTAAAATTTCGTCGTCCTTGATTAAGGCGGTCGAGTTGGAGGCAAAAGCCTCGCCCGTCATAACGTAAATGTCTGCTTCAATTTGCTCTTTTTTCACAAAACAAAGCTCCTTCTTAAGTGCAATTTCAAATCCCGCATACATTTTATGGCGAACTGAAAAGAAGGCAATAGCCGCTTTTCGACAAAATACGTAGTCCGGTTTCATTTGAATCGGTCTATGATTCCTATCGAAAATTGGCACTTGCGATTAAATTGCGCTCCGATAAAATCGTTTCGTCGAAACAACTTTGGAAATAAAATGAGAACGATCAAAAGTAAGGATTTTACGGCGAAAACAGCCTGGGAGGCGATTAATATTGCTAGTATGAACGGCGTTACGACGCGCCTGCACTGGACAGACAAGCCCTATCAATGGCACGTCAACGACGGTGAAGAAGTTTTCGCCGTGTTAGACGGCGCGGTGGAAATGCACTACCGCGAAAATGGCGAAGAAAAAAGAATCCGGCTTGAGACGGGCGATATTTTCTTTGCTGAACTCGGCTGCGAACATGTTGCCCATCCAATCGGCGAAGCGCGAATTTTAGTGGTGGAAAAAGAAGGAAGCGTTTAGAGGGATTTAAACAAAATAAAATGAGAAAACTAATTGCAGCAATGAATATGACACTTGATGGGTTTTGCGACCACACGGCAATGATTGCAGATGATGAAATACATCAACATTACAATGAGCTATTAAGTAGCGCAGGCACCCTTCTATACGGAAGGATTACATATCAGCTTATGGAAAGTTATTGGCCGACTGTGGTAAAAAATCCTACTGGTAACAAACCAGCGGATGAATTTGCAGTATTAATAGACAACATTTCCAAAACTGTTTTTTCCCACACGCTGAAAAATGTTGATTGGAAAAATGCAAAGGTGGCAAAGAAAGACATTAAAGAAGAAGTTTTAGAACTCAAGCAACAAGCAGGTAAAGACATTTTAGCTGGCAGCCCGAGTTTAATTGTATCCTTAATGAATCTTAATTTAATTGATGAATTCCAACTCTGTGTTCAGCCAATTATATTAGGAAACGGTTCAATACCATTATTAAAAAACATAAACGATAGAATTAATCTTAAACTCCTAAAAACAAAAACCTTTGGCTCTGGTTCAATAACGCTTTACTATGAGCCGGCAAAAGAATGACAACGACTGTGGAAAACGTCTTCCCATCCGGCAATGTGAGCGACTATTTCCCAAACGCTTTGCGCCTGCGTTAACTTGCGAGCCGTGGCCTGATCGCAAGTGATTCCGTCTGACCTCCTCCCCAAGTGAGGTGCAATCATAACGAGAGTTCTGCTGTTTGATAAGGGCTTCTTTCCCTGGCGAATTCTACAGGCGTTTTGTATTGCAAGCTTTGATGTGGTCGCTGCTCGTTGTAATCCACGCGCCAACTTTCGCTGACACTGCGTGCTTCTTCCAAGCTGATGAACCAATGTTGGCTCAAACACTCGTCACGGAACTTGCCGTTGAAACTCTCAATATAGGCGTTCTGAATCGGCTTCCCCGGATCGATGAAGCGGAGACGCACGCCGCGCCTGGCAGCCCACTGATCTACCGCACGGCTCACGAACTCCGGCCCGTTATCCACGACGATATGTAACGGTTGCCGCCCCAGAGCCGCAAGCCTCTCCAGCACTCGCACCACGCGCGCACCCGGCAGGCTCGTATCAACCTCGATGGCTAAACACTCGCGCGTGTAATCGTCCACGATGTTCAGCGTGCGGAATACCCGTCCGGCGGCCAAAGTGTCGCGCATGAAGTCCATCGAGTATCGCTCGTCAGCCCTTGTGGGTAATGACAGGGGCGCCCGCTCGACCTGCGCGCGAGCGCGTCGTCTGCGCTTACGCAACTTCAGCCCTTCTTCGCCGTAGAGCCGGTAGACACGCTTATGGTTGACCAACCACCCTTCACGCCTCAAGAGCGCCCAGAGCCGCTGGTAGCCATAGCGGGGACGTTCGGCGGCCAACTCGCGCAACCGCTGACGTAAGTCCTCTGCGGCAGGGCGGCGCGAGCAATAGCGTAAACTGGAGTTCGAGAGCGAGAGAGCCTGAGCGGCGCGCCGCTCCGAGAGTTGATAGCTCTGTTGGAGGTAACGGGCTGCCTCGCGACGAGCGGCAGCACTCACCACTTTTTTGCCAGCACGTCCTTGAGCATCCGGTTGTCGAGCGTGAGATCGGCGACTGCGGTCTTGAGGCGTCGGTTCTCATCTTCGAGTTGCTTGAGACGGCGCACTTCGTTCACGTCGAGGCCGCCGTACTTGGCTTTCCAGCGATGATAAGTCTGCTCAGAGCTACCATGAGTGCGGCAAGCATCAGTGACTCTCTGCCCCGTCTCGACCACTTTCAGGATGTTGATGATCTGCTCTTCGGTGAATCTGGACTTGCGCATGATGTGTTCTCCTCGTCTGCTAGTTTACGAGAGAACTCTCATTATCCCTGCACCTCTTTTTGGGGAGGAGGTCACGTCGGGCGCATCTTTGAGCGACGCACCGTGCCAGGCATTTCCGTCGTGAATGTTTTTTAATTCCTCGATGATCTCTTTGATTTCGGACATTACTTACTCCGTTCGCCGGCAAAACATTTCCTGAACTTTAACCTCGCTTGTCCAATTGTCGGTTGACTGAACGAAGCGCCAGCGAAACGAGTCTTTCGTGATTTCCGAAAAAATCCACTTTACTTCCGTGCCCTCTGCGAGTTTGCCTTCGAGAACAATTTCATCGCCGATTTGATGGGCGATAAACGGCATGACGTATCCTTTGACCGGTCCGATCCAGGTCGAACGCCAAGCATCAATGTGCTGGTCGTAAAAACGAATCGTCGCTCCGTAGTCGCCGGGGGCGTTTCCTCCCGCCGCGCGTAAGCTCCTTTTCGGCGCGATCCAAACGTCTTGTATGGCGCGACCCTCAAGAACCCATCCGAAATGCCATTCGGCTTCAACTGTTTGGCTGTTGCTGCCGTCTGGTTTGTAATTGACGACCCGGGCATCCCAACTGCCGACGAACTGCCCGAAAAGCTGCAATTTTTCAGCCATCCCGTCAAAGGGTGCACTCGCTTGTAAAACTTCAATCATTGTTGTTTGATTCATGTTGTCCCGGATAGCCAATGTAACCCTCTAAATCAATGTTAAGAGTTATATGTTAGATGACTTTGACGTAACCCGTCAAATCATGTTTGAGAGTTACAAAGAAAAAATTTATAATCATTACGGGACGGAAAAAGTTATGCCTTTAGATATATCTACAAGCAAATTCAAGTTCATCGGCGGCCATGTCAGCCTTGATTTCGTCAATACCGTGAACGGCAGAACTAGCAGCCCGAATAAAAAAAGCGGACGCGATTATTTTGACGCATACCCTTCGGACAAGATGAAAAATTACACTGATTTAATCGGTTGGAGCTTGAGTGCCGGGTTGATTAGCGAAAAGGAGGCGAAAAAACTTTTGCAGCTTGCCGGAGTTGACTCGCACGCAGGCGCGGTGGTTTTTAAACGCGCCGTGAATCTGCGCGAAAGCATTTATCGCCTTTTCAAATCGGCAATCGAAGGCTGGCAGCCGGAAGCGGAAGATGTGGAAAGACTGAATCGCGAATTAAGCGTTGCCCGCCGCCATCAAAAGTTATCAACCACAAAAAACGGTTTTGGCTTTGAATGGATCAACCGCGCCGAAGCGCTCGATGCAATGCTCTGGCAAATTTCCGAAGCGGCGGCGGACTTGCTGATAAACGGAGATTTAACGAGGATTCGCCGGTGCGTAAATAATGCCTGCAACTGGCTGTTTCTGGACACGAGCCGCAATCGCACACGACAATGGTGCGTGATGAAGGATTGCGGCAACGTAGCGAAAGTGCGCCGCTTCAGAGCTAAACAACACGCGTCACTGCCTTCTTAACGCCTCACTTCCCTGCCCTCGTGTTCCGACACGGGTTCATATCAACCGTCGTCTCCACGGAGACGCAACAACAACTGCTGAATGGGCTGCGCATCGCTGGCCAGTTGTGCTGATTTGAGATAAGCTCCAACAGTTAAGGCTACTATCACCGTAGCCCTAACTTATTGATTTAATTGGTAGCGGGGGGGAGACTCGAACTCCCGACCTTGGGGTTATGAATGACATCCTACGCTATGAGCCACCTTCTCTTTGGTTGAAACCATTCACTTTTATTACGGGTTGCAGCCGCGAAAGGAGCACCTTTATGAAGGCACATTCAACTATAAGCACTCAGTTTTGTCCCATCTTTCCCCGTAGAGATATTGCAGAACCGTAGGGTGTAAATTAACGTCTAAGAATCACGAATAGCATCTCAGGCATTTTGAAATTCATATTGCCACCGATGATCCCTGCCCTAACGTGCAGATTCAATCACAGTCAACATGTAGGACTCTAAGCCCCTCTCATACCGCGCCCACTGCTTCTCCCCTAGCAGATCAGCGGGGAAGAAAGACGGCGACCCTAACGCCCCTCCTGCCCTCCGCACGCGCAGCGTCCGCGTCCTGATTTCTTCCAGTTCTGCGTGCAGTTTCAGCACTCTGTCATGAAGGATCTGGAGTTGCTCGACCTCGGGTGTGATCAACTCCCTCACTTTCGTCCCCTGCCCCCGCCGCAACATCGGCCGGAGAAAATCTTGCGAGAGGATTTCCAGTAGTTCCCTGTGGCGCAGGTAGTAAGACTCAAGCCGCCTCCGGCACTCACCCCATTCTTCTGGGAGTAAAGGCTCCTCGCCCCTGTCAGAAAGACCGCCGACAACCCTGGCTATCTGCGTCTCAATGACGACAGCGGTGGTCAGAAGTATTTGCATAAAATTCGGAATGCCTGCGGGACTTCCTCCGTTGACGTGCCGACGGAGGCGCTTGAGATGGCGCTCGAAAAAGCGTTTTACGGCATCGTGGACTGATTCGGAGATCTGCCAGCCCCTGCCCCTAATCACCATTAAGGCTGGGCTCTGTTCCGATATAGGACCGAATGCCCGGAAGACGTCCGGGACGGGTAAGTCGCTGACTTTAATGTCAATGCTATCTAGGAAGTTTTTTGCCGCCTCGTCGTCGCCCTCTTCCAGCATGCTCCTGAAGACCTCACTGAATCGCGCGGGGCTCTGGCGCGCTTCTTGAAGCAGACGTTCATGACGTAGGCTTCGGCCGGTCTTCATGTCCTGAAGGTAAGTGACGAAGATATTATTGCTCGCCGCGACGACAGCCCCGCCTTTCAAGGCTTCAATCTTCACTACCGTCGCCGCCTCGGTGACCTTCAAGAACAACTCGTCCGATACTGCTCCGGCGAACTCCCCTTCTTGCGTACCCTCGAGCGGGATGGACACCTGGGAATCATCAGGCAGGTTGAAGAGGGCCACGGCTTGTTCAAAACTTACGTCGCCCGGCATTTGAGCCCTCAGCCTGACGCTCTTCTCACTCAGATTCGCTTCGAACAGTTTAATGGTGTTTGGTTCCAGGGAGGGTTTCGGCTCGCGCACTACCGTCTGAAGAGCCTCAGCCTCAACCAGCCGCACCGCCGTCCTGCCCGGATCGAACAGGCGCTCGGGCTTAAATCGTTTTCTCGACAGGCCGTGCAGCAGCAGCATTGCCTCGACGTTACCCGCCCCCGCTGACCTCATTAGCGCCGGGGTAGAGAAGTTCGCGCTGCCGAACGCGAGCAAGATCTCATTGCCGGACTCAACGGCCACAGCTTTAGCGTGCAAATCCTGATGTTGGTCATCGTCCTCGTAAACGCAGAGAAAGATCTCCGCGACACCCTCCCTGACCAGAGGGTGATCGAGGTATTCCCGCGTCAAAGTGGTCGTGCTGTTTTGCGTGTAGATACGGATTTTATCGGGTGTTAGAGTCTCGTACACACGGTCGAGGATGGCTGGCGATTTGTCGAAGTACCTCGAAACGATCGACACCGTTTTGGCCGCGCCGGGTACGCGGTAGGCAATCTGATCCCAAAGCGGCTCTTCGAGATTGTGCAGGAACTCGTACTCCGGCCCGCCAGGGGGCTCCTCTACGGGCATAAGCCACCCGGCCTCTGCCGCCATGGCCTTGAGGTTTGAGCAAAAGGCTTCTCCCGGCCACCTGGCGGCAACCTTGGTTAGGAAGTCGTACACCGAGCGGAAGAGTGGCAGCAGGCTCTCATCCTCATCGACTTCGAAGTCGTAGCAGCCGACCAGTTCGGCGTTGCTGTAAAGACCTCTACGGGTAAAGTTGGAGCTGCCGAAGATGAGACGACCCATGGTCCTGCTCACGAAAAGGAATATCTTCGGGTGAAAGACGCCCGGCACGCTAACAGGGTGCAGCAGATATCGCAGGTTGGCCTGCGTGGGCCTTTCTGCGCCGGGTAACCGCGCCACTTCGTCATACGTGCTGCGGTCGAGCAGGACGGAGAGATTGCCGTTGTGGCTAAGGGCCCTCAGAGAATCGAGGCAATCCTGCTCGAAGAAGGCGGGGTCGAATTCAAACGTGCAAATGACACCGTGGTCATACGACTCGCGCAGCAGCGCCTCGTACAAGTTTAGACGCGCCGCGCCGGTTCGCCCCGCGCCGCTCACCCGAGCACCTCTTGGAGCAGACGCCGACCTTGCTCAGTGACGGTGAGCCCCCGGTCGTCATCTTCCTCAAGGAGGAGCAGATCGAGGAGGATATTAACCGCGTTGAGATGTCGGGTGGTGCGGGGCGTTGATTGATAGTCCTGCTCCTTGATAACCAGGTCGCCGTCAAAATGCACCCAGAGGCTGTCGGGCTTACGCCGCTCACGCATGACCCCGTAATGTTGGCTGAGAATAAGGATCACCAAAGAGCGTATAGCCTCGGACCACGTCACGGCAGACCGGACCCACTTATCGAACAGTGGGAAGGTTGAACCGAGCCAGTACCCGGCGCCCGCCTGCGCGGAAACACGGGTGAAGCCTTCGTCGTCACCCGCCCCCCGCCACTTGCCGTATAGCACGGAAAGTGCGGCGAAAGCCCGCGCCGCCCTGCCCGGAGGCGTGAGCCGTTCGTGGCCGCATAACCTGAATTCGCTGTTGGGGGCGAGCATCCCGATCTCCTTGCGCAGGGCCGACGAAGCATCTTCACTCGGCACAGCGTCTATGCCCAAGCTGCGGAAGAAGTCCCGGGGCACCTTACATCTCGAAACGGCCAACGCACGCAGGTTGTCGTAGAAATCTTTCCCCAGTATGCGCTCGACGAGATCTTCAACCCTCACGCCCGACACGTCGGCACCGACCAACTCGAGCACGCAGCGCAAGAGGTCCTCGGTGGCCCGGGTGAAGTACTGGTGCTGAGCGAACTGCTTTCACAGCGAGCGGGCGGGAGTGAGCAGCGCGGGACACTTGTAAGGGATGACCCTGTGCTCGCTCACCCAGAGGGCGTCGTAATAATAGGCGGGGTACACAACGTGGTCGTCGACGCTGCCCGCGACCGCCAACGCGCCGTGCCGCTCGTACTCTGAGATTACATGCAGTATGAGTGTTAAGGTGTGCCTTCGCCACACGTCACGCTCCGAACTGGAGGCAGACCTCGAATGTATGTTTCGATTGCGGCGGCCTCCGCCTGCGCCTCCCTTTTCTTTCGCGGCCGTTTGACCGAACATCTAGCCCAACGGCGGGATGCGTAGGCAAAAGAGAAGATTGGGTTAACGTCGCGCCTTCAGGAACTAGGCGCTCAGGAGTGGCTCCCTCAGCAGCGGTGGGTTGAGCCACGCTGTGCTGAGGCGGTGCTTCGAGTCCCACCATCCAGCGATGGCGGGGGAAGAACACGCGGATATCCTCAGTATGGACGTTGCCACGTGAGACTTGAATAAGCCCTACCTCCTCTAGCTGCATCAGGCGGTGTGCTAACTGCCCGTCAGGTTCTCCCAATGCGACTCCCTGCATCTGGAAGTTGAGTTGAGCAACCCCGCTAGAGTTGGCCTGCTGTGCCAGCATCGCGTAGGTTAGCTTTGCGCCCGCCCCGAGTTCCTGCCGGGACAGGAGCCACGATGGCACGAAGGCACCTACGAAGAAGTGATATACGTTGAAGTTAGATTTCACTCACACTACTCCTTTTCACAAATAATGGTACTGCACAGCACTCCTTCCATTAACCCTTTTTTACTGTCTGAAAGTTATGAGCAGACGCACTCTCTCACTATAGTGATGAAGTATAACGGGGCCGCTATGCTGTCTCGCCTAATACGCAGCGTAGTGGCCCCGCATCAAATTCTTCTTCCCCTCTAGTAGACGTGCGGAGAGACAAGCGCTCCCGCCTCTGCGCCCGTCCCTCGAATCACTTCCCAAGAGTTTCTTTTGATAAAAGGCCTGTGATTGTGGTGGCCAAGTGCCCAACGTCCTGCGGATTTCCTTAAAAGGCACTCACGTCCGTGCGCCATGCCTGTAGCTCTGCGATATGAAAGAGAGACTTGATTGTACTTCGGAGTCGGATGAACCTGCTGCCATGAAAGTTAAGCCCGCGCATTAATAGTAGGTATGCCTATTCTAGTGGTCGCTGAAACGGACGTTAACAGAATGCCTTCGATCGCACACATTCGCGAAAGAGCAATGGAGGCAGTTTTCATAAGAGGGCGATGCCTGATAATCACCCTTGATAATACCCTCAATGAGGGCTTCAGTTTCATCCCCGAGCAGGGCGAGTTCCCCGGCGTCCAGCGTATGAAGGCGTGCGTGGCGTAGGTAGATGATATGGGCCGCCGGCTTTTGTGACGCTTCGGCGAAGGCCCAAACTTTGAAACGGTGATGCTGCGGCCACATCTCATGATCTGCCTTGTAGTCAACGACAAAGTCCCTGCCAACGAGGTCTATTACGCCCTCGATAGTTATTCCCTTCCTCTTGAGAGCGAAAGCCCGATTCCATGACTCCGCTTGCTCTATATGTGCTGAAAACAATTCGTCTTCAAAGAAACGCCTGGCGAGTTCGAGAGCTTCCTTCACATGGTCTAAAGACAATGATGAGTCATACCGAGCGAGCACCCCAACATCCCGCACGTTTCTCGCGATGGCTTTGTGCATTAAGGCCCCGATCCTTTCAGATGTTGAGGAGTCATCATCAAGACCAGGGTGACCGTCGACGTGCCGGAACTTGAAGCGAAGCGGACACTGTGCGTAGTCAGTAAGAGCAGTGACGGACAAACGGAAAATGCCGGAGCCGAGGGCCCCGGTTTGAGACCAGAAGGGTGCCGCCAATGCTGCTGGCTCCGGCGGGCAAACAGGAAGATCCTTTTCTGGGTCGAACCAGATGGTTTCAGGGCAGATGCCGGCCGCGTCGAGGCCCGGCACGAGTAAATCTAAACCGCCCCCATGCCTGCACCTTGCCTCGATAGTCCAACTCGCGATTCACACGATGCTTCGCAAGATGGAGCTTCTCAGTCTCCGTAAGGCGAACCTCGACTTCGAGCGAGGTCTGATCTGGGCGTCGAACTCCGGCGGGCAGAGGACGAAGTCGAAGAAGAGCCGCCCCGTCCCGATGAACTCATTCGCCCGGCAGATGCTTCTCGAACTCTGCCGAGTGAGCGAGAGCGAGTACGTCTTCCCGAACGAGGAGACAGGGAGCTACATCAAGGACGTGAAGACGGGCTTCAGTTCGGCCTGCCGGGACGCGAAGATCAAGGACTTCAGATTCCATGATCTGCGGCGCACCGGCGCGACGAGGCTCGGGGAAGGAGGTGCCGACGCCTTCTACATCACGGCCATCCTCGGACACTCTGATGTGAACACGAGCCAGGTCTACACCATCGCCACGAATGAGGGGTTGCGGCGCGCGATGGAGTCCCTAACTCGGGGGCGAGGGCAGACCGTCACAGAAGTCCCCACAAACGAAGAACGGCTACCAGAGCCGGTAGCCGCAAGTGCTTGAAACTGTTGGTAGCGGGGGGGAGACTTGAACTCCCGACCTTGGGGTTATGAATCCCACGCTCTAACCACCTGAGCTACCCCGCCACGGTTGGAAGAAACATTATAGGGGGCGCGGTTGAAAGGTCAAGTTGGGTGGGGATGCGGGTTGGGGGGTTTGCTTGCGGGTGGCGGATGCACGTATTATCGGGGTGAATTGTTGTGTTGGCGGAGAGGTTGAAGCCGGGGGTCGGTGGGTGAGAATGGCGGGGCGGTAGATTGGCCGTCGGGGGAAGGGAGCGTGGATGACTGAGTTGATTCATCGTCCGAGGAGACTGCGGCGGCGGGAGGCTTTGCGCGCGTTGGTGCGTGAGGCGCGTTTGGCGCGTGAGGATTTGGTGCTGCCGTTGTTCGCTTGTGCGGGCGAGGGCGTGAGACGCGAAATCTCTTCGATGCCGGGGGTGTTTAATTTGTCGGTGGACGAGGTGGTGCGCGAGGCGTCGAGGGCTTTTGACGTGGGCGTGCCGGCGATCATTTTGTTCGGGTTGCCGGAGACGAAGGACGAGACGGGGACGGGCGCGTATGCGCGCGACGGCGTGGTGCAGGCGGCGATCCGGGCGGTGCGGCGCGCCGTGCCGGAGATGGTCGTCATCGCGGATACGTGTTTGTGCGAGTACACTTCGCACGGGCATTGCGGCGTGGTGCGCGAGGGCGAGTTGTTGAACGACGAGACGCTGGAGTTGCTGGCGCAGACTGCGGTGAGTCAGGCGGAGGCGGGCGCGGACATCATTGCGCCGTCGGCGATGATGGACGGGCAGGTCGGCGCGATCCGGGAGGCACTCGACGGGGCGGGGTTGGAGCAGGTCGCCATCATGTCTTACGCGGTGAAATACGCGTCGGCTTTTTACGGGCCGTTTCGAGAGGCGGCGGCGAGCGCGCCCGCGTTCGGCGACCGTCGCTCGTACCAGATGGACGCGGCCAACGCGCGCGAGGCGATGCGCGAGGCCGAACTCGATTACGCGGAGGGCGCGGACTTCCTGATGGTCAAACCGGCCACCGCGTATCTGGACATCCTGCGCATGGTGCGCGACCGTTTCGATTTGCCGCTCGCCGCTTATCACGTGTCGGGCGAGTACGCGATGATCGGTTGGATCGACGAGCAGCGCGTGATGATGGAGACGCTGACAAGCATCCGCCGCGCCGGAGCCGACCTCATCATCACTTATTACGCGCAGGACGCGGCCAGACTCCTGAAATAGAAAACGATGAAGTCGGAACGATGAACGATGAACGGAAAGCAACTCGTCTTTCCGTTCATCGTTCAGCGTTCCGACTTCATCGTTTTTCTTTACCTGATTTCCACTTCGACGGGTTTGGCGTCGCGGTTGTGGTCGCCGGTGGGGAAGTTGGAGAGGTTGATGCCGAAGGGGCGGTCGGCGTCGAGTTCGACGACGAAGCGGACGGAGAGCGGTCGGCCTCTTGCGGCTTCGGCACGAACGCCGAGTGAGTTGACGCGCCACTCCTGAAGGAGCACCTGCGGCGGTTGCTCGACGGTGACGAGACGCGAGCCGCAATTCGTGTCGTTGATGTAGAGCGTGACGCGCGTGCCGTCGTAGCGTCCCTTCGCTTCGACGGGCAGCACAGGTTGCAGGTGCGCGCGCACGATGATCTGTCCGACCTTGCGCCAGTCTTCCCTGCCCGGCACGACGTACTCGAAGAAGCCCACGCCCGAACCCCACACATAACCGCTGCCGCCGCCCATCTTTTCAAAGCGACCGCGCACAGCCTGCTCGGGCAGGAAGCGGTAGAGCAAGCCGCCGCCGGGGAGCGGATTCGTGATGTCGGGCAGCGCGCCCGCTTCGCCTGCGGGGCGCGTGTAGGCGAACTGTCGCGGGATGAGATGACGCCGTGCGTCGAGCGTGTCGTCGGGCGGCGAGGCAGCGCGTTGCGACGTGAAGAGCGCAGAGCCGCGCGCGATCTCTGCGCGCACGGCGTCGTCGCGCGTGTCCGTGTAGGTGATGCCGTAGCCGCGGCGCACGTCGGGCGTGAGAATCCAGAAGATCGCGCCCGCCGCGCCGTTCCTGGCGGACTGTTCAAAGTAGGCGCGATACCATTCGGCCTGCGTGAAGCCCTCGTAGCCTTCCGGCCCCATGCCGAACTCGCCCATTACGAACGGCTTGTTGAGCGAGAAGGTGGCCGCGGCGCGGTTCGTGATGAACTCGCCGAGCGCCTGCGGCGACGTGACAAAGGTGTCGTGATCGTCGCGCGGGTAGTTGTGTACGTCTGCGAAATCGACATGCGGGAGGCGGTGCTCGTCCAACCACGCGCGCCGCTCGAAGGCCGAGCGATAGCCCCAAGTGCCGGGCGTCAAGAGGTGGTTCGGGTCGAGTGATTTGACGTAGGCGCTCATCTCCGCGACCCATTCGCGTCGTTCGTGCCAGCGACCGGGCGGGGCTTGCGCTTCGTTCATCAACTCGTAGGCCATGATCGTCGGGTCGTCGCGGTAGAGCATGCCCGTCACCGTGTTGCGTCGCGTGACGATGCGTTCGACGTGCTGGCGATAGAGGCGGCGCGTCTCCGGGTTGGTGTAAAAGAGCATCGCCCGCTCGACGTTGATGCCGAAAGGTTGCGTCTCGTCGGCGGCGGCGGCGATGCCCGCCCAGCGCAGATATTGCGTGACGCCGCCCGTGTCGCGCCACCAGTTGACGAGGCAGAGTTGGACGCGCAGGTTGCGGCGCGCGGCTTCGGCGAGCACGCGGTCGAGGTGGACGAAGGCTTCTTCGTTCCAATCGTCGGGGGCGCGGCGGAAGGGATGTGTGCGCGGCCAGTCGTCGCGGTCGCGCCCGACGGGCAGCACGCCGTCACGTTCCGTGCCCTCGCCGTAAGCCCACACGCGCAGGACGCCGAGGCCGAGACGCTGTGCTTCGGCCAACGTCTCCGGCATCCGCGCGCGATCCTCTTCGCGATACATGATGGCGACGTTCGCGCCCGCGAAGCGGAAGGGTTGCTTGTCCACGAGGAAGCGCGTGCCGTTGGTGCTGACAAAATGCGGGGGCACGGTTTTCGGGCGCGCGGCGGGTTCGCGCACCGTCAGAATGATCGCCGCGCCCATGACGAGCGCGAGCACTAGAAAGAAGAAGTTTTGTTTCAATGCTGGATGGAGAACTTTCTAAAGTGGTTTTGTGAGCGCGTAGAGATTCACGGGCGAGGGTTGGTCAGCCGCAGGAAACCGATGATGGCGCAGAGGCTGCCGAGCAGCAGGAACAGGGGGGCGAACGCGCCGAAACTGAGCACCTTTTCCGGGTCGGTTTCGGTCATGCCGAGCACGGCGACGGCCAGCAGGTGCAGGTTGAAACCGAGCAGGCAGACGCAAGCGAACGCGAACCAGCGCGTGGCCGGACCGAAGGCGCGCGCGCGCGCGAAACCGAGCACGGAGGCGACGAGCCAGCCGAGCAGGCAACCGACGAACAGGACGAGAAAGACGACGACCGTGAGCGAGGCGAAGCGCGGCACGGGCGCGGCTTGCGCCCACGCGAGGAGCGGGAGAGTTGAAGCGATCAGCATGCGTTTAGTTCCTCATTCGAGACGATCAAGACCGGCACAAGAAACCGCCGTCCGCGCGGAGTCTGTCTAAACAGCCACACGTTCGCGAACGGCGTCGCAGTTTCCAGTTTGGCGTTTGCGCCCGCAGTGATGGACGTTCGCGTGCTTCGGTGAATCGAACCCGCGCGAAACGTCGTCTGGCCGGACGCCAACCACCTTTGCGCCCGCGCGCCGGAAGTAAATCTAACGCGGCCAGCGGGCGTCGGTTTGAAGCGTCCGGCTACGTGATGTGAATTTCCTCTTCCTTGTTAACGTGGCGCAGGAAGTAGAGCAGCGCGCAGACGCACGCCACGACCGCCAGCCCGATGGCGTACCACAGCCAACTCTTATTCCCCTGCGACCCCTCCGATTGGAGGAATTTCACGAAGTAATAGAGAGCGCCGACACTGGCGATAAGACCTACCACCCAGTAAGCTATGTCCAGAATACGATTCATGTTTAGACCCTCCGGCGTTGGTTGTTAATCGAAATGATGGCAAGCGAACCGGCGACCACTCGCAACGTAAGAACAGAAAATTTACGCCAGACTTTGTCGGGACAGTCGTTTCGGGCAAAGAAACTTTTTGTGTACGGCGGTTATGTTACCGCCGCCACGCGCGAGAAGCAAGATGTAAAAAAGGGATAAGGACGGAGGGACGAGGGATGAAGCGGAATAGTTCTGGTCAATAAACCCGAATGCTTTTCTGATTCCGCCCTCCGCCCTCCGCCCTCATCCCTATAAAATCAGCCTGCGGTCGCCGGCGCGGCGGGTGATGCGTGCGCGGTCGAGGTATTCGAGCAGGGGGATGGCGTATTTGCGCGAGACGTTGGTTAAATCTTTGAAGGCGGCAACGTCGATGAGGCGTTCGGGTTCGTGGCGCGCGGCATACCCGGCGAGAGTTTCGATGAGGCGCGCGAGGGCGTCGCGGTGAACCAGAAGATCGTTTGAGACGCGGACGAGCGTGCCGGAGTCAATCAGGAGTTGCAGGATTTTGCGCGCGTGCTCGCGGGCGATCTGTTTGCCCCCGGCGGCGCGAGAGAGCGCATCGTCGAAGGTCGGGGCTTCGAGCGCGGCCTCGCGGTAAATTTGTTCGAGGCGCGCGTGCAACTCGGAGTCCCTGGCGGAGAGGGCGAGGGTGTGGCCGCCCGCGCGTACGATGTCGCGTTCGGAGACGAGCAGCCCCGCGCTCTCCGCTCCCACCAGCACGGCGCGAAAAACTTCGGGCGCGACGTGTGCGAACAATCGCTCGCGCAGGGTTTCGCGTGCGAGGCCGCGCTGCAAAGGCTCGCGCTTGTGGTGTGCTTCCACTTCCGCGCGCGCGCTGTGGATGAAAGCGTCGAAAATCTTGCGCCCGACGTAGACGCCTTCGGCCTCGATGATCGCGCCGCTTGCCCCGCCGGTCGCTTCGCGCAAGGCCGCTTCGAGCGTCTCATCGCGCCAGCCGGTGCGCGCCGCGAGGTCTGCGCGCCGCAGTCCCTGCTCGCCCGCCGCTTCGACGTAGAGGCCGATCCGGCGCGCCTCGTCCGCGTCGGTCAAAGCGATCAGACGCTCGCGCGCGGCCATGCGATCACGCCCGCGTCGCTTGGCGGCGAAGGCGTCGAGCACGCTCCCGCCGCCGACGGTGCGCTGCGGCGAATAGGAACGAATGATGAAGCGTTCTTCGGGGAGCGCGACGACGGGCGATTCGAGTCGCAACTGCGCGAAGCCGCGCGCGCCCGCCCCGATCTCGCCCGCCGGTTCGAGAATCTGCACGCGTGCCAGCACTTCCGCCGCGCCGAGATGCACGCGCACGCGCGCACGCGAACGAAGCGCGCGCGGCGCGTTCGGCAGCACTTCCAGAGACGTGTCTATGATCTGTGTGGCGCGGAGACGCCCGGCGGGCGCGAGCGTCATCCCGCGCTCGATTGAAGCCGCGTCCACGCCGCCGAGGTTGATGGCCGTGCGCTGCCCGGCGACGGCGCGCGCGACGGCGCGGCCATGAACCTGTAGCCCGCGCACGCGAACTCGCTGTGCGGCGGGCAACAACTCCATCTCGTCGCCTTCCGCGATCTCGCCCGCGACGAGCGTGCCCGTCACGACCGCGCCGAAACCGCGCATCGTGAACGCGCGATCCACGGGCAGACGCGCCACGGCGCGCGACGAACGCGCGGGCGCGTGCGACGCCACCGCGCGCAATTCTTCCCTCAACTCGTCGAGTCCCGCGCCGCCTCGTGCGCTCACGGCGACGATGGGCGCGCCGTCGAGAAACGACCCCGCGACCAACTCTTCGGCCTCCGCGCGCACGAGCGCGAGCAACTCTTCGTCAACCGTGTCGAGCTTCGTGATGACGACGAGGCCGCTACGAACGCCGAGCAGTTTGCTGATGTCGAAGTGTTCGCGCGTCTGCGGCATGACGCCCTCGTCGGCGGCGATAACGAGCGCAACCGCGTCTATGCCGTGCGCGCCCGCGAGCATGTTTTTAACGAAGCGTTCGTGGCCGGGCACGTCAACGAAGCCGACGCGCACGTCGCCGAGATCGAGTTCGGCGAAGCCGAGGTCAATCGTGATGCCGCGCCGCTTCTCTTCCGGCAGCCGGTCCGCGTCCACACCCGTCAGAGCGCGCACCAGCGTCGTCTTTCCGTGATCAATGTGTCCGGCTGTGCCGACAATGATAGATTTCATGGTTGCGAGTCTGAAGAAGTTTCAAGTTTCAGGTTTCAAGTCTGAGAGGTCTTCGTTCTTTAACTTGAAACCTGAAACCTGAAACTCATTCCTGAAACCTGAAACTACTTGACGACCTCGAAGTCTATCCACTGGGTCGCCATGCGATGTTTGTCGGCGGCGAGCAGATCGGTGACGACGATCTGGAGCACGTATTCGCCGGGCGGGAGATTCGCGCCGAGGTTGAGGCTACCGGCGAGGTCGAGCCGCTTCGGGTCGGGCAGCGACGTGAACTTGAGCGGCAGCACGTCGCCGTTGAAGACGGGCGCGCCGTCGCGGAAGATGCGCGCCTGCGTGGTGAGTTGCGGGAGGCCAGTCGCCTTGTCGAGCCGCGCGTTGTAAATGGCGTAAGCGAAGTCGAGGTCGGAGTTTTGCCGGAAGCGACGGACGGCGGGGCTGGCGGGCGTGGCCGCACCGTTGCCCGCGTTAGCATCCGGCGCGGCGTTCCCTTCCCGCGCGCCCGGCGTCGCCGTCTGGAGGCTGCCTTTGAGGTCGCCCACGATCAGGCCGGAGAGCACGAGTTGGTTCTTCTTCAAATCCGGCACTTCGATAAACTGATTGGCCGAGCCTGTCCGCGTGGTCGAAGCGTCGCGCACGGCCATGCGCAGTTGATACGCCCCGGCCTTCTTGATGGGGACGTTGAAAGTGTAGGTCAGCCCTTCGCGCAGGACGCGTTGATAAGCCTCTTCCTTCAAAGTGAGCGTGGTCGTCTGATCGCGGTTGTCTATGACCTGCGAGTTGTCTCTGTAGGTCAGGCCGACCACGTCGAGCACGGTCTTGTAAGTCCCGTCGGGTTGTTTGGTGAACTTCACATCGTTCCCGTTGATGTGCATGAGCGAAGTCATAAACGACCCGGCCTGTTCCGTGTTGCCGAAGACGGCGGTCAGGCGCAGGCGCACGTCGGCTGAAGAGAAGGGCGAGGTGAGCGCGCCGAGCAACTGATCGTAGCGCGTGCGGCGCACGGGGCGCGCATCTTCGTCCTTGATGCCGAAGAACCCGCGACGAAAACGCACCTTGAGGCCGGGGCGTTTCACACGCACTTCGAGCTTGTGATAGCGGCGGTCGAAGGTCGCGCTCTGCGGGCGGTAGCCGAGCAGGTAAAAGCCCTTCTGGTCGTTGATGATGCGCCGGATGCTGCGGTCGAGGTTGTTCATGTTCCTGATGAAGAGGCCGCCCGTGCTATGTGAGAGTTCGTCCAACCCGACGTGTGAAGCGGAGAACTGCTGCGCGCGGAGCGACTGTATATCATCGAGTCGTTCGAGGTTCAGGCCCGCCGTGTCGTCCTCGGCCATGAAGTTGTAGGCGACGAGGCCGCGCGGGTCAATCGTATAAAAGACGACGGAGGCGCGGTTGGCGAGGTCGGTCAACTGGCGCACTGACTGACGCACGCGCTCGCTGTCGGGGCGCAGCGTGAAGCCGTCCGAGAAGAGCGTGACCGATTTGCGTCCCGGCAACTCGCGCATCCCGCGCACGACGAAATTGAGCGCGCCGAGCGCGCCGACGGCGAAGATCTCTTCCTGAAATTCCCTCAACCGGATGGCTGAGTCGCCTTCTCTGATACCCGTCCTCAACTCTGCCCCGCTGGCCTCGCCACCCATCTCAGGACCGCTGGTGCGAATCCTGTTTTCGACGGGCGTGAAGACGCCCGTGCCGCCGTACGCTCCCGGATACCATTTCACGCGGTTGATGGCGGCGTGCAACTGCCGTTTATCGGAGGTGAACTGCTGCAACGCGCCCGCTCCCGCGCTCGTGCGGATGATGGCGACCAAGTCGTTCGGCTGCATCTGTTCGTCCACGAACTTTCTGAGGCCGGAGCGCACAGAGTCCATGCTCGGAAAAGAGAGGCCGAGGTCGTCAACGACGAGAGCCATCGTGCGCCGCACCTGCTCCGGTCGCAAATGGCGTGGCGGCGGCGGCGGTAACGCGCTCGCCTTATCGCTCGACTTCCGGCTCTCGTTCGCCGTCTCCGTCGCGGGCGTCGCGCTTTCGTTCAGGACGTAGGAGAAGTTAGTGAGTTTCTGCGGGCGGTTGTCCTCTAAGATTTCAAAGTCGTCCGCCGACAGGTCCGTCACCTGATTTCCCTTCTTGTCCACGACGACGGCATCAACCTGCACGAGGTTCGTCGTGATGCGCACCACGTCGCTATCGTCGTCGTCGGGAGCAGGTTGTTGCGACGGCGGCGCACTCTGTTGGGGCGTGGTTGATGGCGGCGTGGTTTGCGCGGGCGGGGTTGGCGCGCTTTGCGTCTGTTGCGCTGCGGCCAGCGGCGCGAGCAGTGAGAGCAGGAGCGCGTGTGTGATGATGAGCGAGGTTAGTTTCTTCATGGGTAAAAACTCCGTTCGAGAGTCGGTAAACGAATATTTTCCGTCCGGTGATGATCAAGTGCTTGTAAGTGCAAGTTTCAGTTGTCGGGTTGCAAGTTAAAGCACGAAGATCCGGGCAGTCCTGACACTTGAAACCCGACACTTGAGACTACTTGTAAACTTCAAAATCAATCCACTGCGTCGTGACGCGATGTTTGTCTTTGCGCAGTGTGTCGGTAACGATTACTTGCATGACATATTCACCGGGCTTGAGCAGTGGGCCGAGACGGAGTTGCGCGATAACGCCGATGCGCTTCACATCGGTGGTGGGTAGTTGCACGATCACGGGCTGCTCTTTGCCGCTGAAAACAATTTGGCCGTCGCGGAAGATGCGCGTCTGCGCGGTGACTTGCGGGAGGCCGGTCGCCTTGTCGAGCCGCGCGTTATAGACCGCGTAGCCGAGTTCGAGGTTGGCATTTTGATGGAAGCGACGCACGGCGGGGCTGCCCAGCATGTCCGTTTCGTCAGCCGACGCGGGCGAGGTGTTCGTGGCAGCCATCGTCGCGCCGACCTTCGCCGTCTCCTGAATCCCCCCGGTCACGATCAGCCCCGACATGGCGAGGCGATTCTTCTTCAAATCCGGCACTTCGATAAACTGGCTGGCCGAACCCGTCCGCTCCGTCGCCGTGTCGCGCACGGCCATGCGCAGTTGATACGCTCCGGGCTTTTTGATGGGAACGTTCATCGTGTAGGTGATGCCCTGACGGAGCACCCGGCGGTAAGCGTCTTCGGGCATCGTCAGCGTGTGGATGCGGTCGAGCGATTCGATGACGCGTCCGTTGTCGCCGAAGGTGACGCCGACCACGTCGAGCACCGCCTTGTATTTCCCGTCCGGCTCTTTGCTGAACTTCACGTCGTTGCCGTCGAGGTACAACATCGAGCGCATGAAAGAGCCTTCTTCAGCCGTGTTGCCGAAGAACGTCGTGAGGCGCAGGCGCACGTCGGGCGAGGCGAAGGGCGAGGTGATGGCGGCGAAGAGTTGTTGCTCGCGCGTGCGGCGCACGGGGCGCGTCTCCTCGTCGCGCACGCCGAAGAAGCCTGTGCGCGTGCGCACTTTCAAACCGGGGCGTTTCACCTTCACGGAGATGCGATGATAACGGCGGTCGAAGGTCGCGCCGTCCGGACGATAGCCGAGCAGGTAGTAGCCTTTTTGATCTTCGACCACGCGCCGGATGCCGCCCGACAGGTCGTTGTTATTTTTGATGAGGAAGCCGCCCGTCTGCTGCGAGAGGTAAGACAGGCCGCTCTGCGTGTCGAAGATCTGGTTGCTGCGTTCGCTGATCGCGCTCTCGATCTGTTGCGGCGACATGCCCGATGTATCGTCGGCAGCCGTCAAGCCGGTGACGACGAGGCCGCGCGCGTCAATCGTATAGACGACGACAGAGGCGCGGTTGGCGAGATCGGTCAACTGGCGCAGAGCTTGAAGCACGCGGTCGCTGCGCCCGTGCCCACGGTCGGCGGTGAAGAGGGCGAAGCCGTCGGACATGAGCAGCACGGACTTGCGTCCCGGCAACTCGCGCATCCCGCGCACGACGAAGTTGAGCGCGCCGAGCGTGCCGACGGCGAAGATCTCTTCGCGGAAGTCTTCGAGTTCGGCGTTGACCTCTTCGCCGCGGCGCGCGCGCAGGTTGCCGTCCCTTTCCTCTCCGGCCACCGGCCCCGGCGCATTCACGCTGCCCTCGATGGGGGCGAAGACGGAGACGCCGCCGCGCCCGCTCATGAACCACTTCACGCGATCAATGGCGGCGTGCAACTGCCGCTTATCCGAGGTGAACTGCTGCAACGCTCCCATGCCCG
>Ga0307513_10002631_pt1 | contig 24780 bp, 37 predicted proteins | sample 15_EM_MG_FD_202174 | JGI IMG/M metagenome (GOLD analysis project Ga0307513, IMG submission 202174) | Populus trichocarpa ectomycorrhiza microbial communities from riparian zone in the Pacific Northwest, United States - 15_EM | ecosystem: Host-associated > Plants > Roots > Unclassified | place...
TAAGGCCCTGAAATATGGCCAGAATACGGCCAGTGCTCGTTTTGAATGCGCTCTGTATACCAATACTTAGTGAAATAAAATTTGTACTCGCCTATTCCAATAGAGTTTTAGTGTGAGGACGAGGTGGTTTCGCGACGCTAGACTTCTGCACAGAGGACGCGTGCTGGGGAGTTGCCGTCGTGCTCGCACTCGCATCTCTTTTTACCTGTGGCGTGGCACCTGTTGCAGGAGGTGCAAATGCAGACGAGGGCGAGTGCCCCAGGAGAGGGTTAGGGGCGGACGTTTCGATTTTAAGTTTAAAACAGAGCGCGCGTGGGTGGGGATTCACAGATCATGACGATGACGGTGAGTGTCGGGATATGGGGGTTCTCGTACATGTATCCTGTTTTGGGTACCATTTATTACCCTTCTCCGATTCTGGACCCGCACGATTGTAGGCTCGGCTTGCCGAGGGCGGAGTGTACGACCTCGATACTTATTCTCGAAGTTCTGGGCTTTCGTGTATGTGTATATAAACCACCTATTCCCGTCTATCGAAAAGGGATTTGTGGGCGTTCCTTCAACCGCAGGCTCATTCAGGAGGAACACCACGACTAATCGCTCCTGAGTCGTGCCAAATACAATGCTATTTGATCGGACTGCTCACTGAATCCAAATTTTCCTCTAATCAGAGCCACGTCAAGTGGTCCATAGCAAATTTGGCGCTCGGGCTTCTTCCGGGGGATTGATACTGTTCCTGGGACCACGCAAAAAATCCCCAGATGTGGGTCACGATGCGCAATACACTTCCAAGAGTTCCATTACCGTTTGTATATTACAGGGCAATATCTTCTGGAAGGAATTACTATACTCAGTTTGAATTCAACCCAAAGAAGAGACTTTTGTTGGACAGATGTGCTGCATTTCGCATCCTTCCCAAGGACAAGGGATTATCCTTGAATCTGGATGGTACGTCCTTCGCATGGAGACTCCCTCATAAGGCAAACAGGCAAACAAACAGCAAGAGTGAAGCATCCTATCCTCCATGCTTGTTGCCGGCGAACTCTGAAGGGCTATGATAATTACGAGAAATCGCCACGCGAGGGAAGCTTGCCTGACTTCTGATGGACGACTGGAGACACCAATGTGCTGATCGTGGTGAGCCAGTACTGTGGAAGGTCTTCTATTGGTTCTGCTCGTTTACAGCGTGTTCTGATCCATGATGATTAAACGTTGACAAAAGGGATTCCGTGCCCGTATTCCCGTGTTCATATCATGGCCTTGTGGGTCTAGGCATAATCCCAATCAACTTAGATCAGAACTGGCAATCGGAAATGACGACGCAATGCGATCTATCGAATAAAAATACGCAGCAAGAACCTCGCAGGGGTGATCAGGGTAGGTCAAAGCGGTTTATCTGAGTTGGACACCTGGGTCATATGGCCAGCAAGGCATTGCCAAACAATAAAAAATGCTCCTTAATCCAAGGTCCTTCGTGAAATACCACAACGCTGCTTCTGAGGACCCTAGGTGTTCAAGTACAAGATGTTGCGAGAGTAGAAACCAGCTATGGATCTTTATTCAGCAGAGAGCGGACCCGATTTCAATACTAGCTTGACATCGATATGATTTATGGTGCCAATGTCGAATTAACACAGTGTTATATCGTGGTCGGACCGAGAACGAAGTCGCTGTCACCGCATAAGGTGGGTGAGGTCTGTGGCGAAAGAGACTCCCATTAGCCTAAGCATTCTAATTGTGTACGGAAACTACGGGAGCCACGACGCACTGGACGCATCTTAAGGGACAGAGGTCATAGACCCTTGTCCCCATCGGGAACTGCAGCAACGAGCCTCACGAGGCCCACGAGGGAGTCTAGTCGCTCCTGAGAGAGCTCAGCAAATAAATTGAGGAGCACCTCTTGCTTTTGTCGCATAACCTCCGGTGCGTGCTTTTGCCTGCCACTGAGCTTGTATTGCGCGAGGCTAGTAGGAGCTGGTGCAAGGACGCTCGCGAGGTTTGGCGAGATGGAGGGCCTAGGCTTGCATAGCTCGGTGGAGCTATTATCCGAGGGCTGGACTGCCGTATCTTCGGAGAGATCGTCCTCCGACATAGAGCATTGATCACCCTCTAGCATCTCGTGACCCCTTACCGCCACGGCCGCTTCGCCACCCAGGCCGTGGTGACTACTTGTACGCGGCTGCAAAGAAGGATAGACGGTATTGCGAGGAGAATAAGCGGATGAAAACTTGTTATTTGTTGATTGGAGGGTCGTGGCCAACTGTGGACGAGTAGAGTGGGAGTGGCATAGGGACGTTGGCGCTCGAATAGTCAGACCGCGCTGTTCGACGGCCCACTGCTTATGTCGTTCATATGTCTGCATCATATTGCATAGTTCCGTGATGTGGGCGGAGGATGCCCCTAATCGTGAGTGCGGGGTTTGGGGCGCCACCGCTGGCGATATGTCGATCGGCTGCGAGACAGTGGATATTTGAGAATTCGCTTCAATGTCTCGGGCCCCCGCTCCGAGTGGGAAGCCCATTACGTCGACAATTTAAGAGCGACTTTTCCGCTGGGGCGCGTTGAGAGCAGCCAAAAGGTGCAATCCAAGTTATATCTTTCTCAATGGTTCACACGCATGTGAAGCCATGTAGCCCGCATGGTTGTTGCACACATTTTCGCACAGGTTCGAGTTGCACAGCGATACGGACAGCGGTCGAGGCCAAAGGGCCTCGCCTGGACCATCAGCGCTTTCGACAGCGTCAGCCACAAATGGCCCATCAAGGGGAAGTGCAGTCTTCTTCAACAATCACACGACGAGGAAACTCTGGTTCTACGTACAAGCCTGTCACACCTCGCAAACGCGGATCGTATCGATCCCCGCCTGATTACCAATAAGCTCCCTACGAAGCTAGGCCTTTATTCCCACGGCTCCTTGCCCGGCTTCAAGAACGGCTCGAGACTGAATTCCACGGCAGAACACGGGTACGGAAATTCAAAGTTGACAAGGACACTCGGGTGGAGAATTCCGAGAACGCCTAGTTCAAAGTCCCCTGTGGTATTGTATGTCGCAGTAGAGTGACGTGACCGGTACATAATCTTCGCCGCACGTCCTGGGAAGAATGTTGCGTCTAGACCGCGGTTGAGTACATTTGGTATCCGACAGGAAGCGAGCAGCAGAGGGGGTGTGTCGAAACTATGAGATCAATACATCCGGCTGGTGCAATCATGGTGGCTTACCATCGGTTTCCTTGAGGTAATAGCCGGTCTGGGCCTCACTATCTGTGGTCTGGATGCGGGGCACTTCAAGCATAGCCATTATTCGGTCCAGAAGCCCATGAACCACTTCAAATCCTGCCGTCTTATTGCACCACAGCGCGGCGGCGTGCCGGATGTTCCGGGCCTGGCGCTCCGCATCTGGGTCTTTGATTACGACGTCGGAGGTCTCGAACACTTTGAGTGGAAGAGGGTGCGCCTTGTTCTCTCGAACAGTTTTCAGTAAGCCAGGAAGTAAAGAAGTCCGGACCACTTGATACTCGAGTGTCTTGGGGTTGGCTAGTTTGACCACTTTCGTACCGTCGTCCTTTCTATTCATCCACGCGAAGTTTTCTTCGTGCGAGCACTGAACAAAGGAGCGTCAATTGAAATCAATCGGCCCAAAATGGCAGATAGGCACACCAAGATCAACGGCAGAACTTCCACCCATCCAGCAAAAGCCCATTCTCTCCGTACCAAATCGCTGAGCTTGGCGACCTCGAGTGGTTGAGCCACTGTATTCGTCGCTGGAAACGTTTTTTTGAGGTTATTGAACCCATAAGCAATGGCGGCATCTTCCATGATATCGCATTCATGTAAGATGTCGGGACGCCACGGTGGAACATTGACTAGGATCTCGTCTGGATTATTAGGCGAGACGCGTGCATCTAAGGTCATCCGTTGCAAGAGGATGGCGAGCTCCGCCGAGCTTAACTGAAAGCCTGTACACGAATTAATGTATGACGCGTGTGCCATGGTGGCCCTCGAAGCAAGGTCTGGAGTCACGGTGACTTTGCCGTCTGGCCAGACGATACGAACGGGCTCGATGCTATGAAAATGTTAAGAATAGGTCTCAGAGCAAGAAAGAGGTCTCATACGTAAAGGGTTCCTCGCAGTATTCTGCGAACATCATTACAACCATGTCGATGACGATCGCCAGTTTAGTAGCGTCAGTCGCGGTCGTATCAACGAACACGTTCCTTGTGTTGAATGTGATCTTAGAGTGCTCAGAGTTGATGATAGGTGGCATCGACAGGACATTGTCCTTGGAGTCGTAAATGATTGGGTAGACCGGTGAGTCGCGAATAATGGGCAGGTAGCGCGCTAGGTGTTTCTCGGACTATTGCATACACGGTGAGGTGGTGGTAGTAGGAAATAGTGTCTCGCACCCACCTCGTAGATGGTCATCAGCTCTGCTGCCGTGAACTCCTTGTTCTTGTTGAGAGGCATAAACTTGATGTCAGTTGGCTTTCGGGCCTCATATCGGAAAGGCGGGGTGAGAGTATCGAGATCATGTGTGCCTATTGCAACAAACTGTCTCCTTCGGCAGATGTTTTGATGCAGCTTGTCTTGCAAGTCGATGAACGAGGCGTAGGACCGAGGGGTAAACTTGATGTTCCTTAGGATGGCACCAGCGAATAATGGTCGAACTTGTGCGGTCTGTTTGAGGTTTAGTTGGGATCCAGCACATGGTGACGGGCCTACCTCTGGCGAGACAGTGATAGTCAGTAAATCGTCTTCACCACCAGGAGGATAGACAATCTTGAGCTCTGGAGACTTGTCGAGAGTCAGGAAAACGCGCAGTGCGCGTGCGATGCCCTCGATACAGAGGAGATCGATTCTGTCAGGTTCGAGTCAGGATACACTGGACTGAGACCTGGTGGGCGATTTTGGTGTACCTGTTTGCTGGAACTTCAATCTTGAGTTGCTGGGTAACGTGGAGAGTATTAAAAGGAGCGTGTGGAAATTGATATGTAAAAACTTGCGGGACGTTCAGCAGGGAGGCCGTTCTTGATTGCCTCTTCCACCTCTTGGGTGGTCTATGAACTAACTCAGCAGTGTAGTGATTACAGAAAGGCTACGATCGTACATCTTCGTCAAGCTCAATGCCAAATTCAAAGCAGAGTTGGTCGAACTCCTCGGTGGCTGCTCGATTCCTCAATGGTGAGATGTTAAGGGATTGTGAGACACATACTATATGTCCTCTCGAGGCGTTCAAAGAGGTCCTGCCTGTCGACGGCGACGGTTGGCATTTCGACTTCGGTGGCGCGGATTCAAAGCCAAACTTGGCCTCTGTCACTTCTCAGCCCAGGACTGGTGGCTCCCTCTAGCACTGGTCGGCTAGGCAGGCACTCGACTACCAATAGTGATACTAATTTGTCGTCGTCGACACAATGTCAGAGCGCGATATAACAAACCGCTTGCGGCGGGCGGTAAAAGGCGTGTCTCCTTTGCCTCGTTCTTGGGGTTATTTACGCCTAAAACTGGGTCATATATTCAGAAAATAACCTCGCACTCGTTAAGCGCCTTATTCAGCGGACAGACATACGCAATCCCGATCCAGGTCCTGAGCGCTATACTTCCCTTGCCTGGGCGGCCGTTTTAGGCCATGAAGAGACCTTTGAATATCTTCTTCAGATGGGGCACGACGATGAGGAGCTCAGTAAAGTGCGTGAAATGAATTCCACGTCGCTGGAAGCCGGGCTCACCGGTTCCTTGTCCATCCCTCCACAGGACTCTGAGAATAATACCATTCTCATTATTTTAGCTGGCCTTGGAAGCAATAATGTCTCAAGTCCCTATCGTTCGCCTCAGGATAACCCCGATTTACAAGACGCCGCCATGCGCATGGCGAGGCAGTATTGGGAACGCTTCCCTTTCATTACAGACTGGTCCAACCTTCAGGGGAGGACTGCTCTGCACGTCGCTGCACTCAAAGGCAGTGAAGACTTCGTCCGAGTATGTCCCACTTGGTGTCCGCTCCGTGACGTCCTCACCGGTACCCGTGACTTCAGATGATCTGCGACCTGGGAGCGGACGTCGACCTTACAGATACATTGGGAAATACTGCCCTGCATTAGTGAGTGGTCTTACAAGCATACGCTCGTCCTGCTGATTTGCAGCAGCGCAAGTGCCTGGGGACATATCCCTGTGAGCCTACTCAACGTCCATCTGAAGTTGCACCTAATGTCAATTCTAGGTTGTCCAACTGCTCATCGAACGCGGATGCGCCTTCAACGCCAAAAACAACGAGGGGTTCACCGCTTCCGACTACGCATATTCGTTCGTATACACCCTAATCAGGTTTACGCATCAGTTGATATCAAATCAGGCACAATACCCAAGAAGCACTTCAGGAGACGGCACGAACCCAATGGGAGACAAACAAGAAAGCACGAGTGATCGCAAAGCAAGGAATCCGAGAGCGGTACCACTCTCCAGAAGATTTCTTTGGTGAGGTACCTCCAACAAGACGAATACTTCAACCCTCGCGGAATCGACTACGAAGCGGCTCTGCGACGACCTCAGCATCTGATAGCACTGATTACGAAGGACAATTATCAACCTCAGCCCCCATTCATGGCAGCTCAGGGTCATCTTCTCAATTTTCAAGTCATTCTTCTGGCTCACTACCTCGGGCACCACCGTCCAATGGGACTGTCCTCACACCTATACCGTCCAGCTCAACCCAAGGTGTACTCCCTCCTGCCACTGCAACTCCACGCTTACGATCACATCAATCCTCATCATCGGCTAGCACCACGAATACACAGAGTAGCAAGCCGAGTATATCCTCTGGTACCCCTTCCACTGCCAATGGACGAATGACCCCTCAGAATGGTGTGGCATTGGGGACCTCTTCCACAAGCATTTCCCACTTTGCTGCTCGCACTCTTGAGAGGGACGCGGATGCCATGGCTCAATATTTGATGCGGGCGAGGAGCAGCAGTAGCAGTAGTGCGAACAATACACCCACGGCTCCAGCATACATCCCTCCACAGACATCTCCTTTCACATCTGAAGCAACAGTCAGTGACCCACGTGGTCGGAATACCCTTCCTCGACTGAAACCTTCCATCTCTGCGACTTCCCTCCGAACTGGTTCACAAACCACGACCCCTATAGCCACCAGACCCCCGGGGCCAAGTCTACCTCCAGACGACCTACGTGTCAATTCTCGAATACGCGCCACCACCCTGAACAATGTCCCCGGACAAACCACCTCAACGAGATCGCCTCCTATGCCGCCTTCGAACCTTCCTGGTGTCCCACCAGGGTCCCCACCAGCTCATCGCAGGCAGGGCTTCACGCTCCCTCTGGGAAGAGCGGCCGAAAGCGCGCAAGCCGCGATGAATGGCAGCCACGGACGCCGGCCGTCGGGCTCATTGCTCAAAGAGATCACTACTATGAGGGTCAATGCCCAATGATTCGGGATTGCCTCTTTGTACTCTGTTCTATATATACTTCTCTGATCCTTCTGATTTTGCTCTTGCAACCCTGCTTCTGCTCCCTGTGCTCGGAACAATTTCACACACACCTGTCTGTATCATTTGCTACCTGTGTCTCGAACGTCGTGATTTTTAACATCATGTCCCGCGACTTCGGTGATTACACATGCACCGCGCATCGGGGTGGCTTCTACGGTCAGAAATGGGATCGAGACCTCATTTGTTAGTCCGCTGTTTTGGCCCCAACCCCACCTTGAATCTGACCTCATCTCTCACGTCTCAACAAGCCTCATAGTCACGATGGCTCTTCAACCCTCTCTCAGCCCTACATTGATATATGGAGATTCCACAGCTCCTCATACTCTGTGCGCTCGTACTATTGCACTTCCTAATCCGTTCGGTCGACTTACTCCCGGTGGCAGCGAATTCTTCTGGGACTATATTTGCCCGTACTCCGGAAAGTCCGCAAAATGCATCAAGGATGTTGTGATCCCATGGCTGGAATCCCATGCGAAAGGCAAGGTTAAGATATTCTTCAGGCTCCAGGTACAACCTTGGTGCGTGCATGCGTCTATAATCGCGACCTTGGTATCTCCCCTTCCAATCGACCGACTCTTGACTATCTGATCAACAGGCATAGCACGTCCACTCTCTGTCATGAAGCGGCCCTCGCGGTCATTCGCGTGAAACCCGATGCATTCTGGGATTACTCTCTCGCGCTTCTCACTGAGCAAGAGCAGTTTTACGACATCCCCACGTCCACCAAGACTCCGATCGAAACGCGCCACAACCTCGTCCAACTCGGGGTAGAGAAGGGTATCCTGGATGAAGCCGACGCTGAGGAAGTCAAGGACCTTCTCGTGCACAAGACTACGCCCAACGGTGGGAATGCCGTGACGAATGACTTAAAGTGGTGCAGTGAGTCTCTTTCGTCTATGATTATCAATTCAGAAGATCGATACTAATGGTTATTATCAGTCAAGTACTCGAGGCAGAATCATATCCATGTCTCGCCCACGGTTCTGTGGGACGGTATCGAGGAACCCAGCGTTTCGAGCTCATGGGGAGAGAAGGAATGGTCTCAATTCTTTGCAAACAAGATTTCTGTTTAAGGGTTGCCCCGATGCTGAAGTAAGTCAAGATTGGGTTTGTTTCGAATGTAGTAAAGTGGGACAGTATGAATTGACGTTCTATGATGAACTTCGAAACGCCGCTCTCCCATCCTCACGAAGGATCTGAGGTCGCAGGAAAATGCACGGTGTGAATGTACAGGACTGATTCAAGTGATAGCACTTTGCCCCGTGGGTATTAGGTCGTCTTCTCACGGGATTCTGAGGCTGGGTGGCAGTCCGTACCAGTTATCTGTTAATTCGATACTCGTGTATATATCGCTACCTCCCCAAATACGAATACGCCAAGGGGTTTTCGCACGGCTAATATTTTTTGTCCCGTATATCCACAGTACGCCCTCCAATAACCTCTCTGATAGTCCATAATGCTTCCAGAAGGAGCCGTGATGCATCCTTAGGGATTTCTGCCCCGCAAGGGATCGGTACTGCTCGCGCGGACAGTGGATGCCGCGTGGCACCGAAGGAGACGGCTCGGGTTGAACCACGGCCTCCACTGGACAGGGAACGTGTATTGGATATCCATTTGATGCGCCTGTCGGTCGGGCTGACTCCATTCCGTTTGAAAGCCGTCAACAGGTCGGCCCAAAAGAAGCGCGCGGTGAATATGGAAGAAGAGGACAACCTTTCGGATTCCAGTTGGATGTTCCAAAGCAGTCTCCTGCCCACGTTCGGTAGGGGCAGCTTGCCGGTCATGAATGTCCAGCGCCTGATACGGGGGAGGTCAGGCCAATCAAGCCCCAATCAAAGGGAAGAGTGCTATATTAAGGTATGGAAAGGTCATTTCCCGAGAAACCCTCGGGGTTTGAATGTGTAGTGTTGGAATGCTTGGAAAATGTGAAGGTTGATGCTTGGAGGGGTCCAACACGAGGAAATGCGGCCAGTCTAGGATTCTCAAATTCAAGGCAAAGATTCGTCGTCGTTAGGCACGGACTTGCCTTTAGGGCCTCAGCGGTTGAGGCATTGGGGCCTCAACGCGTCGGGATATGGTAACTGCTGATTAAATTACCCCCGGGATATGTTGGGGTATGACTGGTTTCTATGGTTCATCTGTGTTCGGCCAGCTGGCATCGTTAACTGGCATCGCTATCAGACATTGCGTGAACGGATCGGGCCTTATCCAACACTGGAACGTAACATAGCAGTTCATCTCCTCAGGTCCCGCTGCCTTTTAATCAGGTGGCACAACTTGGTGAAACCGGAATTTCATTGGACATCTTCTTTGAGACAGTCTTCTGGAAGTGCAGGTATATAAGGTCCTGTGACGCTGGATCTCTACTGTCTCATCAGCACAGAAACACCACTCTTTCCAACTTTCTTAGTCACCATCTATTATGCCTCGCATGAGTGACCTCGTATACTCTTACACCGATGACAAGTACTCCGACGGGGGGTTCTCCGACCGGAAGGACGAGAAACTGAATTCCGACATTCCTGATGATGGCCCAGCACTACTCTTGATGAACTACGATATCGTGTTTGTTGTAAGCCGTTCTAAATTCGCGTCCAACCAATCCTCATTGCTTTTTCGGTTCAACAGGTAGACGATTCGACGTCCATGAAACGGGGACGACCAAAAAGTCGTTGGCAAGAGTGCCGGGACGCTATATCAGAAATTGCAGAAGAAGCCATCAAATACGACCATGACGGAGTGGAGGTTCACTTCCTCAATAACAACGCTAACAAAACATGCAAGGTAGCCATTTCACTTTGCTATAAAGGAGATAGAGTAACTCACCGCAACTCACAGTCAAAATATGAAGTGGAGACACTTTTCGATTCTGTCAAGCTTTCAGGTCGGCACATTTCCTGACTGACCCGGATGCCGTAGTTAACTTCTTGACATAGGTGGAACTCCCACAGGGGGCAAACTGAAGATACTTCTCGACGCGTACATGACCAGGTTATATGACTCGCTCGAAGACAGCGTGCTAAATTCGCTCCCATCGAAAAGACTATTGGCCTCCTCGTCACAGCCAACGTCTCCACTCACCTCGTTTCTTGCACGATTCCTCCAGAGAAGCGCTCGAAGGACGGGGCCATCAACAAACTGGACGAGTACGATTCGTAAAACGCGTGTGAAGCCTGTCGTCGTCATCGTGCTGACAGATGGAGAACCAACGGATAATCCGAAGGAGGTGATCCTCACCTTTGCCCGGGCGCTTCAGTTGGACCAGTGGCCAGAGAGACAGGTCGGAATCCAGTTTGTCCAGGTCGGTGACTCTACCTATGCCGCTAAAGCCTTGAGAGAAATGGATGACGCACTGAAGGCGGAGTGTGGACGGGTAAGCGGTTGCACGTTCACGTCTTCGCCCAGATTTACTGACTAGAGCACTTTAGGACATGGTGGATTATACACTCTACGACCCCAATGCCGTTCACGATGACCCCGAAGAGGATGTAACTGTCAAAGGACAGCTCATGAAGATACTTCTTGGGGCGATAAACGAGCGCGTTGATAAGAAGGCCTCCGGCGATGTGAAGGCAAAATCCATGAACCGAAGAAAATTAGCGTGTTCTTCGCTCGTCTCACCACCAAATTATCACGAAGCTACATCGTCATGGCACAGATAGGGTTTCTCCATCCTCTTAAATCGTGATTAGCAACCCCTTGTCCACCATAACTCTTATATATCTATCCCTTGCTTTGATGAATTAGTTAATTACCGGGTAGTGTCTAGGAGTCACAATGGGGCTCAGGCTCAGCCGGCCCCCCGCCTGCTCGCTGGATTCCGCTCAGTGCAACTACTGGTAACACGCAATTCATGTTCCCCTCTGCTTGAATGCTGTTGTAGTGCGAGTCGCTGATAAATTGATTGAATAGTACGGATGTCCGAACCATGTGGCGTGGTGTTGAGAATGAATGGGATAAAATTTGGCAGTTCTGATTCGCCTTGACAACCCTAGGCGCCTGGCTGCATGTCGACCACCTTTGTGAGGAACATTACAGTACTTCACCGACCTATCGCCAATTGTGCCGTACACCTCGAATATAGTTGATGCACCTTTCGGACATTTTGCAATATATTCCCATTATTATTATGCACCTTAGACAACTTGTTTGGGTGAGATCCCAATCCGGCAGAAGGTCGTCACAGGTGTTCCCACGAAACCCATTCACCGGGCCAAGCGGCAATGAGAGGCAAAGGGGGAAAATAAAAATTACAAAGAAATTCATATAGTAAACTATAAGAACATACAAGCAAGACTATAAATCGAATTCATCCTTAAAGTCCTCCCATTCAGAGTCTTCACGCCCATCACCAAAGTCTAACCATGACATCGGCCGACAGCTCCTTTGCCTTTGAAGCTTCTCTCTCGAGTACTATTGTTGCCTTCGCACGTGTCATTTCCGATGGGGAGTTTCAGGATGCCTCACCACCAAAAAAAACAACCAGCCTGTTTACATCGACCCCTATTGACCGCATATGGTGGCTCCTGAACTCATAATAAAAATTCATATGCCACGTATACATTGTATCTACCTGATTTGTGCAGCAAACATGCAATGTAAGTGCTGTAGGGCCGATGAGGCAATTGAGCAGCCCCTTGTGGTCGTATTCGGCTTGGGAAACACGTGTAGATGGTACACTCAAAACGTAGTGTACACATTGAGATAGGGTTGGTAATCACAATTATATATCTTTCGGGATTCACACGAGTGGGTAAGGGTAATGGCCCGGTGAGTTGGGGTGGCCCGGTGACTGGTCGAGTTTAGTCCATGTCCAGCGCCATGTCCAGCGCCCGGGATTCAGTTGGGCGGCTTCACGTCGGCTCAGCGCCAAATGCCAAAGCCTTTGTCAGGTTCTCGTTGCCGCCGGCGCAAAGACCGGCAGACCGGATATCTTCATCCTTTGACCCGTCCTTTGGCACCATTGGCCACGCTTGGCCCCCTGGATCCCACCTGATTCCGTCAGCAGTTGGCCACGTCCCACCTGATTCCGTCAGCAGCCACCACGGGGATATATAAGCTTGAAAGTTTCCCAGAATCCACTCTCTCCAAACCTCCTTTTTACCTCCATACACCACACCCATGGATCCCAAAGACAGCAAGAAGCAAGCCGATGGTGCGCAGGTCTTAGCCGAAGACACTGTCATCTCTCGAGATGGCAAAGCCTACAAACTCATAAAGTTGAATTACGACATTGTGATCATCGTACGACCCTGCTGCCCTTTTTTCCTTCTATATTTTTTGATAAGCTAAATCCAGGTCGATGACTCAACATCAATGCAAGTGGGGAGGCCCATATCGCGCTGGCGGGAATGCAGTGAAGCGATATCCCTGATTGCAGAAGCGGCTCTCGAATTCGATACAGGGGGGATTGAGGTTTATTTCCTCAATAGCCCCCAAAACAAGACATGCAAGGTGCTTTGTTTTTCGTAAAAATAACAGCGACACCAGACTGACTGATAAATCGCAGACCGGTACAGAGGTCAAAGAGCTGTTCCAAACCGTCGAACTCGCTCGTAAGTCCAAGTTTATTTTATTGTATCTTATCCAAAAAAAAAATTATAAAAAAGGGGGACTTCATTCACTCAATTACTTCCATTTCCTGCAGCTGGAACGCCGACCGGAGCAAAACTAGAGCAGCTACTCCACAGTTACTGGGAGCAGCTCAAAGTCTCCCATCGACTCTTCGGCCCACCCGTCAACCCGCCCAAACCGGTCATCTTCATCATCCTGACAGACGGAGAACCGACAGACGACCCCAAGGGGGTGATCCTCAAGTATGCGAAGAAACTCCAGAGCGCGAAATGGCCTAAACATCAGGTCGGCATTCAATTCGTCCAGGTTGGCGATTCGAAGGGTGCGGCGAGGTCACTCAAGGAGATGGATGACGAATTGAAGCAGCGGTGCAAACGGGTGAGCACTTTTTTTTTTGGAATCTATAAAATTAAAATACTTACTACTTCCCATGCTGTGCTCTAGGACATGGTCGACTATACACTCTATGACCCAACTGCAGTTTCCGGATCTCCCGAAGATGAGAACACAATACAAGCCAAGTTGACGAAAATCTTGGTTGGAGCAATCGACGAGGACGTGGACAGGACAACCGCCGGCAGTGTATTTGTAAAGCATGGAAATGCATTACCCCCGACCTATCAACGCGCCACATCGTCTCGACGCTAGTGAACGGACTTGTGTACTGCTCTGCTACTTGAAGCGTGTATTACGATAGCTCTCTCTAGTATATATGTTATACCATTACAATATAGTCCGTCAGGTATTCAACTTGCACCTTTGTATGCCTTCGCAATTGACGAACAAGTGATACATAACCGGATCGCACCAGGGACAAGTCAAGCAGGTACAAGAAGAAGGGGCAACCAAACGGATTAACGAGCACACAGGGGCGAAAGGAAGCAGCAATAGACAAGGGGAAGGGAAGGGGAAGGGAAGGGGAGGGGAGGAGGAAACAAACCATCGATCCCGACAAATGCTTGGGGAATGCAGGATAGATGTTTGGGCGGTAGTCTAGTATGTATCTAGCGGGCGTACATGAGGAGAGACAGGCGCGAGGTACGAGAAGTACCGAGTTGAGGAGTAAGTAATGTCACAGGTGCTATCGACGATCGAACGAAGGGATTATTATCAAACACGAGGAATCGCAAAGCCGGCCAGTCAGAGATCCATCGGCAGAGGAGATTCGGGGTGGGAGGAGAGGGTCGAGACAGTGCCGGTTGATAGCACGAGGCAGCAGCGATGGGATGGGATGGATGGAATTGGTGCACGGGGAGCTGGGCAGACAGGACACAAGGGTTCGAGCTGGAAATGACAAGTGGTGGCACAACTTGATCGAGGCGAGGCACATAGAACGAGTGGCGGGCATAATGGTCGTACAACGACGGAAGGTATATCACGGCGTGGTATGCGAATGACCGACAATAACTTGAAGGATGAGAGGTGTTTTGCATGTATCGAACTTGACCTTGCATAGATATCTAAGTCGGAAAACCATCGGGCCTCAGGCTCATGCGTATATCGTCCCCTCGTCTTCTAATACCCATACTGCACCCTCCCGACACTCCCACCGTCCCACCGGTGCTCCTGCTGAGGATCCTCGTAGTCCTCATCGATAACCGCAACCGCGGCCGCACGTTCCTGCTCTCTTCTCTCGCGTTCCGCGTCTTCCCGTGCACGTTGCGCGAAGAACCCACCCGAAAACTCGTCGACGCTCTCGGCGTTGTAGGAGAACCCCTTGAAATTGTCCTGCACGCTCCGCGAGATGGGTGTCGACGGTCGCTTGGGCGGTTTGCTGCTCAGCGGCCGGGCAGCGGCAGCGGCTCCATACACCGCGGGTCCCTGGGCCACCTGCAGGTTATCGACGTAATCGATTGCGCCTTCGGGTGCACCAACACCGGGGGCGACGTGCTTCTCGCTGCCCACCGGCCCGTGGTACGTCCGCACGGTACTCCCCACCCCATTGTTGACCCACGCGTCGGATGGGTCGTCCTCATCGAAGCTCTCCACACCCGCCTCCCTCAGGTCGGCGCTCGTAAACTCGGGATCAAAGTTGGCGGTCGACTCGTCCGACTCGACGTCGGGTTTGAATAGCGGTGTTATTTCCTTACGCGAGAGCGCATCCCAGTCGATGGTCCTAAAAAATGCATGTTCCTTCAGTTCTGCGGCGTCCCGTTTGGAGCCGAGGCGGTTCGCGGGTACTCTGTTGAGCAACTAGAGAGGCAAAGACAGTCAGAACCTTGGGTGCCCAACCCACGTGCGTAGCGAAGGCGACTCACCCCTTTGACAAATTGCTTGCCATCCTCACTAACGGTATTCCTTGGGAACTTGATCTTGCCATAACAAATATTCCGATACATCGTCTGCGTGTCCTCATTGTAGAAGGGACTCCACCCGCAGAGCATCTCAAACAACAGCACGCCAAGACTCCAGAAGTCGACCATCTTGCTGTATCCGAGATCGTCGAGTAGGATCTCGGGGGCAAGGTACTCGGTTGTTCCGCAGAACGTGTTGGTGAGTTGATTGGCCGCGAGATCGGGTTTCGAGAGACCAAAATCGCAGAGTGCGACGTGGCCCGTCGCATCAAGGAGGATATTTTCGGGTTTGAGATCGCGGTATACGATATCGTGCTTGTGTAAGTGCTCGAGCGCAAGGGTGAGTTCAGCGATGTAGAACCGTGCGCGATCCTCGCTGAACCGCGTTTCTCGCTGGAGGTGCCAGAAGAGTTCTCCACCCGACTTGAAATCGGTGACGAAGAAGAGTTCGTGGTCGGTTTGGAAGCTAAACTTGAGTCCGACCAGGAACGGACACTCGAGCGACGCCTGGAGGATCTTACGCTCGCCAATGGTGTGAGCAACCTCCTTTTTCGCTACGATTTCCTTCTTCGAGAGCACCTTCATGGCGTAGATGCGTTTTGTGTCCCGTTTCCGCACTTGGAAGACACGACCAAAGGTGCCTTTACCGATAAGCTTAAGCACCTCAAAGTCACGAGGTTGGAGGGAGCGTTTTGATTTTGCCTGCTCATACGTAATCTGTACTCGCAATGAGCCGGTGACGTGATGTGCGTGATCTGTGGATTCGAGCTTGTGCCAGGCGTCAACGGGGTGGTCGTGGATAAGTGCGGGGGTGAGCTCGACGGTGCCGAGGTAACCATCAAAGCCGTCGCATTCGCGGTCGTATATGTTGAGTTGGAGAACGGAATGCTCCGAAGTGACATCGCTGTTCCGTTTGCGGGGTGTTTGCAGGATGTTTGCGGGATGCCGGAACGATAGGATGTGGACAAGAGATAAAGGTTGGTTGGAGGTGGAAGAATGGACAAAGGCAAGGTTAGTGTATGGAGATTGCCAGGCGAGAGAAAGTCATAGATAGGGATCGGCCGAATGAGGTGATAGACTCACAACGACACTTCATGTTTCCAGACTGGGTTCATCACTGACACGTTGGTGCTCAGGAGACCCCGTGGGGCTGTGGAAGCAGCAGCAGGGCCCTGGGCCGTGAGTACCGGCGCGGACTTTGCAGTTTTTGAGCCGCCGGAGCTGCCCGATGATGATCGGGAGGAGCTGCCTGCGCTGGTGGAGAGCGGGGGATTGTTAGCTGTAGCAGAGGACGAAGCGGGTTGCGCCTGCCTGGGCTCGATCTTGAATTTGTGCTGGATACCATTGAGGGCGGCAAGAGCGGAAGAGGAGCTCTGACGAGAGAGCGGAGCGGGGACGCCACGGGCCTCTTTCTCGTGCTCATGGATTGGCTCGCGAGAAACAAACTCGTTCTGCTCGTAGACGACGACGACATAGGGTCTGGAGTTTGTGGATTTTACGTTGAGAGCGCTTGCCTCGATTAGCTTCACATGGAGCTGCCCTCGCGCGCAACGAGGAGCAGCTGTTGGGGATTTGGAAGCGTATGCGGCGATGAAGGAGGTTTGGGGGGGTGAGGAGGATACAGTGGGAGTCTTTACACGACCCGTCGGAGGGCTCGACTTGAAGGTGAATTCAGGTTGAGAAATAGTGAGCTGGGTGGTAGGCTGTGCGGTCGGGATGCCCGCAGCGGGAGTTGAGGCCATCATTGGAGTTGACTGGCCTGCTGCGTTGGATGGTGAGAGTAAGGGTTCAAGTGAGCCGGAGTCGGTTGGGGGATCTGGGCCACCTGGGCCACCTGGGAGTCCTTGGGGGTTGTGGATGGAGTCGAACGGGTTTGAGATAGGAGCCGCTTTTGGAGTGGTGAGCGGACTGGTCGTGCTGGTGCCATGAGCGGTCGGCGTCGGTGTCCACGCAGCCAGTTTGAGGTTGGAGAGGCTGGAGAGCATTTGGGGGAGACCGAGAGAGGTGAGAAGGGACGATCGTCGAGCGGACGGCGAGCTCATGGCCAGCTGTGCCGGCTGAGCGCGGTCAAAGTTGCGAGCGGCGAGCGGCGAGTGGCGTTGCGCTCATCAAACATCAAACTTAGTATTATTTTTATAGTTATTCTACCGCCCTTTGTACCTCGCGCAAGATACGCACAACGACCCCACAAGACAGCCCAAGTAACACCGTTCGTCGCCCACCTCGCACACCCAGTCGATCTGCACGTTGCTTTCACAGTCAGCGCACACTCCTCGCAAATTCACAAAAAAATGGGATCCGATGACGCACTCCAGGTCGCAAACAGAGCCCCAGTGACACCACCCGCAAGTACTTCTTTTCCATAGAGCACAGCGCCCACAGAGCCCCAACCCGCGAGCCACTCGCACAGTTCCTCTGTGGCAGCCCAGCCACTCCCAATCGCACCTAATTTAACCTATTCTGTGCTCAATGAATGCCCCTGGATCTTGATGAGTGATAGCCTGTTTGACCCACCGCGTCCTTCGCGCCCTCCTTCAGGCCCCCGTACATCATCCGATAATTTTTCGTCTTGTTGTAAAAATACCACCCCTTGACCGTCTTGGGCGCTCGGTGCGCGTTCTCCGCCAAAAACCGCAAGCTCGCCATTCGTCCGCCCCTGTACGCCCCCAGCGCCAGCCCCACGCTCGCGCACATAACCGGCAGCACCAGCGGCGAGACGTGCCGTTCCCGTTCCCGTTTGACCAGCCCCGCTCCCCCTTCAAGCAGCTTCGGGGGCGCGTCTAGAGCGTGGACCAATCCATCAGGTGTTGTCATTAGAGTCGAAGGTCGAAGAAGACGTGCGAAAACAACGTAGCCTCGGACCGCAAATGACCCTAGGTGGTCCGCAGGCGTTGAAGGAGGGACCCACAGAAGCCACTCACATAATAATAGTACACATCCCACCCTAGTTCGGCGGTTAATCCCGGTGGGCTCGTGTGCCGAACACTTTCATAACTTTGGCTTCTTCTTCTACAGAAAACGCAGCTCTATCTACAAGGGAAACCAGCTGTAGAATGGGGAAGAGACCTCCCATTGACTCAGCCGATAACAACATGATCCGGCCCAATAGCCGCTCTGTCGATTTGCGCGTCCTATTCGGAGGCACCTAGAATGGCTCCACAAATTATGTACGCAACCTAAAAGGCTACCGCAACCCCATCGGTTGGAGGTGTCACTGCATGATGAGCAGGTCCACACCACGGCTGGAGTCAGTCTCAGGTGAGAGCCTGCAAATCGACAATTACACTGGGTCTGCATGTTAACGAATACTTTACAACAAGTCATTCTGCCCATGATCGTGACTGACGATTGCGATCTGCAGCCTCGCACTCAGGGGTGAACCCCAGCGATTGTCGTGAAAGTGGTATGATCAATCAGAGTCCAATTCGAAAAAGGCTGTACATGGTCATAGGCAGATGCAAATAGTAAGTGTACACGAACAACACGAAGGCGAAACCCAAGGGTTGAGGGTAAAAGGTATATGACTAATGGGCAACACTTGCTCAGTCCAGCACCACAACCTCCACCAGGTCAAACCACCTATTTCCGACCTAAATTCAGCCCTCTCGCAAGCTGCCGTCCCTTCTGCGCGTTGGTGAGTGTCGGACTCATCGAGCGCGGCGGACCAACGCCTCCCGCAGACACACCACCACCCAACGCAGTCAGAAGCAGTCCATTTGCCTGCCCGCCCATCCCCGGCAACCCCCCTCCAAGCCCCAAGCTCGCCTGCTGCCTCTGCGCGCTGCTCCGCGGGTTGAGCGGGCTCAGCGCCCTTGGACCGACGTTTACAGATGGGGACGACGAAGAGGTAGGACTGACCACCCCCATCCCCATCCCCATCCCTATACTATCATTCGTCGTCCTGCGCCGCGTAGCCGGCCGGTACCCGTCCAGCAAGGGTCCCGCAGACCCGCTGCCAATCCGCCGCGACTTTTCGTGCCTGGCTTGTACGGTGCGGAAATGGTTGAAGAGCTCTTGCCATTTGATTTCTTCTCGTGCCACCTTGGAGCGTGTGGAGGCAATTGTGGAAACTGCTGGCCTGTTTTGAAAGGACGCTTAATAGCAATACTCCAAAGGGTAAAGATTTGAAGGACAGACGGTTTGGGAGGTACGTGCAGGAACCCGAGCGAGCTCACTGCGTTGAGCCGGTTCCGGAGCGAGTAAAAGGCACTACTCTGCGGGAGGAGCATGAGTAGGCCATAAAGGCACTTGTACAGGTACGGGTAATTGTCAGGCTCGAGTAATTGCAGTCGAAGATCTGCTCGATATCATTTGGCTATCAGGACTAAAGGTCCAGTTACTTAAAAAGTGGTACGCACAAGTGAACACCGGGGACTCGATCAACTGAACGAGTTTGTCGATTTGCACAAGCAGTTGAACAGTGATTTCCAGCTCAGCACTGTCGAACGTGATCAGTCGCTTGACCCTGTAAGGAAACAGGGGCGTACAATATTTGTAACATATTTGCGGCATGCTCATAGGCCTGAGCAAGTAGACACAGCGAGAACGCCGCAACAGCGTTGTGACACCACGACCGGTAGAGTGTAACAAACCACGCTTGTCCGTCTTGCTGTCAATGGGGTTCAATCAAGCCACCGCGGATAAGGGGAAGTACGCACCCGAGTCTCAAGTGTCTTCAACCTCTTCCGACTCTCCGCCAGCTCCGGACAAGTGATGAGAATCAAATTCAACTTCTGCACCATATCGCTGGCAAACTCCAAGTCTTCCTCCTTCTCCAGAATCTCAGCAAGTGTTCGGTATATCCGCTCAGTATTGAGACTAAGGCATAACTGTCGGATGATGAGCGAGCCGCGGGTTTCGAGGAGACGCTTGTCTGTGGAGAACAGATCGAGGAGATTGACCATAAATGCTTTGAAGTACGATTCTTCAGAACTTGAGGAGATTTGAGCGAGCAGTTGGAGGTCATGTTTGATCACTTCCTCAGAGGTATCAGAAAGCGTCTTGAGCAGAGCCGGGAAAGTTCCGTCATCCATAGCAAGGATCTGTGCAACGATGAATGAGCTTCGATACTGAGAGGGAGGCGAGCAGTGTATAAGACACACCTTTTGAGGGACTTTTTGATGAAGCATTATCAGCCACTTTAAGGCTGCAACCCTTGTGTCCTCATGTTCACTCAGAAATTGTACGGTCAGCGCGCTAACCATCGCCTGGTAGTCAAATGGCTCGCTCATGCTCCTCTCTTCTTTCACAGGGAGCAGAGCGTTGACTTTCTCTCCATTAGGGCCCTGTGGTCCGCTGGTGTCATGCATCGGCGACTCTGCTCGAGAAGAGACGGAGGGGGCAGTGGGAAAGGGCGTGCTGTCCTTTTCCAACATCGAGGACGAGGACGAACCAGTTGCGCTGAGTTGGTTGACAATCGCTGTAACCCCTTTGGGTTTAACAGCATCAACAACCTCTCCGTCTTTCATCAATGACGGGCGTTTGGGTGACAAGCCAATGACGGTCTCAGCACCCTCGGGTACTTTGAGGGGAACTGGAGGGGCCGTGTTAGTGGGAGATGTGGTAGGGGAGGTGATCGGGAGGTTTTGGATAACAATGAAGAGGAGTTGGTTGGTCTTCACTGCAGCGCTTTGGATGTCGGGCACATGGTGCGCGAGACTGGGAAGCACTGCGGGTATCAAACGAGGAGTGAAAGGGATGATTACATCTTGAGCAAAGTGTAGGAATTCGTGAAGCCATTTGAGGGCGGTTGATTGCTGAATCTCATCATCTGACCAGTACCGTTAGCATTAAAACCACCAAAACTATTACATAGCGCACGTTGCCCATCTAGTTGTTGAATTAAAATCTCAACCATGGCGGCAAAGTCAGCCCTGACACCTTGTCCTGGTATCCACACTGTAAAGAAGGTTTGTAGAGCTGGCGTATACAGGGGTGGAAACACACTGACCTCCCGTATCTCTTTCGTCGATGACCTCTCCAACTTCTCTTCGAGGGGGCGCGCGATCCAAGACGATAGCGGATCCATCGTCCTCCTCGTCGCCATGGTCAAGGAACGGTCCCTTCTCCGCTGGTGACATAACAATGTCGGGGAGACGCTCCTTCTCATTATTGCTTCTCCTATCTTGTTCCGCTTGGTCTGCCTCTCGTCGAGCTTTTGCCCGTTCCTCCCGCCTGTTGTTTACCATGGCGATTTCTCGGACTTCCCTGAGAAACTCGCCGAGTAAGTTCTCCGTCGCTACTCGTACGTCTTCTGTTGGATCGGAAAGGTATTTCCTGTAGGGGATAGTGAGAAAATACGCACAGAGGGAAGGCAGAGACCCACAGGAGGCCGTCTAAGAAGTGCGGTAGATACGAGACCATTTCCAAGTCAGGTACAGAATCAAGCACCGCAATCCACGAGACCAAGAAGCTCCTGGTGAACGGGCTGAGGACGTAGATCCTATCGGCAAGAAGAGGGATGAAGTTGGCGAGGGAGAAGGCTTTCTTCGCAGATGGGTACTCCCCTTCCTTCCCCACTGCGACCATATCGTTCGTCTGTGCAACGAGGACACCCAGCCCATATGCTTCCTCAACCTTTCGTCGAGCACGTTCGCTCTGCGGATGGTGAGGGACATAGAAAGGTGCACAGTCAGCCACAGTATCCTTGAGTAATCGGTCTAAGAGCTCCGCCCCATTCTTCACCGAGAGTTCCGAATCGGCGGAAAGCTGTCCAACGTCAGTCTAATGACACAACCAGCAACCAGAGACAGTGGGACACACCTTGCTAAGCGCATCAAATATGGGATTAAAGTAGACCAATATCTCGCCCTTGGATACCTTGGCTATGTTGTACATGCTCTCTGCAGCGAAATACCGTATCCTCGACTCATTATCGGAAAAGCACACGAGCAGAGGTTCGATAAACTTCTCCATATATGGCGCAATGTCAACTCCCAAAGCGATGCCCATCGCGGCGAGCCCAATAAGGCCACCATTCCGCGAGTGAAGAGGGTGTACGGGATTAGAGAACAACTCGATAACCTGGTCCATGATCTGTTCTATCCGATGCGTGTCGCCCGTCTGGTGGGATTCTCGCAGCAGTCTGTGTGTTATGATTGGCCAACGATGCGGGATGCGGGTCAGCGTACCAGCGCACAGCGAAGAAAGACAGGGGCGCACTTCTCGAGGTCTAATGCCGCGGCTTTACGTTTCTCATAAAATTTGTCGTTGAGTCCCTTGAGTATCGCCGCCTCTGTTAGATGTGCTCCAGTTTAGCCCGGTGGTGGTGTCGAGCCTGCACGGGATGCATACCCATCATGCCTACTCGTCATGTACCGTCTCTACGAGCGAAAACCAGGGCGTTGTATCACACCGTCGTGAGGCGTGCTGGAGAGTTGGTGTCCAAGGATCGGGAAAACCCTCAAACAGGTACATGCCAGCTAATCTCCTCAGGTGTTCAAATATATAGACTCGCTGCAAACAGTAACCGTACAAAGCATGTTGATGCAGACATTCCGTCCGCCTCCGAGTTGCAAGTTAAATACTGATGCCGTAACAACCAACCACGCTCTTTTCTGTGCTCGTAGCATAACAATTATCAATGTCCCTCTAACTTTTTCGTCCAGCAACCCCACTTTGTTCTCCGATAACTGATCCGGCACCAACCCATTTGGGGTGAGGTCGGCAGCGCGTCATAAAAAGCTCGATTTTCGATTTCGTCCATGCGCAAGATATCTCACGGAATTATTGTTGGTCGATCGGCGATCCCGTCGATATATGAAGTAGCCCCAAGCAAGGACGGCTCAGCCACGATGTCAAAAGTCGACTCGGGTTGCACCGACGAAGCTATCATTAGAGCCAACACGAGGAAGGCGTGTGTGCGCTGGCGTCCCATGGGGTGAAGGTTTTTTGAATCGTGCGGACAAGAATAAGGTGACGTAGGTCAGAGTAGAGAACGAAACTATAAGGTGTATAGAATCGGTACCATTTGATGGATACACTCATAACTAAACTCTGGGCATCATCAAGCGTGGGTGCTGGCTCACAGCGGTGCCTGTGAATACAGGATCACAGTGCGCAGGCCAATCAGATTGTATTTCAAGGTCGAAGCCTCTGAGTGCACTCTGGAAGAGACCCCAGAAAATTGACACACCAGGAAGAGGATAGGAATAGATAGTGGACATAGATTTGTTGTCTGCATCAGTTCACAACGTTCTCAGTTCACATTTTGCACCAAGGACGTCTCCGGAAACTGACCTGTAAGGGAAAGAGACGGCTAGGTTTCGCTTTTGAGTGCGGATGCGAGATATGTTGGCCTCTACGGAGCACGACGCTGGAACCACCAACGGGTTGGAATGCTACAGGTGCGACGGGAAACAGCTTTTGGTTTTTTTATTGAATGCTTGTTCTGCCATGACTTCAGCAAGGTCGTGGTCATGGTCGAGGGTCAATAAAACTTGTCACGGGACACAGGGTTTAATAAAACCGGTTTTGTACTGTAAAAACGTGAATATACAGTTTTTCCACACAACTCATGCTTTTATACTCCCGCAAATCAAGCCCTGTATGGTACCTACACGAAGGGGCCTTCCAGGGCAACTGCTTGTCCAGACAACAGAAATCCAGACGGTGTGTAGCCAAGCCCGCCCTGGTTGCTAGGCGAGTCTTGCCAAGCTGGTGTGCTGTTAGAGAGAAAAGAATGACCAAGGCGGGAATCGAACCCAGGTCTCTGCGTATCTAGCAGCAGCGCTATAACCATCACGTCATAATCTAAGCATACGTCATATCATATCATGGTATGGCAATTATGTCATAAGTGTAGGCCATCACTCTGGTTTGCTGGTAGTGTCCTCAACTGGTTGATTGGGATGGGGAAGATTGTTGTGAATTCTAATATCTTCGGGGTGAGGAATAGGTGTTGCAGTAGTTTGGATCTTGAAAATGCTGGCTCGGGTGGTGGGCTATGGTTTACGTTCAGCTGGGTGATCTGTTGGGTCCTGTGAGTATCTTTTTTGTCTTTTCAGACATCGGATTCCATCGTTGCATCATCGTTTCCGTTATTCGTATCATCCTGTGGTGTGGGTACTGCTGTCTTCGTCTTATTATGCTTCTGTGACTCCTTCGCTGGTTTGGCGAGGTCTGCAAAGTTAGGTGCGTGCCTGTTGCGTCCTCCTGGTGGTTGTCTCTGTTTTGTGGGTCCCGTGTCTTTGAGTAGTCCCCTTCGTTTCATCTACACCCTGGACAGCCTGTATTGTTCGCTGCGTGGTTACCGTTGCAGTTAGCACACTCCGGGTTGTTGTGTGGGCATTTCGTGTCCTTTCCGCATTCTTTACACTCGTGTTTGGGGTGTTCTGCCGAAGTGTGCTCAGTACTAGTGCAGTGGACGCACGCCGGCAAAGCGGAGAGTGGGGCCTACGCACCCCCTGAGG
>Ga0307513_10002632_pt1 | contig 24776 bp, 18 predicted proteins | sample 15_EM_MG_FD_202174 | JGI IMG/M metagenome (GOLD analysis project Ga0307513, IMG submission 202174) | Populus trichocarpa ectomycorrhiza microbial communities from riparian zone in the Pacific Northwest, United States - 15_EM | ecosystem: Host-associated > Plants > Roots > Unclassified | place...
CAGCCACCATCATGAGTTCGAATCCGGGGGGCAGTGGAGTAGTCGAGCATTAAAAAAATGCTCGGCGAACCACTTTTTTGCTGGGGGGTAGGTCTAGGGTTGGCAATGCCCTTGGGCCAATTCCTGCCAAATGTTGCGGTGGGACCGCTGGCTAGTGTTCGGGTACTGTATGCCCGTAACTTGTATATCTTGCATATCAAATTGAGCCTTTACTTGAAAACTTGAGCAGGTGGAGAGGGCGAGCATCATAGAACCCCACAATAACTTAGTATCTCTCCCAAGCGTTGAGGAAGAAGAAATGAATCCCCTTCTAGTGTTAAATTTGCATCTCAAAGTACCAGCCCGGGAGGCCTAAAGGCTGAGATACCAGCTTCTGCTGCTGCCTCCCAGAGGGAGGGCAGGAGCTCCGCTCGGCGGGGGGGGGGGGGGGGCCCCCCCGATGGAGATGCCCCTCTAAAAAAGACACCTAAGAGAACTCCCCTTCAACCGCCAAGACTGCCCTTCTCTCTGGCCCAAAGATATGCCCCCCGAATCCCGGAGTGGTTCCATTAACGATATTTAACCATAGAAAGGACGAGAATACCTCAATATAACCGGGAACACAACTTTACAAGTAGGATAGAGCGAACAGCTTTTCCAAATTTAATGTTTGATCACATAGTTGTCAGTATATTGTTCGCCGTCCCTCTCTGTCCATTGTTCCTTCTGGTATATTAAATCGCATGGGTTTTTGTTGTCTATCTATGCGCGCAGACTTGAGTCATCAATGCGAGACGATGAGTGATACTAAGTATCCCAGAACTCACTTCAGTTGGAAGAGCTTAGACCCACTTCTTTAGCGCGCAAGAGCTTCGAAAAGGCCTATGAATTACACCGGTGATTGAAAGAAAATTCCTAGAACAGGCTTCAATAACCTCAGGTATCTATAGTTGCACAACCTCTGGGCATGTACAGAAGTATAGAATGAGCAGGGGTCTGTCCTAAGTAGAGAAAGTAGCCCCTAATATAAACTTATTTACAATAACAAAATCCAGAAGCCAACTTACCTAACGCCCCTATGCCGCCCCCTATAAGGGCCCTCTCAGCATTTCAGGGCAACTATTCAAGGCATAGCTAATCACTCGTGCATATCAGTAACACGATTTTCAAAGCTGTGATAGCACCTTTAGGCTATCACCACGGTACGTAGGTTTCTTTACGCTCTCGAATTCTTAGTTCACTTCTCTGTTCGTTTCCCAATTGATCCCTGGTGAGGGCTCAGGAACTTATTGCCCTTCTCTTTCCCCTAGTTAGCATAGCTGCTCTCCCCGTTCCCTTTGTTTTCCTCCCTTGACCCCCCGCTGAGCTTCATCCATAGTGGTGTCTAGGGAAGTGTGGGCTCTACCATTTCACTTCTCTAGAGCGCTAGTTTATGTCCTTGCTATCGTTTCCCATCCAAACAAGTCCCCACCAAGAACCCGTCATCGGGTTCCGCTACCATTCCTCCGCTACGAGGAATCGTATATTCCTGCCTGCGCTCTAATGCCGAGTGATTGGACGATACGCCGTTGATATTATCTCATCGCGCACATTATCACTCGCCCGCAATCTGATGACCCGGTGGTAAAGCGTTAGACAATGATAGCCTATTATGCCTTCTGTAACTTTTCCATCAGCTCCCAAATTCGTATTACTGAACCTGAGCCCCCACGGCCCTCATGAGGGCCATTGGTATTTTGTGTTCCTTGTATGATAGTAGCAGCGATTACCGACATGCAACCTCCAATTTGATGACCTCGGACTACGGGCCGATAGCCGCGATTCCCCGATCCGCCCGCATTATCCATCACCCACTCACGAAGCGTCACGAAGAGCCTGATTCAGACTCTATCTTGACACTTATGTTATAAATCCAGTAAACCAATTACAATTCTAAAGCCTACAAACTAGCGAAACAGAATGCTTCGATCCGAAAGTTGCAAGTGTGGTGACACGGCTCATCCTCTCTATCTCATTTTACCCCAAAAATGACAGTTTTTGCCACCTCAGAACACCAAAGCCTGCTATTCAATAATCACAAGATCCTGCAAGTATGAAGACTCATTCATTGCAAGAAACATAGAAGTCTTGGGTCTTTTTATCTGGATTGGGGCTGTGTGCGAACACCTGAAATCAGCAGTTTCCCTATCAAGTTCCCACTCCTATGGACGGATACAAATTTCGAGTGCTTACACCGAAGTTTATTCCTCCCCTGCACTAAATTGACCACATTGGACAAGTTCCAACCCAATTGACAAAGTAAAGCCAAGGCTTTGAATCCTTAAGTTATTACGATGGACTATACCCAAGAGCCTTTACCCACTCGGCGCTTCCCTCGCCGTTGCCAGGCACAAACCAGCTCAGCCAGTCAGACGACACCACACGCACTCTATCAGCCTGATCAGACTAGTCCATTCCCTACCACAGAACAAACAACTGACACTCAGGCTAATATCCTCAACTCCGCGAGGACTCACGCTTTATCTCACCTCTCATACAACCCCCACCTACTATCATGAAAAAAACAACCTCCCACCTACTCCCCAACACCGGTATGATACCCTAACAGAAGAAACCACCCAAGCTCCCGAATAGGCAAACCCAAAAAACCAGAATTTCCGCAGGGCTCCCGCACTATCCCCCCCCTCTGAACTTTCCATCCCGTAGCCATACTGTATGGGCAATATGAAAATGCATCCATAGACGAACCAGCCCGTGAAGGGGGGGGAAGAAAAAATATATATTAGAAAGTCCTAAATCTGCCCTCCCTTGTCTCACATGACGCAGGATCAACCTGTCAACAACGAATGATCTACACCAACCCGTTTATCTGACGCCGAGCTCGAAAGGGGCACAACTCCGACCCCAAAAGCCCCCCGACAATGTTCACTTCCTATTATTACACCCCTCACTTGCGACTCGCCGGCACATAGCGCATTTCATTCCACGACAGGACATTACGTATGGACGGCTGGGTGGTTGGTGGCGTTTTACTGTGTCTGACGAATTCCTTTTTTATTTTTTGTTTTCACCCTTATACATACTGCTTAAGATGACTCGGAGATGGGAACTGATGGGGTTTTGGTAAGCGAGAAGGCTTTCCTTGGGGGCAGGAGATAGGATAGTATTGGGAGGTGAGATTGTCATCACTTGAATAACTTTTGTCATCAAAAGGAGAAAGAGCGGGTGAGGCAAATTCAAGCCACCTGCCGTATCAAAAAGGGCCAATTTGATGTGACTGATGCTTTCAAAAAAGCAAGGGAAATGGAAATTTCTGGACTCTAGAACCTTCGGGCTTTCATATTCCGGCCTTACTGGTGAACCTAACCCCTTGCTCTCTCTCTCTACTCTGAGTACAGATCCAGTGACAGGAGTTATCTAAATCACATTAGGGAAGGTCGGGCGAGGAGAGGGGAAGCTCGGGCAGCTCGGTAGGCAACATGGTACTACAGATGGGCACAATAAGAAAGCCGTTGGCATCATAGTTAGGTTTTTATGTTTTTCCTGTTGTCAGGTAGTGGGGGCTTAGCAGTGGCTTTCTCAAGCGAGTGATTTAACATGATGGCTCTTGATAGCGTATCAACCTGGTGTTCTCTACGACAGGGGTACCGCACGCCGGAGCATAATTCATACATCGAGGAACCTCCGACGGCGGGGCAATGCACTCCCCCGTGGATGAATTTTCAGGAAATGCTCACACAATATACTACCCGTAATGCCCTGAGGTTTATAAACACAACTGCTATTGCATATGGGCAAAAGATCAACCGGAGCCTCAGAATTTTGCTGTTACAACATGCAATAGCAGTTGTGTTCACAAACTCCAGGAGATTACGAGCAAACCACACTAGAACTAGACGGGGTTTCCCACTCTTTTTTTTTTTCAAAGGGATAGGGTGTTATTACAACGGATTCACTGGTACCCACTATAGGCCTTATGACTCACTGACATCTACCGGTACTCTAACTATGATACTCTAACTATGATACTCTAACTATGATACTCTAACTATGATACCCTAACTGACAGGTGGAGATACCGGATCACAATAGATGGCCCGCACCTTCTATCATTTCCTTGATGGCAATATCACGACCACCCTGCTTCATCACGCTCAACAACCGACTGCCACAAGAAAGCCGAGGGAAATTATCCACACCCTATCCACCGCAAGCGTCATCCCAAAACCATGTGACAAAAAAACTAGATGGTAGGTGTGGCAGTCGAGCACAGAAAAGAAGGAGTATGCTAAATTAGGTAGTTAACTTAGGCAGGGGGGGCCGGAGGACGCGTGTGGCGAAAGACAGGCTATTAAAAAAAGCTATTCAGATGCAATGGCCATGGCATATGGTAGATAGTTAATGGTAGGGACAGGGGCGTAAAACGCATCTCGATATGAAGAATACCATGCGAGCTCGCCGCCCAAAACGAGCCCCATCATATAATTTCTGTGCATGCAGGGGGAAATACTTAACGTCAGCCATTCCCGAAAATCACGTGGCGACAGCCATGCTCCTAGGTGGTAACTGATCCCATCATCAACAACTTCAGGCTGGTTGCCAGCTGAGGTAAGGCCTTCAGGAAAAAAGGTTAAGCCAAACCAAAAATGTGGAACTCTCTTCCAATACTTCTGCGCATGTCAGGTTACCGATTGGTAAATTGTGTGCATTAACTACTGAGATTTATGATACAGGGCCATTTTCTATAAAGATTTGAACAGGTTTATGCTAGAGACACAGTACTCGAGTATACCACTACTTAATAGCAATGCAAGGGAAGGTTTAGAGAAGCATAAGAAATGGGTGGACCGAGAATATCAGCGCCCTGCTGTGATTACTAGCTACCGGACAGCGAGCGCTGGAACTTTATGGCACTTCATAGCCCAAGGCCAATCAAATACACCAAATGAGATTGAATAAGAGTTATGAATGTGCAAATGAACTAGCCAAGGTAAGATCACAATCCCTAGTATGACTGCCCTAAGGCCGCATCCCAAACCTTATCATGCATTATGTCAGACTACCCTTGCCAGACAGGGTGAATCCTCTACCGTATACTACCGGTACCCAACAAAGGGCGAATTTAGCACTATGGAATAACTATAAAGAAATTAGTTGGAAATTTTTCTTCCTTTATGGCAAAGCTTACTATAAATTTTCCTTTTACGAGGGATCCAACCCTGGATCTTACCCTTTAGTCACAATTTGATGGCTCTGATATTTTAATATGTTATTATTTTAAATTGCCACAAATTTTCCGAATAAATTTAAAGGCTTGACAGAAACAAGAAGGTGGGGGGGGAATACTGGTACACTTTACCCCTGGGATAACGTAGGCTAGTTCGCTCGGAGAAGGGGTATGAACTGACGGTACCGGAATAGGTAACAATTGCTCAAAACTGCTGGGCTCCGGAGATTAGGATCCAACCCCAGCTAGGATAGATTCGGGAGGGGGCAACATATTGTAAGGTTGGTTGGACAAGTGGGCGGAAGAGCGGGAGGAATCAAGGTTGGTTAGTACGATCGTACGGTACAGGGCTAGATAGTTGGTTGGATAAGCAAAGCAGATACGAATACTCGTAATATATTACATCTATCATGCAGTTCTAGATGTTCTCCAGAAGCTCGAGCTCCGAGGGAATCAGGGGTTGAGGATTGGCACTTTGCCCTCATTCGCATAAACGACAGCATCCCCGATGAGAAGAAAGATTTTCAAAACTAAATCCAGCTAGAGCGCAAGGGAAACTCCAAATTTCTCGCAGCCCAAAGGGCGCTCCGGTTAACCCCCGCCAGTGTCATTGGGTACAATAAACCTACTTTTATAAAAGAGTAATGCGGTAAAGCTGTTCAGTATACAGATAGGGCAACTGCGGTATCGCCCAGTGCCACGACAGAAGGACAGGGTGGTGGCAAAGAATCGGAAAGAAAGGTTTGAAAACCGAAGGCCGCGATCATTCCGGGCTTAACTCATACTTAGAGGATTTGAATAAAAAAGTAAGCACCCTAAGTTCCCAATTTTACCTTCCCACCTTTTTTTTCTTTTTACTGAAAGACATACAGGTAAGTTACTCGTTCGAGTACTTGCAGAATATCTGCACAAGGGCTCGTACTGCACGCAAAGGTTGTTCGGCTACTGTAAGCCCTGATCCATGAAGCACATGAGCTTGTGGGACGGTGCCGTAAAAAACGCCGAAGTGTCATCCATCTCCATGGCGCAGGATGGTGATAAAGCTAGCAAGTTTTTACGACCCCTGCGCGGAGCATGGCAGCAGCGATTGGGCGGTTACAAGTGCGGGTAAGTTGGCTTCCTTCCCCTCTTTCTTCCCTCCTAAATTTACTCCGACAAGTCGCAGAAGTGGGCGGGGTTTTTTTTTCCTTTTTGCCTGCGTCCCCTCTCCGTAACACACGGAACCCAAGACCATGCCACACATGCTTTTGCCTCTCTTTCAAAGGACTGAGGGTAGACTATTGCTTCGTATCTAGGTTGGAATTATATCTTTCCCGTTTTCAGTGGTCCCTTGATTCTTACAGCTTCCTCCCGCTTTATGCAGTTAGAGAAATATACAAAAGAGCTTGTTTGATAAGGTCGGATACCTTACTGGTCATCACAACACCCACGATATAAGCCCTGTGATAGTGACCATGTTAAGGCAGGAATTGTAATCGGAATGCTACATAACATCACTTGGGTGGATGCAATTGTCGGAGCTGACAGGAAGACCTTGGAAGCCAGCAATCAGTGTAGCTTCCTCCCTGACCAACTTGGTGGAGTCCCAAAGTTTCATTGTCCCACCATGGGAGATGCCACCAGACACACCTGAACAGATGAAATAACGGATTCCACGGAATAGCGAACAGACACCCAAACACGAGGCACTACCGGTATTACAATTTTGACCAAAGTTCAATCTATTGCATTTCTCAAACCTGCATATGGCTCGCTTTGACTGGCACTCGCTATCCCGTGGAATGGGTTATTCATAGTATCCACGCGTTTTTTAGGGGAACTGCTACACCATTCCAGGACAAAGCGAGTCTACGGCATAACGGGGATGCCTATACAAACAACCCCTGTCATATAATAGCTGTATGGACGTCCTCGCCTCACCGTAGGCTCTCTTTGCCGTGGAATACTGCATTGCATACAATCCTGATTCAAGAAAGGGGGCCAAATTTTTGCGGGATGCGATAGCAGTCCTTTTTAAAGAATGCCTCGATATTACTGGTGGTTATATAAGCTACATCTAGCCTATCGCTAGAGGGACGGACCATGCGCTGAGGTAGTGCGGAAACCAAGACTCGGGGGAACAGGGAAATAAAGCACCCATGCACTTACATTTGAGCTCTCGGTCCGATAAAATTACCGGTCCAGCACCTACCTCTCAAACCGAGCCCATGTTCCTGAACCCCCGGGCTGCAATCCACCGCCAGCAACACAGTCACAAGCACAATATTAACACATATGACACCTGTCTCCAAAATGTTTACTCAGCATCGTACCGCGGCTACAGAGTCCTTGAAGGTAAGGACTGGGAAACTAGTCGGAAACATTGGGAGAAAGGAGGGGGGGGAAGGGTAGCTGGAAAACACAACCAATTCCCATTACACAAGTACCCGGCATAAAGAACTTGACAATTGGAGTCCGGATTTAGTATAGGCACTCAGATATGCACAAATAATCTGCTACACAAATTTTGATCCCTGTATTCTACCGGTAGTCCTCTTTCCCGGGAGTCTATACAAAGAGCGCCTCCATTTCCTATGCCCACCCCAGGGCCTACCGCGGAGGCGGAAGAATAATCGTCGATGCAGGGCCATAGCGGCCTCATCGCGTACTAGTCAAATCTGTGCCATTCGATAGCAGGAAGGAAAAAAGGTTCAATCCGGCGAAGACACCACCAGTTGGTAACGAACAGGTGGCGAACGCAACCCTCCCCAAGCCAGAGACATTATACAGCGGAAATAGGCACCGGTTCACGGCCAACACATGACTTTAAGTGTAGAAAGTGTCAAAGAGAAAGGGTTGGAAAGTCACCACCAAGAAAAACCAAAGTGCAAGCTACTTTGGGCAACACTAGCTTACCAGTACAAGCCAGGTTCAAATATTAAAATATCTACACTTTTATTAGACCGACATGACCAACTCCAGTAGTGGTGTTCAAACGTACAGTACTACAAAGTACGGGTATGTTTTCCAGGAAGATTACTGGCAGCTCTGTATTACAGATACACAGGGTGGGGGCAGAGAGGAGTAGAAAAGTTAAGAGAGATCTCTCTTGAATGACAAGATAGCCCCCCTCGGAAAACAAATAAAAATGATGACATGTGAGCAATCAAGAAGTTTGAACCACCTAGGAAAAGTTTATTCGAGACTCCGCGATAATCCCTGACCCCTTCCACCAGTTGAAGGCTAAGGATCACAACCATCACTCTTGCTAAAATAAGTCGTACGTTTCAACGGCGTTCGCACAAGCAGTTCAAAAGCGGAAACCTGCATTTCATGGGAAGTCCTAGTTAATCCCGCTCTTTTTAAAAAAGACGAAACGTGGACACCCTTTCCCATATTGGTCCAACAGTTTCTACACATAGCTATGGGAGGGACACGGACTTATATTTGGCACAAGACAGCTAAAAATCAGACAATATTTTTTTTTCATGGTTAAGCACCAGTCGTCGTACCCCCAGACACTTACTGCCAGATACAAGTGCGGACAGGCGCGACCCCGCTTTCTAACGGCCTTTGGAACAGTGTTAAGGGCAATCCCTCTGATCCTAGTTTGCGCTCTGGCTCAGATGTGTCTTCAGAGGCCCGAGAAGGAGCCGTCACAACTAGAAAAATGAAGGGGCCAAGTAACCCGAGTGAGAATAGGTGACCGTGCCCGATTCCAACCTGAAAAAACCCTGGAAAAGAAAACCTACCAAGGAAGTAAGCAAAGGGTGTAAAAACAATTTCTTACTCCTGGTGCACTCTACCGTATAATCTGGCAAAGGTCGGATTGGTACTGAGGATTTTCTTGAACCTGTCCAACCACCGTGGTCTGTATGTTAAACAGAGGCAAACTCGCCCCCTTCGCGCCCTCTTATTGGCTTGGTTGCCTTAATTTCGCTTTCGCTCCAGTCCGAATTTTGCCAGATTACACGATAAATGCTATAAGGAGCTGATAACTACTTGTATGGTAGGGCATTTGCCTCTTTCCTTGGCAATTGGCATCACGGCAGTGTCAGACTCAGTTTGATTAGCCATCCAGTGGAAGGCAGCCTACAGCGGCCTTTAGCACGAGCACACACTAATACGGTATATAGAACTCCCTCGGCTTCAGCCCCGTGGAGCCACATTCCTTCCTAAAGTTCAAACCATAACAGCTACAATTCGGATCATTTTCCTGCCTTAACATGCATTCTCGGCTTTCCCTACACTAGAGTGCTGGTATTGCACTTGCAGTGCCTACTCGAGTGCCACGGTTAAATATACAGACTCATAGTATCTTAAAAATGTATCCAAGTTCACAGTTGCACCCAAGTTCAAGCCCGGCCGCCGCGATATCTCAAATACACCCGCCTATTCGCTTTCGGCAGCATTTGTCCACAAATGTCCAATCAAAATACCAAAAAGGCAGAAGAGCAGACACCCCTCAGATCCAGAACAAGACCAGGGCTTGTTTTTCACTCACCCCAAGCCGGCAACGGTTTCCAGAATCCTGTTTATCTGAAACAGTTAGGCTGGTCCTACTCGGTATCTTGGCCGGTTGGCCTGCGCTCAGAGGCGCATAAGAAGAACGAGGACATCATTCTTCCGAATCTCACTCTATGATAGGTAATTTTTACAACACATGGGTCAGTGCAGCAGCAGTGCCTTAGAATAGATTCTCGTGCTCAATCATATCACATCAAGACCCCCTAGCTATCGCTTGGGCGTGAGACCCGGCGTTGGTCTTCCTTAGACAGCCCCTGCAGCCAATCCTTGGGAACGTGTTGCGTTCGCGCGCTAGAGTTCGTTGTAGTAAAACTTGGACTATGATATTAGCAAAGCTTTAGCTATTAGGGTTAGGAGAGAAAGGCTGAGTAGTAGTAATAGGTATGATATAATAGTAAAGTATAGTATAAGCACGCTTCTGCTTCCTGTACTTACTTCCACTGGTATCGTACTCGAGGCACCCCTTCTAGGCTTACTGAGTAGACATTGATTTAATCCCTTAATCTTTTAAGTTCCGTCCTGCAACATTCCTTTGGGTTGAACCGTTCCTTTGATGGGAAGTACCATACTCGTCACTCGCGTGGGGTCCGATCGTGGGTTAAGTTTTCCGGCCACCAACATGGCCCCTCGACTGTATCAGCCGCAAAGCTTGGGACCGTTACACCAGCGCAGTTGAAATCATGGGGAGCAACTTCTCTCAAGTACCGGCACTGTGCTCAGGCATGGAAGTACTGTAAGTGATGAGACAGGGGTTCACCACGGCAAAACTTCTTGGCGTTCCTAGCATCATTCCTACAAAGTTAAATAAGTTCGCCAGTCACTGCACTGAAAGCTTAGGCTCCAAAATCCCTGTCCGCCCCATCACTTACCTGCAACCCGCGCACTGCATTACTCGAGTACGGTATACCGTACCAGGCAAGGAGTGTCACGGAGGAATAGTGCGGGAAAAGGCAAAAAAATTTCCAAGCAGATACTTGTCTTTAGCATATTGACATCAACGCACTGTACCACTATCGAAAGCTTGGTGTCCAATTAACCCTGCTAGCCAAGTCACATATGTCTAAGGATTCGTGATGCTACGAGTACCGTACTACCCCTACCGGTATTTGTGTTCAGTTTTTTCTAGCCCTGTCTCTTGGTTGAGTTAAACTCCCTGGCCACCCTTTGCTTTGCCAGTAACAACGCGACACTCCGCAGGAACAAACGCAAGTGATGCCAGTAGAGTACTGGGACTGACTTACCTGAGTAATAACCTGCGACATGGAATGGGCCAACTTCTCGAAAGATGGGATGGGGGAGAGAAAGGGGAAGGGGAAAGTAGAGCCCGGCCACAAATCTCGGCGCATCCAAACATCAGAGAAATTTAGCATTGGGCTTCCCAGCTAAACGGAGCCCTCGACCATCCCCTGAATCCGACGCCGAACGTCTCTGTTAGAGTTACAATGCAAAGGCGGAGAACAACTCTTATTTCAACGGCATCTTTATCCTAACGTTCACCCTGGGACAAAGAGCCCGGAGCCCGACTGTTGGTTTTCTCCCCTCTCCTTACTCTCCCACTTTGATACGGTGTCGTGTTCCCCTTTTAAATATACCAAAAGTGGGGGTTTTTTATTATTATTATTATTTTTATATCATATTATTATGCCCGACAAGAGTCTCTTCGTCGTATTTTTCCTTTCCATTTGCCCCCCTGCAGTACTTGTACCTTATTCCTCCCCATTCATCACTGCTCAGCCGGTACCATAGCCGTAACAAGGGAGATCCTTCCCCCTTCGCACGTTGTCTAACTGCTGATTTCACAAGACTATGAGTTGCATGAGCACATGAGCATTCGAGTACAAATATATACGACCAGCGACGATATATGCGCAGCGCTCTTTTTCTATTGAGTATCCTTGGCTTATCCCTATCGCCGGCGAAAAAGGAGGATTCTTTTATTCAGGCCCACCGCACCCACAATGGGAAGGAATATGTTGTTCGTTGAGTTATTATCGTTCGAATTCCTATTGTATTCGATACATGCTGCAGCATTTGTCCCGGCTTCCAAGTAACCAGGATACATTCACAGGGGCTCACTCACTCATTCGGCTAGACATTAATCCTCTCGCAGTATCCATAGGCAATCCCAGAAGAGAAAGTGCTTACAGTGGCTTTTTTTTCCTTTCCCCCTGCAGCCCTCCCCTCATATCGTGACAATTGTAATATTCCATTTCACGATCTCGATCCCAAACCACTTTGATATGCATCATGCCAATTAGTTGCTTTCACAAAGGACTCGTGCAATATGATACCACACCTCCCCCCATCATATTTTCCCGTTCTAGAAATGCCCAGAGCCCGCTATGGTACACGACCGTATTTTTATTTTTTTCTGCGTAGCCGAAATTTCTTACACCATGACCTCTTGCACACAGCTGCACCCCGCTATCGGGACGACCAAAATCCGAAGAATCCGCCCGATATAGCGAGTGCTCGGGACAACATGTCCGGTTTGGTGGAGACAGCTAGGTATCCGGATTGTCGAGATCCGGGGCAGCGGTGTGACTGCATTAACCTACGGGCCACCTCTTCATTTGATACATAAGTGAGAAAAGAAATAAAAATAAATGGCGCACAACCGCAGGCCGTACCACCTGAAACTCATGCTGCTTTCCTCATTTAGGGCTCGTTAGGAACCAGCCCGACCGAGGCCCATCATAAGTGTGCTTAAACAGGATAATCAAATCAGGAATTGAAAAATGATATGAAAGGATAGCAACTGGAGAGGCTTCGTTTAGCAGTTTGAACGAATCTAACTATGTACCGCACTTCTGATGCGTATCGGCGAAGTTAAAAAAACACAAATCCGGTACAAAATACAAAAGCAGCTAGATGGGGGGACGGAGAAGAGGGTGGATGATGGTACCAGTATGTCAAGTCCTGGCAGGGGGAGTCAAGCTAACGGCAATACAAATGAATACTTGGGTTTACACATGTCCAGCATGAGACATCAGAGAATGGGCTGATGCATAGTACAAGAGGGGAGAAAAGAAACTGCCCCCATCCCACTACTCGTAGGCATGATCAACTCCCACGATACCCCTTTCGAAACGATGGTAGCTGCCTCTTCAAATACCTGCATCTTGTACTCTCATCCTAATACTCTAGTGCGCTCTAGAGCTCTCGCTTCCTTAGATTCACAATATGGTGTGGTGACTGCTGTCAAGTTAGATGTCTATGTTGACCGGGGACGGGGAAACCCCTTTTCTTTGTAATAGGTCCGTACCGATATGTTAGCACCCGTATTCCCGCGCCTAGTTTTCCAGGTAGGATTGATGGGCATAGCTAGGGTGTTGGAAATGCGATCTAGCTTTCATTTTGTCCAATGCTGCCTAGTGATCATAGTGATCTCGACCTCCATGCTAGGACCACAGTTGCATGCATACCTACCCACTATGCCGATAGGAAGATATACGGCGCCTTTAACTGGCACTGCATTTGCTAGGGGAAAATCCATGGGCCAAAAACTGGCACCATGGGGGGCTGGGCGTGTTTGCCATTCCCCTTCTTTCCTCTATACAAGCAGACAGAGAGAGACCAGCAGGAACAACTTCTCCAACGAATTATAGCACCGATACTGGATACCCCACTTCAGCTACCAGTGGTTCACTATAGCACTAGCAGTATGTACTCGAGTACTTGCACTCTAGTAAGGTGCCATACCTTATTAAAGTGTCCCTGGATTGATTGCACGCCCACATGCCTCCACCAACCGGTGCTTTGTGTAGAACGTGCATAACAGCACAATGTGAATATGATATACCGAGAACCCGACTTTTGCCGGATATCAGCTCGGTGATGCCACACAGGTTCTAGGTCCCGTGAGGTTGTAGTTGTACAATGGTTGAAGGCGATAGCATGTAACAATAGTCGCAAAGGTGAAGACAAAATTCACAATAACACCGACTGATGGATTAGGCAGACCACGGATGTCGACCATGACAGGGGTGAGATGTGAGAAAGGGGAGGGAAAGCAAAGGCGAGGAATAAAAATAAACCCACGCTTCACTTTTTACACCTAGCACCAGTACTCGAGTACAGCACTGTGCCCGAGTGCGAGGAGGCCCCCCGGGCACAGCACACTCGATCACCTAGCCCCTGTAACAGTATGGCACCTGTAAATCAGCGTTATTACAGTACCGGCACTTGACTAGGTTCAAAAAACCCCGCCCCTCGACTGGTTTGTACGACCCTGTACTGTGCTCGTAGCAGGCAGGAAGTATCCGAAAACAGGGATTGTGGATTTGTATGGGGTCTCAGATACGCATAGATATTTTGTAATATATATTGTGAATCCCTTTCTTCGGGTACCCCCTGCAAGCTGCAAGTAGTTGCTTCAACTTGTGGTGCAGGCAGCTTAGAATCAACCTCATGACACCCAAATTTTCCCAATTTTTTGATGAACAACACCAGCACCACTTGTTCTTATTTTACTTATTCCATGTGTATAATTATTCTAAATCATCCAACTTGCAGAGCAGATTTGTTTCTAGGCAAGCGGTTCTTGCTATAATAGCTCTTAGAAATAAGGCAAATTTTGTAGGACTTGGGGTGTTGGTGCTTGTAATAATTATGAAGAAAAAGGGTTTAGCTGAGTAATCTAAAATATATTACCTAAAGTAGTAAAGGCATTTACTATATTAGTACTAGTGCTCTGACTCACAGTGGCACTGAAGGTCGATAATAGTGCTCCCACCATACTTGTATTCACCAGCCCATCACCCTACTTGCACCAACGCCCCTTATCAATGTTCGGCTTCCTCAGTTAGAGGAGAAAAGGAAGTAAAAAACAAAGAACAGTCACCTAGTAACTAAAGGATATCCTTGCTCCAGGCGGAATTGCAGTACTTGCTCTAGCCTTGAGTAAATACTTATGGTTACGGGCCGAGCAAGCCCTGCAAGTATGATACAAGTACTATAATATTATATCAGTGTGAGTAAGGGCTTACAAGTTGTAACAAAGAATGAAAAAAAGGCTAAGTTAGTAAAAAGAGGGGAGGATTAGGAAGCTTGGTTTGGCTTGGGTGGCGCAATTGTCCAGAAGTAGCTTTTCTTTTGCTTTTCTTCTTCTTTTCTTCTTTTCCCCCTGATGTTCCTTGTTAGGCGGAAATTAAAGGCGGATTGTCCCTCTCCTTGCCCTAATTACTGGGCTTTTTTAGGGCTTTTTAAGGCTTTTTTTTCTTTATGGGAAATCTTAGAGCAAAGTCATAATATGTCACTAATGTCACTATTCAGCATCCACTTCCGGCTTGGAGGGGATGCGGCGAATTTTTCGCAATTGAAGTGTTGTTATGAATGCTGCGCAACACTATGCTCCAGCTTTGTGCTCCTCGTTGTTAACCAGCGCTATGGTTACTTGTACCCCCGATATCAGGTGTAATCGAGTACGATACATGTCATATTGTGGCACGCCGTACTACATTTGAAGAAGGGCACTTCTTACCCGGAACAAGCGCATAATTCCGGTTGCTATTTCCATCCCTCCCCCGGAGTACCGGTACCAATATTCTTGTCGACGCATTTAAATCTAAACACTAGCAATCCCCAAACCTTTGAACACGGGTGACACAACCCAAAACAAGAACAACGACGGAGCTTTTCCCCATTCTCCCACCATAAGCCCCCCCTCGCTTCCCTTCGCTTCCCTTTGATTTCTGACTTTTCTTTTTTCTTTCCCTTTTCATTCTGGTCTTTCACTCTTTCCCCTGCTTCCCTTTCTTGGCTTGGCCCAAAACTGTCGGGCTCTGCTTGCCTGGCCCCGATCTGCAAACGCGCTTTGAGCTGCGTGTCGGTCCGCCCCCAACTGTTTAGGCGACATCATCTGGAAGAAGCAAGCAGGCAATTGCACTGTGCCCGTACAATGCACAGCAGACTAACGTATTCCATAGCGTAGCGAGCCCCCGTCATAGCAAGCCACATACAGATTTGAGCAATACGATAGGTTGAGCTTCAGTCAAAATTGTATTAGTGGCTGGTATTTGGGTGTAGGTTCTCTGTGCCGTGAAATACGCTAATAAACAAGCGCTGTAAAAATTGGAATGCCGGTAATCGAGGATAACGCTAGGACGTCCAGAATTTCCCCCTTTGGATTAAGGGGAGAGAACACAGAAGGAAGATCCCCTCTCCCCGCGGTTGAGACAATAAAAAGAAAAATACACAAGCCTCACCATGAGAGGCAACTCCAACGTCCTAGCGAGATTCTCTATTACCCTCGTTTTTCTGGTGCCGTGCCGGTACTCTCTTATTCAAAGGGGGCTTTTCTTGGCAAAAAGTCCAAAGGAATTCTTACATTGACCAACCAGGATTGGGTATAAGGCCCGACCACGAACTTGCAAATGTCTTACAGATATCATGCCCGGGGATATGTTTTCGTACGCTACAGGGGTAGCTAACCAGCAGAATAATCCCTATCTTGTACGAAAACATATTCGTGGGTACCTGTACGATGGCACAATTAGCGGATTCTGATCTGGCCTTAACAACTTTGTATCATGTTCCAAATTATCTGCCTCCTCATGCAAACTATTTCAACTATGATACCGTAGAACATAATATCATGCTTGTACAAGTGCTTTTTGAGAAATTAAACTTTGGAGCCGCTCTCCAATTGGCTCTCCATAAATGCAAGGATTAACGTTTGGAAGTAATTATCATGGCTGTGTTGATATGTTTCTTGTCGAGATGGTTCTTTGGGGTCCCAGCGGGGTGTTACACACAATACCACTTTCTGTTTCCATTCTAGGCGTTAGTTGCTAAAGGTTTGTCCAATTAAGAGTTGTGTTCCCGGGCCAGGAAGAGGTTAAGCCTTTTTTTAGTGTTAGTAGCACCAGTAAGGGGATGAACATCACGTCCGGTCGTTCGTCCTCATTTGTAAGATTTTAGGGTATTTTTGCTTTTTATTTTTTCTCCCTCGGCGACTCACCACCACGATCATCCCTGAGGAACCTCGGGTGGGTTTTTTTGCTATCATAGAATTTGCAGAGGTTTGCTAATGGTGTATGCAGGTTTTAATTGGCCTGTGTAGTGGTGTCTCTCGGAATGGAAGGGAGTGCAGTGGAAGGAAGCCTTTACCAAACCGCTCTCTACATTTATGGGGGAAGTCTCAGAATCCTTACAATATGTACGAGCATCAGAGCTCATGCGGCGAACATACAATACTAAAATGATTGTCCTCCTTGTCCCTTAAATAATAGCATCAAGCGAAAAGCCTTAGTCCGTGGGCACCCAACCTCACCTATCGTAGCTTGAAGTTTTCTACCTGCGGGTTTCCCCCCCTCACCTTCCTCCTCTTCTGCCGCGACAGGCTACCGATACCGTATGCCGTCTTTTTGGATAGATTCCATGGCATTGTGTCAGACTGTATGGCCGAATTAGCGGCCTGCTTGCTTGCTTATTATTGCTAGTCTAGGCGCCAACCCTATCGCAAGAATACAGGTATTGTCGCAATGCTTGCATATATCACAGATGTGGGTTAACGTCAATCGACAAGAACAAAATGCATGCGTCCAATACGCGAATTTTTTTATCCCACTCTTTCCGACAATCGCTGAGACAAAGAAGTTGGAAGGACCAAACAATAAATCGAAGGAGGAGGCAAAAGGCTGAGGAGGAGGGAAAAAAAGAAAACGGAGAAGGAAAAAGTGGAGGAAAAAATATAGATGCAAGAAATCAGGATGAAAGTAGGTTTCAAGACCGACCATAAATGGCGGTTACTTCCGTTTGCTCTCTCCAGTGATAGTAATTTTTATTATTTAGGGAACTCTTTTCCGCCACTTGATATCACTCCTATCGCTCTGGTTTACATAACTTTCACACAGGCGGGAGGTAAATCTTTCACCGAACCCACGGCTCGCTTGGATACCTTTCCCCCGGAGCCTCAATGGCATAATCCTTGGAACCTTCACTCGTGTAACCTAATGGTCGGAGCGACACCCGAGAGATGACATTGTTCCAGACCAGTCCAGCGAATCATTGTCGATTGATCAGTCAATTGGCCAAGCCAGCCCTTGGATGGACCAATAAATCAACTATTCAATCAGTCGTACGGACAAGCCGTAAGTTTAGCTGAAGGGGGTTGGGTGCTATCCGTATATGCAGAACTTTCGCACCCTCTCGTATCTGTATCGTTAGAGCAAGTCTCACGAATTGAGGTGCATGTTGTGCTGCTTTTGAAACGCAACTGGTATGAAAGACCACATCTGACCACATCTGATATCGCAAAGATGCGGGAGCGGAGTGCCGGTAATAGGCATTAGCGCGGCCAACGGCCTTCGGCTGTCACTCGTGGTGAAATAGAGTGGAAGAGGAATGTGGTACTGGATTTTAGATGTGTGAGGGGTATTTCAGCATTAGAGACCCAGGATATTTGAAGTCGATCCAACTTCCCTATTGTCAAAGGGTTTCTAGGGTTCAACTACGGTACTGCATGTGCAAGTACTCCCTATTGACTTCAATTCTACCACTCCACTACCGCAGCCCGCAAATTTCCCAGTGCATAAACAATGTCTTCGCTAGTTCAGCGGCGGCAAGTACCTGCTACCGGAACCACCGCGACGGGAGACCGGCAAAAACAAAGCCCTTGCAAGCAACAACATAGGTCCTTCTTCGGGCCACTCCCCGCAAATTATACCGCCGGTTGTATACATGGCAAGTGGTGGCGGAAAGGTCCACCCACCGTTACATCTGGCGGGCGCTGAACACATGTCTACGCCAAGGTCCCTACTATCCATCACCTTTATAGTTTGCCATGGAAGACTACAATACGGAGAGCAGTGGCTAACAGCTTATTAGCATTTCGAAGTCGCTTCCCGGCCCCCCATCGCTACTCCCCATTCCCCCAATTCCCATCTTAGGGGAAGCCAGCGGCGGTCGGGGTAGGCATGAGCAAAAATGAGAATCTAAAAACTAGACGAATAAGTGAGGAAAAATGCTTGTGAGCATGCATAACTTGGCGCGGAATCGACTCGAGGAAAAGGGAAGGAATGGGAGGAAGGGGGGAGATCAGATGTCTTTCTCTTCTTCCCAACTTTGGTTTTATTTTTTGACAGGGAGAGGGTTATCTTAGGGATGGTATAGGGACGGAAATATAAAATTCTCTTAGGACTATATTCGGCGGCGGGATATCATAGATGGGAAGATAGATGTTAGAGCTGGTTGCTGCCCTTTCCCTGCCCCCTGGTGCTTGTACAATATCGTAAATTGCTTACTGTTCTTGCTGTTACTGTGGGGATATTCGGTGGATGGGGTTGTCAACACAGTGGCAAGTTAATATCGTAGCTCCCTACTTCCCTGCTGTTATTGTCAGTTTACTGCGCGCTTGGTTATCCAATGTTCACACACTCTCTCCCTCAGGGAAATCAGGAAAAGGAAGATATAAGTACTTTAACCCGGTTCACGACAACATCGCACGCTTCCTGCCCTCATCCCCATCCATACATAGTTCCGAATACCATACACGTTTTGGCTCAAATCTTCTCACTCCTGACCTAGCTTTCTTTTGCCATTTTCCCTCCCTCTCTTCTCTCGTTTACCCTCTCGCCATCAACCGCTTTTGATAAGGAGCAGCCCACACCCTCTCAGGACTTACCAGTATTCCCTTTCTTTTATTTTAATTTTATTCTGCACCTATTCATGTCTTTATTCTAACATCCAAACACCCTCGTATTCCTCTCGGAGCCCAACGCGCGTCGACCAGAACCTTTTTATTGTTATTTGCTTCTTATTTTTCTTCTCAATATCCCTTTGGTTTATTGGGTACCTTACCGGTACGGTACTCATTCATACCCCCCCAGTCTTTATTTTTCCTACTGCATCACTTTCTCAGAGTTGCCCATGTTGGTGTCGGCCTGCCGATACTAAGAGAAGCCCCCACATCTACCGAATTTGGCAGAGCGAGGAAGATCGCTGGAAGGCGAAATTCTGTCCTTGTCGGGTCAGCTCTGTAAAGGAGGGAAAAATCCATCACCCCCTCCTTCTTCTCGATCCCTCACCCCCCATATCCTCGTCTCCAAGGTGAAGTATTTACCGACAAAGGTAAGCTTATTTACCTCTAGTGCGCTCCAAACGGGTTCATTAACTTATTTTCTGGGCACATCTTTTTAGCTTCAGCGGGAGATCAAGTCACTATTTCTCAAGTCTGTCGGGTCCTTGTTTTCTTTTCTTTTTCCTTTTTGCAGAAAAAGGTCTTGGAGAGCTTTTCTGAAGTGAATATATATATACATTTTAATTAACTGCTTCATATGCTTGCGATTGGAGGGGTATCAAGATAAGAGCGAAAAGGGGGAAAGGGGAAACAAAAGTGTGTACCGGGGCGAAAAAAAGGAAGGAAAAATAATAAGAGGTCATAGACAGGAGGCAAAAAAAGAAAACTTAACGAGGTCAGAATTGGCAGTTCATTGTCTGCTTGTGGGGAGGAAAAAAATTAGGGCGAGGCGGTGTTCGATTCTGGTCTTACCGGTACCGTACCTCGCTGCAACCGTTTTGTGTTGTCTAGGAGGTGAGAAAGAGGGAAGGAAGGAAGGAAGAAGGGACGCTAGTTTTGGGTTGCCTGCTCGTCATAAGACAAGGCAGGCGGGCGATATCATACCCACATTACCGGCACAGCTTTACAACTATCTTTGCGCTCGCGTTGCGGAAGCTTCGTTTCTATCTTGTGGAGGCCATAGTCAGCTATCGCCCTTCCTATAGTCTGCTACTCGTGCGTTACGTTCATATTTAGCTCTAGCTTTTTGGGGCTTCAACAGAAACTGCTCTCGATAATAGCCTTTTGCACTGGCTATCATCCCTCTTCCCGCAGTCTCATCGAAGCTCGAGCACGAAGCTGGACTAAAGGCGTTCACTGGGGCAATTTTCAACTTTCTTTTGGGCTGGTGGTTATCTAATACTGGGACGAGAAAGGAGAGGATAGAGGTGGGATATTCAAGTGAAAGGACGAGGGAGAGAGGCTCATAAACAGCATCCCCGAAAGGCGCGCGCGCCATTGTGAACAAGAAGTTGAGAGGCGGGCTAGCTGAGAGGGGGGGAGGAAAAAAGGAGTGCCGAGGTTTCTGTGCAGATTGGAAGCGGAATTTATGAACAGGCGTTTCGGCGACCGTCTGCTGCGGCACTAGAGCTTGGGAACCTGAGATCAAGGAAAGGCTACCGAAAAGTGAGTGTTCCGTCGTCGCTGCATCATTACCACTCTTCCGCTTTCCTAGGGGCCGTGTGAATACTTGTGGAAGTTCTGCTTCATCTTTGATTTTGTGCTTCCTTAAACGTGCTTGTACGAAGGTTCTGGTTGAGAGGAGAGTGTAACTAGAGAAAAAGTTCATATACCGCAGAGTTCCCAACTAGTCTTGTACCCTTCTCTGCTCTGATATGATTTTCCGTCGCAAGTCTTATCACTAACAATTTTGCCCTCACGTCTTCCTTCGTCTAGAGTCACTATCGGATCGTCTACACGTGCCCCACTCTCAACTATCACCCTCGTGTATGGCCCTGGTCTCAACTATGGCTCACCTTCATCACCGCCACTCGCAGCACAGCAGCTCTGCTCCCGACCTTCTAGAGCAACAACGGCGCCACCAGCAATCTCTTCAGGCACTCCAATCTGGGCAGTACCAACTTGCTTCAGCTGTTTTCCATATTGATCCCGGACTGGAGTTACCACAAGCTGATATGTTGACCCACCAACCCCACACACAACGTCCCTTACAGTCGCAGTCGCAAGGGCAATCATCTTCACCCACTGGTTTCCCTCCAGACATGGACCCTCAGCAAGTTTCTGGCCCCGGAAGGCCATCAGCCCAACTTCTGACTTCTAGCGCGCCCACCATAGAATCACAAATTCACATGCAATGCTCGCCTTCCAATCTGCCCCGGTCACACCCTTCAGACCCTAATCCCTTCTTGGAGATGCAATCTCATATGTCTCTCCACCATCAAAGCTTACAATCTATGTCAAATCCACCACATCCACCTTCACCAATCCAGTCTACTCACCAACAATCGCACCAACAGCACCCACGGCATGTTCAACAGCAGCGACAAGCCCCAACAACCTTGCTACCTATGCCGCCACCCACGACTGATGGGCAGGGAAATCGAATGGTGATGCCGACCTTAGGATCTTCTGGCCCAATCCAGGGCCCTGGAGTCGGTGTCCCGTCAAATAGATCCCGGGTAGGAGTGGGTTCAGAAGTTTTGGCAACACCGGGAGGGGAGAGTCGGGTAGGAGAGGCTCCTCCCGCGACGTTGCCAGGGAACGCAAACCCTAGGTCAGGTAGTGGGCAGAGCGGTGGTCGTGTTTCTAGTGGACATGCTGGAATAACGCCTGGGGCGACAAGTCAAATCACCCCAGTAAAGGATCAGGATGGGAAATTCCCTTGCCCTCATTGTCCTAAAACGTATCTCCATGCAAAACATTTAAAAAGGCATCTCCTGAGGCATACTGGTGATCGTCCTTACCAATGTATTTTATGTAAGGATACATTTTCAAGGTCAGATATTCTGAAGAGACATTTTCAAAAGTGCTCTATCAGGAGGGGAAATCCTACTGGGGCAACACATTTAAGCCATGCGCATGCTCATCAACAGGGAAGACGGCCAAATCATCATCACCATGCTCCTCCTCTACCGCCTCTGCCGGCGGAGAGTCCGATACCAACTCCCATTGTCACTCCTACGCAAGGGCCCGATAGGTTCTCTCCGGAATCGTCCTCTTCAAGATCTTGTGACCAATGTGTAAGATTGAAGGTCCGATGCAACTCGGGCAGCCCCTGCGAGAGATGCCGGATGAGAGAGGGAGGGGAGTGCTCCTACTCGGGGATTCCACGAAGAACAGATTCCGGCAGTGAAATTGGTGCGATGTCGATACCCGAGCTTTCAGATTCATCACCATCAAAAAGTCAGCCAGTGGGATATGGGGAAGGATTCAATTTCCCCCCGCCGACACATCCTCACGCTCATGTGGCCCATTCGGGCCAACATTCCCTTTCGCCTTCGCAGCGGCAATCACAACCTCCTGACAGTCAACAGCATCAGCAGCAGCAGTCACCCCACCAGATCGGGGTCTCGCAATCTCCCGCAGATCCATATTATAATAATGGATGGGAGAATTTGATGGAGTTGCCAGAGCAGCAGTTTTTGCCATTTTATTTGCCTCCGTCTACACAGCCCCCGAGTGGTGGTATTATTACTTCTGCGGGTGGCATGGGGCAATCCCTCCAGACTAGCGATCAACCAATATATGGCATGTACTTCCCCTCTGAGCTAACGGACATGCCGCCCATGAGCGGATCGGAAGGGGTGTTTGGTTGGGAGATATCACACCAAATCGACCCATTTCAAGTCAAATGTGATCGGCTCATCGCAATCTGCTTTCCGGAGAATCCTGGTCGGGGAAGTTCGCCTACCGGACTGCCTGACCAAGGGATTGAATCAGGCCCTACAGCTGATGGTTTGAAAGAGTGGCTGACCCCTGATCATGTTAAGCATTTCGTCCGGTTATTTTTCATCAATTTCCAGGGGCATTTCCCAATGATTCATTTGCCAACTTTCAACATGCTCACAATAGCAGACGGCCTTTTACTTGCCATGATCTGCATTGGTGCGGTCTATTCGGATAAGGGTATCACGGCTGAGGATGTTCGCGCGATGATTGATAGATCTTTCGCAGCGCTGGATGGAACTGATCACGGATTGAGCGATGGGAGCCAGGTATCGACCTCATGGCAGCTAGAGGAACTCCAGGCCCGATATTTCCTTCATGTGTTATCTGCTTGGCATGGTACTTTTGATCAAAGAGAAAGCACTAGAAGGAGCTACGGGATTGTCATTGCAAAAGCTCAGGGAGCGGGCCTTTCCCGCCCATTCACTCCTAACAATCCGGGAGCCGCAGGGTTCAGCATGTACCACCAGGTTGGAGATCACCAGTTATCAAGTCCGGGAGGTTGGGATTGGGCGTCGTGGGTAGAGCAAGAGAGAAGAAATAGGCTGATGTTTGGAATCCTACTTTTGGACACCGCGTATGCAATCTTCTTCAACCACCCGCCACGTGTAAATCTCCATGACATCAGATTAACACTGCCATCTGATGACGCTGCATGGGATGCCCCGGACGCCCAGGAATGCGCCAATGCCTTGGGACTGAATGGCGAAGGGCCGAACAGCAAGAACATCGCTGGTTCCGGGAGGGCGCAGCAGCCAGAATTTATGGCAACCGTGAACGCGCTTCTTGAACCTTCTCAAGAGTTCAAGCCAGGCACCACGAATGCCTACTCGAAGTTCATTCTTGTCCATGCTCTACACTCGCACATATGGGTTACCCAACAGAGGTTACCGAACGCTACCGAAATGGGAATTGGCCAGGCAATAGGGAGCATGGTTGATCCATCCGTCGGATGGGGGAGTGAAGGAAATGAATTGAGCGCCAATGGCGAAAGCAGTGGAAGGGGAACACCAGAAGGATTCATAGGAAACACTCTAATCGGTGGCCAGCTGCGCCCCAACACCTTGTCGGAAGCAGACCGTGCAGTAAGGATCTGCCAATACTCGTTAGAGAAGTGGAAGAAAGCCTGGGAGACAGATCTCAACAGCCAATTTCCATTACCCGGTGCAAGAGTTGGTTTTGGGCGGGATGGTTTGCCCTTCTATTGGCTGGCGAAGTTGTACCTTGCACGTAACCGGACAACCGAATGGAGGCATGGAATCAGCGATGATCGGACGGTTGCTAAGGTTAAGAATATGTTGAAGCATGTGCGAGGGTTCATCGTGGAGGATACTGGAAGACTGGACCTACAGGGTGCTGTGTCGGCGATAGATGATGGATATGCTATGGATGAACTCACCTATGATATGAAGTTGCTGTTTAGACCTATCGGGACGGATTCATCATCCGACTAGGACAAGGCGCTATGTTCTCTCACTGGCCCTTGGTGGTAATGCAGCCGGCGATTTACCCACATCCCTTTTTTTATTTGGGTTAAACCAGACGGCAGTTTTTTTTTTTGGGGGGGGGGGGTGGGCACCCGTTTCCACTACGGGGTTA
>Ga0307513_10002633_pt1 | contig 24759 bp, 32 predicted proteins | sample 15_EM_MG_FD_202174 | JGI IMG/M metagenome (GOLD analysis project Ga0307513, IMG submission 202174) | Populus trichocarpa ectomycorrhiza microbial communities from riparian zone in the Pacific Northwest, United States - 15_EM | ecosystem: Host-associated > Plants > Roots > Unclassified | place...
CCATGTTCGTTCAACTTCCTCAGTGTCCTGTTAGCCATCTACACGCCCCGCTTCGAGACAATAATTGAATCCATTTGTAGTGAATATGCTGGTACACCCATCCCTGAAATACCCGTCCAGGATGAGTACCAATGATATATAGCTCAGCGACCCGAACATCAAATGATGGGCCAATCAATGCTTACTGGCCCTGTAAAAGTCAAATTTAAGTATACTACTGATTAATATGTTACTGATTATGTCAAAAATTGATTCAGGAAGGGGTCACGTACCACGCCGACAGTGTCAGTCTCAAAATGTCATCCCTTTTTTGAATCCACGACAACTCCGCTGAAGTTTATGCAAGGATGGACGATGGACAGCAAGGCCAAGGGCACCTCACATGGGTCAACGTCGGAGTCGGGTTGCTCTTTCTCATCGCCGATGCCATCCTTTCGCTCACCCTGAAGCTCGGCGTCGAGACGTCACTTCTGACCGCCGCAGCGCGGTGTATCTTACAGCTCTCCATCATGGTTCGTGTTATATCCCTTCTATTCGCAATCGATGTCCTAATGTCACATTGGAAACGACACCTAGGCATTAGTGCTCCAAAAAGTATTTGAAACGCAGAACCCCTGGGCTGTGGCTGGCATCGCTTGTACGTTTAATAAGACCACAAGGTCACCCACTACCTTAGCACCTCGGCGTCGGCGTGCCGAAATATCCATGGTTGCCGGAACACTGATAGGTCTTCTTCTCGCGTCCATCAGGCCTCCTCAATCTATTAGCTACGGCCGAGGTCACTGGTACGTACACGCCCATTCAATACCCCGCATTCTAGAATTTGCACACGCGTCCCCGAGTGTTCGTCTCTCTCCCGTATGCACACGACACAAGCCACGTCCGTTCTGCGCCACCATGCCTTCTCTCGGAACCGAATCTATTAAGATCGGTTATGATCGCGACAGGAGCACAAGGGGAGACGTTTTCTCGGCTCGAGCCGCTTTGCGGAATGGGGTTGGCTTCCCTCTTGCCCGGTGGACGTATGGACACCGTAGCGCCACATGAAGGGGGTGACTGCATAGGAGACTCTACTGACACTGCATTTTGCGTACAGTCAACAAATCAAAACGGAGATTTTCTGGCATGGCGAGTGTACCACCCATTTCGAGTGCACTACGGGAAGCTGACACACTCTCCCTGCTCGCCCTGTACGGCAACCCTCACACCCCCGTGCGGTGATGGTGATGTGATGTGTTCCGACAGTTTCCAGCCGTCTTGCTCGCGATGGCGGGATCGACCATCCCCGTCTCGCTCCTCGGGAGCCAGTTCGCGATGAACGCCGAGAAGTTTTGGGCGCCGAAGACGTATATCCCGGTCCTGGGAATGCTCTGCGGTGCGACGATCAGTGGGGTCGTCGTGAGTGTCACGACCGTACTGCGGGAGGTTCAGTGAGTACTGTCCCCGACGTTCCCCGTAACATTGTTCCGTTGCCCCAAAATCCAATACGTCCTCGCTGTCCATGTGCGATCGATTGACTCACCCCATTCATTCGCACATGAACTCTCAAACGCGATCATTTATGTGCAGAGACAACAAGGACAAGGTGGAAACGTACCTCGCGTTTGGCGCTTCGCGGTTTGAAGCGTGTAGGCCAATAGCGACCGAGGCCCTCAAAGTGGCTCTCACGCCCAACTTGAACCAGATGAGCGTCATTGGGCTGATTTCGATACCCGGTCCGTACTCCGTGTCGTGCCTCCTACCCTATGCCATCCCCTCTTCGTCTCCAGGGGCGCCATCTCAGATGAAGGTGGGAGTTGCTGATGGTGTGGGGTATTTTGACTTGAACAGGGATGATGACGGGAGCCATCCTTGGTGGAAGTTCTGTGGACCAGGTACGCCCGTTCCTCGCTGCTGATGCGGTCGCATCGATATGTCCGCCGGTGGAAGTTGAGGCTGACGGTGGCGCGAATGATCCGATAGGCAGCACGTTTGCAGAGTAAGCCTGATTCGATACTCCGGTGCTCTTCAGGTCAGGATGACAGAAATGCTGACGTCGCACAAAAACAAATAATTTGGGCTTGGTTAGTGGTGATCATGTTCATGATTAACGCGGCGACTGCACTAGCGTCAATTGTGGCAACGGTTCTTGCGCTCCGTGTGGTGGTGGATTCCGAACATCGGGTGCGGACCGACAAGATTGACGATCGCAAGGCACCGATTTGGCGGGCGAAGGACAGAGCGGTAGGATCTGTGGTTAATGGAGCCAAGTTCGTTGGGGGTGCAATCCAAAGGAGGCTAGCAAGGCGCAGCGAGAGGGGAAGTTCGAGTCCTAGTGGAGCGCTGCTCGGGTGACCAAGGGCGATAACCATAAGAAGAGGGGTGCACAAGAAGGGCAAACGTGTGTCAGTTAGGTTGGAATACTCCACAACCCCCCGATCGCTCACTGTCGGCTCTGAGAGATAGCACCCACAAATAAAACTCGAAATAAACATGTGCGTTGCTGCGACGTGCGACAAGTGCGGAAAGACGACGTGGAAGGTAAGCAACCCGAGAAAGCGGGTAGTATTCTATTCGACTACTGACGATTGGGATGCTGGGATGCAGGGATGCGGCAAGCATGTCGAGTCCGTGGTGCGTATGCATCTCGTCCCACTGGGCACGGATCGCGGCTATTAATCAAATATACCAGATGAGCAAAGTACCCAAGGAAGCCCAGTGCGCCTGTGCTCGGGATGATGCTGCTGCTGCGCCCAAGGCCCCGAACACAGCAGCCACGGCGGCTGGTGAAGCTAGTGGGGCCGCTGCTGGCGGCGGCGGCGGAGGGCAGTAGGAGAGTGAAACAAGTTGCCGCGAGTAGCCGTGTGCAGGAGAAGAAGCTGTGATGCGGATGATGAGAAGAGAAGAAGAAGACGAGGCAGCAATAATAATTATGATGGGAATAGTAGCGGTCATAATAACAATACTAACAGTAATACCAATGTTCTAATGTTTGTTTTGAATATGTGTACTTACTTCCTCTTCCACTTCCCTTTTCCGTCAGTCCTCTCACAACTTTGCCCCTTCCACATCCCCACCTTCCCGCCCCGTTTTCACCGCCGTCCTCATCGTCGCCACCGAGCACCTGCCTATTGCTCGCGTAGCGGTCCAGCAGAGAACCCCGTTCTCTGCCGCGGATGCCTCGTAGGTATCCTACCAACTCCAGTCTATCCAAGCCCAAGGCTGCCCGCTTCCAGTGCCCAGATGTCTTGCCTAGCAGCCTCGCGCTCTCCATCATACTTGGCCCAACTTAGAGCACACCAGACGCCCCCATCTACCGCCCTTGTCTCCCACTCGCCTGCCCCTTCCTCCGTCCTTGAGACGACGAAGATCACCAGGACTCGCGACTCGTCCCATCCAGAGTGGCGCATGCTCAACTCGTATAGGGTTGGGGACACAATCGGTCACGGGCAGTTTGGAAAGGTCAAACTTGGCGTCGACGTTGTCTCTAACAAGGACGTCGTACGTACAGTCCCATTTCTGCTACCTTCCCCCACTTCCCTTCCCTCGTGCACCCACGCTTACCTCGTCGTGGTCTAGGCCATCAAGATCCTCAAGCGCAAGCCAGACAAAAAGACCCTCTACCGTTCGAACAACCAGGATCGGCTTCGCCATGAGATCGCCATTATGAAGAAATGCCAACACGATCATATAGTACGACTCTTTGAAGTTATAGACGATCCCAGAGGCAACAATGTTTTTCTCGGTGCGTTCCTTTCCATCCCCATGTTCCAATGGTTGATCGTTCTCCGGCCTAGTCATGGAATTTTGCGAGGGTGGCGAGGTCCTCTGGCACGATCGCAACGACAATCCCCTTCTCAGCCTAGAACAGGTCAGACGCATCATCAGAGATGTCACTCTGGGTCTAGAGTATCGTAGGTTTCACTTCTGCGTGGCCTTTTAGTTTTGTCTCACTCTTTCCTCTCCAAGTCCATTTCAACGGTATTATACATCGAGACATCAAACCTGCCAACCTGCTGTGGACGAAAAATAGAGCACGCGTCAAGATCTCCGACTTCGGAACCGCCCACTATTCTCCCCGGCTGATAACCGCCGGCAAACATGTGAAAAGAGCACACATCGCTCGCACCCCAGAAGTCAACTCGGGTAGCACGCCCACCATGCCCCAACCAGCTAACGGCGCTAGCGGTGCGCCGGATGAGACCTCGAGCGACGACCCAGACGGCCAGCACGAATATCAACTCCGCAACAACGCCATCTCCCCCGTCTTCTGCTCCCCCGAGCTTTGCTTCGTCCAACTCGCCCGCGATGTGCCCATATGGGGTCCAGGCGAACGGCCTCCCGGTGTAAACAGCAACTCCAAGTTTCCAGTCGGTCCCGCCCTTGACGTGTGGGCCTTCGGTATCACCATCTGGTGCCTCCTCTTTGGTCGCCAACCATGGGCTTCCGAGACACGCTATCAGCTCTTCGCTGAGATCATCGATGAGAAGCCTCAGGAGCGAGGTTTCATCACATCCAACCAGTGGCCAACTCCCCCTATAGACGATCTGGAGGGTACAGATACGCGACCTGGGCCCGCAGAGGAGATAGAACTGTACAGGAAAGCTTGTGTCCCTTTCAGTGAGGAAATGTCCGCCGATAGTGCAGAGGCGTCACGGATCATGCGTGGGATGATGATCAAGCTCGTACACCGACGGGTGACCCTCGCTCAAGTCAAGGTATGTCTGCGTGATCATCGCTTCAGCCTTGGTGACTTACGAGCTTTATAAATAGAAATCACCCTGGCTTGCATTTGACGACGAAGCAGCCGGTAATGGCACGCCGTTCACACCTGCTTTGGTCGTTCTCAGTGACGAGGACCCCGAACGTGCTATCCAGGAGAAGAAGAACAACTATCGACGGTGGCCCAAGTTCGCCAAACGAAAGCATCAGGACAGCTACAAGCCCCCCAACATCGTGACCCGTAGTTTTGGCCGCCTTCGCTCCTCCAGTCAAGTATACGTCGACGATGTGGAGCAGTCTGAGAACGAACAGGGTAAAGGACAGAACCGGACACCACGCGCTTCCACCGATGTCTCCCGAAGTGGCTCACTAAGACGAAAACCGCATCCATTTGCGAGCACTGCAACGTCGATCTCGGCCGCGTCTTCACCTATCGCTGTTCGCCATGCCGACAACCACGTTGTGAAGCAACCTGACGAGAGCACCTCCTCACCCCGCTCCAGATGGAAACCGTTCAATATTATGAAGAGTTTCCTCAACATGACGCGAGGGCGATCGAACAAGCCCAATATTGCTTCCGCCTCGGAGAATCCCATCCCGACTCACGGCCATACCCAGACGCATCATGATCTCGAGCTTGAGGACAACTATCCAAATTCGTACCCGGGTGGAATCGATTTCAACAGGCGAACGAAGAGTGTCAACGAAGTCAACAGCGTGACGGAGGGGGAGGTGGAAGAGAACGTTCTCCTCATTACGTACGACACGGACGATGAGGAATTCTCGGACTTTGACGACCCCAATCCCACAAGGTTCCTGGGTGCTGGCGGTTACGGCACACCGCTTCCGAGGCATATGCCACAATTGGAGACAGAAGGTATCGGGCGGTCCCTCATTTCACTCGTGAATGGTGGCGGTACACTTGCAAGCTCTGGCGAGGTACCCTCGCAACCACTTTGCAGTCCCGGTGATGGGTCTCAACCTGTCCGGGTGTTTGGCAGGTACTTCCAGCATACGACCGGCACTCCTGGGGAGACGTCACGGGATTCGTATGACGATTCGACGACACAGGATTCCCCCATCTCGCCTCATTCTCCTACGCGTTGGGATGGTCCTCAACGGCGGCCACGGCAGGGTAACTCGCGACCCAAGTTCACCACCGAGGACGATGTCGACACTGACTCAGATCCGTTGGAAATGCCCGTAAAACATAAATCGAGGTTCGGGTAACGACACCACTCTCGCTTCACTCGCCGTCTTCGTCTTCCCGTTGATTGCCCCAGCTGGTGTCGAACGCCTGGTCCCCGGTTCCCTTCCGCCAAGCCAGCAGCTCTGCCTTGCATGGCACACACCTCGCTCGCGTCACAGTACATATCAACTTCTTGTACGCATGTCTCGCTTATCATGTCCCGTTACTTCTCACCTCCCTTTCTCGGCCCCCCACCTGGTGTCCGATCCGCCCCATGTTGTGCTCTGTTACTCTTGTGTTTCGATGTCGTCCCAGTCTGGTCCCTCGTTCTGTTATAGAGTGTTTTTGTTCGTCTTCGTGATCGCATTCTTTGTCTCTCCTCTGACTGATCGACTTGGACTCTGTGGGCTGCTCTCTGTCTGTTTCCGATATGTTTTGATTACCGCCATTCATACTCCCCGGCTCTTCATTCACATTGATTAACTCCCAATACTGCACCACCGTCCCCATATTCTTGGCGACCTCCAGATTCTTATATCTTCATGAGCGGTAGCGACATCTTGGTTAGAATCTCGTCTTTTTTTCTTCTTTCCGCCCTTTATTCCTATGTCTTCTTGACCCAGTGCCCACTAGTTAGACCGTCATCCACGCACACTTCTCGGTTTCTTGACTAACGGTGTGCCTCTGGTAGGAGGTTCGGATGATTTGGTTTTCCTATCTCCTGTTCTCTATTCCACGCTTTCATCCCACCGTTCATGCAACTCATATATCTGTTCGATACCGCCTTATAGAGTACCCGTGCTGTACCCGCTACCCTCACTTTACAATGCATCGCACTGGCTTATTGCTTACCTTTCTGCATATGTTTGATATTGATTTGATTTTGTTTGTACCAGTGTTCAGCCTAGTGCCCCAAGACCATTAGCAGGGTGTAGTATAATCTTGAGTCGATGCTCAGTATGCTGGCAGAGTAGTATAGCTACCTTGGTGATAGTAGTAGATTCCTATCGTATCGGTGAACTTATTAGTAACCACATAGCCACATGAGTCATTCGTGCTGAATAACACTATTCTACCTTGGCCCCTTACGCCTCCGCAGATGTCCCTGCAACCCCGTCTCCGGATGTTCATTAACCGCGAAGCCCAGCGCACAGACGGTCAAGACCGAATACAGTAGTCAGGGCTGTCATCACCAGAACTCGCTGTGTCGAATCCGGCTCTGGAGGCCTCGTCAACCGTCCCACGGGTGTCGGTCCTCATTCAATGGTCTCGGCACTTCCGACCAGTAGTCGTAACGAGTGAGTGGTTTCGATTTGTGAGTCTCAAAAGGTTTGTAGTTCTGGGAGCCCCCCCGGAGTTCTCGACGGCTCCAGGAAGTCGATACTAAGAGGTGTGTCATGCTGATATGGAGTAGCCGCTTCGCTTAGTAGATGACTAGCTCTTTGCATCCTCATTCTCGCCTACCACAGCAATTGGCACGAATTCAACATCCTCAAATCTAAAGACCATTTTTGGAAGCTTTTCAGTGGCATGTAGAGGGAACACGTGCATGTCCTTGTGGGGGTTAGTCCTCGGTGATCCCCTACTGCTAGTGGATAGCTGGGGTGTTTTCATGTTTCATGCAGTGAGTGGCGTCTTGTGGCGAATTCGCGGACCCCCAGGCAACAACAGGCGAAATCGACATAGTTTTTGAATCTTGCAATAACATTATATAGGTTTAGGGTGGTTGACTGGAAATAGCTTCCCTCTGCGAGTTTTGCTCCGTGGTCCTTTACTTCGGCTACGGCCTTCCCTTGTCTTGGATAAGTCCGCAATCTCGCTCTTGGCGTGTAGCTAATCCTGGTTAGAGGCCAGCGTGGCTGCCCATCATGCTATGAGTGTATTTGGTCATTAAAGATGTAACCTCAGGAACATGATGTTTGCAGATGGAAACGTGAACCGTGAGACGTCGCTCTTAAGCGTGATTGTATGATGCAATATATCCCTACTCCGTAGAGGTCGACAAAAGGAGCCCCAAGAGATTAGTTGGCCCGTTTGGTGAAAATAGGAAATACTACAACAGTGGCGTTAGGGAGGAGAAACAACATATTCATCTGCTTGAAGCAAACTTGTCAGATTGCGCACTCAAAGAAAACATGCAGACCCGTACTTTCGGATCGTTAGCGGCAAAATCTTACTAAAGAATTTCTTATAATGTTGAACACAGGGAGTAAATGGCATCATGCAACTTCTTGCCTATATCTGAAAGCGAAGGATTCCCTTCGCCGGCTTCCAGAGATGTCAACTGGAGTGCTTCAGTGAATAACGTGATCTTGATTGTCTCGAATGTTGAGAAATGAAGCTTCTGTAAACTTTCTAATGACGTTTTCAACACTCCTAAATCTTGCGGTGAGTCCAAGGCATCTACAATGTCGTCAAACAAAGGCACAGTGGCTTGAGAGATAGAAGCCAGGCTATCGAGCTCGCTAATTGAGAGATCGATTGGAAGGTTCGGGTTCAAATGGCGTTTATGCACGCGCTTCCTCAAGGCAGACGTTAATTCTAGAACAGTCTGAACCTGGACAGGGGTCAGGGAATCGCCAAATGAGGAGATATATGAGTGTGTGACCTTCTTCACAAGACTAACTTCAGCCTCAGTAAGCGCTGAGGCGGGGACACTTAGCTCTTGATCGAGTTCGTCCCATCCATTGTCAAGAGCATCTTCACCAGAGGTTGACAGTAGCTCTTCTACCTCCTTTAGCGCATCCTTCAAAGCCTCTTGGTCATTTTTCCATATTTTAGCGACTGCCTCCCGATTGTCCATCGAAAGGTTCTTGTGACGATCGCATGCATCATGAACTGATCCAGTGCGCTGAGCAGAGTCAGCACCCGCAAAATTGTTTGCATATGCTTTCAAAAGAACTTTCGTAGCTTCCAGGACTTCCTGAGCCGCCAGTCGGGCCTCATTTGAAAGTGAATTGCCAAATTGATTTCGATCGAAGGCTCCTGCACAACCGGAAAGGCTCTGAATGTATTGAGACAAATTTTCCAGAATTGAAATCGCTGCCGCTGGTGTTGAAGGCTGCTTTCCCAGCGCCATCCAAAGACGCGTGGTATACGAGTGGGTCAATGTGAGGAGGCTTAAAAAATCTTTTCTTAAAGCGGTAAATGTAGGCAGAGGTTCTTCCATGGCTGTTGGAGGGCCCTTTAGCGCAAGGAGTGCCGCATCGCACGTCGCTATTGTTCTCATAAGTGCGATCGACACTGAAAACCGTGTCAGACGGACAAAGGAAGTGAAGCACACCACACACACTGCGATATGTCCGTCATCTAAACTGTTAAGGACGAGCGTGCTGCTACAGGGTGGTGCGGCGAGCTCCAAAAGTCTGAACATGTGCACACGCGCAACGTTAGTATATAGGTCCTGATGACCTTATAGATTTCATACCTTGAGGACCAAGAGAGAGGTTGACGCGGCACTGAGGGAGAGTTGGAGCACACGCAAAATGCTTGCAATAACTAAATGGATTATGCGCGAGATATCTCAGCATTCTGTTGGGGGAGAACCGCCTCCCTGTGGTGTCAGGAGTATCTGTTGGTCAATTGATCCAGCCGAAACCGATCGAAACATGCGGCTGATTCTTAGAAACAAAGGAAATACTGTACCAACTTAGAATGCCGTGTGCCATTACAACATGTCTACTCTATCGTGATTATTGGAGCTTTGCACTTTAACGTAGTCTACCCTCACGGTCGGAAGTACCTGATCGATCGCTTATCTCTGCAGAAATTCTTGGACATTACCTTATTCAGGGTCTCCTAGGAAATCCGCCTGTAAAATTCTGTGACATAGCCATAATATATGTCTGTGTCGATTAACGCTAATCGGTTGTCGCGCTCGCATTTATCGCCCCTAGAGTCCTTACCGGTCGAGGTGAGCACACATCGAGAAGTCAAAGAGACGATCGAATCACTTATTTGTGCTTGAATATTAGTTACTGTATACCATTCAGCTTCATGCACTCACCCCTTTCCTGCCCATAACGTCAAAACGGCTTGCCGCTGTTTTTAAACTCGCGCAATCATCCTTCCGGGCTCGGTATCTCCTGTACCGTTACCCAAATGCGTTAGACACAGGAAAACTCCTGTCAGTGCTGTTAAAATATCCGATGTGCACGTGTATCGTCCTAGAAGCTGTTCTCAAGGCAATTGCCACCACCCACCCCTCCCTGCCTTCGAAACAACACTTCAAGCTTCCCAGGCGACTCTTTCGCTCTCTCTCGTCTTCACAAGAGGCAGAAGGTATCAATGCCGATGTCCACGCATTCGTCGAATACCTCTTTCAACTCCGCCCCGGTCCTGACCCCAATTCACACGATGGTTACGCCTTGGTACGCGCTGTTCAGGCCAGGGACGTTCCCTTCATTCGACTGCTCCTCGCCCACGGTGCCGATCCTGAGAGACGGGATAATTTAGCCGTCATGCTTGCTATTCAATCAAAGGAACTCTCGATAGTCAAACTCTTGGTAGAGAGGGATGAAAGGCCGAAGGCATCCAGTCCTGGAAAGAGGCGAAAACTGAAGGATCGAGTGGCGGTCACGACAACCATGTTGAGAGTCGCAGTCAAAAAGCAAGCTACGGACATTGTGGAGTGGCTTATGCAAGACAAGAGTTGTGTACCAGATATGTGGACCCTTATGTCACTCCGATAGGGTCTACGACCGCCCGCCTCCGAAAAACTCCTTGCCGATCCATTGGCTCCATGTCCAGAAGGTTCGAGCTGTTTAGCACCAGCCAGTCATAGTACCACCCACGTACCAACCTCGCAGAATGTCGTTCATATCTACTAGTTGTACTTTTTTGGTCTGGTCTTTAAACCACATGAAAAGCGAAGAGGGGATTTTAGATGTCCCTACGAAATGCTTATACTCCGGCCAAGAAATAAATGACGCTCCAATCAAGAGCGGTCTACCGAGAGCGAGGACAAAGGACAAGCAAACCTAACTCCGACCACCTCCTTTTTTCGACATGCCATCAACGCGTTTGCTCGACAATTACTATACTACCGTTGTGACCCTCCTCGAATACCTTTGTCGTGCCACAAAACAGCCCGCTGACGCGTTCACTCGCGAGGATGACGACGAATCTTTCAGGACACTTCTCCAAAGCACCCTGGTTGCATTGGACTGCCCTCTGGTCGACATCCCTTATTTTGAAGTGCATCAACCTATGATCTCACAAACAGACGTGAGTTGTTTCGGGTGACATGGGTGCTCTATCTCACACACAGCCAAAGATCATCGATAGGGTCCAACAGAGACTTCTCGCCACCACCAATGGCCGATCGAATAATGTGCTAACCATGGGATATTGCTCGGTCAGTCGCTTCGTTAATTGGAATCCGCAAACTCTTCGAACGCCCTTGCAGGCAGAGCAGCGTGCAGGGACCGGCAAGCCTGGACGGACAACTCTATTCAATTTCTTTGTGAATACTATGGTCGACGTACTGCGTTCGTATGATTGGTGTGTTCTACTTCAGCGGTACGAATCGCCCATGTTGCCAAAAAGCGATTGACCTGACGCTCCGTTCCAGTATTGGAGAAGACGCTATGCTAGGTCTCCTCAATAGTACTAGTATCTTCCTTCAACTACAAAATGGGTGCCTTTGCCAAGCCACAGGCCAGCCCATATGTGAACTGCAACCCCGCACACTGGAGCTATCCACCAGTCCTTCAAATATCGTACCGGTGCCAGCAAAACTTTCATCGAATTTTAAACGCAAGCAATCTCCGGTGGTGACTGGGGACACCCGACCATACAAAAAGCGACGTGTCGAGTTGCCGCAAGAGACCAAGAAGTAGGGGTTTAATTACACTCCCAAGACATCCCTGATGATTGCATAGCTCGGCTTCTAATGTGCCAATCGTAAGGAGTCGCATATTCTACGGGCGGCCATCAAAAGTACCAAAAACGGGTTATATACGCATCGGTTTACCGTACCATCGTCAGTCGTTCGTATCATGCAGGCAATATAAGTACCTGAACGCCTTGTGTAGATCCCCTTCAGCAAATGGCGCGGGAGTTGTCGCTTTCCCAGCAACAGCTTGAACCGATCCACGCCAAAGACGAATTCAAGAGGGAAAATGACGCTGTACATACCATTCTTCGGGAAATGTTCCCTCGCCAATATGGACTACCTAATGTCTTCAATAGTCAAGGAGGCGGCAGCCAAAACGAGGTCGGTAGTCTTCCGGGTTAATCCTGACAATGGTTGATTAGCGCTCCTTAGGGTACCTCTTGGAAAACCCCACGTCGCCTCAAAGCCGTCATCCCACTTCTCAAGCGTCTTCTCAAGCGGCATTCCGCATGTAGTTACTTTTCACCTCTGGAAAGGACCTGTCCGTCAAAGGTCGAATTGCTTGCTACATATGGGGAGTACCGGCTAACCTTGACCTTAGTTGAGGCGGATTGCTGTTGCACTCGATGATAGCGTTATCCTGGTGCGTCCGGTACACCTAGAAATTGGCGGATTGCTTGATTTTTAAACCACCTTTAGGAAATGGTTTCTGAAACGTCCCTCTTGCAATCTCAAGTGCCTGTCGGAGATTTGACCGTCACCTCAACGAACCTAGAAAATTCTGTGATTGATTGCACAGGCAAAATGACTAAGCTCAAACCACGCTTTGCAGATTTTTTGTGCTCGTACCGGGAGGTAAACGCTATGATCCGAGTAAGTTTCAATCATACTAAAAGCAGAACTAAGGTCGTCAGCTATGTCGCCTCTGTAACCTCAGCCGTCATTCCAAAATCCTTGTGGGGGTCACCTGCCAACTATCGCCGAGTTCTTCAAAGTGAGCATTCAACCATTTTAAATGGGCGCAAAGTTGACATCTGCCGTGGTCAGTGGTATCCCGATTCATCACGTGCCGTCGATATGAAACGATTAACTTGCACGAGATCCTGCAAGGTTTTAGTACAAGTGATTGTGATTGGCTGAAGTGCCAAAAAAAGCAATTTATCGCCCAACGAGTTTGTTATTCCGATTCCTTAAAGCGACGGGAGCTCGTGGAAGAATTCCTTTACTGGTACTTCAATTCATTTCTCGTCCCATTGCTCAAGGTACGTGATAGCAGTTCCTCACTTTCTGCAGCTCACACTCGCCGTACCAGAACACGTTCTATTGCACTGAGTCTTCTGCATACCGCAATAAAGTTCTATACTTTAGGCAGGACGACTGGCAGACTTTATGCCAACCTCTTATTGAGCGTCTTGTCTCGGTTACCTTTGAGAAACTGCCTTCTGTGAGCAGTTTCACCTTTATTGACCTCCACTGTAGCTCATTTTTAAAAGTTCAACGCTCTTTCGGTCATAAAGACGCGTAGGCTGGGCTTTTCGTTTGTGCGGCTCTTGCCAAAAGACACCGGAGTTCGACCTATCGTAAACTTGAGGCGTAAACCTCCCAAAAAGGTTCATTTCTTCGCGTTTTATTGGTTTGCGTTTATTGAATCGAATTTTTTTATCTCCAGTTCGAACCCAATGAATCTGGCCAATCGATTAATCAAGTTCTGCAAGCAGCTTTCCAAATTCTTACCTATGAACGAGTGCGGAGAACCCTCAGCGTGACACAACGAAAATTCATATTATAATCAGGCTACACAACCTGATCTACTTGGCGCGTCGGTTTTCGGCCATAATGAAATTTACCCTCAATTAAAGAGCTTCAAACGAAGCCTCGTATCCAAGCATGGGGTCTTGTGCGCCACTCGTTTTACATAAAAACATTTGGTTAATACTCGCTATCAGACCACGACTTTACTTTGTCAAGGTCGACGTGCAAGCATGTTTCGACACAATTAACCAACAGAAATTGTTGGAGGTCCTTCAGCGTACTATCCGAGAAGTGGGTTCTCTTGCCTCCTATCGAAAGCTACTCTCAACTAAGAGCACAGGATGGCTACATGATACGTCGGTACTCACAAGTGGTACCCCTTGCCGGCAAGCTCAAAAAAGGATACACACGGAAGGCATGCCCAGATTGTGAGCGTCCCTGTATATTCTTGTGGGTGTTGAACCAATCCATTCCCCAGATGAACACCAGGACTTCGTTTCTCTCGCCACCAGTCTGGCTGCATCACTCCGATCGGCCGTTTTCACTGACCAGGTTAATTCATCCAACACTGGCGCGAGCGAACCATAATAGGATTTACAGGTCGTGTACCCCTTCGAATATCGAGATGATGTCCTTGCACTTCTTGAAGAGCATGTCACCCAGAATATTGTCAAGGTAAATTGTGCAGACGAAGTTGAGAGCAAACGCCGACCACGCACGATAGATCGGCAATGATTTCTACCGGCAATGTGTTGGGATCCCACAAGGCTCCGTTCTCTCGACGATATTATGTTCATTCTTCTATGGCGATTTGGAACGGACTAGCAAGACGAGCTTCAGGAATGACCCCGGCAGTGTACGGATCCGCAAATGTACCTCTATTCTGGAACTGATACTCCATAGCTTTTACTTCGCTATATTGACGACTACCTTTTCATCACCTGTGACCTAGCAAGGGCCAAAGAATTCCTGGCGATTATGAAGAAAGGTACTTACTATAGTCATCGAGACTCTTCATGTTGCCAATATTTCACACAGGTCATCCAGAATATGGGTGCTTCATATCTAAAGAGAAAACTCTAACGAATTTCGACTGCGAAGACAACCTACTGAATCCAATCATCCCCTCAGAGTCAGGCACGTGACCCGAGTGTTGTTTCTTCTCGTATATTGAAAGAGGAAATCAGAAATTCCATGGTGCGGTTTGCGGATCAACACGTCTACACTCGATGTCATGGTCGATTATGCACGTCAAGCTGGGACCCGTGAGTAACACGACCAAACTAGGTTCGACTCTGATCCTTCTTAGATGTTGCTGATTCGTTGACTGTTGGTCGTGGTCGACAATCTGGACGTGTTTTCCGCTATCGAGTCTTTCAGTGAGCCCATGACTCGCCTCTCCGGAGAATGAGCTCATATATCACAACAGGATGGTCAAACATAGGAGTCACATATTATTTACCGACTCGTCGTTCAATTCACTCTTTACTGTCCGCCTCAATTTGTATCAGAACTTTTTGTTCGCGGCAATGAAAACCGTCAGCTACATCAAATCATGGGGATTAGATGTCAAGAGTCGGCATGCATTCGTTTTTCGTACGAGCCCGACACCCTTCGACACGTTATCGAAGATCTGACTACACCCACAGGAGTGATTCGCGAGGCCGTATCTTTTGCGTATGCCAACATCCATAATAAATTCGTTGATGAGCTTGCGAAACAGAATGGAGCGGAATATGGCATGAGAAGGGCCGATGTAGTCTGGTGAGTTGCGCTCCTCTGATCTCAAACTAGCACTAAGGGTTATCACAAGGCTGGGATTGCACGCATTTGGTCGGATACTGAGGTCTAAGGTAGGTCTGAAGCCCTTAGCAGATGCCATAGACCTCGCGATGCATGAGCGGCAATTACGAAGCCTGCACTATTTGCATGATAAAGTTACCAGGCGCGGTATGCGTGGTCTAGAAGGTATATCATATTGATTCGCATGTATCGTCACCAAGAGAACGATTGAATCATTCGATGCATATCCGACTCAGGGTTCGACCTATGTGACACTAAACCATTGACCAGTTTAAGCCGATTGATCACTTCAGAGACGCGCTTTTAGATCAATTTGTCGTCCTCTAAGTCATTGGGTGTTATCTAGCTCCGCCCTTGTCGTCAACGGGCTCTGTGCGCGCTTCATGGCGGGAAAGGATTCACAGAAATAGGTCGCCGCGACAGTTACGCACAAATGATAAGATAGTTCTACATTACATGCGAGGATCCAAAGGTCGGTGAGAGCCACGACCCGAGTCATATTCCGCTTCCGCGCGGGAAGCACGCGATCGATCCGAGCTTCCAGGGCGTTGCGGAAGACAATTCGCCATGTGATTAAGGTACAGGGATGTCCGTGTGCCTCTTTTCCGCCCCGATAATGCTAGCATACGTCAACGGAAGTTGACTATCAATGCCGTGCCGACGCCGATGATTGAAAGATCGGTTCGAAGCCAGAGTACCCAATCTTCGCTTATTAGCAGCATAGCAGTGTGGCAGTACCCCCTACTTGCAGTGGCACTCACTGGGACTAACAAACAAATATTGCCAAACAAACCTTCGACTCTACCCACCTGGAGCGCATTCCCCTTACTCTCAGAAGGCAGGGAAAAAAAGCCTGAATTTGCTCTGGAGACCGATTCGTTTCAGCGTCAGTCCGCTATAGAGACCGTCGCTCAAGTCACGCTCACAAATTGCTGCAGTCTAATTCGATGGACGAATTTTCTGTGCGAAAGTCGGAGCTTGCAACCGGGTTGGACATGGAGAATGACTCGGAAGCAAGCAAACCAGGTGTACGAGTGTCCACCACTCGATTGACTTTGACCTCGGCGTACCCGAGCCTGTCAAGAAAATCCTCCCTGCCCTCCAGCTACTCGAGAGGTAGCTCGACACAAACCTCCCCTCAGTATCAGAACCTTTCGCGGCATTTGACAGCTTCACAAGTAATGGACGAAGATGGCATTATAGCTCATTATGCAGCCCTCCCACTGCCCAGCTCATCACAAACCTTCCCTCCGACTCCCGAGCCCAGGGACGTGCCGCTACCAACGGAACATCTCTCGGACGATGAACAAGACGAGAGGGATGATGCAGTCCCTCCTACTCACCAGAATCTCATCGAGTGAGTAAACTTTCTTCTTTCCGTTCCCCTACTTCGGCGTTTGGGTACTACCCTTGAGGGGAGCACTACGCTGACTTGTTTTCTAACACAGCGTTGAAGAGGGTGTATCTTCTATATTTATCGCGGATCGCGCGCCTCCGTTCGCCAAAGCCGGGCGCAGTGCGTCAGTTTCAAGTCATAGCTCCTCCCCGCCTACTGCGCCAGACCCGTGGCAATCAGCAAAAGTTACCCCTGCGCCACTTGTCACCCCTTCAATTCTCGATCTCGGCCAGAGCGATGTTACCCCATGTCCGGTTGAGGCTAATCTCAGTCCAAACACACCCTCCAGGCCGCGCGCTGGTAGCGAGGAGCGCATACGCATACGTGTGGACGAGATGGTACGTCTCGAGCTGGAGCGCATGCAACTCCAAGGACTTGAGGAAGCCGCGAACGAAGATGTGTTATCAAGGAACACGACGTCAAGCTCCGCTACCCCACACGGCCCACCACCGTTTGCATCTACCGCATCTATTCGCTCCTCCACCTTATCAGTACCTTCTCGTCCCACGAAGACGACGAGTGACAGCACCTCGTCTCTCGAAAGCATCATCCTCGCTGAATCACAGACCTGGGAAAAGGTGGAGGTGTTGAAGGACGAATGGCAAGAACTCCGCAATCCTCGTGAAGAAGTCCTCACTATGAGCGAGTCTGAATCGGACATCGATGATGACGAGGAGGAAATGTGGAGGAATGCTCGGGCATTAGATGAACTAAGTGAGGACAAGGGCTTCCTCCCAAGTGTTGAGAGGCGCAGAAGGCAGCATGAGTGCGTGGGTAACACTGGCACTGCGACCCCGAAGGCACAGAGAACCCCAAAGGCTTCCTTCGCTGTCTCAAATCCTGCGACCGATGAGCACACCTGGTCGTACTCGCCTCAACCCAGAAACTTCTTCCAACACCACCCCCATCCGGCACCTGTCGTTCCTATCCCTCAGTCAAAGCTCACCCCCACGCAGAAGCAACTGGTGGCGGAACTACAGAGGAATAGGAGTGGTCGTGGCGTGCAACCCCACCATACCATGCGCACGGTCTCTCCATTATTTGGGGATTGGTAAGCACATCAAATACCAGGACTCATCACATAAAATGTGGAGCCGTATGTTTGGAAACGATATGCTGTTCCTTGTTTGTACCCGGCTTTTGCTTGTCCCATCGTTTTCTCGACCCCCCCCCCCTGCAGCGCGTTCCCCAAGAACAGTCAGATCGTGGTCGTCGCATCGCGTTCCCTGTTGTATCCTTGTCTCAAAGAAATGGTAATGCCCCATCTCGGTTCCTGCACCCCTTCCCCCTGCACACCTTCCCCTTCCCCCTGCCACCGAACCGTAACGCCCGTCGCCTTGTCCAGGCCGTCCCCTATGCATCCATTCAAACACCAAGGTGTTGTTCTCGCTAGAATGGGCTACTTGTTTTGCAATGGGACGACGAACCCCATGTTCTTGAATAGCCTCATGGATGTATTATACAAGAAATGGAGACATGTTGTACCCGCATGTTCATCGTGAATTCAAATGACAATGCGGCGGGTTAATTTTTTTCGCGGCCTCTGCGGCTCCTGTCTTCCTGCCTGCTTGACTACTCTTTCTGTGATTTGGGCTCTAAATATACCAGGGATCACTCACGAGGCATGCTCTTTGCGCGCCTATGACCCCGACCCTAAATAGCACAGAAGTTCCGCCAGAAATAGAACGTGCCACGGGGCGTTGTCGTATAGCCCCACTATAAAGGCGTCGACTTATTCTTAACAGTATTCTTACCTTTCCTGCGCGTCCAACCCCCATCCTTTCGACCATGGTTGTCCCCGGTTCTACCGCTGCAGGCTCCAAACCGTTAACCGTACAGCCCAGTCTTTCTAATGAGATGGGTACGTTGACTAGTACTCACACTCCACGCTGGTCTACCCGATCTCACGGCGTTCGCAGTGATAGACCCGAGCACCCCAAAGCCTGCAAGCAGGCAAGAGTGCCTCAAGCAGAAGAAATCGTCGCTCCGATTGAGGGGTGGTGGCGCTGCCAAGGTCAGGAATGCCCCAATACGGCCATCTTCGGGCTGACCTGGGATATATAGGACTGCTTCCTCGGCCTAATCGCATGCTTCCTATGTCTCGAATGCTGCGAAGGCTGCTGCGATTGTATTGCAGATATCATTTGTGAGTGCTCGGTTGTAGCTACGTATTGGGCACCGTTTAACTAACGTCTCACCCCTAGGCTGTCCTTGTGAGATGTGCTGCGAGGACTAAGGTGTATCGTGTAGGCCACCCACCCCAGGCTACCCAGGCTTGACCATTATTTGTGAAGGAGGGCCTAGGGTCATTTGTACGGGAGTAGCTCAATACTATTTCGTCTATAAAACCATAGTTTGAGTGTAAATTGTGTACAAATTCCCTCTTTACTTGCTGTCCATTTGCAACGCGTGCCCATGAGGTACCCACCCCACCCGCCAAACAAACTGTCCCTCACGCCCACTCGACCAGCCCATTTACAACTTTGGGCAGAAATGGCGCTCGCCATTGCACGTGATGTTGCAGGGCGAGTGATAGGTCAGATGCAACGGATCGACGCGTTCCTGCTCCGCCAGCTCTCCAACAACGTCCAGCAAATCCAGCACCAATTTCAGCAACCCCCGCCTGGAACTCCCAATGGACAAGCACCACGAGTGAGGGAAGGATTTCAAAGGATGACTGCTGGCGAGACGGAAATGATTGCGGTCCAAATTGCCCCCTGGACATTTCTGACCTCTAGCTATGCCTGGAGTCTCTTAATCATGGTCGGTTGCCGGCCTATACTCCCTGCCATGTCCTCCTTTCACGTATTACTTGCCAAACTCTAATTGTCCAAACAGGCTGCAGTACTGAGCCGAATCCAGCACGTTGTCACTCCCCCACGGGCGAACCCGCGGCATGTGCGACCACCTCCTGATCGGAACAAAGTCTGGAACATGATTTCTACCATCTGGTACTATATCCTTCCAGTCAATATGTCGTCAACTCTTACTCGCGCGGTCGTCCGGTCGCCTACCCTCTATTTATTATATCGCTCCTTCATTCTCCAACTCGTCGTGTGGTTGCAAGCAACCGGGACAATGCCTCAGTGGCCAATCCTCAAACCACTGAATGACTGGGCGGTACACTTGGATATGGCTCAAATTTGCTGGATGTCCTTCAGCGCTGTTTGCGCGGCATTGTTCATGAACGCCCTTACTCGTGGGTTAGACGGCAGGTCAGCTTCCTTCCCTTCATTTCTTTCAGCGAATTGAAACCTGTGACAGCCCCCAGAGCCATTCAATCTTTAATTTGGTGGGCGTTATCCTCATGGCCTAAACACCTCACCTTCTAATTTTACCAATATAAGCCACAATACGCATTTTTACTACATATCTACTCCTCCCCCTACAGCGAACTATTTATACCTCCGGATCCACTCCAGCCTGCAAAACTACCCAGGAGACCGGGTCCCCACGTTCTTTTCACCCTACTTCTGCCGTTACTTCAAATAACGATACATCATACTCAAGGCCTACGCAAACGATGGAGCACTCACCTCCTCATCCCGACGGCCGCAAGCGGCTTACTGGCATTAGTAAGCAAGGGGAATCTGGTAGAGCAATGCACCGCTTACATGCTATGTGAAGGTACACTTCAACTACGCCATCTACACTCGACATATTTTCGAATACCCTTACGCGTTGCTCGTCCCTTCCATCTTCGAAGAATTCTTCCTCCTCCAGATTCTTTTGACCACAGGACTCAATGCATTAACTCAGGTCTTGCTTCAAGGACGGATCACTCGACCCCTGCTCGGGGTTGGCGCAGCAGCGCTTCCTGGTCTCGACGAAGACTTCGGGGTCGCACTCATCAGGATGGGGACGTGCAGTATCGAGGCCACTAGCACTATAGGGCTAGGAAACGAGGTCGCAGAAGTACACTCCGCGGATTGCACTTTCGTGAAACTGGAGAGAAACGGTGTTGCGGTGCATAGCCCAATGGTACTCAGCACAAGGATTCGGTTTGGATTATCGAACGAAATTAAGAGGATCAAAGTCAAGAAAAACGGTGCCAACCCGTGGCCGAACTCCCCTTGGATGAATGAAATGAAGCGCTTCTCCCTCACCGTTTGGAGGGTTCTCAGAAGGGCCACCAACCTTCGTCGAATTCGACGGAATTCTCCTAGACCGGACATTCGGATAGACACGACCGATGCCCCTATCGGGGACGGCGGTGTGGAGGGATTGATGGTCGAGCACGGAATCGAACTCGAATATGCACAAGCGTATACGAGCTTTCTCCGTGGCGACACCATCACGGACGATGAGGATGAACCTTACGAGGAAGGATCTACTTCGCATTCGGACGGAGACGAAGCTGGGGACGATGAGTCACTACAAGACCATGAATCCGACGATACTACTGCCGAGTCGACGCAACTAATTTTGGCGCATGCAGCGGAGTCTTCTCGCCGAGCTAATACACCCACACCCTTGGCGCCCATCCTTTTAGCCCACCTAACCTCTCCAGAAGGCTCGCCACTTACCCGAAGAGGGTATAGTGGTTTAATCCATCGCTACTCCTCTGCGACTGTCCCAACACGAAACGACCTACAACCTCGACGCAGACAGTTCGGTATTGAGGATGGGGCGGGGTCCGAGCAGAGGCGGCAATTGTGTGTAATTTGCTGGTCTGTTGACCGGTCGATAATATGCTGGCCTTGCCGGTGCCTGGCAATGTGCGACGATTGTCGGGCAAATATGGCGTCGAGATCTACCGCGACTCGACACACCTGCCCATGCTGCAAACAAGGGTACGTGCAATCCTTGCCTTGATTTTGCTTAATCCGTGCTCAGGCGATATCCTCGCAGCGTTGATGGCTACTCCCGGATCTACATACCGTGACACTACTCTAGTTAGACATTAAAGCAGGTTTGATTCTATTATTTATTCCTGTACGTACAGTTGGAAGCACACGAAATGCAACATCCCATCACCCCCCAAGAACTCACGCCTCACCGAACCTCAGACTAGGTTACACAGCGTCAGGATCCTCCTTATGAATGCGCCTTGGAGTGAGGTCGTTCTCTTGTTCATCACCCTGTTACTATTCACCGATTGGCCATGTTGGAATAGAGTAGAAGTCCCGACACCGTTCGCGCGATGGTCGTTCGCCTATTTACCCGGTTCACGTAATAGCGACTCGCATCTGGCACACACGCTGGCCGACAGCCAATCCGTCCGTCGTCCGTCCGTCCTAATCAAGCCATTCCATCAGGTGCACGGTACCACCTCATTTAATCACCGTTGAGAACAGTACACTGAGCGACCTGTGATGGGGCCATAGCGGTGAAATTGACGATGCTCGATGGTCCCTCAGGATTCCATCGAGGTGAGGCTTCTGTATTGACTCCAAAGGTGGGAGTACCTCCAAGGATCGCGGCACGGAAACGCCCAAAGGCGGGAATATCCGCGCTCAGAAGCAGTTGAACAGTATAATCCAAAATTCACCTCCATTCTCAAACCCATCTTGTGAGAGGGGCGAAGGCTGATGGACGGAACTTCGGTTCTGTACATGAGCGCCAGCATCCGTCGAGGAAATAGCGCGGATGTCTTGAGAACTGCGATATGAAAGGCGGTGGGGGGGTGTGTCGGTCAGAATTAGTGGGTGATTTAAATTTGTATTTGTGCTGTTATTGTCGGTGCCTCAGCAACCCAGTTAGCTGCATCAAGCAGTGGTTGACTTACTCCGCTTCGACATTCGAGGATCAAGTGATATATCCCCAAGTACCCAAGATACAGCGGAATGCAACCCTGCTGCACGGAACGTCATCTGGGGGTGTCAGCGTCTGTACAAGCAACAGTCGCACTCTGGTTGACTGAGCAGAGAATCACTTGACCAATATCGACAAGTGGGTGTTTGACGATTCCACCTTGCCGGCAAGTTAGCATAGCCCTTCGATCATTCTGGGAGGGCATATGACCTTGCGGGCATAGAAGCAACCCAAGCATCCACACCTAATTTTCCAACTTTGCCGTCCGTACTTCGACACATGTTCCCGTGCACAGATCATGAACCCTTCGATCGTCGCCTCTCGATCGGCAGCGAACCAAACACTGAGCGCTCGAATATCAAATGACAAATTCCGACAATTACAGACTGTGTTCCCTCAATGGAATGCCACTATGTACTTCTTCTGTGGTAATTCCGTAGTAAGCGGAGGCGGGTCGTTCCTACTTCGACCTATGTCCGCTTGTCGCTGGAGTCATCGGATTCGTTCAACTGATCCACAAAGTACACGACGCTCTGAAAATGGTATGTCACCACAGTGACTTCCCCATCCTGGGCTGACATAAATCTGGTAGCTTGCTGGGAAAGATCGTCGCTTGGATAAACTTGCACATGACATTGTGGATACCTTGAACAAGCATATACGGATTTCTATCAAAAAATCAAAACCTCATTGAAGGATGGGGACATTGCTGACAGCCTGAGGCGCATGGAGGCGTAAGTACCTGCTCGTTCTACACATAGATGATCAACGCCAAGGGACAACTTGCGTTGCCTCCTTCAATCTATGAAAGACGATGTGATGAGGAAAAGGACCTCAGGATGTCGGTCATTGGGCGAGCAAGAGCCGTGTGGAATCGCCGAGACCTAGAGGAAGACATACGCGACCTATAAGCCCGTCTAAATGAGCAGGATATCTTATCTCATCGTACGGTGATCGAGGACTTGCACCGAACAATCCGCAGTTCTCCTTTCTCTGCGGTGCGAGCGCTTTAACCTTCAATTGAGCGGGGTAGTTAAACAGTTACACAGCTTGGTCACCTTGCGCAGGACATGGAATTTTATCGAGCGCTGAAGCGCGACCTAGAAGCGCTGGAACGCGGCTCCTACTAAGGAGAGGATCGGAATTTTCGAACCCAGGAGCGCGAATATGCCCGTACTTGGGGGAAGCAGGATTTCCATGCTTCACGTTAAGACCTAGAACTGCTGTATTTTGACCCGTCTATTGGGCGAAGTCCGTCAACATTACTACCACGCGGGTTAAAAAGTTTTGCGTGCGCAAAATGGGAACGCAAGGCACAGGGTTTTCAGCTGGGTTCTGTGCGCGTTCAGTAATTTATTCAAGTTAGCAATGCATTTGTATACCCGCTCGATTGCCAATTGGCCCAAATAGTGACCCCACATTTTGGTATTGTTATTCATTGCATTAGAGCTTGAATTTCGTGTTTGGGTTCACAAAGCATTGCAATTGACCCCCTCACACCAATCAAGAGACGGCACGAACGATAAGTCATTGCCATAAAACTCTGCTAGACACGCCATACGACTGTCTGTGGCTATGGGATCAGCACGCCTCATGACGCTTGTGACGCAGCGCTTGGATAGGAGAGGGGAACTAAGCAGGGAGGAGGCAAGGACATATCAACAGGTTGATACAACAAGACAGTATGCACTAACAATTCCCTCTTTTTTCTTGTTAGTTAACTGATCCATGTGCAGCGTGATCTTCACGGCAGCGGTCGCTGGACAAGAGATCGACGAAAGAACGTATCCGTTTATTATGGTCGAACTCAGTCCTTTGGATTTGCTGGCGGACCAAGCTTCCTTCAGTATGTTTCCTTTAGCAAAACAGTGACGAATCCGACTCAGTCATCACAGTGTGGCCAGACGAAACAGTGCAGGACATACAGACTGGGTTGTGCTGGCGCAACGGAGGGAGAGAGGTCCATTTGTGGAGACAAAAGTTTGGCGTTCATCAACGAACGCCAAGCCGCGAATCGTGGAAAATGACTCAACCCCAAGGAAACAATCGCGACGAACGCCACACAGGACTCATATATATTAAAATGGGTATATGCCCCGCCGCCGCCGATTTCCTACACAATCGCTTTGTGGACACAAGGCTCGACGGGAGGGCAGCACGGATGCTGGGTAATGACCATTTATGAACCCTTGAGCGTGTACTCATACCTTCTGAACACTTTCAAGTACTCCCCAGACTAGAAAACACCGAAATGGGCCCATCATTCAGGTCTTGAACTCAAACACAGTTCGAAAATCGTCACATAGAAGGTGTCTGGACCTTTCGAAA
>Ga0307513_10002634_pt1 | contig 24755 bp, 23 predicted proteins | sample 15_EM_MG_FD_202174 | JGI IMG/M metagenome (GOLD analysis project Ga0307513, IMG submission 202174) | Populus trichocarpa ectomycorrhiza microbial communities from riparian zone in the Pacific Northwest, United States - 15_EM | ecosystem: Host-associated > Plants > Roots > Unclassified | place...
AGCGCGGCCGCGACCGCGCGATCCCAGCGCGGCAGCAGCACGATCGTGCCGCCCGAGTAGATCGGCGAGTTCATGCTGTTCTGCATGCCGGTGACGTGGAAGTACGGCAGCACGGCGAGCGTGACCTCGTCCTGGTAGACCCGGTTCCACTGCGGGACCGCGACGGCGGTGAACATCACGCTGCGGTGGCGGTGGATGCAGCCCTTGGGCTGGCCGGTGGTGCCCGACGTGTACGGCATCACGCACAGGTCGTCGGCGGTGGCGAGGTGCGGTCCGGGGACGGCGCCGGCGGCGAGCGCGGCGCTCCAGGCGGTCGCCCCGGCGAGCGCGATCGGCTCGCGCGGCGCCGCGATCCAGGCCGGCGCGTCGGACGCCGGGGTCGCGAGGTAGTCGGCGTAGCACGCGACGATCACGTGATCGATCAGGTGATCGGCGCCCGGGCCGAGCAGCGGCGCGAGGCGCGCGAGGTGATCCTGCGCGGCGATCAGCACGCGGGCGCCGCTGTCGCTCACGATGTGCGCGATCTCGGCGGTCAGGTTCATCGGGTTGATCGGCACCGCCATCGCGTCGGCCCGCAGGATCGCGTAATAGCCAATGATGAACTGCGGGCTATTCTGGAGATACAGGCCGACGCGCGCGCCGCGCACGACGCCGCGCTGCTGCAGGAAGCCGGCGAGCTGCTCGGCCTCGCGGTGCAGCTCGCGATACGTGATGACGCGATCGTAATAGATGATGGCCGGCTTGTCGGGGAACCGGGCCGCCGAGACCTCGAGGTTGTGCCACAGCGAGGTCTCCGGAATCGTGAGGTGGCGAGGCACGCTCGGCCAGAACGCTAGATGTCGAGAACCCATGACGACCTCCTCGGGGCGGTCATCTTATCTCCTGGTCCGGCGAGCGCAGCGCGGGCCGCCCTGCAACGGTGCGTTCGGCGCGCGATGACGGGCCGCGTCACCGACCCAGGCGGGCGAGCATCGCGTCGATCTGGTCGGTGCGCTTCGTCATGTGGAGGCCGGCGTACTTGGCGCGCGCGCCGACGAGCAGCGGCCGGGCCTCGGCGCCGCGGTGCAGCGCGATCAGCGCGGTGGCGCGCTCGAGCTCGGCCCACGCCGGGGTCTGCGGCGTCTCGGCCGGCTTGGGGAAGCCGAGCACGACCGAGGTCATGTCGAGCGCGCGCTGGTAGTCCCCGGCCTCGTTGGCGATCGACGCGATCATCGTCAGCGCCGTGCGGTGGCGATCCGAGCCCGGGCTGCGCGCGCCCTGGATCTTCGCCGCGCGGTCGATCGCCTCGAGCGCCGCCGGGAACTCGTGCTTGTAGCGGTACGACGCGGCGAGGTTGTACAGCACGTCGGCGACATCGACGTGATCGGGGCCGCTCAGCTTCTCCTGGATCGCGAGCGCCGACTTGAGCGAGGTGACCGCGCGATCGTACTCGCCGCGGTCGTTGTAGATCACGGCGAGGTTCGAATCGATGTTGGCGACGATCGCGTTGGTCTCGCCGAGCCGGCGGACGTTGTTGGCGCGCGCGGTGATCAGCAGGCCGTAGGCCTCGTCGTCCTGGTTGGCGTTGATCAGCACGGCGGCGAGGTTGACCCGGATGTGGTCGACGCGGTCGTCGTTGGGATCGGCGAGGTTGTTGATGATCTTCGCGGCGCGCTCGACGGTGCGCAGCGCGGCGTCGTTGCGCTGGACCTCGAGCAGCGACGCGGCGTAGTCGGACAGCAGCGCCGCGACCTCGGGATCCTCGGGGCCGGCGTACGCCGTCTTCTGCGCCACCGCGGCGTCGTATGCCTTGATGCCCTCGTCGACGCGGCCGGACCACATCAGCACCGCGCCCTCGATGGCCAAGGTCTCGATCCAGGTCGACGTCCCGGGCGGCAGCACCTCTCTCGCGCGCGCGACGAACACCAGCGCCTTCTCGGCGTCGGCCGCGAAGTCGGCGGCGCGGGCGGCGATCACGTAGACCTGACCGGCGAGCCAGGGGGAGCGCACGCGCACGCGGTCGGCGTCGGCGAGCGCGGTGCGCAGCCACTCCTCGACGGTGGCGCGATCGAGGCCGAGCTGCTCGCTCTGATCGATCAGCTGGCACAGCGCGATGCTCGAGATCTGCTCGTCGTCGATCGCGCGGCCGGCGTAGTACGCGTCGACGAACAGCCGGCGGGTCTCGGTGATCTGGCCGTGGTTGAACGCGATCCAGCCGCGCAAGATCGTCATGCCGGCCACCACGCCGGGGTCGGCGCGCGCCGGCGACGCCTCGAGCTCGACGAGCGCGGCGCGCAGCTGGACGAAGTTGTGGTCCTTGACGCTCTCGAAGCCGACGCCGAGCGTCGCGTTGGCCTCGATCAGCGCGTCGAGCTGCTTGGGATCGCTGGGGATCGGCGGGCGCGACGCCAGGTGGGTCTGGTTGCGGCACTGGTCCTGGGGCGGCAGCTGGCGCAGGTGGCGCAGGACGTCCATGGGCTTGCTCGGGTCGAGCCGCGCCAGGGTCAGCGCGGTGGTGCGCGCGACGATCGCGAAGCACACGCGGCTCTTGGCGATGACGTCGGGCGACCACTCGCGCAGCCGGCCGGCCTCGCACGCGGCGCGCGCGTGGTTGCGGAAGTCGACCGTGTACTGCTGCTGGAGCGCCATCGCGTGCAGCGCGATCTGCGACGCGCCGTGCTGGGCGAGCAGCGCCGGCAGATCGCCGCGGATCGCCGCGAGCTCGCTGGCGCCGGCGGCGTCGCACGACGGCTCGCGGCCGCGCGCGACGAGCAGCGCGGTCACTCCGGCGAGCACGACCGCCGTGGTCGCGATCAGGCCGCGCCGGTAGCGCCGCGCGCGGGGCCGCATCGCGTCGAGCAGGGCGTGGAGCGACGGGAACCGGTCGGCGGGCGCGGTCGACAGGCCGCGCTCGAGCGCGCGCCGCACGCGGATCGGGACTTTCGGCGACGTGGGCGCGGGCCGTCGCGTCCCCAGCGCGATCGCGGCGTGGAGCTGCGCGAACGACGCGCCGGCGAACGGCCGCTCGCCCCACAGCGCCTCCCACGCGGTGACGCAGAACGCGAACTGGTCGGCGCGCGCGTCGACCGGCGCGCCGGCGAACTGCTCGGGCGACATGTACGCGGGCGTGCCAAGCACGGCGCCCGTCTGGGTCACCGGGGTCAAGAGCTCATCGACCGACGGCGACGACGGGGTGAGCGCGTCTTCCTTGGAGTCGAGCTCGCGCGCCAGCCCGAAGTCGCCGACCCGCGCGCGGCCGTCGACGCCGACCAGGACGTTCTCCGGCTTGATGTCGCGGTGCACGAGGCCGGCGTCGTGCGCGGCGGCCAGGCCCTCTCCCGCGGCGACGAGCATCGCGAGGATGTCGCGCACGCTGCGCGGCTCGGCGGCGAGCCACGCGCGCAGCGTGGTGCCGGTGATGTACTCCATCACGACGAACGGGCGGCCCGCGAGATCGCCGACCTCGAACACCGTGACGACGTTGGGGTGGGCGAGCTTGGCCATCGCGACCGCCTCGCGGCGCAGCCGCCGCGCCCCGCCGGCGGCGTGGTGGACCTTGATCGCGACCTCGCGGCCCAGCGTCGCGTCGCGCGCCATGTACACCGTGCCCATGCCGCCCTCGCCCAGCACGCGGGTGATCTTGAACCGGCCGAGCAGGTCGCTGCCGACGTCGAGCTTGTCGGGGGCACGCGACTGGACGACCTTCTTCAGGATCTCGTCGAACGAGTCGCCGCCATCGTGGGTGTCCGACGCGACGTCGATCGAACCGCGCCCCCCTGCGGGGGCGCTGACGGCCGGGTGCATGCCCCGGCCGTCGAGCGTCGGTGCCTCGCCCGGCGACGGCCCGGGCGGCGCAGCTGGCGAGCGATCGTCGTCAGGCTGGTTGGACACCAGCGCCACAATACTTCAGCGCTTCGGCCCTTTCGCGTACGAAACGAGCTTCGCCTCGACTTCGTTGGTCGTCCCGTGGTGCGCGTAGTGGAACCGCGCGATTCCCGTACCCGGCTCGAGCTCGAAGGTCTGCTCGTCGGGGCCGGTGAAGAACGACAGCGCATAGCCGGTCTCGACCGCGCTGACCCGCCAGCAGTAGACCTTCTCGGCGCTCGGGCAGATTTTCTGACCGTCGATCACCGGCCAGCTGAACCAGCCTTCGGCGCCGTCGAGCGTGGGCTCGGCGGTCGTGCCGAACAAGAAGTTATTGCCGCTGCGCAGGATCGTCTTCTCGGTCGCGACCGGCGCTTGATCGAAGTCCACCAGATCGGTGGGCCAGCCCTTCACGCGATAGGCGATCACGCCGTTGCCGTCCTTGGCGTCGATCACCTCGGTGACCCACGGCAGCGTCTTGGTGATCTCCTTGTCGGCCTCGGCGTCGAAGCGCTTGACGGTGACGTTGTACGTCCACTTCGCGCCCTTCTCGAGCGGCAGCGGATCGGCGGCGATCATCTCTTGCTGGGTGAGCTGGTGCTTCTTGGGCGGGCTACTGCACGCACCCAAGATCGCTGCGGCGCAGGCGAGGCCAGTGGGGACCTTCATGAACGAGCACATTGTACTCTCCTCGGCGGGAGCGCGTCCATCCGCGCACCGCGCTGTGATCGGCTTCCTGCGATCCGGCACGCCGGCTCGACACCGAACAGGCACGTCGCCTCGCGACATGGTTGCCCGGCTTGTTCGGGGACGGTACCGTCGCCGCGATGGCGTTCGCCGACCGACTCCCTCGCAAGCTCCCCCGGCTCGGCGGCCGCAACCTGGTGCGCGACGCCTGGAATCTGCTGGCCGGCATGCCGGGCGGCAAAGTCGTGTTCTCGAGGCTGGTCGGCCGGCTGGCGCCGTACACCGGCTCGATCCACGCCACCGTGATGGTGCTGCGCGCGGGCTACGCCGAGGTCCAGATGCCGGACCGCCGCGCCGTGCGCAACCACCTCGACAGCGTCCACGCGATCGCGCTGGCGAACCTGGCCGAGCTGGCCGGCAACGTGGCCCTCCTGTACTCGCTGCCCGACGGCGCGCGCTTCCTCGTCAGCGGGATGGACATCGAGTACAGCAAGAAGGCGCGCGGCACCATCACGGCGGTCGCCGAGTCGCCGATCCCGCGCACCGCCGGGCAGGCCCAGCTCGAGGTGGCGGTCGTGCTGCGCGACGCCGGGGGCGAGGAGGTCGCCCGGGCGGTGCTGCGTAGCCTGGTCGGCCCCAAGCGCGGGTCGCCCAGCGATCGCGGCGACGTAAATTAGCCATGTCGGCAAAGAAATGGCGTACGCCGATCGATCGTCATATGTGTCTATGAGGAACCGCATGCGCAGCTCGTTGTTCGCCGTGACCGTTGCCGCCGGGTTGTTTGCGGCCCAGGGCAGGGCCGCGGCGGATGACGGCGTCGACTTCATCGCCGACGCCAAGTTGTTCTATCGCGTAGTTGCGTGCGGTGGGACCGAGCCGCTGCCGCCGGCGATCGACGCTCCGACGGTCGAGAAGCACTGCGCCGAGATGGCCAAGCGCTACCAGCACTACACCGAGAAGTACGCCGCCGTGGCGCGCGCCTTTTTCGCGCCGCTGCGTCCGGCGACCGTACCGACGACCGTGGTCTATCCGTTCGGCGGCGGTGACCTGGGTTCGGCGTTGATCACGTTCCCCGACGCCCGCGAGATCACGACGATCTCGCTGGAGCACGCTGGTGACCCGACGCGGCTCGCCAAGCTCGACAAGAAGCAGCTGCGCGCCTCGCTCGCGGCCTATCGCGCGGCCAGCGAGGGCCTGCTGGCGCTGCACGACTCGACCAGCGAGAACATGCGCAAGCTCGAGCGCGGCGGCATCCCCGGCCAGCTGTCGTTCCACATCACCGGCATGACGGCGCTGGGCTTCGAGCCGGTCTCGCTCAAGTTCTTCAAGCTCGAGCCCGACGGCAAGATCCACTACGTGACCGCGGCCGAGCTCGACGCGCTGGCGCCCAAGAAGGCCAAGAAGGTGAAGGGCGGCTGGGTCGACACCGACTTCTCCGAGGCGTTCAACGACATGGAGCTGACCTTCCGCAAGGCCGGCGACCCCAAGGCGCCGCTGATCGTGCACCGCCACTTCGCGGCCAACCTGGCGAACAAGGCGTTCAAGGACTCGCCGCTGTACAAGCACCTGCTGGCCAAGGGGAAGTTCGCCGCGATGACCAAGGCGGCGAGCTACCTGCTGTGGTCCGACAGCTTCTCCGACGTGCGCGATCTGCTGCTCGCCAACATGACGTGGATGGCCTCGGACTCGACCGGGGTGCCGCCGCGGTTCGCCCGGAAGGCCGGCTTCACGCAGATCACGTACGGCTCGTTCACCGGGCCGTTCCTCGAGGAGGCCGACGTGTCGACCGGCGAGGCGATGGCGAAGCTGTGGTCGTCGCAGCCCCGCCGCAAGCTGCCGTTCCGGTATGGCTACCCCGATGCTAGCTCCAACCTCCACCTCATGATCACGCAGCCGGCGGAGCCCAAGCCATGAAGCGTCTCGTCGCCGCCTTTGCAGGTCTGATCGTCTCGCTGGCCACGGCGCACGCCGACCCGCGCGAGGTGTCGGGCGAAGAGGCGTCGGCCGAGGCGCCCGTCGAGCAGCCCTGGGACAGCGTCGACGAGCCGGTCGCGGTCCCCGCGCCGCCGTCAGAAGACGACACGCCGGGCATGCCCGACGAGAACGTGCCGGTCGCGCCCCGGCCGTCGCACAAGGCGCGGATGGTGACCAACCCGCGGCCGCACTCGGCGCGCTCGCGGGTCGAGGACGACGACGGCCGCCTCGAGAAGCGCGAGGACACCGTGCTCGGCGGCAAGCACTTCCGGATCAAGACGGCGCGCGGCGCGGTCCACGTCTGGGCCCCGCCGGACTACGACCGCGAGACCGCCGGCACGGTGATCTACGTCCACGGCTATTACACCGACGCCGACGGCGCGTGGCGCGAGCACGAGCTCGCCCGCCAGTTCAAGGCGAGCCGGCAGAACGCGCTGTTCATCGTGCCCGACGCGCCGGCCGGCAACGACCAGGACGTCCAGTGGACCGCGCTGACCGACCTGCGCCGGGCGGTGACCCGCGCGAATATCCGGCTGCCCGACGGCCCGGTCGTGGTGATGGGGCACTCGGGCGCGTTTCGCACCGTGATGCAGTGGGTCGACCACCGGGCGATCGACCAGATCATCCTGCTCGACGCGCTGTACGCCGGCGAGAAGGCGTTCGACGAGTTCATCGCGAGCGGCAAGCGCGCCGACGACCACAAGCTGATCGTCGTGGCGGCGAGCACGGCCGAGGAGTCGGCGAGCTTCGCGCGGCGCTACAAGTTCGCCGTCGCGCGCGAGAAGATGCCGGCGACGGTCGGTGGCTTCACCCGGCGCGAGCGCGGCGCGAAGCTGCTCTACGTGCGCTCGCAGTACGAGCACATGGCGATCGTGACCAGCGGCAAGGTCATCCCGATGCTGCTCCGCGTGACCCCGCTCAAGGCGCTGTAATCGATCGTCACGCGCGCGCGGCCCGGCTCCGTGCGGCTCTGCTAGCATGGCGCGGTGCCGGCCCTGATCGCGGTTCCTGGGAACGAAGCCCACGCGCGCGCGCTCGGCAGCCGGCTGGGCTGGCCGGTGATCGTGCCCGAGGTCCGGCGGTTCCCCGACGGCGAGCTCTACGTCCGGATCGACGCCGAGCTGGCGGGCGACGCGGCGGTGGTCGGCAACCTCGACGGCGACAACTTCCTGCGCATCGCGTTCCTCGCCGGCGCGGCGCGCGATCTGGGCGCCACGCGGGTCGGCCTGGTCGCGCCGTACCTCGCGTACATGCGGCAGGACAGCCGGTTCCACCCCGGCGAGGGCGTGACCGCGACGTACTTCGGCCGCCTGGTGTCGAGCACGGTGGACTGGCTGGTCACCGTGGATCCCCACCTGCATCGCCTGGCCTCGCTCGCCGAGGTCTACTCGATCCCGACGACGATCGCGCGCACCGCGCCGGTGATCGCGCGCTGGATCGCCGCCGAGGTCGAGCGCCCGATGCTGGTCGGCCCCGACGCCGAGAGCGCGCAGTGGGTGTCCGCGGTCGCCGAGCGCTGCGGCGCGCCATTCGTGATCCTCGAGAAGACGCGGCGCGGCGATCGCGACGTGTCGATCAGCGCGCCGGCGCATCACGGGGTGCTGGCGTCGAGCGGCCACACGCCGGTCGTGATCGACGACATCGTGTCGACCGGCCGCACGATGATCGAGGCGACCCGCCAGCTGCGCGCCGCGGGCAGCGCGCCGCCGATCTGCGTCGCGATCCACGCGGTGTTCGCCGACGCCCTGAGCCAGACCCTGCTCGAGGCCGGCGCCTGTCGCATCGTCACGTGCGACACGATCGCGCACGCGACCAACCAGATCTGCGTCGCCGATCCGCTCGCCGCTGCGGTCCGCGAGCGCATCGCGTAGGCTTGCGCGATGGCGATCGAGATCCCGACCCCGGCGGCGATCAACGAGTTCTTCGCGCGCGAGTTTCCGTCGGCGCACGCCGGCGGGATGCGCTGCGATGACAGCGGCCCGGGCGTCGCGGTCGCGCGGTGGCGCTACGATCCGACCGCCCTGCGGCCGGGCGGCTTCATCTCGGGCCCGACGCAGTTCGCGCTCGCCGACATCGCGCTGTGGTTCCTGACGTTCACCGTGCTCGGGCTCGCGCCGATGGCGCTGACCTCGGAGCTCACGATCTCGTTCCTGCGCCCGGCGGTCGGCGGCGACCTGCTCGCGCGCGCCGAGCTGCTGCGCGCGGGCAAGACCGCGATCAAGGGCACCGTGCGCCTGTGGGTCGATGGCAAGCCCGACAAGCCGGTGTCGTACGTCATTGGCTCGTACGTGCAGCTCGTCGCCCCGTAGCGTGCGCGGCGCTCAGGCGCTTCGATCAATGGACGTGATGGTCGGCCACGGGGCGCAGCATCGGCTGGGTGCACGTGACGTCGCCGCGCTCGCGCGGGCCGTCGCCGAGCTCGCGCGGACCGTCGACGGTGCGGATCTCGGCCTCGACCACGACGGGCACGCGCAGCGAGTTGAGCACGAGGCAGTATTGCTTGGCGTCCTCGAGCGTGGCGTCGATGTGATCGACGTTGCCGGCGACCTCCATGTCGAGCTCGAGCACGATCGACGTGAACATCAATCCGTCGGGCGTGCGCTCGACGGTGCCGCTGGCCCGGGCGTCCCACGTCATGATCGTGACACCGTCGCGCGCCGCGAACGCCTCGAACGTGGTCAGCATGCACAGGCCGAGCGACGACAGCAGCATGTGCTCCGGTGACCATGCGTCGACGTCGCCGTCGAGCTCGGGGGACGGGCCACCGTGCAGGACGGGGCGGTGAGGGACTTCCATGCGAGCGCGAGACGCGAGGGTCCGGCTGAGCGACGTGCTGTAGTGGTGAGGGAACGGGACCGGCATGACTAGCTTCGCGAGCACGAAGTGATCCATCACGCTGCACGCCGTCTGGGTTGCGATGAACGCAGCGCCTGATGGCGCACGGCATGTCGGCGCGCGTCGTCGCTGTGCGCCCGTGCGGAGACGCGCGGCGATCGTGGCATGCACGCTGCACATCAAGCCGTCATGTGTCGGAACGAGCAACCGGAATCTTGGTGGGCGCGCTGGCCACAGGCCGCCGCGCGCTACGCGGTCGCGGCCATCGGCGCGACGGTGCGGCGGCTCGGTGGCCCGAAGCTGCTGAGCGTGCCGGTGAGCGCCGCGATGCTCACGCGCGTCGCGACCGCGCATCCGCAGCAGCCGCTCGACGAGGTCGCGCAGCTGTTCGTGACCGGCCGCGTGGTGCACGTTCCCGTGATCGATCGCGGTCGTCCGGTCTCGGTGATCACCCGAGGTGATGTGGCCACCGGGCTCGCGAGCGCAGGTCCGCACGGCACGGTCGCGTCGGCGCCATCGCACCAGGCCGTCGCGGTGACAGCGATCGACTCGCTGCGCGACGTGCTCGATCGCCTCGAGGCCGCGCCGGATGCGGTCGCGGTGGTGTTCGATCACGGCGGCGCGGTCGGCGTGCTCACCGCCGAGACCGTGGCCCAGTATCTCGACGACGCTGCGCGTCGTAATGCGTAGCGCAGTGCGGCGCGCGAAGAAACCAGCGTACCGAGGCTCACCGGGATCGTGTAGGTCCCCGTACGCTGTCACGCGTCGTCGACGAGTGTTGGGAGATCGATAGGGGATTTGTTTGAACGGTTCGTCGCGGACCAACGAGTATCGAGCCGCGATGAAAAAACTCCTCCAGCTCGCGATCGTTGCGTCACTCGCTATTCCGCTCGCCGCCCAGGCCGAGGTGGTCAACATCCACGTCGGCGGGATCTGCAGCACCGACTTCGGCTCGACGCTCGGGCAGTGGGCTGGGCAGACCAGCATCAACGCGTCGATCGATCAGCGCAACAGCATGGCCACGGCGACCAGCCAGATGAAGGCGTTGCTCGACCAGCGCTGTACCGGCAACAACATCTGCTACATCTACGTCTACTCGAACGGCGGCGCGGTCATGTCGCGCACGCTCGCGCTGTTCTCGACGCCGTGGAACATCGGCTATGTCGCGTCGGCGGCGAGCAACGAAGGCGGCAGCGAGATCGGCGGCACCGGCTTCATCGGCGAGATCTTCGGCGGCTGCGCGCTCGCCGGGCACATCGGCACGAGCGATCACCGCAACGGCTGGAACCACAATGACACGCACGGCGTGATCACCGGCCAGGTCGCCGGCAATGGCTGGCTCGCGCCGTTCGTGCAGTCGTCGCTGCTGCCCGGCCACGACGATGGCGCGGTGTCGGAGGCGTCCGCCGGCGGCTACGCCTCGGCGGGCAGCCATAGCTCGATCTGCGACTCGTCTCCGAAATATGCCAATCACCAGGCGTGGTACTCGTGCGAGTACGGCTCGCTCAACCACCTGCAGATGAAGCTCAAGATGGTGTGTGTCGACGGCGGGCTCACCAGCGGCTGTCCTTAACACGCCGTGAAGTCACGCCGTCCCTCGCCCGCGAGCTGGCCGGGCCGCTGGTCGATCGCGATCGCGGTCGGCACGCTGATCGTCGCCGCGGCGCTGTGGTGGTACACCGGCCGGTCGTCGTCGCTGGCGGCGATCTCGCCGGTCGCGCCGCCGAGCGCGCCCGCAGCGCCGTCATCGAGCTCGGTCGCCGCGCGGCTCGCGCCGCTGCCCGCGCCGCCGGTCGCGCCGTATCCCGAGCGCGGCACGCCGGGGCTGTCGACCGATGATCCGCTGACCGCGTATCGCAAGGCCAACGTCTATCCGCCGACGTCGCGGCCGCTGACCGCCGAGCAGGTCGACCTGCTGCAGCCCAACCAGCGCCACGAGGCCATGCAGGCCGCCGATCACGGCCTCGGCGTGAGCTATCTGTTCACCGCGGATCGCTACTTCGTGATCGGCGACGAGACGCTGACCGCGACGCTGGACGTCCGCAAGAACGGCAAGCCGATCCCGGTGACGATCACGCAGGCCTACGCCGCCGTGCTCGATCCGGTGACCCACGCCGACAAGCAGATCGCGCTGACGTTCGCGGCGCGCGGCGGCGTGCTGGCGTCGACGTTCGCGCCGGCGACGCTGCCGCTCAAGCGTCAGGCGGCGATCGCGATGCACATCGAGTTCGACCACGGCGCTGGCACGCAGCACGGTCACTTCGACTTTCAGTACACGCCGACCAGCGGCATCCCGGCGCGCTTCACCGGCGCGTTCAGCGACGCGGTCGAGGCCGGCTCGCTGATGATCCACGCCGGCGTCGAGGTCCGGACGCCGGGCCACTACGTGATCGACGCCAACCTGTTCGACGCCGCGGATCAGCCGGTCGCGTGGTCGCGCTTCAAGGGCGAGCTCGCCGCTGGCACGCACGACGCCGACCTGCTGTTCTTCGGCAAGGTCCTCGTCGACGCCGGCGCGCACGGGCCGTTTCACCTCGGCCAGCTGCGCGGCGCGCGCTATGCGCCCGACGAGGATCCCGATCTCGAGCAGATGCCGTCGTTCACCGGCACCTACGTGACCAAGCCGTACCCGAGCGACGCGTTCTCCGACGCCGAGTACGACAGCGCCGACAAGCAGCGGATGATCGAGCTGCTCGGCAACGACAACGGCCACCGCGGCGGCGCCGGCCGCGGCGATCAGCCCTGATCTGACAACACCAACTCGCGGGTGCGGCTGCCATTGCGGGTGCGGGTGCAGGTGCGGCAGCGGCAGCGGCAGCGGCAGCGGCAGCGGCAGCGGCAGCGGCAGCGGCAGCGGCAGCGGCAGCGGCAGCGGACCGTTGCGGCTGCGGTTGCCGTTGCGGTTGCGACTGCCGTTGCCGCTAGGCCGCTACGGCGCCGGGGCCGGGCCCCAGTCGATGCCGGTCGCCGCGCCGCTCCAGACCTTGACGGCCTTGCCGGTGCCGTCGGCGTTGGTGATGAACACGCCCTGACCGGCGCGCGCAAAGGCGATCGCGCGGCCGTTGGGCGAGAACGCGGGCTCTTCGTTCGAGCCTTCGTTCTGCGTGATCCGGATCGTCGACTTGGTGTCGAGGTCGAGCGCGACGATGTCGTAGGCCCCGCCGTCGCGCGTGGTGTACGCGATGATGTGCTTGCCGGCCTTGGGCGACCAGGTCGGCGTCGTGTTGTAGCTGCCGTTGAACGAGACCTGGTGCGCCGCGCCGCCAGCCGCCGGCACCACGAAGATCTGCGGGCCGCCGTTGCGGTCGCTGACGAACGCGAGCTGGCCGCCGTCGGGCGACCACGCCGGCGACGTATCGATCGCCTTGTCGTTGGTGATCCGCCGGACGATGCTGCCGTCGCTGGCGTTGATCACGTAGATCTCGGGGTTGCCGTCCTTGGACAAGGTCAGCGCGATCTTGCTGCCATCGGGCGACCACGCGGCGCCGGTGTTCATGCCGCGCTGGGCCGACAGCTTGGTCGGCCGCCCGCCGCCGGCCCCGACGACGTAGAGGTCGGGGTTGTTGCGCATGAACGACGTGTAGCTGAGCTTGCCGCCCGACGGCGACCATGCCGGCAGGATGTTCTGCGAGCTGTTGTTCGAGACCTTGTAGGCGCTGGCACCGTCGAAGTCCATCGCGTAGATCGAGCTGGTCCCCTTGCCCTTCGCGGTGAACGCGATCTTCGATCCGAAGAAGCCGGCCTCGCCGGTGTAGTACTTGACGATCTCGTTGCAGAAGCGATGCGCGATCGTCCGCGCGCTGCCGTTGCGCGGGTAGCTCTTGGTCAGCACCGCGGTGCCGCCCTTGGAGATCTCGTAGAGCCGGAGCTCGACGCTCGACGCGGTCGCCTTGTACTTGACCACGCCGAACGCGCCGACGTCCTTCCACTTCTGGGGATCGATGCCGAGGCCCTCGCTGCGTAGATCGGCGAGGAAGCCCGCCGGGTCGAGCACCTTGAACACGCCGGCGACCGACAGATCGAACGACGCGACCTGCGCGATCTCCTTGGCCGCCGCGGCGTCGCCGTCAGGCGAGGTCGGCACGGCGATCGGGTACAGCGTGCGCTTGGCGCCGTTGACATCGATCACGACGCCGCCGGTGGGCTCGTCGGCCCGCGCGTCGGGCACGAGCACGCTGGCGCAGGTGAACGCGAGGACGAGGGCGACTACGGATTTGGATTGAATCGAAAACATACCCATTTCCTGATCACGCCGAGCTGTTCGGTCGGCACTGGCTGCGGCTTCTCGTTACGGGCCTTCTGCGTCGCCTTCATCGCCCGCTGCACCGAGTCATCGAGGATCTCGTCGCCGCTGGGCGCATCGAACTTGATGCCGGCCACCTTGCCATCGGCCTCGATGTGAAAGCACCCCACGGGGGCACCCTTCACCTGGGAGATCGCCGGGATCTCCCAGACCTGACGGAAGTCGGCATTGAACTCGCGCCAGTACGGGTCACCGGTGTTGATCGGCGCGAAGCCCTTCTCGCTGCCGTCGAACTGGCCGATGTCCTGGGTGGGCTTGGCGCCGGGCTGCGGGTCGTCGTCGCTGGCGTGCTTGAACTTCGACAGATCGACCGGCTGGTCCGGCTTGGGCTGCTTCTTGGGCTCTTCGGGCTTCTTCTCGATCGGCTTCTTGTTCTCGTCGTGCGAGACGCCCTCGGGCTTGGCCACCGGCTCGGGAGCCTTGAGCTCCTTCTGCGGTTGCTTCTTCTTCTCGGACTTGCGGGCCAGCTGGGCCTCGATCGTGACCATCTCCTTGAGCTGGGGCACGTGGGCCGCCTCGGCCGCCGTGGTCAGGTACAGCGTCGTCCCGAACAGGGTGCCGCCCAGGATGAGGGTCCCGAACAAGGCGACGCCGTGCAGCTGACCGTTGTTGAGGCTCATGGGGTCTTGCCTGGATCGGACGTACGGCCGGGGGTTTTGGCCTTGACGTCGAGGTCGGACAGCTTGATCTGGTCGGTCGGGTCCGTGAGCATCATCACCTTCTCGACCCCGGCGTTCTTCGCCACCGCCATCGCGGTGATGATCACGCCGTAGGGCAGGCTGGTGTCGCCTTCGATGTAGAGGGCGCCCTCTTTCTTCACCCGCTCGTTCGCTTTGAGCTTGGCTTCCAGATCTTGCCACGTGACGGCGGTTCCGCCGAGGAAGATCTCGTTGGTCGGCTTGATCGACAGCACGAGCTTGCCCTCGGGATCATCGATGTTCTGGGCCGTGACCTGCGGCAGCTGGAGCTCGACGCCGGTGTTGTTCATCATCGGCGCGGTGATCATGAAGATGATCAGCAGCACCAGCATGACGTCGACGAACGGCGTCACGTTGATCTCCGAGTTCAGCTCGTCGCCGCCGCCTGCTTTCATCGCCATGCGATCATCTCCTCACGTGATCAGCGCAGGAAGTGCCGCTTGATGATGTTGAGGTAGTCCTGCTCGAAGGTCTCCATCTCCGAGCGCAGGACGCGGATGCGGCGCGTGAAGTAGTTGTACGCCATGACCGCCGGGATCGCGGCGACCAGGCCGATCGCGGTCGCGAACAGCGCCTCGGCGATGTGCGGGCCGACGGTGGCGAGCGACGACGCGGCCGGCTTGGCCGGGCCGTTGGGGTCGGGCGAGATGTCGATGAACGCGAACAGGATGCCCATCACGGTGCCGAACAGGCCGATGAACGGCGCCGACGAGCCGGTGGTCGCGAGGAACGGGACCATCGCCTCGAGCTTGTTGGTCTCGACCAGCTGGGCGCGGCGCAGCGCGCGCTCGATGTTGGCGAGGTTGCCCTCGCGGTCGTCCTTGAGCTGCTCGTCGGAGGCGAGCTTGGCGAGCTCGGTGTAGCCCGCCACGAACATCTGCGAGATCGGGCTGTTTCGCAGGGCCTGGGCCTGCTTGTAGATCTGCTCGATGTCGCGCGAGCGCCAGAACGAGTCGGTGAAGCGGGTCGATTCGGTTGTCGCCCGGCGGACGTAGAGTCCCTTGTAGATGATGATGTACAGGCCCACCACGAACATGATGGCGAGCACCACCATGACAACCTTGACGATCCAGTGCGCCTGATTGAACAGACGTACGATGTCCAGGTTGGCGGCGAGCGTGGATGCCGCTGAAAACCCTGGCATAAACCCTGGCATAGTATGCAAGGGCGATAGCATGCACGACGAGTCGGGGTCAAATCCTCCAGGTCGCTGGGTTATGCGGGCCAGCGTGGCTGCGCTCTTGCTGGTGTACGGCTGCGACACAGTCGACGGCGGCGCCGTGGAGCTGTCGTGGAAGCTGCGGCCAGCGGCGAGCTCGCTCGAGGACAAGTTCGTCGACTGTGACTCGGCGCGCGTCGGCACCGGGCCGGTGACGGCGATCCGGCTGCACTGGGAGGTCGAGAACGACAGCGACGATCCCACCGGCAAGGAGGGCTCGGTGGCCTGGGAGTGTCGCTTCAACCACGGCGTCACCGGGTTCGCGCTGGCCGAGGGCACCGCGAATCTGTGGGTGACGCCGGAGTGCGCCGACGGGACCGCGGCGGCGGCGACGTACATCGCGCCGGCGATCGTGCAGCGCAGCGTCATCCGCGGCGATACGGTCAGCCTCGGCGCGATCGAGCTGGTGGTCTCGGTGGCGTACTGCGACGTGATGCCGTGCATCTGCGCGCCGATCGCTGCGGCACCGTGAGGTCGATCCGGTGCGCCGGATGGCTGACCCGATCCGCGGAACAGATGCTACGGTTGGCCCCGTGAGCGTCAAGCAGCGCCTCCGGTCCGGCGGTTCGCAGATCACCCGTGGTGCGTTGATCATCGCGGGTCTCGAGCTCGGGCTGTCGCTGGTCTGGCTGCTCGCGGATCGCGCGACGCGCGTGACGCTGTCGCAGTGGCTCGAGGCCACGCCGGACGCGGTGTTCGGGCACGGCCGGGTGTGGACGCTGGCGACCGGCGTGTTCCTCGAGCGCGACTTCATCGGCCTGGTGCTGCACCTGAGCGTGCTGTGGATGTTCGTGCCGACGCTCGAGCGATTCTGGGGCACGGCGCGGTTCTATCGCTTCGTGGCGGTCACGTCGCTGGCCGGCTCGGCCGCGGGCTGCGCGCTGGCGCTCGCGCTCGGCCATCCCGACGTCGCGGTCAGCGGGCTCAGCCCGTTCATCTACGCGTCGATCGTCGCGTTCGGCATCGTCTACGCGCGCCAGCCGGTGCAGTTCTTCGGCGTGTTGCCGCTGACCGGGCGCCAGCTGATGTACGGCTTCATGGCGTTCGTCGCGCTGTTCGTCGTCGCGACCCAGGCGTGGGAGCAGGGCGCGGCGTTCGGCGCGGCGATGCTGGCGGCCGCGCTGCTGACGTCGCAGCGCTGGAGCCCGCGGCTGATGTGGAAGCGCTGGCGCATCCCGCGGGCGCGGGCGCGGCTCAAGGTGATGTCGGGCGGCAAGGCCGCGTCGCCGCCGCGCGACGAGCACAAGTGGCTGAACTGAGATAACTTTGCCGGAATGGCCGGAATGGAAGACGACTTCGACGAGGCCGGAGCCGCCGAAACCGGGCTGACGACCCTGTTCGAGGGGGAGTGGGCCACCGTCCGTCGCCTGCGCAAGGGCAAGCTGGTGGTGGTCGCCGGCGCGGATCAGGGCAAGGAGATCGAGATCTCCAAGCCGCGCGTCACCGGGGGCCGCAGCATCATCAGCGACCTCGTCGTGGTCGACAAGGCGGTGTCGGGGACGCACTTCGAGGTCTCGGCGCGCGACGACGGCTACCGGCTGCGCGATCTCAACTCGCGCAACGGCATCTACGTCGGCGATCTGCGGATCCGCGAGGTCTTCCTGCGGCCCGGCACGGTGTTCCGCATCGGCCACACGAACATCCAGTTCCAGAGCACGCAGGACGTCGTCGAGATCGAGCTGTCGAAGAAGGACCGGTTCGACGCGATGCTGGGCGCGTCGCCGGCGATGCGCGAGATCTTCGCGCAGCTCGAGAAGGTCGCGCCGAGCGATCTGACCTGCATGATCACCGGCGAGACCGGCACCGGCAAGGAAATGGTCGCGCGCGCGCTGCACAACGCCTCGGGGCGCAAGAGCAAGCCGTTCGTCGTGCTCGACTGCGGCTCGATCCCGCGCGAGCTGATCGAGTCGACGCTGTTCGGCCACGAGAAGGGCAGCTTCACCGGCGCGGTCAACCAGCACGTCGGGTGCTTCGAGCAGGCCAACGGCGGGACGATCTTCCTCGACGAGATCGGCGAGCTCGACATCATGCTGCAGCCCAAGCTGCTGCGCGTGCTCGAGCAGCGCGAGATCAAGCGGGTCGGCGGCGACCGCACGCACAAGGTCGATGTTCGCGTGCTGGCGGCGACCAATCGCGATCTCCGCGAGGAGGTCAACAAGGGCACGTTCCGCGAGGACCTGTACTTCCGGCTCTCGGTGGTCCACGTCGAGCTGCCGCCGATGCGCGAGCGCCGCGACGACATCCCCGGGCTCGCCGCGCACTTCCTGCGCGAGGTCGGCGCGCGCCGCGGGATGACGATGGCGTGGTCGCAGGACGCGATGGCGGCGCTGATCAGCCACAGCTGGCCAGGGAATGTCCGCGAGATGCGAAACGTCGTCGAGCGCGCCGCGGCGCTGTGCGACGGCCCGACGATCACGCGCGCCGATCTGGTGTTCGGCCGCGAGATGGGGCCAAGCGTCGTGGTCTCGCACGATCTGGCGCAGGCCGGCGTGCAGGCGGCGCAGCGCGCGGCGGCCAAGCTGTCCGGCGTCGATCTGCCGGTGCCCTCCGGGCCGGCGACGTTCGACGCGTCGCTGCTCAAGGCCGGCCTCGGCTTCAAGGGCGCCAAGCAGACGGTGGTCGACGCGTTCGAGGTCGCGTACCTCGCGGCGCTGATGCAGCGCAACGACGGCAACATCACGCGCTCCGCGCAGGAGGCCGGGCTGACCCGCTACCACCTGCGCGAGCTGCTCAAGCGCCACGGCCTCAAGGGCGGCGACGCGGAGTAGCGGCGGCGCGGCCGGCGGATCGCGCCGGTCGTGAAAAGCCGCTTGACAGGTCAGGGGTACTGGCGGCATTCTCAATTTCGGTCGAACGACCGACCGACAAGGGAAGTATATGAAAAGAGCGTTGTTTTTCGCCTACAGCGTGGTGGTGTATGTGCTCTTCCTCGGCACATTCCTCTACGCGATCGGCTTCGTGGGGAACTTCCATTTCGGGCCGTGGAACGGCCTGTCGTTCGTGCCCAAGAGCATGGACCTCGGCGGAGAGGGCGCGCCGCTGGTCGATGCCCTCGTGGTCGATGCCCTCGTGCTCGCGGTGTTCGCGATCCAGCACAGCGGCATGGCGCGGCGCGGCTTCAAGGAGCGGTGGACGAAGATCGTCCCGGCGCCGATCGAGCGCAGCACCTACGTGCTGTTCTCGAGCGCCGCGCTCATCCTGCTGTTCGTGCTCTGGCGTCCGATCGGCGCGACGGTCTGGGCGTTCTACGATCGCACGGTCACCATCGCGCTCGTCGTCACCTCGCTGATCGGTTGGCTCACGGTCCTCATCGCCACGTTCCACATCAACCACTTCGATCTGTTCGGGCTGCGCCAGACGTTCCGTGCGCTGACGGGTCGCGCGACCACCTCGCACCGATTCGTGACGCCCGGGCTGTACCGCGTGGTTCGCCACCCGCTCTACCTGGGCTTCCTCATCGCGTTCTGGTCGACGCCGGTCATGACGATCGGTCACCTCGTCTTCGCGATCGCGACCACTGGCTACATCCTCGTCGCGATCCAGCTCGAGGAGCGCGACCTGGTCCGCGACTACGGACGCGACTACGAACGCTATCGCCGCGAGGTGCCGATGCTGGCGCCGATCCCGAAGCGACCCGCGCTGAGCCAGAGCGCTAAGATGACCTCGTGAGCACAGCCCGGTCCGAGACGGCGATCGTCCTCCTCGAGGCAGCGCAGCGATGCGTGCAGCGCCACGGCGTGGCGGGCCTGTCCACCCGCAAGGTGGCCGAGGAAGCGGGCATGCCGCTCAGTCAGATCCACTATCACCTGGGCTCGAAGCGCGGGCTGCTGCTCGCGCTCCTCGCGTATCAGAACGAGAAGTTGCTCGCCCGCCAGGAGGCGATGTACGCGCGGCCGCAACCGCTCTGGGAGCGCTGGATGCAGGCGTGCGACTATCTCGACGAGGATCTGGCGTCGGGCTACGTGCGCATCCTGCAGGAGATGATCGCGGCCGGCTGGTCGGATCCCGAGATCGCCAGTGAAGCTCGGCGAAACCTCCAGGGCTGGTCCGAGCTCCTCACCCAGGTGGCGACAGAAGCGGCCGAGCGGCTGGGCGGCCTCGGGCCGCTCGCGCCGGTGCAAGCGGCGGCGCTGGTCGGGTGTGTCTTCCTCGGCGCCGAGGCGTTGATCCTCCTGGGCTTCACCGAGGAGCAGCTGCCGGCGCGCTCGGCGCTGCGCAAGGTGGGAGAGCTGTTGCGCACCTTCGAATCCGAGCCCTCAGGAGCACGTCATGCGCGCAGCCGAACCGACGGCTGAAGGCGACGTCGTCCGCGACGGCGTGCGCATCCACTACTACGTGTACGGCGCGGGCGAGCACACGATCTTGCTGATGCCGACGTGGTCGCTGTTCCACGCGCAGCACTGGAAGAACCAGGTCGCCTATCTCGCCCGGCACTTCCGCGTGATCACCGTCGACGGCCGCGGCAACGGTCGGTCGGACCGACCGCGGGGCGGCGAGGCCTACGCCGATGCTGCCTTCGTTGACGATGTCGTGGCGGTGCTCGACGCCACGGGGACCGCGCAGGCGTTGCTCGCCGGCCTGTCGCTCGGCGGCCACTGGGCGGCGCTGCTGGCCGCGCTGCATCCCGAGCGGGTCGCCGGTGCGGTGCTCATCTGTCCGGCGTCCCCGCTCGGCCCGCGGCGCGTGGAGCGCGAACAGTCGCGGCCGCTGGAGCGACTCGATGCTCACGACGGTTGGGACAAATACAATGTCCATTACTGGAGGAGCAACTTCCGCGACTTCGTCGATTTCTTCGTGCGCAAGATCTTCAGCGAGCCTCACAGCAGCAAGCAGATCGAGGACGCGACCGCCTGGGCGCTCGACACCGACGGAGACGTCCTGGCCGCGACCGCCCTCGGCGACGGCCCCACGCGCGACGAGGCCGACCAGCTCTACCGGCGCGTCCGCTGTCCGACGCTCGTGATCGTCGGCGACGAGGATCGGATCATCCATCCAGGCGTCGCGGCGGCGGTGGCCGAGGCGACCGGCGGCGAGCTCTACACGATCGAGGGCGGCGGGCATGCCCCGATCGGCCGCGAGCCGGTGGTGGTCAATCGACTCATCAAGGACTTCGCAGATCGGGTGTGGGAGCTGCGGCCGCCGCGGAGGCGCTCGGCGACGTGGAGTCGCCGGCCCAGGCGCGTGCTCTATCTGTCGTCGCCGATCGGGCTCGGCCACGCGCGGCGCGACCTCGCGATCGCCCGGGCCCTCCGCGCCGCGAGACCCGAGCTCGACGTGCACTGGCTGACTCAGGATCCGGTGACTCGCTTCCTCGCCTCACAGGGCGAGTCGCTACACCCGGCCTGCCACGTGCTTCGCAACGAGTCGGCACACCTCGAGGGTGAATGCGGCGAGCACGACCTGCACGTGTTCCAGGCGCTGCGCGACATGGACGAGATCATGGTGGCGAACTTCATGGTGTTCCAGGAGGTCGTCGAGGAAGGCCACTACGATCTGGTGATCGCCGACGAGGCCTGGGAGGTCGACCACTTCTGGCACGAGCATCCCGAGCTCAAGCGCGCCCCGCTCGCGTGGCTCACCGACTTCGTCGGTTATCTGCCGTTCGACGATGGCGGCGAGCGCGAACGCCAGCTCACCGCCGACTACAACGCCGAGATGATCGGCCACGTCGAGCGCTTCCCCTGGGTGCGCGACCGCGCGCTGTTCGTGGGCAGCCCCGAGGACATCGTCCCCGATCGTTTCGGGCCGGACCTGCCGGCGATCCGCGCATGGACCGAGCGCCACTTTCAGTTCACCGGCTACATCGGCGGCCAGGACCTCCACGCCCTCGGCGACCGCGAGGCCCTGCGCGCCGAGCTTGGCTATGCGCCGGACGAGCAGGTGTGCATCGTCACCGTCGGCGGCTCGGCCGTCGGTGAGTCGCTGCTCCGGCGCGTGATCGACGCCGTCCCGCTCGCTCGCCGCCACGCGCCCGCGCTGCGGGTCGTCGTGGTCACCGGGCCGCGCATCGATCCGGCGCGGCTCCCGACCGTCGCGGGCGTCGAGGTGCGCGGCTACGTCCCCGACCTACCGCGCCACCTGGCTTGCTGCGACCTCGGCGTCGTGCAGGGCGGACTCACGACGTGCATGGAGCTGGCCGCCGCCGGCAAGCCGTTCCTGTATCTGCCGCTTGCCCACCACTTCGAGCAATGCTTCCACGTCGATCACCGCCTCCGCCGCCACGGCGCGGGCCACCGCCTCGACTACGCGACCACCGACCCCGACGCGCTCGCCGCCGTGATGGTGGACCAGCTCGGCCGCCGGCCCACCGGAGATCCCGTCGAGCAGGACGGCGCGCGCCGCGCTGCCGCGCTCCTCGCCGACATGCTCTGAGCCGAGGCGTCAGTGCTTTCGACTGTGCACGTCGTAGTACATGTCGAAGGCTTCGCGCCAATCCTTGTTGCGCTCGGAGCCCGAGCGGCACATGCGCCGCTCGAAGTGGCTGCCGGTCGGTGTCTCGTACTTGCAAGTCACCTCGGACGGGTTCAGGACGACGGGGCTCGCCGGCGAGGGCTTCGCCGCGCTCGGCGCACACGCCGCGAACAACAACACACCAAACACCAGGAAGCGCTGCATGAGCCCATGATGCCGGAGTCGCCGGATCGCCTGATCATCAATCAGCTCGCAGGCGCTGGCACACCGCGATCGGGTGTGGCGCCCGGCCGCGCGGCATGTGTCGCAGGGCCCGACGGCGACGCGAATCGGGAAGCCCGCACGACAATTGCCGTGTCGGTGCGTGGACGGTCATAAAGAGTCGTAGAGCGGGCGCCAGAAGTCGCAATCGGCGGTGCGCACGCCATCGATCGTCGACAGCGTGGCGTCGAGCTGCAGCGTCGGATCGGTGGCCGGGATCCAGGTCGGCCAGGCCGGGGTGGTACCGGGGGTGCCGGTGCGAGCGAACGTGGTCCACGCCGCCTGGAGGGTCGCGGACACGGCGAGATCCGTCGCGGTCGGCTGGTACGGCTGATTGGCGGCGGTCGTGATGGCGCCGAACGTGCCGAACACGAACGGGACGTCGAGGCCGTGGACTGCGCCGAACGGCGACGGCGTGCCGTACTCGAAGAAGTAGCGATAGACCGGGGCGAGCTGGCCGGCGTCGGCCGCGCGGGCAATCTCGCGCGCCGGACACACGAAGCGCGCGTCGGTCGTGACGCGGACGTACGCGGCGCGCGGGGTCGGGAAGCGCGACGCCGGGTACTGCTGCAGCACGCGGTCACCCAGGGCGGTGCCGAACTCGGCGTGGACCAGGGTCGCGTACGCGGCCTCGCTCGCCACGGCGGGCGCGGCGGCGCCGGTCTCGTCGGCATTGGCGCCGACGACGAAGGGCACGGCGTGGTGCCGACCGGCGGCCATCGCGGCCGAGGGCTGCTCGGGGAGGACGGTGCCATCGATCGTCGGCTGGTAGGGCGAGCTGCCGAGCGCGCTGGGATTGCCGGGCAAGGTCGTGATCAGCGTCGCGACCGGGAGCGTGCGGAGGCACGCGGGGACGTCGGCCGCGCCGGCGCAGCTGGTCGCCGCGACGAGCATGGCGCCCTGGGTCTCGGCGGCGCTCCGGGTCGGCAGGAACTTGCACGCGCCGCTCTCCATGAGCGCGCGGTGGAACAGGCCCGCGGCGGGCGGCGTGGCGAGCAGCGTGCACACGTCGCGCGCGCCGGCCGACTCGCCGAAGATCGTCACGTTGCCGGGGTCGCCGCCGAACGCGGCGATGTTGTCGCGGACCCAGCCGAGCGCGCGGACGAGATCGAGCGTGCCGAAGTTTCCGGACGCGCCGTCGAGCGCGGGGTGGGCGAGGAAGCCGAGCTGGCCGAGGCGATAGTTGGTGGTCACGACGATGACGTCGCCGGCCTCGGCGAGCCGGCGGCCGTCGTACAGCGGATCGCTCGCCGTGCCGACCGAGTTCCCGCCGCCGTGGATCCACACCATCACCGGCCGCGGCGCGGCGGCGACCGCCGGGGTCCAGAGGTTGAGCTGCAGGCAGTCTTCCTCGCCGACGACCGCGCCATCGGCGAGCTGCGGGCACGTCGGCCCGAACGCGGTCGCGTCGCGCTCGCCACGGACGCAGGCCGCGGGCTCCGGTGCCCGCAACCGCCGATCGCCCACCGGCGGGGCGGCGAACGGTACGCCCTTGTACGTCCAGGTCGCGCCGTCGCGGGCGCCACGAACCACACCGCTGGTCGTCGTCACGCGCTCCGCCGGTGCGCCGGCGATCACGAGGCACACCGGGGCGGCGTCGGGCGCGGTGGCAGCGTCGGGGGCCGCGTCGTCGATGGGGGCGGCGTCCTCGGCGGTCATGGCATCGGGTGGCGAGGCGCTACCGCCGCCGCACGCGAGCAGCGCGGCGGTGGCGATGGACAGGTACTTCATCATGGCGATCCACCTAGCAACGGAGGTGCCGCGGCGACGAGAACGCGAGGTTCCAGCGCCTTCAGACCTGCGGTGACGGATCGGAACCTCGAGGTACCAGCGCGGCTGCACGAGCGTGGCAGTTCTCGACAGGTGTGTTGCTGGACGCTGCGGGAGTCTGCGACTGGCATCGCGCGGCATCCTCCCGCCGGGTGGCTCGGCAGGACGGCGAACCGGGCCCCGCGCGAGATCGGTGCGATACATTCGCCGGATGCGGCTGATCGTGATCGCCTGGCTCGTCCTGCTCCTCTCGTCGCCGGCGCGCGCGGACGAGCCTTGTCCCGCCGCGGTCACCGCGGAGCGGCGCGCCGCCGACAAGCAGGTCAAGGCCGGCGCCGCGAAGGCCGCGCTGGCGCGCCTCGCCGCGGTGAAGGAGCGTTGCTTCGCCAAGCTCGAGCCGCCGGCGCAGCTGTGGCTGCTGTCGGACATGGCGCTGGCGGCGCACGCGGCGGGCGACAACGACCGGTGCGCCGAGCTCATCCTCGAGGCCGATGATGACGCCGCGGCGCGCAACCCCAAGCCGACCAAGGCGCTGCGCTACAACGCCGGGCTGTGCAAGCCCAAGGACGGCTGCGACTACAAGCTCGATGAGGAAGAGCCGGTCTGCAAGATGCAGCTCGCGCTCGACTACAGCGAGCGCAACGGCTTGATCGGCTTCGTGGCCGCGCCGTGCGACGTGGCCGGCCACAAGGACGCGGTGGCGATCGGCCCGGGCCGCTGCATCGAGGCCACCGGGTTCCGCAAGCGCGGCGAG
>Ga0307513_10002635_pt1 | contig 24751 bp, 16 predicted proteins | sample 15_EM_MG_FD_202174 | JGI IMG/M metagenome (GOLD analysis project Ga0307513, IMG submission 202174) | Populus trichocarpa ectomycorrhiza microbial communities from riparian zone in the Pacific Northwest, United States - 15_EM | ecosystem: Host-associated > Plants > Roots > Unclassified | place...
CATGGCGGCCGCGCCGGGCGTCTTGTGAACAGTAAGGGAATTATGGAAATGACAGTAGGGTGCAGACTAAGAAAAAAGCGACGTAGGATGGCAGCGGACGGAAGCGGTTGGAAGCGGACAGATCTAGGTAGCCAGAGGTGTGAGGGTAGCAGAGATGGTCGCCGGACGCGCGCAACCGCAAGGAGTAGGCTGGAGGCCAGTAGACGAGAGGATAAGGGGGCGGATACAAGGGGGAGGCACGAGGAGGGGGTGGGGCCGCAACAAGCGCGTTGGACGCTGTGGACGGAAAGTGGGGCGTCCGGGTGCACCAGACGCAAGAAATGAAAGGCAAAGAAGGGACGGGAGATCCGGGAGGACCGGATGCAAAGAGCGGACGCTATTCGTCCGGAAGCGGGCTCTGTCCGTCCGGAGAAAAAGCTTTTTTTGCTGATGTCTCCCACCAAGTCGTTACAGTCCCTCAATCTCTCCATCCATTCCACCGCCACGCTCATTCCTTTTTGTGGGTTCAGGTATACCCCTCCAAACCTCCTCTTTCTTCCTCTATTGTCCACCCACTCCATCACCGCACTCATCTCATCATGTCTCACTATCGACATCAACCCCACCAAACCCGTCCTAACAAACACCTCCACACCACTACCTTCACAAAAGGAAAACAACTCAAACTCATCTCTCTCGTGTTCCATTAATCCTCCGCTTCTCTTAACTGGAGGTTCCAAAATAAAAAATACATCCACCCAAGCGTACAAATCCATAATCAATGTCCAGTTCCCTAAACCTCGGCCCACATCAATTGTACATATTGTAACCTTCATATTTAATTGGCAGGTGTATTCTTAAACAGATCTAGGCAAAAGCCCATATCCGCTTCCTGTGACATTTCTTCACTATTCTTTCTTGTCGGTACCGAAGTTGACCTTGCTTTTCCTTTACCTTTATCAATTCTCCTTCCTCTTACCGCCCTTACCACATCTTGATTTCCAACAACCCCTTCCTTCTCATATCTATCAATAGCACTACCCGGTGCCACCACCTTTATGTGGTTTCTTTTCTTCTCTTTCGGATTCCCCTTCACCATTAGTCCAACATTACCAGGCACCAACTCAGTTTCTGCCATAACATCTGTAAGTGGACTACATCTTCCATTCATCATCTTATTCTTTTCCCGGTTGATGGATCTGTCTGCCACACCGGAAATAGACGTCGGGTCCGATATCAATGGCGATGACGGTCCTCAAAACTTACCTGGCGATGACTTTCTTATCGCTGGGCAATCATCATCACCGGTAATGTGACCGTTATTCTGGCACGGCACGCACCATATCCTTGTGTGTTTGCATCCTTGGTGACGCTCCTCACATCCTAGAACTGGGCATCTGTGTTCCAAGGACAAGTGTTTCTGTCTGCACCATTTGCCAACCGGTTCGTTATTTCGCCCCGCTCCAACATGTCCAATTTTTAGGCATCTTGCACACAACATGCTCGGATTTTCTTCCTTCCATGCTCTGCAGCTCCTGCTCTTACCTGCAACTTTGATAGCTGGGTACTCCTTGTTCATCATCTTTTTAACATCCTCGTTCATATCGACTATGATCAACAAACCAGCCGTTGATTGTTTCCGACTTTTCATCCCCGCTAATTTCCCAACCCAGCTAGGTTTGGAGGCTAGCTTAATTCCCGGGTTGCTAAGTTCAATGTCGTTAGCAAGTCTCCTAAATGCGTTCTCACCGTCCCAGTCCGCACACTCCCATCCACTTTTCCCTGCTTGGTTCAAGGGCACCGATCCTATGAAGATCTTAGCCTTCTCCGTGTCCCTCTCGAATCTGAATTTAGGTAGACCCATCGTTTCGAGTCTTCCTTCCATGGCCTTGATGTACAGAAGTACTTTATCGGCTTTGCTGTTTGCTAATGTCAGCAGCACATCTCCAAATCTATTTTGACCTACCACACTAAACTAGATCTTTCTCTCATTCAGGTTTCTTAAACACTCGTTTAATCCGTCCCTGATTGATGCCTGTGACACCCCCCTTGCCAACCTCGTAACGGTCCATTTGGGCGTGTCTGTAACAGGTTTATTCCTGTCTAACGAAAATACAATAGGACCGGCGATAGACCTGCTAGCGCTGGTGCTAAGAGAGGCTTCAAGGGACCGGTAGCTAAAAGGATAATAGTTGAAGGACAGTTGGGCTAAGGGACTCAGGGATTGCCGTTCAACCAAGTGAATTCTTAGACTGAACGTCTGTCAAAGTCTGCTGTCTCCTGCTAGCCAGGAGACTGGTTTAAATACAAAACCCAAGAGCGATAGCCTTCCTGCAATCACGATCATTACCAGAAGCTGCACACATACCGGAATCCAGTAATCCTGCAAGACCAAAGAAAGAAACATAGCTCAGCCTCCACCAGTGCTACATGACCATTCCATACCAGGAATCCTAAATATAAACTTCCAACAAAGCAAACTAAACATAGCAATACGATAGCATAGCCTATCTGACTCAGAGACAGTGGCGAAGCTGAAATCAAATCAAATAAACCAAATATAAATCAACTAAACATAGGAGATCCTGCACTGCCCGCTCCTGTGTACCGTTACCGGAACATGTACACATGTTACAGTGTCAAACCTTATTTTGAAGTGTTTTTCCCTCACACTAATTCCTAGTGTTCGTTACGGGGCCTCCAGGGCCCCGAAAAACGCGGGCCCCTGGCCCAATTCCCCGCCCCGCCCCGCTGAACGGCCCGGGGCGGGGCGTGTTATTTTACGGTTCCCTGCCACTGCCCCCGGCCCTGCCCGTTCCCCAGACGGGTCCCCGTTAAAACAGGTGGGGAGAAACGGGGCCCCATCCAGGGAATGAGTGGGGACTCGTCCCGGACGCGGGCGGGGCGGGGATCACCCCCAAAATAACCCCCCCGGCCCGTTGTAAGGGTGCGGCCTGGCGAGTGAAAACCCACCCCGCCCCGCCCCGTAACGAACTCTACTAATTCCCTTATCCGCAACCTTATTCTCCACCTTTCGGAACCTTTTCCTACCAGCCACGATCGAAAATTCCTTCACCTCCATGCCCTTAACAGCCGCCTTTTGGGCAAACGTTTCTGCTGGTTTTTCGTAGCTCGGTTTATCTACCGGGGTCGCATCCGTCATCGGTATAACTTCCCTTGGTAAAATCGTTTTCTTTTGTACCGACGTGGCCTGCATCCTTTTCGGTCCTGTCGGTATCGGAATTGCAGGAATCGCCGGAATTTCGGGAACTGAGGTGTTCCTATCATTCGTTTTCCTCCTGTTATCATTATTCTTGATGCAAAATTTGCATCCTTCGGTCTCCGTTATTTCTTTGAAATCCCGTAGTTCGTCAATTTCATCCCTCATCATTCCAATAACATTTTCCATCCTTGTTATCCTCGCCTCCATCCCTATGTCCAAACTCACCTCTTCCTCTACCATTACCACATCACCAATTTCCACGGCCGGAACCGCCTCATCGGTGTTTACCTTCTCCAACTCCTCCAGCATCAACTCAGTTTGGGATTTCGTCTGGGTATACGATACCGTTTCTGGGATCTCCAACGACGAACCACCAACCCACTTACTATCTCCCAACCCCGTGTTTTCGGTGTTGGTCCCTCCTTCCATTGTCATTGGCACGTCTTGTGCCGACCCCAGTTTCATGGCCGTTCTCACCTCTTTAGGCAGGACGTAGTCAGAGTCCGAGGAATTATCCAGCTTGAACTTGCTCCCGGACAGCTTTTGTTCCGATAGCGGAAGCTGTTCAATAATCTCGGAGGCCGGCCACGAACCCGAAAAGTCGCTTGCCGTCTCCATCGAAACGTAGGAATTCCCATTTGATGGGGTAAACCCGACCGAAAATAAATCGTCCTGTGAATGATCAAACAGTAGACCCGCAACTGTCGTTTTATCCACATGGCATCCCTCGCACCCCGACATTCTGAACAAAGCCCTAAGTAAAGCATTTAGTTCAGAAATGCTCTTTGGCTCACCGCTAGCAATCAGCCTATTCCAGGCTTCCTCCTTGTCCCCATTCAAACACCTTCCCACATGTACGAAGGTAAGGTAAAGGCCCTTAGGGACCTTGTACGAGTTGACATGCAACTTCGTTAGCATTTTCCCCTCACTTCCAGTCTTTTCCGCCTGTTTCCTCATCGACATCCTTCTAAACGGGATTATCATCCCACTTGATTTACCTTCCATCACTGCACAGTCTCGGGCTATTACCAGGTATACCTGGATATCTCAAGCCTTTCGAACTGGTACAGATCTGTCAAGAAAACCTTTCGTGAAACAACTTTTCCCAAACAAAAGTCTGTTCTGTAACTATTCACTCTTTTTCCTCTCCGCCAACAAAATTCCTCTTTGCCCCACACAGCCAGTCAGGTGTTGCCACCACGTCAAAAAAGTGTAAAATAAAGTGCAAAAGTAGTTCCAAATTTCAGTCGCGAATATTTGGTTATCGAGCTAGCTGCCAATCACTGCCCTACCAACATTCACGCATTTTATAGTGTACTGTACCGTGAAGAGCATGACAGGATGATGTTGCCGAAAGGGTAATGTCGTGCATGGCAGATCCTGTTGCACTAACAGTGTCACATAGTATACCGGTAAGCGTCATAGACTACATGCTATGGTACCTAGCTCAGGTCTTTATGGACACGTGGCATATGGTAATTGTTGGCTAACTAGGAAGCGAGATTGATAATTTAATCTGGGCTTCGTTCTTCACTCATAAAGCATCCAACTGGGAAAACAAACCATCCTCTTACTCCTCCAAACGATAAAACAAAAGCCCTCTACTCCTCCGTCCAACAAAAAAATAGTTCTCACTCCTCCGATTAAGAAACAAAAACCTTCCCCTGGCTCTTACCTCTTGAAGGGATAATACACCACGATGTGGTGGAAATCGTTCTTAGGTCCGATCAAACACTCCCTCAATTTTTGCGTAATTCAGTTTACTGACAAGATAGCGGAAATTATTTTAGCCTTCGTTAATCGCAAAAAAGCTTGGGGACCCATTATTTTTACTATCACCGTGTTGGGCGATAGGCACTATTATAATAGAGAAATCAGAAAAGAAATTGAGGGCTTGGAGGAGGAACTCTAGATAGAAGAATACTCGTACCATGTCAGGAAGACACTAATCCTTCTCTGAATCCCGAGATCTGCGACCTAACCGAGATGGGCGAATTGCAAAAGTTTTTTTACGGTGCCGCAAAAATTCAGTAGATCAACTACCGCCCCAACCTCGGACCCCGATTAAAGACAAAACATTCCGAGAAGGAATAGGATATAGGTTGCGGAGATTGAGCTTGCTCTATCACGTTAACTTGTATTCGTGATTTTGCTAACCTACTCAGCTAAACCTATTGTGGTTTAGACAGTGACTCATGTTAAAATGCCCGATCGTGGATCTAGTGAGTTTTTGCGGTATTCCACCTTGAAATTTTGTTATCTCCACTTCATCTATTAGACATAGCGGGCCATCTACAAGTTTAGGTAATGTGATTGGCTGATCCCCAGTCCAGATTTAAATAGTGACTAGTAATTGTGTGGATGGCTCGCTATTCCAGGAGCTCGCTATGGTGTGGAAGTGGGTTGATAGTTGAGAGTGGGTGGAGGTGTGTTGGCAAGAGTGTGGTGTGGTGTCTGCCGAACGTAGCGTTCCATTACCGGTAAGGGCCCGGCGGAATTTGCAATCTCACCTGCGGGACCATGTCACGTTTTGACAGTCTAGCAGGAAGAATTTAAGGTGGTAGAAATTGGGTATGCTTTTACACCGCACATAGGAAAATTGTGCTGATTGAGGCACCACCCTCAAGTTTTGTCACGAAATTTTTCAACTAGGCGGTTAGGTAAACGGGGCCTTAGTATCCAGCAAATGAAGGACACTTTCCGGATAGAATATGTTTATTTTTTTAACCAGGTCTCTTGGGCATAGCGCGCCACGGAATAACAAATACTCGAGTAAAGAATTTATCACTCCCGTGACCTTAGCCTCGGCCCTCGGTTAAGGCTTTACTTCATGGATGATTACCGATAGTGCTGGAACAGATCCGTTAACTTAAGGTTTAGAGGGGAGGCAATTAGTGATGTTTGGATGGTTTTGAGGCCGACTAATTGCTCTAGTACAGTATGATATGATACCAGAGGCTACGCAAGGGTTTGGAATATTTACTCGAGTACTCTGCCCACGAGAGAGTAACGAGGCTAGCTAGGGGCGAAGTGGAGGAGCCCCTGCATGGGGCTTGGCCCTAGGGCCAAGAGCAACAAGCCCAAGAGTTTTGGTTTCACAAATCCCTGGAAGGCTGATTGGTTGCACTTCTGGTCGGGTTTGACTTAACGATGGACCCCGCTTCTTGGAAACCTGTTGGAGCAGTGTTAAACAACCCAACACAGTCCAGCAACCCGCTCTCTACCCTATCAAACACAAGAGGAACACAGGATGTCTCGAGATTTTTCAGATAACACCGATTCTTTCAATGTATCGGATAGTTACAACAACAATGTCATTACACTTATTGTTGTCGATGACGAGCACAAAATCCTGGCCTGGCTATCACCCTTAGAGCCCCAGGTGCGACATCAAGATATTTGCGAGCAGCGGGTGGATAGTGTGGGGAACTGGCTATTGGAAACGAAGGAATTCAGGGGCTGGTATAATGGTAGTGGGAATGGTGGATCTGACCATGCGGCATTGTTCTGCTATGGCGAGCCCGGGGTAGGAAAGAGTTACATCTGGTATGAGAGTTTATCAGCCAGGAACGAAGGGTACGGTTTGCTAACAGTTAACGGTGATAGCTCTGTGGTTGTAGATTATTTATGCGAGCGGGTCGTAGAACAGGGTATGGCGGTCGCTTGCTTTTACTATGACTTTGCTTCCCGGGAAGCCCAATCCGCGACAAATATGCTTGGCTCTCTGCTCAAACAGCTTCTGAGTGGGTTGGAGGCAATTCCGGTGGAAATCGTGCAGAGGTTTAGAGGCCAGAAGAAGGCGATTGGTGGGCGGAGGATACAGCTTCCTGATATAGTGAAAATGTGCGCAGCTGTCACATCTTTACAACGCACATTCATCTGTGTTGATGCTCTCGACGAGTGTGTTCCCAGGCATCGGCTGGAAGTTCTTAGTGCATTGGGACAAATTCTCCGGGGGTCGCCGAATACGCGAATCTTCATGACCGGAAGGTCACATATCCGGGGGGTAGTTGAGAGGCAACTCGGGGGAAGAATAACAAGTGTATCAATATTGCCCAGAGAGGACGATATAGTCGCATATCTGCGCGCGAGACTAGGGAATGACGAAACTCCCGAGGAGATGGATAGCTCCTTAGAGAATGATATTATAAAGAGTATTCCGGAAGAGACCTCAGAAACGTGCGTACCACCGTGGGATTCGGGAACCAGATGTGAGTCGTATACTGATAGATACAAATCCAGATTCCTACTGGCTTCACTCAAGATCGAAGCAATCTTGAGAGAAACGACAATCCATCGAAGGCGAAATAGGCTGAATGCGGAGGGGGATGGGCTAGGGTTAGGGGATGCATACGAGGCAACCCTAGAACGGATAAGAGCTCAGGGAGGGGAGAAATCAAAACTTGCGATGACGACACTGATGTGGATATGTCATTCGGAAAGGCCATTACAGGTAGACGAACTTTCCCATGCGCTTGCTGTGGAGATTGGGTCTACAAATTTCAATAGCGATAATGTCCCTGCAACGGAAACGTTACTCGCCTGCTGTCAGGGGCTTGTCACGGTAGATAAGGAGGCCTCGACGGTCCGGTTAACCCACCACACCCTCCGCGAGTACCTCACTACCCATAGCAACCTTTTCCCTCGGGCACAATTGGAGATGGCGGAAACCTGTTTGACTTATCTGAATTCAGACCAGGCCAGGGCCCTTCCTGCCAAACCCCAACCCGACCTCTCAACCATGCCCTTCCTCAAATATTGTTCGCGATATTGGGGCGTCCATGCAAAGGGATCCCTCTCAGATCGGGTGATATTACTTGCAACGGAGCTCTTGGACAAGTACGAGAACCATGTAACCGCCAACTCACTTTTTGAGCAAATCTTAGATCCCGTTGATTGCGTAGAAGCCAATTCTCCTTCAGTGTTCGGTGGACTACACTGTGTATCTTTTTTCGGAATTGTTGATCTCATGGCCGGGCTGTTGGGGGTGAACAGCTGTGATGCCGATCAGGGTGATTTTGCTGGCATAACTCCACTAACATGGGCCGTTAGGGGAGGGGAGCCGGAGGCTGTGGAGCTATTGCTGAGACATGAAGCTGTCAACCCCGACAAGCCAGACAACAGTGGCAACACACCACTTTATTGGGCTGCGGACAAGGGGCACAACTCAATAGTGAAGCAAATTCTAGACCAGGCCGAGGTCGACCCCGACCACGCAGGCAACAAGGGTTTTACACCCCTCATGGAGGCTGTAGCTGGTGGGCACGGGTCAGTGGTGAAGCAACTTTTGGACCGGCAAGAGGTCAACCCCAACAAGCCAGACAAGGAGGGTAAGACACCACTTTGGTACGCCGCAGTTACCGGGCACGAGTCAGTGGTGAAGCAGCTCTTGGACAAACCAGACGTCAACCCTGAACTGTCATCACACCTCGGCAGTTCACCCCTCATTGAGGCCGCATATGGCGGGCACGGGTCCATAGTGAGTCAACTCTTAGACCGGCAAGACGTCAACCCCAACAAGCCAGACAACAAGGGAAGGACACCACTTTGGTATGCTGCAGTTAGCGGGAAGGAATTAGTGGTGAAGCAGCTCTTAGATCTGCAGGACATCAACCCCGACAAGCCAGACAACGAGGGCAAAACACCACTTTTGTTGGCTGCGATTAAAGGGCACGAGTCAGTGGTGAAGCAACTCTTAGATCGGGAAGAGGTCAACCCCAATAGGTTAGACAACGGTGGCATTTCACCCCTCATCGAGGCCGCATATGGTGGACATGAGTCAGTGGTAAAGCAACTTTTAGACCGGCAAGATGCCCATCCCGACAAGCCGGACAACAAGGGAAGAACACCACTTTGGTATGCGGCACTTAGCGGGAAGGAGTTAGTGGTGAAGCAACTCTTAGATCGGCAAGACCTCAACCCCGACAAACCAGACAGCGAAGGCAAAACACCACTTTTGTGGGCTGCGATTAAAGGGCACGAGTCAGTGGTGAAGCAACTCTTGCACCGGGAAGGGGTCAACCCTGACAGGCCAGACGATGAGGGTCGAACACCACTTTCATGGGCTGCGGCGAAGCGGCACGAGTCAGTAGTGAAGCAACTTCTAGACCGGCCAGACGTCCACCCTGATAAGCCGGACAACGAGGGCAAGACGCCACTTTTGTGGGCTGCAATGAAGGGGCATGGGTCGTTGGCGAAGCAACTTTCGAACCGGGGAGACGTCAGCCCTGACAAGCCCGACAACACGGGCAAGACACCACTTTCCTGGGCTGCGGGTACAGGGCATGAGTCAGTGGTGAAAGAACTTTTAAACCGGCAAGACGTTGACCCCGACAATCCTGACAACAAGGGCAGGACACCACTTTTGTGGGCTGCAATTAATGGGCACGAGTCAGTGGTGAAGCAACTCTTAGACCGGGAAGAGGTCAACCCCGAAAGGTCAGACCACGATGGCATTTCACCCCTCATGGAGGCTGTAGTAGGTGGGCACGAGTCCGTGGTGAGGCAGCTTTTAGACAGGCAAAACGTTGACCCCAACAAGCCGGACAGCAAGGGAAGGACACCACTTTGGCATGCTGCAGTTAGTGGGAAGGAATCAGTGGTGAAGCAGCTCTTAGATCTGCAAGACATCAATCCCGACAAGCCAGACAACGAGGGCAATACACCGCTTTCGTACGCCGTAATAAAGGGGCACGAGTCAGTGGTAAGGCAACTTCTGGACCGGCAGGATGTCAACCCCAACAAATCAGACAACCTGGGAAAAACACCACTTTTGTGGGCCGCCACGAAAGAGCACGATTCAGTGGTGAAACAACTCTTAGGCCGGCAAGACGTCAACCTCGACAAACCCGACAACACCGGTATGACACCACTTTTGTGGGCTGCGATGAAAGGGTTCGAGTCCGTGGTGAGGGAACTTCTAGTCCGGCAAGACGTCGACCCTGATAAGGCAGACAACGAGGGCAAGACGCCACTTTTGTGGGCGGCGGTTCTCGGGAAGGAATCAGTTGTGAAGCAACTTTTAGATCGGCAAGATGTCAACCCGGACAAGCCAGACAGCACAGGCAGGACACCACTTTCGTGGGCTGCAATGAACGGGCAGGAGTCCGTGGTAAAGCAACTCCTAGACCGGCCAAACGTCAACCCTGACAAGCCCGACAACAGGGGAAAGACACCACTTTCGTGGGCGGCGGGTACAAGTCACGAGTCAGTGGTAAAGCAACTTTTAGACCAGGGAGACGTCATCCCCGACAAGCCAGACAACGAGGGCAAGACACCACTTTTGTGGGCTGCAACGAAAGGGCGCGGGCCAGTGGCGAGGCAACTTTTAGACCGGCAAGACGTCAACCCCGACAAGCCAGACAACGAGGGAAATACACCACTTTCATGGGCTGCAATGGGAGGGCACGAGTCAGTAGTCAAGCAACTTTTGGATCGGCAAGACGTCAACCCCGACAGGCCAGACGATGACGGCAGGACACCACTTTTGTGGGCTGCGGGTCAAGGGCATGAGTCGGTAGTGAAGCAACTTTTTGACCTGCAAGACGTTGACCCCGACAAGCGAGACAACGAGGGCAAGACACCACTTTTATGGGCTGCAGCGAAAGGGCACGAGTCAGTAGTGAAGCAACTCCTGGACCGGCTAGACGTCAACCCCGACAGGCAAGACAACGAGGGGAAGACATCACTTTGGTGGGCTGCGTGTCGAGGGCATGAGTTGGTGGTCAAGCAACTTTTAGACCGTCAAAATGTCAACCCCGAAATATCAGACCTCCATGGCATTTCACCCCTTGCCCAGGCTACAGCTAGCGGCCACGAGTCAGTTGTGAAGCAATTCTTAAACAGGAGAGATGCCAACCCCCACATGCTAGCAAGCAGCGGTGGTATGGTAGATGCCGCCTAGCCAAGTGTGACGCCTTCGGGGGTGCAACGGGGGACACAACGGGGGGCGTGTTGGCCTACTGAACAACAATGGGTCTATGTTTAAATCTCTGGGGCGCTTTGGATATTTTCTATTTTTTTGTGGTGTATTTATCTTATGTCTAAATATAATCGATATATTATTGTTTTGTTTTTATTTGTTGGTGTTGCTATTGCCTTTGCTATATGAGAGAAGAGCTTTAGATATCAATTGATGGTAAACATAATCAGACTATAGCATTATTACATAGTGAGGATATTAAACACTATTCACTTGCCAGTGGGGTTCGTATCCTCTGATATAAGGTTTCTATAGCTTTCAGAATCATATACCTCATCAGTGTGACGGGCATTGTGATACGCGGTGTCTGGCAGCGCAACTCAATAGTTAAGTATGATAGCTTTTGCAATGGGCAAGTGTCGACCCTGACCACCCAGGGTTTTTTACACCTCTCATGTGATGGAGACGATAGCACGATCGTGTAGGCGTAGCTGATAGGATAAGGGGGTTGCAGTGTATATTCTCTATGGAGGTTGCTAGTTAGGGTTCACCTTAAGTAGGGAAAACTCCATATGCGTGACCCTATACACTCGTTCATGCTTTAGAATGTTCACTCGTGCACACTTCTATCACATGTGCGCTTCTTGTTGCCTTCGCTACTCTCTGCTCCTAATATATCGTGCCACTGTGATACTAGGATTATTATACCATCCTCATGGAGGCTGCAGCTAGCGGGCACGCACCAGTGGTGAAGCAAACTTTGCACTGGCAGGCGGCAAACCCCGACAAACCAGAAAAAGAGGGCAATGCACCACTTTCATGGGCTGCAGTGGGAGGGTTCGAGTCTGTAGCTTATGGTATAATTGGAACCTTTAGACCAGAAAAACGTTAGCCCCCACTTTTAGACTTAGACGGCGATATACGGCACGGCGAAACGAAACGGCGAAACGAAACGAAGAGCGCCAAGGAATCACACCTAACACGATCGCACACAGAAGCGGGGGGAAAACTCTTCACTTCACAACAACAACTCCTCGCTCAACGACACCTGTCCACTACCTCAACTAACTAGGGCAAAGACAGAAGTATATATCATCACAAACTCTTCCTATCCTCATCAGGAGGTACCTTCAGACAGTTTGCTCCTTGTCCTACCTTTCCCCCTTTTTCCTGGAAACTTATGCTAACAGAATGCAGAAACAATCATCACTATCTCTCTGGGTGTCCTCCGGGTGTAAACCCCTTTTACTACCTTTCCGCCTCCGTTCCGATCGCTGCATTCCGACATAGGAAATGCTTTCCACAAACACGCCCGGAAGTCATATCCCATATGCCTGACTCCACAGCGCATGTCCGAAGCCACAGCACTTCCCCGAAAGCTAGCTAAAGAACAAAGGAGATACCAGGAGAGCCTGGCGAGCAGCATTTCCAATACCCACAAGCGAGACAAACAAGGGCCGTGCACCACTTTCGTGGGCTGCGAGCCAAGGGCACGAGTCACAAATTCTGCGTCTATAACGAGGGTTGAAGGAGTGACGACTACTGCAAGCGCGGAAACCTCCAATCCCTGCCTTATATGCGATCTACAAGCTGCGGGCTCTTGCTGGTAGCAGCATCGTATATTTTCCCGCTCGGCTTCCCTCGCATCATTCGATCCATTTAGACCTGTCGTCAGGGGAAAGTGCAGAGGCTTGTAGGAAAGCCTTGTTCGAGCAGCTCAAAATTCAGCTGTTTTGCGTATGATGTCCACAAAAGCAGTAAATTAAGGCAAATGAGAGAAGGCACGTCGTATCATGAATTATCTCCTAGCAGGTAGTGAGCGAAATAGCATTTTGCAAGCTTAGCAGCCATGGGGTAGTAGTGACCGACAGCAGGTTTCTCTGCCGACTCAATTCCTACTCGCAGTCCTGGACTAGAGTCTTTAGTTCTAGTCTATCGTGGTTCTCTTCCTCGCCTTCGGTTCACTAGAGACTTGCAATTACTCTGTGCTCCCACTTCGTTAGTTCCTAAATCACTCAAGAAATGAAGCGGAATGTTCATGACAATCCCGGGAGAATCTGTATTCAATGCTTCACAACCTTCCACAGTCCCACATGTTGCCAAGTCCTGTAACAGGAGCAGCGGAGCATCACTCTGCTACTACGGCCAGCAAAAAGATCGAAACCTATATCTCCTCCTAACGCTAGAATCAGAAGGGCCTCAGTATGTCCCCAGTTCTCAGTTTTGATAGCGGCAAAGCCCAACCCTATCCCCAAAGAGTATAAAACCCCTACCACAAGATCGACCAACTCTCTAGGGGCGGTATAATTCATGCTTTGTTCTTCGGTGAGCTAGGGTGAATTTGTCGGGAATACTCGTATGATGCGGATTATTCTTCAAGTTCACACCACCCCTTGCCTAAGCTATGATAGCGCTTACCCTCACAATTTATCCTTTGTAGTGTCCTTAGCTTACCCTAACGCGAAAAAGACAAGCCCTGATGGGGGGGTATTAATTAACCTCAAAGTTCTAGAAACAAATTCACCAGACTTCAGGAGCCCCCAAATCTGTTTCCTGAATTACAAGTGGGCTGGGATATCCGGATTTCATGCTATGGAATGGTTAGACTTCTCTCCCAGTTATGATACCTTTTCATTTATCATTTCGTCCTTTTGTTCCCTGGTCTATCGAGGCGGAGGCAGTTGAAAGGAACACCAGCATCTTGCTAGTCTAATAACGAACCTGTCCCCACTCTAGCCTGGGTCTTGGAAATCGTAAACACTCACTTGGAGGTTTTGTAAAAAGGGGCGGCAGTAATCTGGATTACCAAAGATATATCAGAGTATGGTGGGAGGCGTGATGCGAAATGCGAAATGCGAGTGATATTTGGTGCTGCGGGAGTCGGCTGAACACCATGAAGAGGGGGAAATATGTAGCGGGGGGTGATAATGGCTAAGTTTGTTTTGGGGCGTGAAGCTCTCCAGTTGCGGGAATTGGTAAGGCTTTGCTGTCTAATTGCTCGGGATTTGTTTCGCGTACTTATTTTTGTGCGGATATACGATAGTTGCTAGCAGTGCAGAGCCTCCCACACTGGAACTGATTGGAATCTAAATAGGGTTAAGCGCCACTTGGCACCGGAGCCGTTCATCGAACACTTTTCACGAAACACGAATAAGGCTGGGAAGGCGGTTTGTTTTTGAACCTCCAGCAGTCCTGGATACCCAGCTTTCCCTGGATTTAGGAGCGATATAGCGGATGATTGAGTGGGTTGTGGGGGACTTTTATTAGCTTTTGGGGTGGTCTTTCTGGGAAGCACGGAATGAATTTATTTTCCTAGCCACGGCCCAGGCTTAGAAAGGGGAATACATAACTGCCGACCATCGCTAGCGGTTCATCCTCGACTCTGCGGCCATGAGGATAACATCTTGGAACTTAAGGGGGAGTTGAGGGGAGGAGGTGTGCCGGCAAGTATATGGTGTTTACTTGCGGTAGCGTGCCATCCAGCGCCGGGCGGAATTTGCAAACTTATCGTACCTCCGAGGCAACATCACGTTTTTGTCGATTTGGGGGCTATACGAGTCGCACGGAAGTAGACTTAGAGAATTCACGTGGAACTTAGGCACTGTGTAGGAAGGGTATGAAATGTGACTTTCGCCGCTCGCGTTTCGTTCATTCACTTGCCTACAGTTACCTAGAAATAAACTAATGGTAAAGATAGGCGTGGAAATGAAACACGAATACCACGTCCTGACCCTTCTATGGATCACCACACTTATTCTCTAAATGCCCTCGTTCCTCCGTAGACTCACGTGATAACAGAGGCGCGTCGGTGTGATCTATTGTTGGGCAATCTCTTGTATCCGAACCATCTGCATATCTCTTTGTTAGAAAGGGTGACATGTTGCTCAGCATGCTCTTATAATACTGCCTTTGTTGTTCCGATAGCTTCTGGGAACGCGCTCGTCTGAGGCTCCGGAAACGAACTCCGTATTCAGCCACATGCTTTGGCTTCGGGGATGTGTTTATGTTTTCCGGGAAAACATTTCGAATCTAGGAATGCGCAAGAGCTCCGGAACCGTGCATCCGTCGGAAAGAAAGCCGGAACGCTATGAGGGCAGCGTACAAGCCCAGAGGCTATGGGCAGTGGGAGTTTGCTTTCTTTTGTTAGCCCGGGAGTGTGAGCGCGGGGCAGGGGAGACTTACATGGATTGGCGTGCGCATGTGTGGTGGCTCATGGATGGCTAAGAGGTTTTTGTGGTTGATATATACCGGTACTGTACTCTTGTCTTTGCCGTTAGTTAGTTGTTGTGATGTTGAATAAAGTGAACTTCCCCGCCTGCTCCTGAGTATGCGATCGTTTTTCGTGGGAGAACTCTTGGCGTTTCGCAGCCGCAGTCGATCCACGTCTAAAACCCCTGAACCATCCTTCACACTCCCGCAACAAAGACACGCATGTGCGTCCAACAGTTTTGACCATCTAGCAACAAGAATCTAGGACGGTAGAACATTGGGTAAACGTACCGTCTATCGGAAAATGATGCCGGTTGAGGCACCACCGTCGGGTTTTATCACCAAAATTGGCGAACTAGAGGGTTAGGTAACGGGTCCTTAGTTTCCAGAAAATGAAGGATACTTTCCAGATATGCCCACAGTATTTCCTTCACCAGGTCTCTTGGGTGCAGCAAGGACGAAGTGACGGAAAAAGACTTTATCCCTACCGTGATATTAGCCTCGCAGCCTCGGTTAAGACTTTACTTCATGGATTTAATTATAATAGGGACTTTGCGATTTCTCATCCAGAGTCAAATCCTGGCAACTGGTTGGCTCGTAACCGCATTTGCCTCACATCCAGAGTCTTCTTGCAAAGTCTCTAATGGTGGGATGGACCTGTCGATGTTCAGGAGAGAGAAAATCCGTGATGTTGGATTTTGGAACTGGCGGATTGCTCCGATACCGTAAAAACCCTTTCGATCCGCTACAGAATCGCTGCGTGTCACGAATGTCCCTGTAAAATCATCAGACTAGTCCCGCTCGGGAACTTTGTCCCTGGGATTAGCAACCTACCGTACTCGAGTAACGGCGATAGGTCGAGTAAAGCCATATGAGCAAGGGCTCAAGATAATCAGCCTCTGTCATTACGAGATAGTATTATAACGAGGCTGACGAGGGGCGGAGCGGAGCGGTTCTGCGGCCATGTCCGCAGCGGCGCCCGAGGAGAAACGCCAGCACAAGGGTTTTAGTTTTACAAATCAATGTTCATTGACTAGGCTGCAGTTAGGCTGTTGTGGGGCTGAGAGATGAACCCCGCTTGTCACAAACCTACTCGAACTTTATCAACTGGTCCAAAAGTCTTCAAGCACTCAATTCCCCACCCCATCTCAATCAGTGAAAACCGAAGGATGTCTCGAGCTTTTACCGATAACAAAAATTCGTTCAATGTATCTAATATTAGCTTTACTCATAATATCGCTTCTTTTAGTGTGTCGAATATTAGCTTTATCGCTACTGATGATGAGCCCCAAATTCTGGCCTGGCTATCACCCTTGGAACCCCTGGTGCGGCATCACGATATTTGCGAACAGCGGGTAGATAGTGTGGGGAACTGGCTTCTGGAAACGGAAGAGTTCGGAAGCTGGTATAATGGTAGTGTGAATGGTGGATCTGATCGTGCGGCATTGTTCTGCTATGGAGAGCCGGGGGTCGGAAAGAGTTACATCTGGTACGAGAGGTTACTAGCGGGGAAGGAGGGATATGTTTGCTGACGGACCTCAATGGTAGTTCTGTGGTGGTAGATCATTTATGTGACCAGGTCATAGGACAGGATATGGCAGTCGCTTGCTTTTACTATGACTTCGCTTCCCGGGACGCCCAGTCCCCGACAAATATGCTGGGCTCTCTGCTCAAACAACTTCTGAGTGGGTTAGGAGCAATTCCGGTGGAAATCGTGCAGAAATTTCGGGGCCAGAAGAAGGCGATTGGTGGGCGGAGGCTTCAACTTCCCGAGATTGTGAAAATGTGCACAGCTGTCACATCTTTACAACGCACATTCATCTGTGTTGATGCCCTCGACGAATGTGTTCCCAGGTATCGGCTGGAGGTTCTTGGTGCGTTGGGGCAAATTCTCCGGGGGTCGCCAAATACACGAATTTTCATGACCGCACGGCCGCATATCCAGGGGGTGGTTGAGAGGGAGCTAGGTGGGAGAACGACAAGTGTGTCAATAGCGTCCCGGGGGGGCGATATAGTCACATATCTGCGCGCGAGGCTGGGGAAGGACACAACTCCGGAGGCTATGGATAAATTCCTAGAGAGTGATATTATGAAGAGCATTCCGGAAGAGATCTATGAAACGTACGTACCAGCGTGGGATCCGGGAAACCATTGTGAGTCGTATACTAATAGATGCAAGTACAGATTCCTAATGGCTTCACTCAAGGTCGAAGCAATCCTAAGAGAAACGACGATCCACCGGAGACGAAATAGGCTGAATGCGATGGGAGACGGGTTAGGGTTAGGAGGTGCATACGAGACAACTCTGGGACGGATAAGAGCTCAAGAAGGGGAGAAAGCAAAACTTGCGATGACAACACTAATGTGGATATGTCATTCGGAAACGCCATTACGGGTAGACGAACTGTGCCATGCGCTTGGTGTGGAGATTGGGTCTACACATTTCAATAGCGACAATATCCCCGCGGTAGAGACGTTGCTCGCCTGCTGTCAAGGGCTTGTCACAGTCGATAAGGAAGCTTCGACCGCCCGGTTAACCCACCACACCCTCCGCGAGTACCTCACTACCCATAGCAACCTTTTCCCCCGAGCACATTTAGGGATGGCAGAAACCTGTTTGACCTATCTGAACTCGGACGAGGCCAAGGCCCTTCCTGCGAAACCTCACCCTGATCTCTCAAGCATGCCCTTCCTCAAATATTGTTCGCGATATTGGGGCACCCATGCGACGAGAGAACCTTCAGATGGCGTGATATTACTTGCAATGGAGCTCTTGGACGGGTACGAGAACCACGTAACTGCCAATTCACTTTTTGAACAAATATTAGATCCGGATGATTCCTTAGAAGTCAATTCTCCTTCGGTGTTCGGTGGGCTACACTGTGTATCATTTTTCGGAATTGTTGATGTTATGACCAATCTGTTAGGAATGAACGGCTGTGATGCCAATCAGGGAGATTCTGCTGGCATAACTCCACTGTCATGGGCTGTGAGGGGCGGGCAGGGGGAGGCGGTGGAGCTATTGCTGAGACATGAAGCTGTCAACCCCGACAAGTCTGACAACTGTGGTAGCACACCACTTTCGTGGGCTGCAATAGCAGGGCACGAGTCAGTGGTGAAGCAACTTTTAGATCGGCAAGACGTCAAGCCTGACAAACCAGACCACCTTGGCCTTTCACCTCTCATCAAGGCTGCAGCTAGGGGCCACGAGTCAGTTGTGGAGCAACTTTTAGCCCAGAGGGACGTCAATCCCGACAAGCCAGACAACGAGGGCTGCACACCACTTTTGTGGGCTGCAATGGAAGGGCATGAGTTAGTGGTGAAGCAACTCTTAGACCGGCAAGACGTCGACCCCGACAGGCCAGACAACGAGGGCGGTACACCACTTTCGTTGGCGGCAATGGAAGGGCACGGGCCAGTGGTAAAGCAACTCCTAGAGCGGCAAGATGTCACCCCCGACAGGTTAGACAATGAGGGTAGGACACCACTTTGGTGGGCTGCCGGCACAGGGCACGAGTCAGTGGTGAGGCAACTCTTAGACCGGCAAGACATCGACCCCGATAGGCCAGACAACGAGGGCGGTGCACCACTTGCGTTGGCGGCAATGGAAGGACACGAGTTGGTGGTGAAGCAACTCTTAGACAGGCAAGACGTCGACCCCGACAGGCCAGACAACGAGGGCAAGACACCACTTTGGTGGGCTGCAGGTACAGGACACGAGTTAGTAGTTAAGCAACTATTAGACCGGCAAGACGTCAACCCCGAAAAATCAGACTGCAGTGGCATTTCACCCCTCATCCAGGCCGCGGCTGGTGGGCACGAGTCAGTGGCGAAGCAACTCTTGGACAGGCAAGATGTCAACCCTGACAGGTCGGACAATGAGGGCAGGACACCACTTTCGTGGGCTGCAATGAAAGGGCGCGGGTCAGTGGTGAAGCAACTCTTAGAGCGGGAAGACATAACCCCCGACAAACAAGACAATGAGGGTAATACACCACTTTCGTGGGCCGCAATGGAAGGGCAGGAGTCATTAGTGACGCAACTCTTAAGCCGGTTAGACGTCAACCCCGACAGGCCAGACAACGAAGGCAAGACACCACTTTGGTGGGCTGCGGGTACAGGCCATAAGTCAGTGGTGAAGCAACTCTTGCGCCGTGAAGACGTCAACCCCGAAAAGTCAGACCACCGTGGCATTTCACCCCTCATCCAGGCCGCAGCTGGTGGGCACGAGTCAGTCGTGAAGCGACTCTTGAAAAGGCAAGATGTCAACCCCGACAGGTTAGACGACGAGGGCAGGACACCACTTTCGTGGGCTGCGATGAAAGGGCACGAGTCAGTGGTGAAGGAACTCTTAGATCGGCAAGACGTCGACCCCGATAGGCCAGACAATGAGGGCTGCACACCACTTTCGTGGGCTGCAATAGAAGGGCATGAGCTAGTGGTGAAGCAACTCTTAGACCGGCAAACCGTCGACCCTGACAGGCCAGACAACGAAGGCAGTACACCACTTTCCCTGGCGGCAACAGAAGGGCACGTGTCTGTGGTGAAGCGACTCTTAGCCCGGCAAGATGTCGACCCTGACAGGCCAGACAACGAGGGACAGACACCACTTTGGTGGGCTGCAGGCACAGGGCACGAGTTAGTGGTGAAGCAACTCTTAGACCGGCAAGACGTCAACCCTGAAAGGCCCGACCACCGTGGCATCTCACCCCTGATCCAGGCCGCAGCTGGTGGGCACGAGTTAGTGGTGAAGCAACTCTTGGACCGGCAAGACGTCGACCCTGACAAGCAAGACAACGAGGGTAGGACACCACTTTGGTGGGCTGCCGGTACAGGACACGAGTTAGTGGTCAAACAACTATTAGACCGGCAAGACGTCAACCCCGAAATGTCAGACCTCAGTGGCATTTCACCCCTCATCCAGGCTGCAGTTGGTGGGCACGAGTCAGTGGCGGAGCAACTCTTGGACAGGCAAGATGTCAACCCCGATAGGCCAGACAATGAGGGCAGGACACCACTTTCGTGGGCTGCAATGAAAGGGCACCAGTCAGTGGTCAACCAACTCCTAGAGCGGGAAGACGTAAACCCCGATGAGCGAGACAACGAGGGCAATACACCACTTTCCTGGGCTGAAATGGAAGGGCACGAGTCGGTGGTGCAGCAACTCTTGGGCCCCAAAGTCGTCACCTCTCACATACCAGACCATCATGACATTTCTCCCCTCATCTGGTCTACAGCTGTTGGGCACCAGTCGGTCCCTGAGCTGCTTTTCAACAGGCAAGACGCCAACCCCGACTTGTTAGAAAGCGGCGGCGGTGTGTTGGATGCCGTCTAGACACAGTACCAAGTCGAGCGCCACCAGGGACGCAGCCGGGACCCAGCAAAGGTCGCCTTGTCATGCAATCCTACTGAGCGGCGGTGGGCGGCTCGAGCACCGCTTTTTTTAATTTTTACCTTTTAATTTTTAATTCCCTAACTTGTTTGGATACAGTATTTTTCTCATTGCGCAATTTCGCGTGTCTGTAGTCGACGACCGTCCACCCCGTCCAGGACGGCGCCAAGGCAGTCCGTCCCGTCCAAAGACGAGACAGTCTCGTCTTTCGTCGTCCTCACCCCGTCTTGGACGGACAGGACGACTGGATCTAGTGGCGGTGGGTCTAAGTTTCAATCACTATGGGCACTTAGGATATTTTATATTATTAAATTTTTGTGGAATATTTATAATATTATTATTATGTATATCGTAACCTATATATTACATTCTTGTTAGGTATGGCTACCTTAGATATTTTAGAGACGAAAAACTAAGTAGAGATTGATGGTAAACATAATCAAATATATCATAATTACATTCAGAGGATATTAGACCATATTCTCTCCTGAGTATTTCTATCTTTTAGATACAAGGTTTTTTTAGCCTTTAGAATCATATACCTTATCCGGTAATGAGTATTTATGATGCGCCGTATCTTGTAACAATGTTTCTCATGAGAGGTGAGCAAAGCGCACGAGTTAGTGGTGAAGCAACTACTAGCACGGCCAGACCTTAACCCCGAGAAGCCGCATAGCGGGGGCAAAGCACCACTTTGGTGGGCTGCAATTACCGGGTACGAGTCTTGAGGGAAGCAACTCTTAGAGCAGCAAGGCCTCAGCTCATGCGGCAGATACCGCGGGCATTCCACCCCCCCACCTAGCCTGTTGCTAGTGGACACGAGTCGGTAGTGAGGCGACCTGTAAACAGGCAAGAAGTTACCCCCCGCAAGCCAGACAAAAGCCGACCCATCCCGCTGTACTACGCCTCGAGCAAGGGCCATGGAGTGGCAAATTTACTGCCAGAGTGGAGATCTCCGATCCCTGCCTTGTTTGAGGTCGACCAGCTCCCGGCCTCTTTGTCCTCTTCGACTCGTCAACCTCGGCTATCTACGCTTCTCCCCCCAGACCCCTTTCGTCACCCACTCCACCTCTGCCCCGGGCTCCCGAGGCCCGCGACGGGCCCTTGATATCATTCCCTTGCACTACTCCTCCATTTCCTTCTGTATTCGCTCATAACATATGCCCGAGCTTGCAAATTCTGTACACTTGGAATTAATCATCTCCCTGCAAAGTTGATTATATGTATAATTACTGGGGACCCCCCAGATATTTAATTCTGCAATTGGATGGGAAATTTCGAGTCTCCACCGCAGGTGGAACGAAGAGGTGGGACGGGACGGTGTTTTCCTACTTCACTTGCAACTTTTTATTGCTTTTCATTGGCCCTTGTCTCGAATTCCAATTATTGATCCTCCCCTTCCCCGTATGTTCACGTTTTTCTCATTTGTTTGACCGTAACAGTGTTCCCAACCGCCCAGTCCGTTCGTCTTCGGACGGGGCGGACTACAGCTCATAGTCCGTCTTTTTGGGGGTGCTAGGACGGACTGCGCCCTGGAAGGAGAGGAACGGATGGACTATAGGGGACTATAGTCCCAGCACTTGGACCTCCTGTGCTAGCCAAGCTGAAATCATACACCTGCAAACGAACTCTTTTCACATCATTAGACATCACTCGTGCGGTTACCATCCCTGGCCCTACCTTTTAACTTGGATTATTAAATTTCTTTCACCTTCTTCTGGAGATAATAAATTGATATTGCCATTTTATCGGTACTGTATGGTTACGTCTGTTTGCGCTATAAATTGTTCGTCGTCAGTTTTTTTTCTATTTACCTTTCAGCGAGGTCTCTGTCTGGACATTCCTACCGGACAGTTGATATTTGCAGTCATTTAGCAAAAATAGTTGGGAAATGAGGACCCCTGTTGCCGAGATCTGGTAAAATAAAGGGCGAGGAACTCCGAAATTAAGACAGTGTGGAGGTTTGGCTCATTTATTCCACTAGCAAACATAAATTCCTTCCCACGATGACTTTTGCAGAATGGCTGTAGGGCCCTAACCACTTGATAGCAATTCTCCTTGACCCACCAAACAAGCGGATAATTGCAATGGAAGAAACAGCTCCACTCTCGTAAGAACTAGGAGAATTGAACCTCGCTCTAAGAGGTCTGAAATTCCCTCTCTTGGGTAAGGGGGCTTGAGCACTGTTACAACTGGCTGCTTTAGCAACGGGCCTAAGGCCAATAAAAACAAAAATGTGCCTGGCCTTGCCAGCAAATGCATATACAACGTCCTAGATCTAGGCTCAATTACCGATATTCAAGTTCTTATGATACTCTTAGGGATCCCCTTAGATGACCTAACTATTAACTTAACTGGTCTGTGTTCGGCATAGGGCCCTTTTCCACTACTCATCACAAATCTGCTCAGGACCTGGGCATAGCAACACAACCGCCATCCACAAAACCGCCATCAACACGACCACAGCCCACACTGCCCCCACCTCGCATGCTGAATACTTGTTGAACTTCTTTGTATATTTCCTATTTATATTCAACACACTACCATGTATTCTTTTACTTAGTTTGTGTTTCGGCTCCACCTGTCCACCGCTTACATTACTACAGCTAAGATATATATTATGGTGTTTTATTGTTTATTTCAGGATAATATCTCAGGATTTAACATGTGCTTTCCAATCAGGTGTTTAGGATTTTACGGTTGTTTATGCATCTCTTATGCACCATTCTTGGTCATGATATTTCTAATAATCGCTCCACACCCTTTTGTTTTCATGCACATTATTTGGGATTTACTTGGTTGGATTTCAAGGTCAAACATGTTCGCACTTATGTTTCTTACATTGTTTTCCCTATATTTCTCTTGCGCTGTCACAAATTCTGACTTAGCCAATTTGTTTTCACATGTCTAATCAGTTATTAGTCATCCCCTGTTTATGTTTTATACTATGACGTCGTTTGACTCATAGTTTTCACATGACTGCGCACTTGTGAGTCATCGTTTGATTATGATTGATTAATGGTTTCATGACTCACGATGGTGACGTCATATGATGTAATGACTTTCGCACATGACTCACATTATGAGTCATGGGTTTTGCGTGTGTGACTCGTTTGAGCACATGACTTGGTTTATGAGTTATGATTGGTTAACGGAATGTTGCGCGATGACTCATGTGAGTCATCGATGGATTTCGCGCTATGACTCACTACGAGTCATAGAGGTTTATGTAGCGCGAGGTGATGAGTCACCAGGGTTAGGGTTGTGGGAAGATGTCTATATAAGGCGCTTGGTTCCGACCAAGAGATAGGAACCCACACCCCCCTCAGCCGCGGCTGAAGACCCTAAATACCTCATACCATTCTACGATACGAGGCTTGGCAAGGCGTTCGGAGACCCCGAAAAGTACGCCAGGCTGTATCCCAACTCATACGAGGCCGGCGAATTCCGGAAGGGGAGGTACGACCTAGACTCCTTCACACCAGGCCACCTCCACCGCGACGTCCACCCCTCCCCCTCTTAGGCGCAAGCTGCCTCCGGCTCAGGTTCGGGCGGCAAGGGCAAAAGCAAGGCTGGGAAGCCTCCTTCCCCCCAACAAGTTGCAAGTGCGACGGCCCCTCCTGTTAAAAAGGGGCCGCCCTCCCTCCCAGGTGCCCAACGACGCTTCTTTGCTCCTCGCCAGTCCCCTTCACCTCACCCAGACGCTCTCACCATTGCTGCCACCTTTCCCGACATCGCCGCCCGAGTCCTCCGAGAGTCGAACTGCCTCCTCCCCCTTGGTTTCACTGCTACTGTCAACCCCCGTGGCTCCGTCTCCCTGACTGTCACTGATAAGGCAACCCCCGCCGCCTCATATTCCCCTTATTTCGACTCCCTCACCAGGGCCCTCAATCAGTCCTTCCCGGTAGGAGAAAACCCCTGGTGCACCCTCGTCCTCGCCCCCACTGCCGTTCAACTAGCCATTCACGGCCTCCCCCTACGATTCCTCCCCCAAGATGAAGAGGAACTCTTCCCAAATATCCGGCAA